>Ga0265325_10001203_pt1 | contig 18422 bp, 16 predicted proteins | sample 41420metaG_FD_202090 | JGI IMG/M metagenome (GOLD analysis project Ga0265325, IMG submission 202090) | Rhizosphere microbial communities from Carex aquatilis grown in University of Washington, Seatle, WA, United States - 4-14-20 metaG | ecosystem: Host-associated > Plants > Roots > Rhizosphere...
GCGGTCGAGCTCGCGCGCGGCCATCTCGTCGTCGCCGCTCTGCTCGTGCAGCTGAAGACCGTTCTCGACAACGCAGACGGCCAGCTCGCGCGTCTCTCCGGACGGGTCACCGCGTTCGGCCGCTATCTCGACTCGGAGATGGACCTGCTCGTCGACGCGGCGCTGCTGGCGGCGCTGGGCTGGTACACGGGGAACGGGCTCGCCGCGTGCGTGGCCTTCCTCGCGCTGACCACGGTGCTCAGCGTCAACTTCAACGTCGAGCGCCTCTACCGCGCAGAGCGCGACCCGGCCCGGGCCGCGGCCGACGGCGCCGAGGGCCGCCCGACCGCGCTGCTCCGCCGCCTCTACGGGCTCGTGTACGCGCCGCAGGACCGGCTCGTCGAGCGCTTCGTCTCCTGGCGGCTGCGCGACGCGATGCCCGAGGCGCGGCTCGCGTACCACGACCGCTTGACCGTGTGGGTGCTCGCGAACATGGGCATGACACCGCAGCTCGCCGCCTTCGGCATCTGCGTCGGGCTCGGCCGGCCGCTCGCGTTCGTCTGGCTCACCGTCGGAGAGCTCGCCGTCGTCGGCGTGCTCGCACTTCGCCGCGAGCTCGTGCTGCGCGGCCTCGGATCGCTACAGGAGGAGGCCTTGTGAGAAACGTCGTCGAGCTGGCAACGCGCTGGGAGGAGGCCGAGCCGCGTCACATCGCACCGGCCGACTGGCAGCGCTACGAGCGTTACGTCGGCGAGATCCTCTCGGCGTTCGGCATGGAGCTGAACACGCCGGGAACGCAGGAGACGCCGCAGCGGTTCCTGCGGGCGATGTTCGACGCGACCGCAGGCTACGACGGCGACCCGAAGCTGCGCACGGCGTTCCCGTCGGAGCGTCCGGCCCACGCCGACGGGGCCCGCAGCCAGATCGTCGAGGGGCCGATCTCGTTCTTCGCGCTCTGCGAGCACCATGCGCTGCCGTTTCACGGCGTCGCGCACGTCGCCTACGTCGCCGGCCCCGAGATCCTCGGCATCTCGAAGCTGACGCGCCTCGTCCGCCTCTACGCCCGCCGCTTCACGGTGCAGGAGCGGCTCGGCGAGCAGATCGCGGACGCACTCGTCGAGCTGGTCGAGCCGCGCGGTGTCGCGGTGCACCTCGAGGCGGCGCACCTGTGCACGCAGATGCGCGGCGTCGCCGAGGAAGGGTCGCGCACGGCGACGACCTTCTGGCGCGGCGCGTACGACGGGGACGCCGACCTGCGCAGGGAGTTCCTCGACCAGGTGCACAGCCGCTGACGCCGCTCGAGCTTCTCGACGAGCAGCCCGGCCTGCCCGAGTGGGAGCTGCCGGCCGAGCTGCGGCGTCTGTACGGCGGGCCGCTCGGCCTGCCCGAGCCGTGCCTCGTCGCGAACTTCGTGCAGACGCTCGACGGCGTCGTCTCGATCCCCGAGCTCGAGCGCTCGAACGCGCTCGTCTCCGGCGAGAGCGAGGAAGACCGCTTCCTCGTCGGCCTGCTGCGCGCGTGCGCCGACGTCGTGCTCGTCGGCTCGCGGACGATGCTCGCCTCGCCGCGGGGGACATGGCGACCGGAGAGGGTGTACGCGCCGGCGGCCGCCGCGTTCGCCGAGCTGCGGCGCGTGCGGGGGCTGCCCGAGCGGCCGGCCGTCGCCGTGCTCACGACGGGCCGCTCGCTCGACCCGGCGCATCCGATCCTCGCCGAGGGCGCGCTCGTCCTCACCACCTCGAGCGCGGCCGAGACGCTGCGCCCGCGCGTGCCTGCCGCGTCCGAGGTCGTGGGCCTCGGGGACGGCGGCGACGTGGACGTGGCCCTCGCCGTGGCGGCGATCCGCGAGCGCGGGCACTCCGTGATCCTGTCCGAAGCAGGGCCGACGACGTTCGCGCAGCTGCTTGTGGCGCAACTCGTCGACGAGCTCTTCCTGACCATCTCGCCGCTCGTGGCGGGCCGGGCCGGCGGCGTGCGGCTCGGAATGGCCGAGGGGATCGAGCTGCTCCCGGACGTTCACGTGGAGACGGCGCTACGGTCGGTGCGCCGCAGCGCCGCCCACGTGTTCCTGCGTTACGCGTTCTGAGCCGCGCCGGCGGATTTCCGGGCTCCGATCGGTAGGGGACTATGGGTTCGCCGGAGCGGCGGTCAGCGCCCGGCGGCGTGTGCGCCGAGCCGGCCCGCGACGTTGCGGAGCGAAAGCTGGCCGATCGGGTCGGGGGCGCCGATCAGCTGCGCGAGCAGCGCCCGGAAGTCGGCGGCGTTCATCGAGGCCGACCAGTCGCCCGGGCCGCTCGGGCGCATCGAGTTCTGCGCGCTGGGCCAGTAGGCCCAGGCGAGCATCGCGGAGAAGCGCTCGCAGCCGTTGGCGCCGCGCGGAAGCGACACGCTCTCGTAGCACCACTGGCGGGCGCCGAGCTCGGTCGTGAGCTGCGCACGCAGCGACGGGTTGACCAAGGCGTATTGCACCTGCTGCGCGTACTCCATCTGCACGACTCCCCAGGAGAACGTGCCGGCGTCGAGCAGGTTCGCGTCGAGCCAGATCTGGCCGGGCGTCGAGTACGACAGGGGCAGGCCGCGCGCGATGTGGATCCTCACCTGGTTGGGGACGAGGCTCCAGTCGAAGCTGCTCGCGTCGAGGGCGGCGCGAACCTGCGCCTGCTCTGCCGCCGTCCCTCCCGCGAAGACGTAGGTGCCGCCCCCTGCGCGGCACGCAGACGCGAACGCGAGTACGACAACGATCGAGCAACCCAACCCGACGGCGAAACGCCTCCCCACCACTCCCCTCTCGTCGTCGAAGTCCCCACCTCGACGATCCCCGCAGTGCGCTCAGTGCGCCCAGACAAGCGCTTGGTCGACCTTAACGCAGTTCTCCTCGAAAGGCAACGGGACGAGCCGCGGCCCTGAAGGGCTCAGGCGCCGGACTTGTCGATCAGCTCGATGCGGTAGCCGTCGGGGTCGCGGACGAAGCAGATGAGCGAGCCGCCTTCGCGGACGCGGTACGGCTCCCGTTCGGCCTCGATCCCCTGCTCGGCAAGCCGTGCGAGCGTCTCGGCGAGGTCGTCGACCGCGTAGGCGACGTGGCCGTAGCCCGTGCCGAGGTCGTACGTCCGGCCGTCGTGGTTGAGCGTCAACTCCAGCTCCTCTTCCTGGCCGGGGACGCCGAAGAAGTAGTTCGTCGCCTCCCGCTCGCCGTTGCGGACGATGTCCATGTCGCGGCGGAACTCGAGCCCGAGCGCCTCGTAGAAGGCGCGGCTCTTCTCCGGATCGGTGATCCGGACCATGGTGTGCAGATACTTGGTCATAGCGGAATCCTGCCAGTCGCACCGATCGCGCGCTGTGAGCGCGTAACGCGACTGATTGCCTTACGACTCTCGGGCGGGGGGCGTCCGCGCTACGTTTGTGTCGTATGGCGGGGAGAGGTAGTAGGCAGACCTTCGCTCGATGAGCGTGACCGCAAGAGAACCGTGCGGCAGCCGAAAAGCGCTACGGATGGCAACAATGACGGCCCGGATCCGCGCGAGGGCGAGCGACGCTGGCGGCGCCCGCACGCTCGTGCCCGCGTGCGCCCTTCTCGCGAGCCGTGGTGACGAGGTTGAGCGGCGCGCTCGTCGCCTGGGCGAAACGACGTGAGCGGACCGCCGCTGGAGGTCGTCTTCCTCGACGTCGGCGGACCGATCTACGACGACGTCTGGTATGCGCGGGCGCTGCTCGTGGCTCTCCGCGAACTCGGCGCTGATGTTGCCGAGACGGATTTCTGGCAGGAGGTCGACCGCTGCCGGTGCGAGCAGGCAGGAATGACCCGTCCACTCGCGGACCGCTTCCTCGACGCCGAGGCCGACCGCGGCGAACTCTCGGCTCGCGCCAAGCGTCGCTGGCGCTACCCGCCTGAGGCGCTCTACCCTGATGTGCTGTCCACGCTGGCGCTGCTCTCGGCTCGCTACCGACTCGGCCTGATCGCAGACCAGCCAGCCACGACGCGAGCCGCGCTCGAGCGCGACCGCGTGGCGCCGTACATCGACGTATGGGCCATCTCGGACGAGGTCGGCTTCGCGAAGCCCGATCCACGCATCTTTGCCCACGCTCTGCTGGAGGCAGGCTGCAGGTCGGGCGAAGCTGTGCATGTCGGCAACCGCCTCGACAAGGACGTGCGCCCGGCGAAGGCGGCGGGCCTGCGCACGGTCTGGCTCCTGCGCGGCGAGGCGCCGCCGGAGCCGACCGTCGAGCAGCTGGCGGAGCCGGATGCGGTGATCGCGACGCTCGCCGAGTTGCCCGCGGCGCTCGAACGGCTCGAGACGACAGCGTGAAGAACGCGATGGTCGCCGGGATCGACCTCGCGACGAAGGAGGCGCGCGTCGTCTGCGCCGACGGGCGCGGCGTCGTCCTCGCCGAGGCGGCGGTGCCGCTGCCCGCGCCGCACCGGCCCGGCCCGGGCTTCTCCGAGCAGGACGCGCGCGCTTGGTGGCCGGCCGTGGCCGAGGCGCTGCGATGTGCGACCGGCCTCCTCGGTGCCGACCGCGCGCGACTGGTCGCGGTCGCGTCGGCGACGACGTCCGGGACGGTCGTCCTCGTCGACAGCGACGGCCAGCCGGTCGCACCGGCTCTCATGTACGACGACGCACGGGCCGCCGAGGAGGCCGCGCGTGCCCAAGAGCTCGGTGGCGCGCGCTGGGACGCGTGCGGGCTCCGGATCGGCCCCTCCTTCGCCCTCGCCAAGCTCGCCTGGCTGGCGGCCCGGCCGCGCGGGCTTGAGGGCGTCGCGCACGCCTGGAGCCCGGCCGACCTCATCGTCTCGCGCCTGCTCGGGCGGCCGGGCCCGACCGACTGGAGCCACGCGCTCAAAACCGGCTACGACCTCATCCGCCGCGAGTGGCCGACGGAGGTCCTTGACGCGCTCGGCATCCCGCCTGCGCTGCTGCCCGAGGTGCGACCGCCTGCGACCACGGCCGGCCGAGTCTGCGCCCGGGCGGTGCAGGAGACAGGACTACCCGAGGGCTGCGAGGTCCGGCTCGGGATGACCGACGGCTGCGCCGCGCAGCTCGCGGGCGGTGGCGTCTCGCCCGGCCACTTCGTCAGCGTGCTCGGCACTACGCTCGTGATCAAGGGGGTGACCCGAGAGCTCGTCCGCGATCCCGACGGCGCCGTCTACAGCCACCTCCACCCGGAGGGCTGGTGGCTCCCCGGCGGCGCGTCGAACACCGGCGGCGAGGCGCTCCACCGTTTCGCTCCCCTGTCCCTCACCGAGCTCGACCGGGCAGCCGCGGCGCACGGCCCCGCCCGCTGCGTCAACTATCCACTCGTTCGTCCCGGGGAGCGCTTCCCGTTTCTCGAGCAGGACGCCGCAGGGTTCGTACTCGGCGAGCCGGCCGACGAGATAGAGGCCTACCGGGCCGCGCTCGAGGGCGTCGCGTTCGTCGAGCGGCTTGCCTACGAGCGTCTCGCCGCGCTCGGGGCCGCGGCCGAGGGCGCGGTAGCCGCCGCGGGCGGCGGTAGCCACAGCCCCATCTGGAACCGGATCCGCGCGACAACGCTCGGCCGCGCCCTTGTTGTGCCGGCCAGGCCGACCTCGGCGTTTGGCGCCGCCCTGCTCGCGGCGACAGGCACGATCCATGAGGACATCGGAAAAGCCGCGGCGGCGATGGTCGTCCTTCGAGAGGAGATCGAGCCCGACCCGAAGGAGGCCCCGGCGCTCGCGGAGAGCTACGGGCGCTTCGTCGACGAGCTGCGGGCTCGCGGCTGGATCGGCGACGCGCGGCCCGTCCAGGCACCCGCAACGACCGCCCGCGAACTGAGCTGAGAGTCGAGCCCGCGCACGCGGTTTATGAAACCGCTGGGGGTCTCCAGGCGTTTGCGATGGGCGATGTTGCAAGCGATCTATCCGAGCTACGAAGATCGCCATCCTCGGTCACCCGGCGACCGTACGCCGTCGCCCACGTCCGGCGGCTCCCCGCCGCATGGTCTGGATCCGCGGACGGCATGAGGAGCAGTACGCTGTAGCGGTGATGCGGCTCTTCCACGTCCCGAACAGCAGCTCGCAGCGAGTCGTGTGGATGCTCGAGGAGCTCGGTGAGCCGTACGAGCTGGTCATCCTCGGCGATCGCGCGTCGCGGCTCGCAGACCGCGAGCACACGGCGCGCCACCCGATGGGGCGGGTGCCGGTGCTCGAAGATGACAGTGGCGCTCTATTCGAGTCCGGTGCGATCTGCCTGTATCTCGTGGACAAGTATCCACAGGCAGGGCTGCTGCCCCCAGCGGGGACGCACGAGCGAGGCCTGGCCTACCAGTGGTCGTTCTTTGCTTACACCGAGCTGCAGGCGAGGGCCTTGCAGATCCGGCTGGCGGGTTCGCCCGAAGCCGCCGAGGCTCCGACGAAGGCGCTCCACGAAGCAGTGGATGCCATCGACCGCGCGCTGCAGGGAAAGGACTTCCTCGTCGGTGACCGGTTCTCGGTGGCGGACCTCCTCGTCGGCACCGCCCTGAGCGCGGCTCGGCGCCTGGGCGCCGTCGAGCTCCCGACGCAGGCCAGCCGCTACCTCGACGCGCTCGAGTCCCGACCGGCGAAGCAACGCGCGGACGCACGAAACCCGCCACCCGCACCCGCCGCATAGCGGCGAGCTGCCCGAGCCCGAGCGCCTCGTAGAAGGCGCCGCTCTTCTCCGGATCGGTGATCCGGACCATGGTGTGCAGATAGCGCGTCATGGGCGCATCCTTACGAGCGTCGCGGCCGGTTCTGCACGAACGCATAACCGAAGCGGCCCTTGACGCATAGGTTGCCGCGCGTGACGTCGTGGTCGTCCGGCGAGGTGACCTTGACGATCCCTCCGTCCTGGACGTGCAGGGTCAGGTTGCAGCCGACGCCGCAGTACGGGCAGATCGTGTCCACCTGCTCCTGCCGCGACTCGTCCCACGTCCCGGCCGCGCGCGAGTCGAACTCGCTCTTCGCCATCAGCGCGCCGGTCGGGCAGACGGCGACGCAGTTGCCGCAGTAGACGCACGCCGAATCGGGCAGCTCGACGTCGAGCTCGGTCGAGATGTGCGCGCCGAAGCCGCGTCCCGCGACGGCGATCGCGAACGTGTTCTGGTGGTCTTCGCCGCAGGCCTCGACGCACTTGTAACAGAGGATGCACTTCGAGTAGTCGCGGACGTAGAGGTCGTTGTCGATCTTCACCGCCTGCGCCACCGTAAGGGAGTCCGCGCCGAACCGCTCCGGCTCCGCCGCGTACTCCTCGATGTAGCGCAGCGCATCCGGTGCGGTGGAGAGATCGACGGACGAGCCGAGCAGCTCGAGCACGAGACGCCGGCTCGTCTGCACGCGCGGCGAGTCGGTGTGCACGACCATTCCCGGCTCCACCTTGCGCGAGCAGGACGGCACGAGCGTGCGCGCGCCTTCGAGCTCGACGACGCAGACGCGGCACACGTTCACCGGCGTGAGCGTGTCGCCGTAGCAGAGGGTCGGCGTCTCGATGCCGAGCCGCCGGCACGCGTCGAGGATCGTCGAGCCCTCGGTGACGCGCACCGCCTGCCCGTCGACGGTCAGCTCGACCATCCGCTTCGGCGCGGCAATGGAGACGGCGGTCACGGGACGAGCACTCCGAAGTTCGCCATGGCAGACTCGACGGCGGCCGCGGCGGTCTGGCCGAGCCCGCAGATCGAGGCGTCGCGCATCACCTGGGCGAGATCCGCGAGCACCTCGAGCTCGTTGCCGTTCGCCCGGCCCGAGGCGAGCCGGTGCAGCGCCTCCTCCTGGCGGACGGTGCCGACGCGACAGGGGACGCACTGGCCGCACGACTCGTCGCGGAAGAACTCGGCGATGCGCAGGACGGCGTCGACGAGGTCGGCGGACTCGTCGTAGACGATCACGACGCCGGAGCCGAGCGTGGCCCCGGCCGCACGCGCGTCCTCGAAGGTGAGCGGCAGGTCGAGCTGGTCCGGGCGCAGGAACGAGCCGGCGGCGCCGCCGAGCAGCACCGCCTTCGGCGGCCGCGCCCCGGCGAGCGCGAGCAGCTCGGACAGCGGCGTGCCGAACGGCACCTCGTACAGGCCCGGCCGCGCGACGTGGCCCGAGAGGCAGAAGAGGCGCGTCCCCGTCGACCCTTCGGTACCCGTCTCCACGAAGCGTGTCCCGGTGTCAGACACGATTTCGAGGACGTTGAAGAGGGTCTCGACGTTGTTCACGACGGTCGGCTTGCCGAAGAGGCCGACCTCGACCGGGAACGGCGGCTTGTTGCGCGGCTCGCCGCGGTAGCCCTCGATCGACTGGAACAGCGCCGTCTCCTCGCCGCACACGTAGGCGCCCGCGCCGATGCGGAGCTCGAGGTCGAACGCGAAGCCGGCGCCCATCACGTCGTCGCCGAGGAAGCCGTGCGCCCGCGCCTGCTCGAACGCGCGCTCGAGCCGCGCGTGCGCGAGCGGATACTCCGCGCGCACGTAGACGAAGCCGTGCTGGCAGCCGGTGGCGTACGCCGCGATCGTCATCGCCTCGACGAGCGCGAACGGATCGCTCTCCATCAGGACGCGGTCCTTGAACGTCCCCGGCTCCGACTCGTCGGCGTTGCAGACGAGATAGTGCGGCTGCGCCGGCTGGCGGGCGACCGCCTCCCACTTCGTACCCGTCGGGAAGGCCGCACCGCCGCGGCCGAGCAGGCGCGACTCAGTCACCTCGCGCACAACGCCGGCCGGGCCGAGCTCGACGGCGCGGCGCAGCGCCTCGTAGCCGCCGTGCGCCCGGTAGGCGTCGAGCGACCCCGGGTCGACGCCGGCGGCGATCCGGCGCAGGAGGCGCAGGCCCTCGTCTCCCGCCTGCGGCAGCGGCGGCCCCGTCTCCGGCAGCTGGAGCTCGCGCGGCTCCTCGCCCGCGATCGTCCGCAGCGACGCGGGCGCGCGCTCGCACAACCCGAGGCACGGGCTCGCGTGCGCTCCATCCGGCAAGTCGACGCCGGCCAGCCGGCACGAGAGGTCGGTGCAGACGTGCAGCACGTCGGCGGGTCGCTCCTCGAGCGCGATCAGCGCGTAGAAGCTCGCGACGCCGTACGCGTCCGCGGGCGGCACCTCGAGCCGGCGGCACGCATAGCCGAGCGCGCCCTCGCTCACCCAGCCGACCCGCCGCTGTGCCGCGCGCAGCGCCGGCAGGAGCAGGTGGCGGCGCGTCCGGTCGCTGCGCCCCACGCGGTTTCCGGTCGCCGCGGCCACGCCGGCGACGGCGTCGATCGCCGCGCGCTCGGCGTCGCTCGGCTCCGCCGAGAGCAAGCGAAGATCGGCCACTCAGACCGCCTCCAGGCGGATCGCGGTCGCCTTGAACTCCGCGGTACCTGACTTCGGGTCGGTCGCGTCGATCGTGAGAACGTTCGTCGCCACCTCGTCCGGGAAGTGGAGGTTCATGAACGCAAGCCCCGGGCGCAGGTTCACGTCGTAGCGGACGGGCGCCTCGACGGAGCCGCGGCGCGAGACGATGCGGGCGCGCCCGCCGTCGGCGACGCCGTAGAGCGCGCCGTCCTCGGGCGCGAGCAGGATCGCCTCGCCCCCGACGTGGAGCGGCGAGGAGTAGCCGCCCGTCTGCACGCCCGTGTTGTACGACTCGAGCCGGCGGCCCGTCGTCAGGCGGAGCGGGAAGTCGTCGTCGAGCGCGTCCACCGGCGGGTCGTGCAGCACCACCTGGAACGGGGCCGGCTCCTCGACGACGTCGTCCCAGAGGCGCCCGTGCAGGAACTGCGCGCCGCCGTCGGACTCGTCGGGGCACGGCCACTGGATGCCGCCGAGCTCCTCGAGGCGCGCGTAGCTCATCCCCGCGTGCATGACCGGGGAGAGCGAGCGCAGCTCGTTCCAGACGTCCTCGGCCTTCGGGCTTCCGAGGTCGTGCCCCAGGCGGCGCGCAAGCTCGTAGACGATCTCGACGTCGCCGCGCGCCTCGCCCGGGGGCTCGATCGCCTTGCGCACGCGCTGGACGCGCCGCTCGCTCGAGGTGACCGTCCCCTCTGCCTCCGCGAGCGTCGACGCGGCGGGAAAGACGACGTCGGCGAGCTCCGCGGTGGCCGTGAGGAAGATGTCCTGCACGACGAGATGGTCGAGCCCCGAGAGCAGGCGCACCGCGCGCTGCTGGTCGGCCTCGCCCTGCGCCGGGTTCTCGCCGACGACGTAGACGGCGCGCAGGTCGCCGTGCTCCATCGCCTCGAACATGCCGGTGAGATGGAGGCCCGGCTCGGGCGGGACGGTGACGCCCCAGGCCGCGTCGAAGCGGGCGCGCACGGCCGCGTCCTCGAGCGGCTGGAAGCCCGGCAGCTTGTTCGGCAGCGCGCCCATGTCGCCGCCGCCCTGGACGTTGTTCTGGCCGCGAAGCGGGTTCAGCCCGGAGCCGTAGCGGCCGACGTGGCCGGTGAGCAGCGCGAGGTTGATCAGCGCGAAGACGTTGTCGACGCCGTTGTGGTGCTCGGTGATGCCGAGCGTCCAGCAGATCTGCGCGCGGTCTGCGCGCGCGTACGCGTGCGCGAGCTCGCGGATCGCCTCCGCGGGGACGCCGGTGACGCGCTCCGCCTCGCCGAGCGTCCACGGCTCGACGGACTCGCGGAAGGCCTCGAACCCGCTCGTCGCGCGCTCCACGAACTCCGTGTTCACGAGCCCTGCGTCGATGATCTCGCGCGCGACGGCGTTCGCGAGCGGGATGTCGGTGCCGACGTCGAGGCCGAGCCAGAGGTCGCCCCACTGCGCCGACGGTGTGCGCCGCGGGTCGACGACCATCAGCTTCGCGCCGCGGTTCACCGCCTTGAGCACGTGGTGGAAGAAGATCGGGTGCGCCTCGCGCGCGTTCGAGCCCCAGAGCACGATCAGGTCCGTGTCACGAACCTCCTCGTAGGAGCTCGTACCGCCACCTGCACCGAACACCGTCGCCAGACCGACGACGCTGGGCGCGTGTCAGGTTCGGTTGCAGCTGTCGATGTTGTTGGAGCGCAGGGCAACCCGGGAGAACTTCTGGGTGGCGAAGTTCAACTCGTTCGTGGCCTTGGAGCAGCTGAAGAGCCCGGTCTGGGCGCCCTCGTCGAGCGCCTTCCGGAAGCCGGCCGCGGCGCGGTCGAGCGCCTCGTCCCAGCTCGCTTCTCTCAGCTCTCCGCCGTCACGCACGAGTGGCCGGGTCAGCCTGTCGTAGCGCATGGGCATGCGTCGAGTCTAGACAGAGGGCGCCTTGGGGCAGGCGGACACTTGAATCCCGACGCCGGATCGAGATAGGACCCGTGGGAAAGGAGCACGCGACGCCGCCCATCTCCCCCCTCGCGCTCGTGCACGGCCGAGACACGCCGCTGCCGCAGCTCAGCTGGCTCACCGCCGGCCCGCTGACGATGGCGCTCGACGGCATCGACCTCCGCTACGTGAAGCTCGGCGACCTCGAGGTCGTGCGCCGGATCTACGTCGGCGTCCGCGACCGCGAGTGGAACACGATCCCCGCCGTCGCCTCCGAGCTCCAGGTGCACGACCGCCCCGACTCGTTCGACGTCCGCTTCACGGTCAGCCACACGAGCGAGGAGATCGACTTCTCCTGGCACGGCCACATCGCCGGCACGCCGGACGGCCACATCCGCTATGCGATGGAGGGCCAGGGCGAGCGGGACATGCTCTACAACCGCATCGGCTTCTGCGTCCTCCAGCCGTGGGCCGAGTACGTCGGGCGGCCCTTCCGCGGCGAGACCCCGGACGGGCGGATCACCGGCTCGCTGCCCAGGCTCATCGCCCCGCAGCGGTTCGAGAACGGCTTCTTCAGGCCGCTCTTCCCGTCGGTGAGCAGGCTCGAGGTCGAGCTGGCCGAGGGACCCCTGGCGATCTTCGAGTTCGAGGGCGACCTCTTCGAGATGGAGGACCAGCGGAACTGGAGCGACGCGTCGTTCAAGACGTACTCGACCCCGCTCGCGCTCGGCATCCCGCACGCACTGAAGCCGGGCCAGGCGATCGCGCAAACCGTGATCGTGCACACCGAGGGCGAGCCGGCGGAGACGCCGCGGCCCCATCGCGGCCGGATCGAGATCGGCGAGCCGACGGGCGCCCGCATCCCGCCGGTCGGGCTCGCGCTCGACGCGGGCGGGCCGTCGGAGGCCGAGGCGGCCCTCCTCGCAGCGCTCGCGCCCGCGCATCTGCGTACGGACGTGCATCTTGCCGACGCGGCCTGGCCGGAGCTGCTCCAGCGGGCGCTGGCCGCCTGCGCCCGCACGGGCGCGGCGCTCGAGCTCGCGCTCTTCGTCCGCCCGGAGAACGCCGCGGCGCTCGAGCGGCTGCGCGACGCGCTGGCCGGCGCCGCGGTCGCACGCGTGCTCGTCCTGCCCGAGGGCCCGGAGGAGACGACGCCGCCGGACCTCGTCACGCTCGTCCGCGGGCGGCTCGCCCTCGCCGGCGTCCCGTTTGCCGGCGGCACGGACATGTCCTTCTGCCAGGTGAACCGGACGAAGCCGCAGACCGATGTCGTGGACGGCGTCTTCTGGCCGGTCAACCCGCAGGTGCACGCGTTCGACGACATCTCGCTGTTCGAGACGCCCGAGGCGCAGGGCGAGCAGGTGCGGGCGGCGAAGGCCTTTGCGGGCGGCAAGCAGATCCTCGTCGGTCCGGTGACGTTCGAGCCCCGGCCGAGCAGAGACCCGCGCATCGCGTCGCTGCTCGGCGCTGCGTGGACGTTGGGGAGCGCCAAGCACCTGAGCGAGCAGGGCGCGGACGCCGTGACGTACTTCGAGACGACCGGGCCGGGCGGCGTCCTCCAGGAAGGCGAGGCGGTCCCGCTCTTCCACGTGCTGGCCGACGTCTGCTCGCTCCGCGGCGCGGAGGTGCTGGCGTGCGTGAGCGGGCGCCCGCTCGAGCTCAGCGCGCTCGCCGTTCGCCACGACGGCCGGACGACGCTGCTCGTCGCAAACCTCACGCACCGCTCGCACACGGTCGAGCTTGCGGGCGTGGTCGAAGGCGCAACGATGCGCCGGCTGAACGAGGCGACCGCGGAGCAGGCGCGGGTCTCGCCGGAGAGCTTCCGCGCCGCCGGCGAGCTGCTCCCCGCGTCCGGCATGTTCGAGCTCGGGCCGTACGAGACGACCCGCATCGACATGTAGCCCGTTGGCCGAGTAGGTTCAGTCGGTGCCTGAAACGTGGCGGCCGAACTGGGCGATGCCCGCCGGGAGCCTCGACCGGTGGCCGGAGGATTACGAGCGGGGACGCCCCGGCTGGCCACGCGGCGTGGTCGAGATCGTGGAGGTGGCACCGACGGCGACCGTTCTCGATCTCGGGGCAGGCACAGGCAAGCTGACGCGCTTGCTCGTTGCTGCGTTCGATCGGGTGGTCGCCGTCGAGCCCGCTGACGCGATGCGCCAGATGCTTCAGGGCATGTGCCCCGGAGCGGAAGCGCTCTCCGGTAGCGCCGAGGCGATCCCTCTCCCGGACGCCACGGCCGGCGCCGTCTTCGCCGCGCAGTCGTTCCACACCTTCGATGCCCCGCGCGCGATCCCCGAGATCGCACGCGTGCTCCGACCAGGCGGCGCGATCGTCCTCCTGTGGAACCTTCCGGTGGGACCGTGGCGGCCGTCGGCGGTAGAGGCGGAAGCCGTGCTTGAGGAACGGATGCCGAACGTCGACTACATCCCGCTCGACCTCGGCGGCCCGGCTGCGTCGAGCGGGTGGCAGCCGAACGTCGCCGATTCGCCGTTCGAGCCGTTTCAGGCGACGGTGGTTCCCAACCCGCAGACCCTCGACCGGGATGGGCTTGTCGCGTTTTACGCAACGATGGGCTGGCTTGCGGACCTCCCGGACGACGAGCGTCTGCCACTGCTCGCCCGGGTGCGGTCACTGCTCGACGCCGACAGCTACGAGCGATCCTGGGAGACGCACGTCCACTGGTCTCACCTCCGCCGGTCGGTATAGCCCGCTTCGCCGAACCCTCCTAGGCGAGGTCCTCGCGCACGAGCCCGTAGAAAACGGCGTCCACCCACTCGCCGTCGCGCAGGTACGCCTTCCGCTTCACGCCCTCGCGGACGAAGCCGGCGCGCTCCGCGTGGGCCTGCGCCCGCTCGTTGTACGCGTAGATCTCGAGCTCGAGCCGGTGGAAGCCGAGCCCGAGCAGCAGCTCGCGCTCGAAGAGGCGGACGGCGTCGTCCGCGAGCCGGCGGCCTCTGAAGCGCGGGTGGACGGCGAGCCGCTCGACGCGCGCGATCCGGCTGCGCTCGTTCTCGACGTGGAAGCCGAGCGTGCCGGCCCGCTCGCCGTCGAGCTCGATCACGAAGCGGCCGAAGGCCTCGGGCTCGCGGAGCGAGCGCTCGACCTCCTCGAGCAGCGTCTCGCGGTCGGTCGCCGTGCGCACGCCGAGAAAGGGCCGGACGTCCCCATGGTTGACGAGCTCGTGCAGGAAGTCGACGTCGCCGGGAAGCGCCCGCCGGATGGACGGGCCGCTCACACCTTGGGCGCCACCCGGCGCCGCAGACGGGACGGGTTGAGCGCGCCGGTGCCGAGCGCGACCCCGCCGAGCACGAGCGCGAGCCCGCCGAGCGCGGCGGCGCCTGCGCCCTCGCCGAGGAAGACGGCTCCGTAGCCGAGCGCGATCGGCGGGATCAGATAGGTGACGAGCGACGCGTACGCGGCGCCCGCTCCCGCGATCAGGGCGAAGAAGAGCAGGTACGCGACCGCCGTCCCTCCCACGCCGAGGGCGAGCACGGAGCCGATCGCCTTCCAGCCGGGCGAATGGTGCGGCGCCTGCACGATCCCGGCCGGGAGCGAGACGACCGCCGACAGCGCGCACGTCGCGAGCGCGACGACGGGCGGCCGCACCCGGGTCAGGTGGCGGCCGACGAGCAGGGCGCCGAGCGCGTAGCAGAACGCCATCCCGACGACGGCGACCGCGCCGAGCACCTTTCCCTCCGGCTGGGCTCCGACGAGCAGCGCCACGCCGACGAAGCCGACGGCGATCCCGACGAGCTTGACGCCGGTCACCCGCGCCTCGTGGAAGAAGCCGAAGGCGATCAGCACGTTGAAGATCGGCACGGCGGCCTGGATGATCGACGCGAGGCCGGAATCGATCCGGGTCTCGCCCCACGAGAGCAGCCAGAACGGCACCGCCGTGTTGACGAGGCCGACGACGACGAGCCAGCCGGCGTTCTCCCGGATCTGGCGCAGCGCCTCCCGGCCGCCGACCACGAACGGCACGATCAACGCGAGCGTGAGCGCGCCCGACCCCAGGCGGCACAGGATCAGCGTCGCCGGCGTGAGCTCGCGCACCGCGACCTTGATGAACATGAAGGACGCGCCCCAGATCAGGGCGAGGCCCACAAGCGTCGCCAGGTGCCGCCGGCTCACGCCTTCTTGTAACGCACCGGGGGGCCCGTCTGTTTGGCCAACTAAGATGAATCACCTGACGCAGGTTGCGGAACAGCCGCTCCACCGTGCCCTCGGTCTGACCGACTGGGAGGCCGGCCGTATCCAGGAGCTCCTGGGCCGCGATCCGAATCACTTCGAGCTCGCCGTCTTCTCGCTCCTCTGGTCGGAGCACTGCGGCTACAAGCATTCGGCGCGCCTGCTCCGCCGGCTGCCCTCGAAGGGCGAGCGCGTCCTGCAGGGGCCGGGCGAGAACGCCGGCGTGCTCGACCTCGGTAACGGGCTCGCGGTCGCGTTCAAGGTCGAATCGCACAACCACCCGTCCGCGGTCGAGCCGTTCGAGGGGGCTGCGACCGGGATCGGCGGCATCCTGCGCGACATCGTCGCGGTGGGCGCGCGCCCGATCGCACTCCTCGACGGGCTCTGGTTCGGCGCGCCGGACCACCACTTCGAGCGCGCCGTCGCCGGCATCGGCAACTACGGCAACTCGGTCGGCGTCGCGAACGTCGGCGGCGCCACCGTCTTCGACGAGGCGTACCGCGGCAACTGCCTCGTCAACGCGATGTGCGTCGGGCTGCTCGACGCGACCCGGCTCCAGTCGGCGAAGGCGCAAGGGCCGGGCAACCTCGTCGTGCTCTACGGCGCGACCACGGGCCGCGACGGGATCGGCGGCGCGTCGGTGCTCGCGAGCCAGGAGCTCGGCGAGGACGACCCCGACAAGCGGCCCTCGGTGCAGGTCGGCGACCCGTTCACCGGCAAGAAGCTGATCGAGGTGTCGATGGAGCTGGTCGAGTCGGGGCTCGTCGAGTCGCTGCAGGACTGCGGCGCCGCGGGCCTCGCGTCGGCGCTCTCCGAGATGGCGCGCGACGGCGCCGGCCTCGACGTCCACCTCGACCGCGTGCCGCTGCGCGAGTCGGGGATGGAGCCCTGGGAGATCATCATCTCCGAGTCGCAGGAGCGCATGGTCGCCGTCGTCCGGCCGCAGATGCTCGCGTCCGTCGAGAGGCTCTGCACGAAGTGGGAGCTGCCGTGCACGGTGATCGGCGAGGTGACCGACACGGGCGCATTGCGCGCCTTCAGCGGAGACGACGTGGTGGGAGACATCCCTTCGCGGCTCCTCACGGACGAGTGTCCGCGCTACGAGATCGAGCAGTCGCCGCGCAAGCCGGACCGCTGGCCTAGTCCGCGGCCGCAGGGCGCGGACCACGGCACCGCCCTGACCTGGGTATACGAGCAATACGATCAGCTGGTCGGGTCTCGAACGGTTCGCCGTCCGGGCTTCGACGCGGCCGTACTGCGGCTCCGTCCGTCGCTGCGTGGGCTTGCGGTCTCGCTGCAGGGGCCGCGCGCCGGCGAGGCGGATCCGTTCGCCGCCGGCGTGCAGGCGGTGCTCGGCGCGGCGCGCAACGTCGCGTGCGCGGGCGGCGAGCCGATCGGGCTCACCGACTGCCTGAACTTCGGCAACCCGGAGAAGCCGGAGATCGCGTGGGAGCTCGCGCAGGCGATCGAAGGGATCGCACAGGCCGCCGAGGCGCTCGGCATCCCCGTCGTCTCCGGCAACGTCTCGCTCTACAACGAGACCGACGGGCGCCCGATCCCGCCGACGCCGGTCGTCGGCTGCGTCGGCCTCGTGCCCGACGTCCGCCTCGTTCCCGGCCGCTGGGAGGCCGGCGACGTCGTGCTGCTCGCGTCGCTCCCGGAAGCGGAGCTCGCGGCGGAGGCGGCGCTCATCCGCTTCCTCTGGAAGGCGTCGCCCCTGCTGAGCCTCTGCCACGACGTCGGCGACGGCGGCCTCGCGCAGGCGCTCGAGGAGGCCGCCCGCTGGAGTGGCCGCGCGGCCGACGTCTCGGTTCCGGGCGACGGCGAGGTGCAGGGCTCCGCGGCAATCCTTGCGTGCGCGCCTGCCGACGTCGCCAAGCTCGGCTCGCGGGGACTCGTCCAGATCGGCCGGGTGCGCTAGGGATGTGCGGCGTCTTCGGCGTCTACGCACCCGACCGGGACGTCGCGCGCCTGACGTACTTCGGGCTGTTCGCGCTCCAGCACCGGGGCCAGGAGTCGGCGGGAATCGCGGTCTCCGAGCAGGGCCGCCTGACCGGCCTGCGCGATCTCGGCCTCGTCACGCAGGTCTTCGACGAGCAGAAGCTGCACGGGCTGCCGGGCCAGGTGGCGATCGGCCATACGCGCTACTCGACCACCGGCTCCTCGCAGTGGTCGAACGCGCAGCCGCTCGTCCAGCACGGGCGCGCGCGCATCGTCGCGCTCGGCCACAACGGCAACCTCGTCAACGCGACCGCGCTCCGCGACGAGCTGAACGCGGCCGGCGTCACGCTGCGCGCGACCTCCGACAGCGAGGTGATCGCCGCGCTGATCGCGAACGACGAGGCGCCGCTCGAGCAGGCGGTGGCGAACACGATGGCGCAGCTCGACGGCGCGTACTCGATCGTCGCGCTCTCCGAGGGACGGCTCGTCGCGTTCCGCGATCCGCACGGCTTCCGTCCCCTCGTGCTCGGGCGCATCCACGACGACTGGGTCGTCGCCTCCGAGACGTGCGCGCTCGACCTCGTCGGCGCCAAGTTCGTGCGCGAGGTGGAGCCCGGCGAGGCCGTGCTCGCCGACGCCGACGGGCTGCGCACGGTGCAGGCGGTCGAGCCGGCGTCACCGGGCGCGCTCTGCATCTTCGAGTTCTTCTATCTCGCCCGTCCCGACTCGCGTCTGTCCGGGATCGAGGTGCACGGCGCTCGCGTCCGCATGGGCGAGCGGCTCGCGCAGGAGGCGCCGGCCGACGCGGACCTCGTGCTGCCGATCCCCGACTCGGGCACGCCCGCCGCGATCGGCTTCTCGCGCGCGCTGGGGATCCCGTTCAGCGAGGGGCTGATCAAGAACCGCTACGTCGGGCGCACGTTCATCCAGCCCGACCAGGAGCTGCGCCGGCAGGGGATCCGGTTGAAGTTCAACCCGCTGGCCGAGGTCGCCGGCAAGCGTCTCGTCGTCGTCGACGACTCGATCGTGCGCGGCAACACGACCCGCGAGATCGTGCAGATGCTCTTCGATGCGGGCGCAGCCGAGGTGCACGTGCGCATCTCCTCGCCGCCGGTGATCGGGCAGTGCTTCTACGGCATCGACCT
>Ga0265325_10001204_pt1 | contig 18419 bp, 17 predicted proteins | sample 41420metaG_FD_202090 | JGI IMG/M metagenome (GOLD analysis project Ga0265325, IMG submission 202090) | Rhizosphere microbial communities from Carex aquatilis grown in University of Washington, Seatle, WA, United States - 4-14-20 metaG | ecosystem: Host-associated > Plants > Roots > Rhizosphere...
CTCGCATCCGGGGGTCGCCAGCAAGATGTTCCGAGCGCTGGCGGAGGAGGGCATCAACATCCAGATGATTTCGACTTCCGAGATCAAGATTTCGGTCGTCGTTGACGAGAAGTACGTCGAGCTTGCCGTGCGCGTGCTGCATCGTGCGTTCGGTCTGGAGCGCGACGGCAATTGAGTTTGACCGTAGGGGCGCGTACCGGTATCATCGCGCTCCGTTTTCGGAGAAGTGGCCGAGTGGTCGAAGGCACTCCCCTGCTAAGGGAGCATGCGGTCAAAAACTGCATCGAGGGTTCGAATCCCTCCTTCTCCGCCAGAATGGCTGTATAATCGCATTCCTTTTAGCGCCCGTAGCTCAGTTGGATAGAGTACCTGGCTACGAACCAGGGGGTCGTGGGTTCGAATCCTGCCGGGCGCGCCACTGAACTGGGGGGCATTGGGTTGAATGATCCTTCGTGCGAGCTGGAAAGCAGGTCCAGTTGGCTATACGATAAGGAATTCGAAAAAACCAGTACGAAACCTAGCCATCCCGACGTCAACCAATAATAGTTATTACCCCAACTATGGCCGACAATCTCCTGTATTGCTATCACTGCCGTTCCTACCACCCCCGGGAAGAAATGCGCCAGATCGATACCAAGGGTGGCAAGCGCTGGCGCTGCATAAAGAGCATCGAAGCTACCAAGCGGAGCGCCGCTGAGCGCGAGGCCTTTGGTCGGCAAATGACCGCCATGAACAAGGCGGAAGCACAGAGCAAGGCGCGTATCCTCAACGGCCAGACCTGATCGGCAACGGCCCGGGCCGTGCCTACGCTAGAAATTCTCAGCCTGGCTGTGCTGGCCGCGGTTGGCTGGCTGTGGCTCGACAGCCTGAAGGCGCGCGATGCCGCTGTTGCGGCGGCGCGCCGTGCCTGTAGCAGCGAAGACCTGCAATTCCTCGACGATACGGTTGCCATCGCCGGCTTCGCGCTGGCGCGCGATGGCGAAGGCGCGTTGGCCCTGCGCCGTACTTACGCTTTCGAGTTCAGCGATACCGGTGACAACCGGCGCCGTGGCAGCGTCGTCATGCTTGGTCATCGCGTCCTGTTGCTCAATGTCGGCTTGCGCGCCGTGCCCGATGGGCGGACCCTTCACTGACCGAGCAAACCGGAGGGCCGGATCTTCGCCGTAATGGCATGGCCCTTGCGAGCCCTGCTACCACGATAAGCGGCGATGTCCTTGCTCGAAACCTGCCACGTCGTCGCCTTGCCGCCGCGCCCTGCACCCGTGACGGTGAATGAGCTGCCACTGCCGATGGCGACGCCGACCAGCTCATCCTTCGGGGCCAGAGCCAGGATCATCAGGCCGCGCCCCTTGGCCATTACTTTCAGTTCGTCGAGCGGGAAGATCAGCAGCCGGCCGCTGTGCGAAATTGCCGCCAGCGTATTGCCAGCAACTCTTGCCGGCGGCAGCGGCCTTTCATTCTTGTCCAGCGACAGGAAGGCCTTGCCGGCGCGCTGCCGCGAAATCAGGTCGGCCACCTGGGCGACAAAACCGTAGCCACCCGTACCGGCAAACAGGTATTGCGCCTCGGGCGCATCGGTCAGTGCCTGCGCAAGCCTGCCGCCATCCTGGAATTCGATCAGCGTCGTGAGCGGCACACCATCGCCGCGGCCACCGGGAAGGTCGGCGATGCGGACGCTGTAGGCGCGACCTAAGGTGTCGAGGATGACCAGCGGCCATACCGTGCGCGATTCGGCAACCAGGAAGGGGAAGTCGCCCGCCTTGTACGAAATCGTGTTTGGGTCGATGCCGTGACCCTGACGGGTGCGCACCCAGCCGTTCTGGGAAACGATTACCGTCACCGGCTCATCAGGAATCGCCACTTCGGCCAGCGCCGTGGCGACGTCGGCCTCGATCAAGGTCCGGCGCTCATCGCCGAACTTCTTGGCATCCTCGGTAATTTCCTTGGTCACCAGCTTGGTCAGTTCCTTGCGATCGCCGAGGATCTTCTGCAAGCCGATTTCCTCCTCGCGCAGATCCTGGCGCTCCTTCTCGATCCTGATGCCTTCGAGTCGTGCCAACTGTCGCAAACGAATTTCGAGGATATCCTCGGCCTGGACTTCGCTCAGGCTGAACCTGGCCATCAGATCGGCCTTCGGCGCGTCGGATTCGCGGATGCAGTGGATCACCTGCTCGATCTTCAGCAACACCGCCAGGCGGCCGTCGAGAATGTGCAAGCGACGCTGGACCTCGTCGAGGCGATGGCGGCTGCGCCGCTCAACCGTGACATGGCGGAACTCGATCCACTCGCGCAGTATCGCCAGCAGCGGCTTTTGCTGTGGCCGACCATCGCGGCCGATCATGGTCAGGTTGATCGGTACGCTGGCTTCGAGGCTGGTATGCGCCAACAGCACCGCCATGAACTCCTCGCGCGGAATCTTCGAACTGCGCGGTTCCAGCACGATGCGCACTGGCGCCTTGTCGCTGGACTCGTCGCGCTGCGATTCGAGCACGCCAAGCACCAGTTGCTTGAGGTTCTTCTGTTCCTGCGATACGTCCTTCTTGCCGGCGCGCGGTTGCGGGTTGGTCAGTTCGCCGATTTCGGCCAGCACCTGCGCCGCGGATACGCCGTGGGGCAGTTGGTCGACGATGACGCGCCACTGGCCGCGCGCCAATTCCTCGCAGCGCCAGCGCGCGCGCATGCGCAAGCCACCGCGACCGGTCGCATAGGCGTCGCGGATGTCTGCGGCCGTCGAAATGATCTGGCCACCGCCGGGGAAGTCCGGCCCCGGCAGGATCGTCAGCACTTCCTCGAGCGAGGCCTCAGGCTTCTTGATCAGCAGTCTTACCGCTTCCGCAACTTCGCGCAGGTTGTGCGGCGGGACCTCGGTGGCCATGCCCACCGCGATGCCCGAGGCGCCGTTCAATAGCACGAAGGGCAACCGCGCCGGCAGCAATTGCGGCTCGGTCCGTGTGCCGTCGTAGTTGGCAACGAAGTCAACCGTGCCCTGGTCGATCTCGGCGAGCAGCAGTTCGGCGATCGGCGTCAGCCGGCATTCGGTGTAGCGCATGGCCGCGGCACCATCGCCGTCGCGCGAGCCGAAGTTGCCCTGACCGTCCACCAGCGGATAGCGCAGCGAGAAATCCTGCGCCACCCGCACCATGGTGTCGTAGATGCTGGCGTCGCCGTGCGGATGGTAGTTGCCCATGACGTCGCCGACTACGCGCGCCGACTTCACGTGCTTGCTTGATGCGCCCAGGCGCATCTCGTTCATCGCGTAGAGGATGCGGCGCTGCACGGGCTTGAGGCCATCTTCGACCTGCGGCAGGGCACGTCCGCGCACCACGCTCATGGCATACGAGAGGTAGGCGAGCTCGGCGTAGCGGTCGAGCGGCAGCGAGTCGCCGTCGTCGCCGGCGGGGGGTGCCGCCGGTGGTGGTGCCGGCGGCTCGTCCGGCAGCGTGTCGAACAGATCGGGCGTGTCGCGATCCATGTTCATAGATCAGCCTCCACCAGGTGGCCCTTGCTCTCCATCCAGGCGCGGCGGCCGGCGGCCTCGCCTTTACCCATCAGCAGGCCAAAGAGCTTCAGCGTCTCGCCTGGCGCGCCCTCGTCCTGGCGTTCGACAATAGGCAGTACGCGCCGCGTTGCCGGCGCCATGGCCGTCTCGCGCAATTGCTCAGGATTCATCTCGCCCAGCCCCTTGAAGCGGCCAACCTCGATCTTTTCAGCTGCGACGCCTTCCTTGGCGACGCGGTCCTTGATCGCTGCGAGTTCGCCTTCATCGAGCGCGTAGAGACGTTTCGCCGGGCGCTTCTTGCCTTGCGCCGGGACATCAATGCGATAGAGCGGTGGTTGGGCGATGTATACGTGGCCGCGGCGGATCAGCGCCGGGAAATGGCGGTAGAAAAGGGTGAGCAGCAGCGTCTGGATGTGGGCGCCATCGACGTCGGCATCCGACATGATGACCACTTTGCCGTAGCGCAGCCCGGCCAGGTCCGGCGCCTCGGTGGGTCCGTGAGGATCGATGCCCAGGGCAACGGCGATGTCGTGGATCTCGGCGTTGGCGAACAGGCGGTTGGCTTCGATCTCCCACGAGTTTTGCACTTTGCCCCGGAGCGGCAATATGGCCTGGGTTTCCTTGTCGCGCGCCATCTTTGCCGAGCCGCCGGCCGAGTCGCCTTCGACCAGGAAGAGTTCGTTCTCGGCGATGTCGGTGGACTCGCAGTCGGTGAGCTTGCCTGGCAACACGGCAACGCCCGACTGCTTGCGCTTTTCCACTTTCTGCGCGTTCTTCTGGCGCGCCAGGGCCTGCTTGATCGAGAGTTCGGCGATGGCCTTACCAGCTTCGACGTGCGAGTTGAGCCAGATCTCCAGCGGATCGCGCACTTGATTGGCGACCAGCTTCACGGCCTCGCGCGAATTGAGCTTCTCCTTCACCTGGCCCTGGAACTGGGGGTCGAGGATGCGCGCCGAGAGGACGAAGGCCATCTTGCCGCAGACATCATCTTGCTGGAGCTTGACGCCCCGGGGCAGCAAGGCATGGTGCTCGATGAAGCTCTTCACCGCATCAAAGACGCCGCCGCGCAGGCCGGATTCGTGCATGCCGCCAGCCACGGTGGGGATCAGGTTGACATAGGATTCCGAGGCCACCGCCTCCGCGAACCAAGCCAGCGCCCAGGCTGCGCCTTCACCCTCGGCGAACGAGGCGTCATCAAAGCTGGCGTACTGCTCGGCGGCGTAGATTGGTGCCACGGCCTCCTGTCCGGCGGCGAGTTCGCCGAGATAGCCGGCCAGCCCGTCGGGATAGCGCCACGTCTTGGCCAGCATGCTGCCGTCGGCTTGTTCGACTTCGAGCACGACGGCCACACCGGGCAGCAGTACGGCCTTGGAGCGCAGCAGCCGCTCCATCTCGGCCTGCGGCACCTTGGCGGTGTCGAAATATTTCGGGTCCGGCCAGGCACGCACGCGGGTGCCGGACTGCCGGCCGCAGCTGCCGACGACTTCCAGTTTCGAGACCTTCTCGCCACCTTCGGAGAAAGTGACCGAATGGACCTTGCCATCGCGGCGAACCTCGACCTCGACGCGTGTCGACAGCGCATTGGTCACTGCCACGCCGACGCCATGGAGGCCGCCGGAGAAAGCGTAAGCCGAGTTGCCGGAGCGCTTGTCGAATTTGCCGCCGGCGTGCAGACGGGTGAAGGCGAGCACGACTACCGGAACCTTTTCCTCGGCATGCAGGCCAACCGGAATTCCGCGGCCGTCATCGGTGACCGAGACCGAACCGTCGCGATGCATGCAGACGTGAATGTGCACGGCCTTGCCGGCCAGGGCCTCGTCGGCGGCGTTGTCGATGACTTCCTGGACGATGTGAGCCGGCGAATCGGTGCGGGTGTACATGCCCGGCCGTTCGCGCACAGGCTCGAGACCTTTGAGTACTCGGAAGGAGGCTTCGTCGTAGTTCTGCTTCATCTCGGCTGGCGGCAAGGGAATCGGTATTGCTTGGGAGCGCGATTGTATTCGCTTGCCCGGCGGAAGCTAGTCAACCGCCGCAGACTGCAATTCGTCGTCTTCGTGCCTCTGCTGCTCGGCCATCACCAGCGTGCCCAGTTCGCGCTTGAGGTCGTTGAACTCCGGCGCTGCAGGGTCGCGCGGCCGCTGCAGGGTGACCCGCTGGTCGCGCTTGATGGTGCCCGGCCGGTAGGTCATGACGACGATGCGGTCGGCGAGGTAAATCGATTCCTCGATCGAGTGGGTGACGAAGACGATGGTCTTGCCCAGTTCGCTCCAGATGCGCAGCAACTCGTCCTGCAGGTTGCGCCGGGTGAGGGCGTCGAGGGCGCCGAAAGGCTCGTCCATGAGCAGAATCGGCGAATCCATGGCCAGCACCCGAGCAATGGCGACGCGCTGGCGCATGCCGCCGGAAAGATCCTTGGGGAAACGGTCGCGGAAGTCGCCCAACTTGAGTACGCCTAGCAGTTCGTCGACACGGGCGTCGATTTCGCGCCGGCGGCGTCCTTGCACCTGCAGGGGGAAGGCGATGTTGGCGGCCACGGTCATCCACGGGAACAGCGCGTATTCCTGAAAAACCATGCCACGATCAGGGCCGGGAGCGGCGACCGGCCGGCCGTCGACGCGGATCGTGCCGGTGCTCGGCAGGGAGAAGCCGGCGATGGCGTTGAGCAAGGTCGACTTGCCGCAGCCCGACGGGCCGAGCAGGCAGACGAACTCGCCGCGGGCGATCTCCAGGTCTATGTCGCGCAGGGCGACGACGTCGCGGTCCTTGGCCTGAAAGACCTTGCCGACCTGCTCGATACGGATCTGGGCTTCGCTCATCTGCTCAGTGATCCAGGCCGCGATGCCAGCGCAGCAGGTGGTTGTTGAGACGACTGACGGCGGTGTCGAGGCCGAGGCCGAGCAGGCCGATGGTGATCATGCCGGCAATGATCTTGTCCGACCACATGAACTCGCGCGCCTCGAGGATGCGGTAACCGAGGCCGTTGTTGACGGCAATCATCTCGGAGACGATGACGACGATGAAAGCCGTGCCGATGCCGATGCGTACGCCGGCCAGGATGTAGGGTGTCGCCGCCGGCAGGATGATGCGCACGAACAGCGTCCATTGGCTGACGCCGAGATTCTTCGCCGCGCGCAGGTAAATGCCATCGACGTGGCGAACGCCGGCGATGGTGTTCATGAGGATCGGGAAGAAGGCGCCGATGGCGATCAGGAACACCGAGGGCGGGTTGCCAAGGCCGAACCAGAGGATGGCCAGCGGGATGTAGGCAATGGGTGGAATCGGCCGCAATACCTGGATCAGCGGGTTGAACAGCGCGTAGAGCCGCCGGCTGGCGCCCATCACGAGGCCGAGCGGCAGGGCCAGGGCGGCGCCGACGACGAAGCCGCTAATGACGCGATAGAGACTACCGGCGGCATCATCGACCATCTCGCCGGAAAGAATCCATGCCAACCAGGATTGGTGGTCGGCATCCCACGGTGCCGGCGGCGCGAGATAGATCCACCATTTCTGTGCCACCGCCGAGGGCGCCGGCAGAATCACCGGTGAGAACCAGCCGGCGCGGGCGCAGGCTTCCCAGAGGACGACCAGCAGCAGCGGCACGGCGATGCCGGTGGCGAAGGCTCTCAGCGTCGCGCGCATCGCCGATTACTTGACGTGCAATTCGGCCTTGGCCTTCTGCAGCAGATCGAGCTTCACCCAGTCGGCGGCCTTGGGTGGATTGGCCATGCGGCCGACGCCATATTTCTGCATCAGCGCCGTGACCGCGTCGATGTGGGCGAGGCTGACGTCGTAGGTGAAGGCAGCATTGTCCATGGCGTCGCGGAAGTCTTCGGAGGTGATCTGGCCCTTGAACATCTGCTCTCTGACGTAGCGCTCGGCCAGTGCCGTGTCCTTGGTGAACAGCGCCGTCGACTCGACGAAGCACTTCATCAGACGCTGAGCGACATCCTTCTTCTCGCCGTACATCTTCTCGGTCATCACCAGCAGCCGGTAGGGCTCGCCGAGAACCGTGTCGTAGGGCTTCATCACCTCGACGCCGAATTTCTTGTTGATCGCCTGCGAGGACTGCGGCTCCGACTGGCACATGGCGTCGATCTGCTTGCCAGCCAGCGCCTGGTTGAGATCGGCGAAAGCCAGATAGACGATTTGTACGTCCTTGCCCGGCTTGTCCGACCAGGTCAGGCCGGTCTTTTCCAGTTCAGCCATGAGCAGGATCTCCTGCATGCCGCCGCGGGTGACGCCGACCTTCTTGCCCTTCAGGTCTGCGAGCGACTTGATGCCGGAGTCGATGCCCGCCACCAGGCGCGCGCCGCCCTTGGCGAAGCCGGCAACGGTGACGATCGGCACACCGTTGGCGCGGCCGGAAATGGCACCATCGGAGGCCAGGGCGGCGACGTCGATCTCGCCAGCGACCATCGCCGGCATGATGTCCGGTCCTTTGGCGAACATGCGCTCGTCGACCTTGATACCATACTTGCCGCAGACCTCCTTCATGTAGGAGACGGCACCATAATGGGCGAACTTCAGGTTGCCCAGGCGCACCAGATCTTCGGCGGCGGCGCCCTGGGCGATGGTGGCAGCCAGGATGGCCAGTACAATGCGCAGGCTCATGTTTGGTTCTCCTCTCGTTTGTCGTTCGATTCTAGCGCGCCCGCCCGCAATCATGCCGCCGCTGTCCTATGCTGCGCCGCCTTGGCTCCCGGGCGGCCACGCGCAGACGATCTATCCCCTGCTGATCAAGCTGCCGCTGCCCGCTTATCGGCGCGAGCGCTGGACAACGCCGGACGCTGACTTTGTCGACATCGACTGGTTGGATGGCGATGACCAGCGACCACTGCTGGTGTTGTTTCATGGCCTCGAAGGCAGTTCCGCCAGTCACTACGCCGGCTCGCTGATGCACGTCGTACGTGGGCGCAAATGGACTGGTGCCGTCTGCCATTTCCGTGGCTGCTCCGGCGAGCCCAACCTGCTGCCGCGCGCCTATCACTCGGGCGACTCCGACGAGATCGACTGGTTGTTGCGGCGATTTCGACAACGTTTTCCGCGGCGGTCGATTTATGCCGTCGGTGTTTCGCTAGGCGGCAACGCGCTGCTCAAATGGCTGGGTGAACGGCAAGCGGAGACCGGGAAAGTAATCGATGGCGCTGCCGCTGTTTGCGCCCCGATCGACCTGACGCTCTGCGGCCACAATCTCAGCCGTGGCTTGAACATGATGTACACGCGGAACTTCCTGACGACGTTGAAGAAGAATGCCGCGGAGAAGTGGCGGCGTCATCCGGGTATCTTCGATCGCAAGAAGATGCAGGCCGCCCGCAACCTTCATGAATTCGACGATGCCGTAACGGCGCCCTTGCACGGCTTCCGCGATGCCGATGATTATTGGTGGCGCGCCTCGGCCAAGCCCCTGCTGCGGGCCATTCAGCTGCCGACACTGTTGCTCAATGCACAGAATGATCCTTTTCTGCCGGCCGTCGCGTTGCCGGCTGCAAGCGAAGTCTCGCCAAATGTAACTTGCGAATTCCCGCGCCAAGGCGGCCACGTCGGCTTTGTCGCCGGCGCGCCGTTCGGTCACCTGCTCTGGCTGCCTCAGCGGCTGCTGGGTTTCTTCGACGAGCAAGAGGTGCGCTGAGGAGCGCCCCTTCTGTTGCTAGGGTTGGCTGTGCGTGCCGGGCAGACCGCGAGCGGCCTCGCTGTGTGCCAGTTGCACCGCCAACTGGACGGCGGCCGAGAAGTCGGCAGTGACATCCTCGATTGCGATCGAACGGCGGAAGAAATCGGCCCAGACGAACTCGGCGAAGGCCGTGGGCGTCTTGTCGTAGCCGCCGGCATGCCTGACATAGCCGGCCAGCGAGCGATAGACATCGTCCTTCAGCTTGTCGAGATGTTTCGGAATCAGTTCGTAGGTATGCCGCACGCCGTATTCGTCGAGCGGATGTACCCACCTGTTGCCGTCCATCTGGCGCCAGAATTCGCCGACCGTGCTGGTCGAAAAATCGGCGGCCAAGTCGATAAAGGCGACATCGACATTGGCATCGTGTGCGGCGCGGCCGAGGTGGTGGTGGTCGGTGATAAAGAACGCACCGGCCGGTCCCTTGACCGCCGGAATGGTGTGCGCTTGCATGAACTCCCGCTGTGCCGCGGGATTGAGCGACGCCAGGTGTTTCCTCTTGTCGTGAACCTCGATCATGCCGACGGTCAACTGCGTCGGGCGTAAGTCGGCTATCGAAGCCTCGATGATGTTGGCCATGGCATGCATTCCGAAAAGTGGGAGCCCCCGTCGGACGCTAGTATGAGCATGTTGGGCGACAAGGCCAAGCCCCGGCCGCTACATCGTACCGTTGCGCAAGTAGCGCAAATGCCAGCCGAAGGCCTCCTCGAGCAGGTGCGGCGTCTGCTTTCCCGGCGAGTGTTCGAGCGCCCGGCGGTAGTACTCGGTGAGTGCCGGCTTGAACTTCGGATGAGCGCAATTCTCGATGATCACCTTGGCGCGCTGCTTGGGCGACAGGCCACGGAGGTCCGCCAGGCCCTGCTCGGTGACGATCACCTGCACGTCGTGCTCGGTGTGGTCCACATGCGACACCATGGGTACGATGCAGGAGATCTCACCATTCTTCGCCTGCGAGGGTGTCATGAAGATCGACAGGTAGGCATTGCGGGCGAAATCGCCGGAGCCGCCGATGCCATTCATGATCTTGGTGCCCATGACATGGGTCGAGTTTACGTTGCCGTAGATGTCGGCTTCGATCATGCCGTTCATGGCGATGACGCCGAGGCGGCGGATCACTTCCGGATGATTGCTGATCTCCTGTGGCCGCAGGATGATCCGATCGCGGTAGCTCGACAGGTCGGCGTTGAGTTCTGCCAGGGCGGCCGGACTGAGCGAGAACGCGGTCGCCGAGGCGCAAGCGAGCTTGCCTGACTTGAGCATGGTGAGCATGCCGTCCTGCAACACTTCGGTGTAAGCGGTGAGATTTTCGAACGGTCCTTGCTCGAGTCCGGCCATGACGGCGTTGGCGATGTTGCCGACGCCGGATTGCAAGGGCAGCAAGTCGGGCGGCAAACGGCCGCGGCGGACCTCGTGCTCGAGGAATTCGATGATGTGGCCGGCGATCTTCTGCGAGGCATGGTCAGGCGCCGAGAAGGCTGTATTGCGATCGGCCGCGTCGGTTTCGACGACGGCGATGACTTTGGCCGGATCACAACGCAGATAGGGTTCGCCGATGCGGTCGCCGGTGCGTACCAATGGGATTGGCTGCCGGTTGGGCGGCAGGCTGGTGCCGTAGTAGATGTCGTGCATGCCCTCGAGATGCGGGCTCTGCCAGGAATTGACCTCCAGGATGACCTTGTCGGCCTGGTCAAGCCAGGTCTTGTTGTTGCCCACCGATGAGGAAGGAATCAGGCGGCCGTCTTCGAGCACGCCGGTCACCTCGACCACGGCGATGTCCAACTTGCCGAGAAAGCCGAACCAGACGAACTGGGCGACGTGCGACAAGTGGATGTCGAGGTATTCCATCTCGCCGGCATTGATGCGCTTGCGGCAGGTGGGGTCGGACTGGTAGGGCAGGCGCATCTCGACACCGTCGACCATGGCCAGGGCGCCGTCGAGATCCGGAGCAGTCGATGCGCCGGTCCAGACGCCGATGCGGAATTTCTGGCCGTTCAAGTTGGCGGCCATGATGCGCTGGGCCAGTGCCGACGGCACAGCCTTGGGATAGCCGGCGCCGGTGAAGCCGCTCATGCCGACATTGACGCCTGAGGGTACCAGCGCGGCTGCTTCTTCGGCCGACATGACCTTGCTGCGCAGCGCAGCGCATTGAATGCGGTTCGATCCAGTCATCTTGGTCTTGATACTCCCGTAGTCGCCTGGCGCAGTTGGGCCAAGAAAAAGCCCGCACGAGGCGGGCTCTGAAACCAAACTCACAGCACAAGGAGTTCGGTGGAGGAGATCTCTAATCTAGCAAGTCAAACGCGTGTCGACGAACGACGAATTCTTGTTCGTCGAATAAGCGGAGCTTAAGCGTCCGCGGCGGGCCGCCACTCCGCGCACGGCGGGCTTACTTGGGTTGCAGCTTGGGTTCTCCGGTGGCCGGCTGAGACAATTCAGCGGGTTTGGCTGCGTCGGGCGCTGCCGGGGACGATGCTTCGCTGGCCGGGGCAACCGGCGCCGGCGCGGCTACGGCCGCGGGCAGCGCCGGTGGCGTGGCTTCCTGCTTCGGGCTGCAGGCGGCAAGCGCAAGGGTCGACAAGGCGACGACGAGCAAGGGGCGATTCATGTTTCGTTTCCTTCCAGTGGACGATGAGGGAGTGACCCGGGCAATATAGTGAGCGCGTTGTCGAGCGGCAAACGACCAATTATCATGCGATGCATTAGCAACGCTTAAGCACCCACCGTGGCCTATCGTCTGCCGCCGCTTGCCGTATTGCGCGCCTTCGAGGCCGCCGCCCGCCATCTCAGCTTCAAGAAGGCCGCCGAGGAACTGCATGTGACGCCGGCCGCTGTCAGCCAGCAGATCAAGGGCCTCGAGAGCTATCTTGGAGTGCCGTTGTTCCGCCGCCTGACCCGCGCGCTCGAACTGACCGATCAGGCGTTGGCCATGTTGCCGAAGGTGCGCGAAGGCTTTGACTGCCTGGCGGCAGCTGTGGATACAACGCGGCGGCAGCAAAGCGGCAGCCTGACGGTCACGGCTCCGCCTTCATTTGCCACGCAGTGGCTGATTTCGCGATTGCCGCGGTTTACCTCGGTACATCCGGAAGTCGAACTGCGGCTGTCGAGCGGTCCGGACAGCGTGGACCGGCGCGGCGAGACGGCATTGTTCGACGAGGCACTGATCGATCCCCGGCAGGACGCCAGCGTCGTGGCCATACGCTATGGGACCGGCAGCTATCCGGGCTACAGCGTCGATCGCATCTTTGCCCCGGAATACGTGGCCGTTTGCAGCCCGGCGCTGTTATCGGGGGCGGCACCGTTGCGCGTGCCCGCCGATCTGTGCAATCAGGTGCTGATCCACGACGAGACCATCGGTGACGAAACGCGCCAGGCACTGTGGTCCGAGTGGTTGCAGGCGGCAGGCCTGCCGGATATCGATGCCGATCGGGGACCGCGTTTCTCGAATTCAGTTCTGGCGCTCGAGGCGGCCCTGGCCGGCCAGGGCGTCGCCTTGGTGCTGAAGTTGCTGGTGGCGGCGGATGTCGCTGCCGGCCGGCTGGTGATTCCGTTCGACCTTGCCCTGCCGTCGCCTTACGCCTATTTCCTGGTCACGGCCGAAGCCGTGGCCCGCCGCGAGCCCGTGGCGGCATTCCGCCGCTGGCTGCTGGCCGAGGCGGCTTTGGTCTAAGACAAGTCCTGGTCTGCGTCACCGGGCTCGTTCGCCGACACTGCGTTTGCCTGTTGGCCTGGAGAACCGAATGTCGATTTGCCGATTGCGTATGCAGCCCAGATCAGCAGCGCGCCGGGGACAATGCCGATCAGGCCGATTGCGCTTCCCGGTAGCACCAGCGCACCGCAGGTTGTACAGGCGAGCCCGAGAAGTCCGAGCAGCAGCATGATCAAGCCAATAAAGACTTTCACCTTGTCATATCCTGAATGTAGTTGGCATGGTCTGGTTGCAAGCCGATGATGACTTTATCCTGTGACGCTCGTGAAGTCGACTGGCTGTAGAGTGCGTCGAGCTCGGCGCGGCGGCGATCCAGCAGCGCTTGCCGCTCGCCGCGGTAGAACAGATTGAATGACTCGAAGGGCACGATGCGGCCGTCGGGCTGGACGATGTGCACGCAGGACTTCTTCATCGCCCGGATGTCGAAATTGTCGGCATCCATGAAGGCCATGATGAGCACACGGAAGACTCTGTCGTAGGTGATCTCGGCCGGCGCCTGCACCAGAGGCAGACAGCACAGGAGTGCCGACAGGCACGAGGCTTGGCTCTCGGGACCATTGTTGGTGGCGAAAAGACGGAACACCTCGGCCTTGAGGATCGGGTCGGACTCGAAGACGATGGTGTTGCGCTGCCCGGCCAGCAGCGTCTCCGGTTCGACGAAACGGGTGAGGGGCAGCACACCGTCTGCGGTCTTGATCGCGTAACCCATGGAGAGGGCATCCGGATTGCAGGGGACCGGGATGACGTCCGCGGCGGTGAATAGCGAGCTTTGCTCCAGCAGCAATTGGCGGACTTCCGTGTGCGTGAGCCGATTGGCCTTGTGGCTCAGGCCTTCGGTTCGGCCGGCGAACTGCACCGGTTGCAGCGTGACGCCGCGCACGCAAGGTTGAGCGGCGGCGAATTCGACGATCCTGCCGATCTCCTGGTCGTTGATGCCGCGCGCGATCGTCACCACCAGCGTCGTCGATAAGCCGACAGCGTTGAGGCGTTCGAGGGCCTTTTCCCGGATCGGCCGGAGATCGGCACCACGCAGGGCCTGCAATGCCGAGTGCGCGAACGAATCGAACTGCAGGTAGATCTCGAAACCTGGCGAATACTCCGCCAGTCGCTCGGCGAAGCCGGGCTCGTTGGCGATGCGGATGCCGTTGGTATTGACCATCAGGTGCCGGATCGGCCGCCGCTTGGCGGCATCGAGAATCGCGAAGAATTGAGGGTGCACGGTCGGTTCGCCGCCGGATATCTGTACCACGTCCGGCTGCCCCTCGTTGGCGACGATGGCGTCGAGCATGTGTTCGATGGTCGGCAGATCATGGTGCTGCGCGGCCGTACCGGAGGCGGCGTAGCAGACAGGGCAGCGAAGGTTGCACTGCTCGGTGATCTCGAGGATGGTCAGGCAGGAGTGCTGCATGTGGTCGACGCAGAGTCCGCAGTCGTAGGGGCAACCCCAGCGCATCTCGGTGTTGAACTTGAGCGGCATCTCGGGCGGCTTGACGTAAACCTCGCGACCGAGGCGCCAGTAATCGGCATCGCTGGCGATCAATACCTTCGTTCGACCGTGCTCGGGACACCATTTGTGCATCCAGACCTGCTTGTCCTGGATGACCAGGTTGGCCTCGATTCGGCGCAGGCATTCGGCACACAGGGATACCGCGTGGTCGTAAAACATGTAAGGTCTGTTCTTGGGCATCTCAGTGGCCCTCCTGGGGATGCAGACGGATTCGTAGCAGATTGGCAAACCAGGCCATGCCGGCGAGCGCGGCCCATTGAATGGCGGTCAGACCGAAATAGAGGTCGGTTGGCAGGGTATCGATCGCCGGGGCGCCAAATGGCGGCTTGAGGAAATCCACCAGCAGGCGGATCAGGCAGTAGAGCAGCATGAAGGCAGCGAACGAGGCTCCAGTGTGTCGGCCCAGTGGCGAGCGCCGAAGAGCGAAGAACGCCAGCGCGACCAGAACGATCTCGTAGCCGGCGGTCGGGTGCCGGCCGATGCCATCGCCGTAATCCCAAGCCCAGGGCAGATCAGTGGCGATGCCGTAGGTCTGGTCCCAGGTGCTTGAGAGTTGGCAGCCGAGACGACCAATGCACAGGCCGACTGCCAGGGCCGCCACCCAGGCGTCGCCGGTCGCCGGACGCCAGCCGATCGCCTTCTTGCCCAGTTCGGCGCCGAGCGTGCCGCCGATGAAGCCGCCGAGCACGGACTTGCCCGCCCACCATAGCGACGCCTGTTGCTGCGCCGCCAGATAGTCGAAGTGCTCGGCAACATGCAAGAGCTTGCTGCCCGCGAAGGCGAAGAAAATCGTCGTGCCGAGCAGCAGCATGCGCTCGGGCGTCTGCGGCAAGACTGCCGTCCTGGCTGTGCGCCAGTAGATGCGGGCGCCGACCAGGTAGGCGAGGGCTTCGAGGACGAAATGTGCCTGCGGGCCGGCTGTCGATTGGAACATCATCTTCTGCTTCGGCAAGTCGCCGATAGATAGTGCATCGGCACGAGGGCGCAGTTTAGGACGATTCAGTGACCATGACATCCCTTTCGTTGCCGGCGAAGGCGCGGAAGCATTGTGGCAAGCGATAATGACGCTTTGCCTCAGCCGGGAACGAAGCACCATGCCTTTACGTCTTGCCATCAACGGCTTCGGCCGCATCGGCCGCTGCCTGTTGCGCGCGCTGCACGAATCACCGCTGCGCGAGCGCATGCAGGTCGTGGCGATCAACGAGCCGGCCGATCTCGAGAGCATGGCCTATCTGACCCGTTTCGATTCCAATCATGGCCGTTTCGGTGGCCGTGTCGAGATCGATGGCGACGGGCTGCGTATCGATGGCCAGCCAGTGGTGGTGAGCCATGCCAGCACGCCCGAGGCAGTCGACTGGCAGGCGCTGGGTATCGACGTGCTGTTCGAGTGTTCCGGCCGCTATGCTCAGCGCGCGGATCTCGAGCGCTTTCTCGCCGCCGGCTGTCCTCGCGTGATGGTCTCGCATCCGGCTGCGACGGCCGCCGATGTCGATCGAACCGTGGTCTACGGCATCAATCAGGACACGTTACGCGGTGACGAGCGCATCGTCTCCTGCGGTTCCTGCACGACCAACGCCGTGGTGCCGGTGTTGTTTCTGCTCGAACGTGCCTTCGGCCTGGAACAAGTGTCGCTGACGACGTTGCATTCGGTGATGAACGACCAACCGTTGATCGACGGCTATCATCACACCGAGTTGCGGCGCACGCGCTCGGCCATGCAGTCGATGATTCCGGTGACCACGGGGCTTGCCCGCGGCGTCGAGCGCTTGCTGCCGGCGCTTACCGGGCGTGTCCAGGCCAAGGCGATTCGTGTGCCGGTGACCAATGTTTCGGCCATCGATGTTGCGGCGACGCTGGCGCGTGACGTCGATGCCGCCGAAATCAACCGTTGCCTGTGCGCCGCCGGCGACGCTCAACTCGCCGGCCTCTTGGCCTGTACCGACGAGCCACATGCCTCGATCGACTTCAACCACAGTTCCTATTCGGCCATCGTCGACGCGGGGCTGACGCGTGTTGCTGGCCAGCGTCTGGCCGATCTCCTGATCTGGTTCGACAACGAATGGGGTTTCGCCAACCGCATGCTCGACGTTGCGGCGCGCTGGCTTGGCGGTCGCTGATCGGCTTCGGCTTTGTCAGACGACCATGCCGGCGCCGACTGTGTTGTTGCTGGCTTCGTCGATGACGATGAAGGCACCGGTAGTGCGGTTCTTCGCGTAGGCATCGACGGGCAGCGGTTGGGCCAGTTTGAAACTCACTTCGGCGATGTCATTGGCCGCCAGTTGGGCTGCCTCCTGACGATCCAGCGTATGGATATCGAAACGATGGTGGATGGCCGCCAGCCTGGCCTTGACGGTGCGCGTCGCGTGCCGGATCAGATAAGTCCGCCGCGGGTCGAGCGGTGCTTCGGCGAACCAGCACAAGTCGGCGCGCAAGGTGGTGACGATGTCGGGCGGCCGGCTTGGGCTGGCGATCAAGTCGCCGCGCGAGATGTCGATCTCGTCTTCGAGCAACAGGGTCACCGATTGCTCGGCGACGGCACGCATCAGTTCGCGCCCACCGAGGTGAATGGCGCGCACGCGCGTCGTGCGGCCGGCAGGCAGGACGGCGATCTCGTCGCCGACATTGACCTCGCCTGATTCAACGCGGCCCATGTAGCCACGGTAGTCATGCAACTGCGGATCCGTCGACTGCTGCGGCCGGCAGACGTACTGCACCGGAAAGCGGAAGGCCTCGGCCTGCTCGCTGTGCGCCGCCGGCGCGCGCTCGAGAATCTCCAGCAGCGTCGGACCGTCGTACCAGCCCAGATCTTCGCCGCGATCGACCACCATGTCGCCATTGACGGCCGAAATCGGTACGAAGCGAATGTCGTCGATGCCGGCACGGGCAGCGAAATGCAGGTATTGGGCCTCGATCAGGCGATAGGTCCGTTCGTCGTAGTCGACCAGATCCATCTTGTTGATCGCCACCACGATGTGCGGGATGCCGAGCATATGCACGAGCTTGGAGTGGCGGCGCGTCTGCGGCAGCACGCCGCGACGGGCGTCGATCAGGATGATGGCCAGGTTGGCGGTCGATGCGGCGGTGACCATGTTGCGTGTGTACTGTTCGTGACCGGGAGCGTCGGCGATGATGTACTTGCGCCTGCCCGTGGTGAAATAGCGGTAGGCGACATCGATGGTGATGCCCTGCTCGCGCTCGGCTTGCAGGCCATCGGTGAGTAACGACAGGTCGGTGGCCGCCAGACCGCGTTTCGTCGAGGTCTTCTCGATGGCACGCAGCGTATCGGCGAGAATCGCCTTCGTGTCGTAGAGCAGCCGCCCGATCAGCGTGCTCTTGCCGTCATCGACACTGCCGCAGGTGAGAAAGCGCAATAGGCCGTTATCGACCGGCTGTTCGAATTCCGGCAGGTGTTCGATCGCACTCATCAAAAGTACCCTTCCTTCTTGCGTTGTTCCATCGAGGCTTCCGACGTCTGGTCGTCCAGGCGCGTGGCGCCACGCTCGGTGACGGTCGTCACTGCAGTCTCCTCGATGATCTTCGCCACCGAGTCGGCAGTCGATTCCACGGGAGCAGTGCAGGTGATGTCGCCGACGGTGCGAAAGCGCACCGAGAGTTGTTCGATGACGTCGCCATCGTTCGCCGGTGTCAGTGGCGTCACGGGTTGCAGCAATCCGTTCTTGCGCACCACTGGCCGCCGGTGGGCGAAATAGATCGAGGGTAATTCCAGCCCCTCGCGCTCGATGTACTGCCAGACATCCAGTTCGGTCCAGTTGGAGATCGGGAAGGCGCGGATGTTCTCGCCTGGATGGACACGGGCGTTGTAGAGGTTCCAGAGCTCGGGGCGCTGGTTCTTCGGGTCCCATTGGCCGAAAGCGTCACGGAAGGAAAACACGCGTTCCTTGGCCCGCGCCTTTTCCTCGTCGCGGCGGGCGCCGCCGATGCAGGCGTCGAAGCCGAATTCCTCGATCGCTTCCAGCAGCGTCACCGACTGGTGCTTGTTGCGCGACTCGGTCGGCGATTTCAGCACGACGCTGCCGCG
>Ga0265325_10001205_pt1 | contig 18393 bp, 15 predicted proteins | sample 41420metaG_FD_202090 | JGI IMG/M metagenome (GOLD analysis project Ga0265325, IMG submission 202090) | Rhizosphere microbial communities from Carex aquatilis grown in University of Washington, Seatle, WA, United States - 4-14-20 metaG | ecosystem: Host-associated > Plants > Roots > Rhizosphere...
ATTTGACCGCGGACGAGCGCATCGCGCTGTATGAAAAGCAGCTCAAAACAGCGCCGGCCGATCCGAAAATCGAGGGCTCGCTCGCCTCGGCATTTATTCAGAAGCTGCGCGAAACCACCGATTTTCAATACTTGAATCGCGCGGCGACGCTGGTCGACCGAATTCTGGCCGCCGATCCCCGCAGTTACGACGGCATCCGGCTCAGCGCCGAGATCGAAACGCATCGCCACAATTTCCCGAAGTCGGCGGAACTGGCGCGGACCCTGACCGCGCGCAATCCCAGCGATGCCGGCGCATGGGGGCTGCTTGGCGATTCATTGATGGAAATGGGCCAGTACGATGAGGCCGACCGCGCCTATGAGCGCATGCTGGCGCTGGGGCCGAATCTCTCCAGCTACAACCGGGTGGCGTGGCATCGCTTCGTAACCGGCAAGGGTCCCGAGGCACTCTCCTGGATGTCGATGGCCGTGCAGGCCGGCAGTTCCGTCAACGAGAATCTGGCGTGGTGCCTGGTGGAATTCGGGGATATGTTATTCAAGAGCGGCCGCACGGAAGACGCACACGCCGCGTATCAAAAAGCTCTGGAAACGCTGCCCGGCTATCACCGTGCCCTGGCGGCACAGGGCCGCGAGTATGCGGCAGCCGGGGATTTCGACAAGGCGGTGGGTGCTTTTCAAAAGGCTCAGGCAGTCATCCCCCTACCCGATTACGCCCACGCGTTGGCCACTCTGTACGACAAGCTGGACCGCACAGCGGAAGCGGAACAACAGCGAAAGCTTCTGGACGTGATCGATAAACTTGGCCGGGCCAACGGTGAGAAAGGCAACCGCATGCTGGCCATGAATTTCGCCGATGAGAACCGGAATCCAGACCGCGCAGTGGCGCTGGCTCGGGCGGAATTGGAAACCCGCAAAGACGTCTACACTTATGACGCGCTGAGCTGGGTGCTGTTCCGCAGTGGTCGGCAGCAGGAAGCCCAAGACGCCAGCGCCAAGGCACTAGAGATGAATACGCCGGAGCCCATGTTCCTTTATCACGCTGGCGTCATCGCGATGGCCGGCGGGAAAACCGAAACCGGGCGGCAACTTCTGGAGCGCGCCCTTGCGCTGAATCCATCGTTCGCCTGGCCGCAGGCGCAGGACGCCAGGCTCCGCCTGAAGAGCGGTGCTACGATTACGCAAATCGTAATACACTGAAGAAAGTCAGGGCCATGCATATACCCGACGGATATCTCAGCCCGGCGACCTGCGCGGCAATGTATGCCGGTTCCGTGCCGTTCTGGTATGTTGCGCTGCGGCGTGTGCGGAAGGCGCTGCATACGCGGCTGGTGCCCCGCTTGTCGCTGTTCGCCGCGTTTTCCTTCGTCATTATGATGTTCAACCTGCCGCTGCCCGGAGGGACCACCGGGCATGCCGTGGGGATCGGCCTGGCCACGGTGGTTCTGGGGCCGTGGGCGGCGATGTTGGCTGTGTCCATCGCGATTGTCATCCAGGCGCTGTTTTTCGGGGACGGCGGCATCACCGCAATCGGCGCAAACTGCTTCAACATGGCGATCGCAGGAGCATTGGTATCGTACGCCGTATACCGGTTGCTCGCGGGCCGGTCGTCCATCGGGTCGTTGCGGCGTGTGATGGCAGCGGGTCTGGCTGGCTATGCCGCCATCAATGTTTCCGCGCTGCTGGCCGCTCTCGAGTTTGGCATTCAGCCGGGGCTGTATCACACTGCTGCCGGCGCGCCGCTCTATTGTCCCTATGGGTTGGGCGTGGCGATTCCAGCAATGATGATCGGGCATCTGACCATCGCCGGTTTTGCCGAATTGTTCGTATCGGCGGGCGTCGTCGCCTATCTGCAAACATCCGACCCCTCGTTGCTGATCGCGGCTGCCGGGCGCGGACTTGCTCCCACGGAAGTATCCGCACGTCCACGTTCGCTGCGTCCGCTGTGGCTGGGTCTGGCCGTGTTGATGATTCTGACGCCACTGGGAATTCTGGCCGCGGGTTCGGCCTGGGGCGAATGGGTAGCTTCGGATTTCTCGAATCCCGCGGCGCGCCAGCAGATTGCCGCCACCACTTTCCATCAACCGCCTCCCGCACAGGCACCCGCCGGGCTGGAACGCCTGTCGTCGTTGTGGACCGCACCGTTCGCCCGCTATGCACCGCCATACGTGCGCAGCGCCGGTTTCGGATACCTGCTATCCGCGATGTTCGGCACCGGCCTGGTGGCGCTGGCGTGCGTGAGTGTGGGCAAACTCGCCCCGCGATGAGCCGCCGACGCGGTTTCCTGGAACGCACCGTCGACGGCCTGTACGAAGCCATGGAGCACGCCATGCAGGCGGAGCAATCGGCGGGCGGCGGCGGATTCCTGCAGGGTTTGGACGCGCGCGTGAAGGTGGCCGGTTTGCTGGCACTGATTCTGGCGTCAACCCTGGCCGCGCGGTTCCTGGCCATTGGCGCCGTTTTCGTTCTTGCCTTGATACTGGCCCTGCTCTCGCGGATTTCTATTCGGATGCTGGCGGCACGCGTGTGGATGGGCGCGCTCACCTTCACTGGCGTCATCGCCGTGCCAGCGCTTTTTCTGACGCCCGGCCAACCACTCTGCCGTTTGCCGGGCCTCGGCTGGGCGGTCACGGGGCAGGGACTCACCACCGCCGGTTATCTGATCTTTCGTGTGGAAACCGCGGCCACGCTGGCGCTGCTGCTGGTGTTCACAACTCCGTGGTCCCATGTTCTGAAAGCCCTGCGCATTTTCCGGGTGCCCGTCGTGTTCGTGGTCATTCTGGGCATGACGTGTCGCTATATTCTGCTGATGCTGGAAACCGCACACGAAATGTTCGAATCGCGTCAGAGCCGCACCGTGGGCCGTCTGGATGGACCCGCGCGGCGGCGCATGGCGGTATCGAGCGCGGGAGTGCTGCTGAGCCGGACCTTCCAACTGAGCGGTGATGTCTACCTGGCCATGCAGGCGCGCGGATTTCGCGGCGAAGTGTATGTGCTCGATGAATTCCGAATGGTCGCGCGCGATTGGACCACGCTCGCCGGCTTCACAGCGATGACCGCGTGGATCGTGTGGGCGGGCCGCTGATGCTGTTCGAACTGGATCGCCTTAGCTACCGGTATGAGCAGCTTACCGCTCTCGACGATCTTAGCCTGTCGATTCCGGAAGGCAGCCGCGTGGCTCTTCTAGGCGCTAACGGGTCCGGCAAGTCGACGTTGCTGCGGATTCTGGATGGTCTGCACTTTCCGCAGGCTGGCGCGGTGCGGTTTCGCGGTGAAGAACTTACGGAAGATCGCTTCGGCGACGACGCGTTTGCTTTCTCGTTTCGGAGGCAGGTGGGGCTGGTGTTTCAGAACCCCGATGTGCAACTGTTCAATCCGACGGTCTTCGATGAGGTTGCGTTCGGTCCGCTGCAACTGCGCTGGCCGAAGGCGGAAGTGCGGGAGCGCGTCGGCGAAATTCTGCAGCGTATGCGAATCGGGCACCTGAAGGACCGCGTGCCCCACCGGCTGTCGGGCGGCGAGAAGAAACGCGTCGCGCTGGCCAGCGTACTGGTGCTGGACCCTGCGGTGCTGCTGATGGACGAACCCACCGCGTCGCTCGATCCGCGCAGCCAGAGCCAGTTGATTGACCTGCTGGTGGAGTGGGGCGGCGGGGCGAAGTCGGTGATCATTGCGACGCACGATCTGGGCGATCTCGAAGACATCGCCGATCGGTGCTGCGTCCTCAACGCCGGACGCCTGGTGGCTGACCTCATCCCGGCGGAAGTACTGCGTGACCGCGAGTTGCTGGAACGCACCAATCTAGCCCACGCGCACCGCCATCGCCACACCTCGGGAGAAGTGCACTCTCATCCACACGTGCATGGGGAATCGCGGAGCAACTTATACTGAAGGTGAAAATGCTGGTCCCCAAAGCGCCTGAATTGGTTAAAGATCCAGCGTACGATCTATCCGAGTTTGTTCCCAAAGCACTTCTCCCCCTCCGGAACCCTCAGACCGATATTCCGCGTCTGGCGAAGGACGAGCCGCTTCTGCGCTTAATCGAGGAGGCTGTCCAGAGGATTCCAACCCGCCACGAATTGCTGTTGGGTGATGCCCGATCGATGGATGAGCTCGCACCTGAAAGCGTGCATTTAGTGCTTACTTCGCCACCATACTGGACGCTTAAAGAATATCGCCCTTCGTCCGGACAAATGGGGCACATCGAAGACTACGAGGAGTTCCTGGGGGAACTGGATCGGGTCTGGCGGCATTGTTTTCGAGCTCTGGTACACGGGGGCCGCCTTGTTTGCGTTGTAGGTGATGTTTGTCTCTCACGCCGCAAAAACAACGGCCGGCACACGGTGGTTCCGCTTCATGCTTCCATCCAGGATCATTGCAGGAAAATTGGTTACGACAATCTTGCACCGATCATCTGGCATAAGATTGCCAACGCAGCCCATGAGGTAGAGAATGGATCGGGCTTCCTGGGAAAGCCCTACGAACCGAACTCGGTAATCAAGAACGACATCGAGTTCATCCTGATGCAACGTAAACCGGGTGGCTATCGAACTCCCGATGTTGCGACTCGAGTTCTGAGCATAATTTCTGCGGAGAACCACAAGAAGTGGTTCCAGCAAATCTGGGAAGGCGTGACCGGCGCATCGACCCGTTATCACCCGGCCCCCTACCCGGTGGAACTGGCTGAGCGTATCGTCAGAATGTTTAGCTTTGTCGGCGACACGGTTCTGGATCCTTTTCTGGGTACCGGAACCACCTCGATTGCGGCCGCCAAAACCGGCCGCAACAGCATTGGGTTCGAGGTCGACGAGCATTACTTCGATCTGGCACAGAAACGTGTTGTGAATGAGACTTCGTGTCTGTTCAAAACAACGACGGTCAACTCTCTGAAGGCGAAATAAACAAAGTGAGCCTGAATCGCCAAATGAAGACGCGGCTCCGCGCCGCAGTTAAGCAGTTCTGGAATACCCGCGAGACTCAGGCTCAAAAACAAGGCGCTATAACCGGTTCCAAAGATGCTGGCGCACGGTCAGCGGTGACGGGCGGGGCTCAGATGAACGGCTTTGTCAACCTGGTTCGCGATCTGCTCTGTGAAAACGGCCTACCGAAGCCACACGTTTATTGTGAGAAATATATCGAGATCCCCGGTTGGTACCGTCCAGAGAAGAAGTGGGATCTACTCATCGTGGCCGATGGCCAATTGCTTGCGGGGATCGAGTTCAAATCGCAAGTGGGTTCGTTCGGGAACAATTACAACAATCGAACAGAGGAATCAATCGGGAGTGCCGTCGATCTGTGGGCCGCTTATCGGGAAGGAGCGTTTGCACCGTCGGCAAGACCCTGGCTTGGCTATTTGATGCTGTTGGAAGAAGCCCCGGGATCAATGGCCCCGGTTCGCGCCCGCGAACCGCACTTCAAGGTGTTCCCCGAGTTCCGGAGCGCGTCTTACGCGAAGCGGTATGAGGTTTTGCTGACCAAGCTCGTCCGTGAAAGGCTGTATGATGCAGCTTGTTTCCTCACGTCAAGTGCCGCACAAGGAGTTCGTGGCATCTATAGTGAACCGGCTGCCGAGCTGAGTTTCGAGAACTTCATCGGCTCCTTGCTGGCTAAGGCAATTGCGGTGGCCAGAAGCACAACATAAAACCTGGATTATTTCCCAACACATACTGAGAATTCGCCCGCACAGCAGACACCATCACCGTATGGTTTTGTCTCCAGCCGCGGGCCTTCGCGACGCCGGGTTTGTTCCGTGTCTGATGGCCTCACCACCGTGGTATGCGCTTCGCGTGCGTAACCGGTATGAGTTCACTGCCTCCAACATCCTTCGCGACAAAGGGTTTGAACAATTCCTACCTTTCTATCGAAAGCAGCGCAAATGGTCGGATCGCGTTAAGGAACTGGACACTCCGCTTTTCGCCGGCTACCTCTTCTGCCGGCTCGATGCGTCGTCGCCACTGCCCGTGCTCACCACGCCGGGCGTCATCGACATCGTCAGCGCGGGCAGAATTCCGGTACCCGTGGACGCTGGCGAAATCGCGGCCCTTCAAAACATTTGTGGGTCCGGTCTGCCCATGCAGCCATGGCCATATCTGGGGGTTGGGCGTCGCGTTTCCATCGAATACGGACCGCTGGCCGGCGCCCAGGGCGTTGTGCTGGAAATCAAGGGCCGGTATCGGCTGGTCGCCTCCATTTCCATTCTCCAGCGATCGGTGACGGCCGAGATCGAACGCGACTGGATCCGCCCGCTGAACTGATCGGCGCGCTCAGGGATTCATTTTGCGAATCAGCATCGCAGTACCGGCGCCGAGTCCCATACGCGTACCAAAGTGGTTGACTCGCCAATTCACCTGCAACGATTCCGCGTTGATCAGCTTCAAATCCACAACACCCCGGCTCCCATCGTCAGCCTGCCACGCGAAGGAGCCTGTGTCGGGTTTGCCTTCGAAATGGAACGCCACCGCCGAGGAGATAGGGCGGTCGGATACCTGGTAGCGCGCGGAATACTCGCCGTGCACCGATTCGTTATCGTCTCGAATCCGTAGTTCGATGTACTCGGGGGCATACAGCTTTACGGGCCCGTTCTTCACGGTGTCGGGTGCGTAGAGCCACAGCCCCGCCAACGTTGGGGTCCGGCTCACAGCCTTGGACGATTCGTTCGGACGAGGCACAACCGGGATCGACGGTGTCTCGGATGGGACCTCGGCTGGCAAAGGCGCTGAGGGCAAGTGAATCCGTTGTGGCCCCGGTTCTTCTGGAATATCCTCGCGCGGAACAGGGTCCACTGTGGGCTGCGCAGCGCGATGTCTGTCGGAAGGAACATCGCGTGGCGCAATCTTCACCACCTGGCGCGGCAGTGTCCGAGCCGGTGTAACAGGCTTCAAGGGGATCGTGGGCGCGGCACTGGGTGGAGAATTCGCCGGACGGTTTTCTGAAGTCTGAAAGTGCAATAAATCACCGCCCACGAACCATGCGGCGGCTGCGGTTACTATTAGCCCGGCGGTCACAATCAGCAGCAGCGAAGTGACAGGCCCGAGAATTCGCCGCTTTCGCGGAGGCACGCGTTCATGAGGACGCGGAAAGACTGGCGCGGGTCGCTCGACATGCAGGCCGGCATCGTAATCGCGGCGGGTGCGCGGGTCCAGCAGGGTGTCGACGATGACGTTGAGGCGGCGCATCTGCAACTCGGCCGCATCGCGCGCCGACGGATCGGTCTGGCGGTCGGGATGCAAGACCTTGGAAAGCGTCCGGTGCGCCCGCCGGATATCCTCGTCCGCTGCGTCCGCCGGCAGACCGAGTTCCTCGTAGTAATTCATCCGCCTACCTGACCACTGTACACCGCAGCGGAAACGTTACGGTGGCGTCTTCGATCTACGCGATATGGCCGCAACTAAGAAAACATCGACCCGACGCTGGTCGCGGAATGTCACCGAGCATAGTAACGCGCTCGATCTGGACGCCGGCGTGTTCTCATGGAGCAGTCCGCGCCGAATTGCAGCATCTCTCAAGCATTCCGCCGAAAGCAGTCATCGGCGCAAGTCATCGCCTTATCGATCGGCTATGTCCATGCTCACGTTCTACATCAATCGCGCGGGCGCACAGTTGCCGGCGAAACAGAAGCGCGTTCTCAACGACGCCAAGGACGAGCTTCGCAAGCTTTTTGATCAGTGAAGGCTAATTCAAGCTCTTCGACTCGCGGGCGCTTGTCCCAAAGGAACGAGCCATTGCGATAATTCGCAGGCCAATCGGAGATCGCAGCGAACACAGGGATTTGATTCATCCATTGGCTCGCTGGAGCCGGGCCGCCCACATTCGAATAGGTCGATGGATTACTGCGTCGTTGTCGTCGCCAACCGCGCAGCCTGTATCAGAAGGTAATTGCGCTCAGGGAGATTCACGGTTTTGCCCGCAGCCGCGCGGTAGTGTTTCTCAGCTGCCGGGAAATCGCCAGCCATCTCCAACAGATGTGCGCGAACGGCGTCCATGCGGTGGTGTTCGGCAATTCGCCGGTCCCCCTCAAGCGCGTCCAGCAGATTTAAACCCTCTTTCGGACCACGCACCATTGCCGTAGCGATTGCATGATTCAGGATCACCATTGGATTGTCCGACATACCTTTCAGCAACTCGTACAGCGCCAGGATCTGAGGCCAATCTGTATCTTCGAGGCGTTCGGCTTCGTCGTGTATTGCCGCTATCGCCGCCTGCAATTGATAGGGTCCGACCGAGCCTCTCGGCAGCGCGGCCGAAAGCAGTGCGACGCCTTCCACAATCTGATCCCGGTCCCAGAGCGCCCGATTCTGCTGCGCGAGCGGGATCAATTCATCGTTTGGGCCGGTTCGGGCATGTTTCCGCGCGTCGGTCAGGAGCATCAGCGCAAGCAGGCCGGCGATCTCCGCATTTTCGGGCTGCAGCCGCAGGGCCATGCGCGTCAGACGTATCCCTTCCTGTGAAAGATCCGCGCGCCGCAGGTGACGTCCTGAAGTAGCCGTATATCCCTCGTTGAAGATTAAATACAAAACGTGGAGCACCGAGCGCAGGCGCACCCCGCGCTCTTCGGCATTGGGCATTTGGAAGGGAATGCCCGATGCCTTGATGGTCTGCTTAGCCCGGCTGATTCGCTGCGCCATAGTTGCTTCCGGAACCATGAAGGCATTGGCGATTTCAACGGTGGTCAGGCCGCCAACGGCGCGCAGCGTCAAAGCAATAGCGGAGGAAGGCGTAAGAGCCGTATGGCAGCATAGAAAGAGAAGAACCAGCCCGTCGTCTTCGGCCGGCGCGGCATCGACGCTGGTCTCGGAAACACGCGCCTCCTCCTCCACCACTGCCGTTTCGCGATGCCTCCGTGCAGATTCGCTGCGGATACGGTCCGCCATCTTTCGAAACGCAACCTGCGCCAGCCAGGCACGCGGATTGTCGGGAACCCCGTCGCACGGCCATTGCATCACGGCCGCAATCGACGCTTCCTGAACGGCATCCTCGGCCGCGTCGAAATCACGAAATCTTCGCACCACAAGCCCGAGCACCTGTGGCGTCAGCTCTCGCAGCAGATCTCCGATCGGAAGATCGGATGATTGTTCCCGCCAATCCACGTTTCGCGTCTCCGCGTCAGAAGCCCAAATCGTTATGGCTGCCCAGCACCTGCCGTACTTCAATCGGCATGTTCGCCGGTTCCCCGCCCGGCCCGGGCGCGGCCGATGCGCGGGCAGCAATCTTATACGCGTGCTCCGGACTCTCTACGTCGATAACCCAGTATCCGGCAAGGAACTCCTTCGATTCCGGGAACACGCCATCAGTAACTGGCTCCCCGTCATTCCCCGCGCGAACGATCTTCGCCTCTTGCGGCCAGGCCAGTCCTTTCGTGTCCACAAAAACGCCCGAATCGTGAAGCTCCTTGTTGAAGCGCTGCATGAACTCGACGTTGCGCTGCAGATCTTCTTTCGACCACCTGGCGTACTCGTCCCAGGAGCCCTTTGGGCCGTGCATCATCAGAATGTATTTCATGAGTCATCTCCATCCTGCTATGAGCTTTGTGCAACCTCTACGAGGGCGACCCGTGGATTGCGAACTGCCTCACTTCAATCGGCATGTTGGTCGGCACTCCGCCGGGACCCGGTGCGGCGGAAATGCGCCCGGCAATTTCGTAGGCACGCTCCGGCGTCGCTACATCTACAATCCAGTAGCCGAGCAGAAACTCCTTGGATTCGGGGAAAATGCCGTCGGTGATTGGCATCCCCTCCTTCAGGCCGCGCACGATCTTAGCCTCCTGCGGAGCCGCCAAACCTTGTGTTGCGACGAATTCACCCGATTCTGTAAGCTCCCGGTTGAGGCTCCTTAGGACGGCCATATGGGCATCGATGTCTGTCCTGGACCACGCGCGGTATCCGTCCACTCCCGCCTTGCTTCCGGACATCAGCAAAATGTAGTTCATGTCTCCTGCTCCTTTCTGATTCACGCCGCCTTTTTTGGCGCGTTCACAGAGTAGTCGGAACTGCCTTCCCGGTTCTCGACATGCTTCGGGTAGAGATCTTATACCAAAAACATTGGCGGCTCCTGTCGATTTGAAGACTCCTGCGCCGACCTATGTACGGAGGCACAAGAAAGATGACCAGCGAATCCATAGTCGTAGATGTCAGCCAGGACTGGGTGGCGGCATGCGGCCTGCAGGAACGATTCATGGAAATCCCGTGCAATAAAGCACAAAGGCTCGCCTGCTATGCCCGCTGCCGGCAGATGCGCGCACTCGGCGGTGATTGCTTCCACTTCGTACCCCTGACCGGCCACCGAGTTGGGCTGGCCGTCGCCGATGCGTCTGGTAAAGGCCTTCCTGCAGCGCTCATTGTAGCGAACGTGCAGTCCTCTCTTCGCACTGCCGCCCTCTTCGCCCCCGAAGACCCGGCGGCAGTCGTTAGCGCGGTGAACTGTCAATTACACGCCTGCTCGCCCGTCGATCGATACGCGACCTTATTCTATGGCGTCTTCGCGGAAACTACGCGGACACTGCATTATGTAAATGCAGGCAACAATCCCGCCGTGGTGATCCGCCGCGGCGGTCCTGTCGCCTGGCTCGAACCCTGCGCGCCGCCCGTCGGACTCTTTGCCGAAACCGTCTACAGGGCACAGGCGGTCCAGTTGTATCCGGGAGATCTCATAATGGCCTACACCGATGGCTCCGTCGAAGCGACGAACACAGCCGGCGAAGAGTGGGGCGTCGCAGGTCTTCTCGCCGCCGTAACAGGTCTTCTCGCCGCCGTAAAACGTTGCGGCACGCGGCAGCCGGAGAGCATTGTCGAAGCTGCATTTGCCGCGCTCGATGAGTTTTCGGGAGACAATCAAACCGACGACGCGACCATCCTCGCGGCTCTCGTCCACTGACGTCGGGGATAACCGGAGAAATCAAATGGCAAAACCCTCGGGACCCTTAAACAAGCGTTTCGAGGCACCCCTGCGGAAGTCCCCAGCCAAAGGAGGCTGGACATATGGTGATGCCGGACTCGGCTGCATTCTTCGGCACCCGGGGTCTGGTCAAGGTCCGCGGCACTATCGACGGCCATCCATTCCGTAGCTCCTTCATGGCTCTGGGGGACGGTACCCATAAGCTGCCTGTCAAGTCGGATCTCCGAAGACGAATCGGTAAGCAGGAAGGCGATACGGTCGTCGTTGACTTGCTGGAACGAATCTGAGCGCCCATTTTGAGTCGCTAGTCTACATCGGTATGAAGTGAGACGGGGCCATCCTGGGGCCGAAAAGCAAGATTATTGGAAACTTGCCTGGAGAGGCGGCCAATCGTAATTGTGCGACCGGGCCGGAGCTCCTCGACGGCTAAGGCGTTTCTCGGCAATGTGACATTGCAGCGGATTCGCAGACATTCCGGGCGCAGAAACGCCGGCGCGCTTCCGGAATCCATACCCAGAAGTTCCGGCAGCGCTCGGTTCGGTCCGTACGAACAAATACTGCGAAGGCCACCCAGGCCGCCGGTATTGCGCTGGGCATGCCTTTACAGACAGCCTGGAAAACACCGCTCGACAACGCGCGTGGAAGTTGTTTCGCGCGGCAGCCGCTATCCGGTTCACCAATGAGCCACGCGGTCTATCTGGAATTACCACGAACAAACAGGTGATTCCGGATGATCAACACCTTCGCTGAGATTGTTCGGGCGTTTTCCGTGCGGCCTTCCGCGGCTGCCCGCTTGGGAAAACTGAGCAAGAATTGTCAATAAAGACTTTACGTTCATCCCGGCTTGAGATAGTCAATCGACCTTGCCAAGGTATTTGTCCAACCACGCCAGCACTTCCCTGGAAAGCTCGGTCTTCTGCTGACTTACGTCATGTGGAGTATCGAAGACCACGTGCCGTTTCTCCGCTTCCGGCGTACCGATCATGTGGAACATCGGCAATTGGGCGCGATCCAGCGAAAAGGTAAAGTCATAGCGGCCGTTCACCATCAGGACCGGCCTCTTGAGGCGCGGAGCGAAGTCCACCTGGTCCGTGCCCGTTTGCGCGGGCCCAAGGAAAAAGCCTCCGTCCAGAAACACAATCGCCTTGAAACGGTCTTCCAAAGCCGTGAAGATGACGCCGTCCGCCGAGCCCTGGCTCACCCCCAGGTACCCGATCCTGCCCTTGTCGATCTCCGGACGGGTCTCCAGATAATCCACCGCCCGCCGCACCTCCCTGGACTGCCTTATCAGCCAGTCGCGATCCTGCCCGGTTCCGGGCCACGCCTCCTCCTCCTTCGCACGCTCGTACGTCCCCAGGTAGATCGGATACAGCACCGCGCGTCCGCTCTGCATCACATAGTCGATAAACTCCATATCGCCCAGATCATCGCTGCTCGGCATCGTGTTCACCCTCGCGCTCGGGAAGAAAACCACAGCCTGAAACGGCGGGTGCACGTTCTTCGGCAGGAAAAGAAACATGGGAAGGCGGTCGCTGCCGTATCCGGCGTCGATGACGATCTTCTGCTTCGACCAATCCGCCGTGTTCTCGACAATCCCCTGTCTCTCTGCGTTCAGGGGACGCGCCCCGTACGCATACATGGCCTGGTAGGCCGCGAATACTGCGTCCGGCGCGGGCTTCGCCTTTGTAAAATCTCGGTCCATTCCCACCACCGGCGCGGCCGCGCCGGGCGGAAGCGGCGCTCTGTTCAAAACCGTGCGTAATCCGTTCGAGGGCGAGCGGTCGAAGGCGGGAAGAGCCTCGGGATCGTAGGCCTGGTAGGTTTGGGTGTTCCAGGCCCCGCCAAGAATGAAGCGGCGATCCCCATTGACGGCATTCAAGCACCACTCCCGCACGTTGCCGGTCATGTCGTAGGTCCCATACGGGCCGACGCTTGCCGACGCACCGACTCGGACCGTTCCGCGCCCGTTAAAGTTGCTCTCGTTGATGCTGAACCTGGCGACGTCACCCGGCGCTGCGTTGTACCACTGTATGAAGGTCGGAAGGCTATGGCCTGCGAACGCCGCATAAGCCGCCGCCTCATACCAGCTCACGCCAGCGATGGGGTAGTCGCCCTGGCCCGGCGGAAACTGGCCGCCCTCCCAGGTTGAGGGTCCCGGCCGGCCGGTGGGATCTCTGAACAAATCCATGGCCTGATCCCAGGTCAGTTCCTTGCCGTCTTTGACGAACTTCTCTTTCCAGTACTCCCGTTTTCGATACCCGCCCTGGTCCACGAACGCCTGATACTGGCGGTTGGTCACTTCGAACTTGTCAATGTCATATGGCGGGAGCCGCTGGGATATCCATCCAACGAAGCCGATCATGTCCCCAAATTCAACGGCGGGCACCGGGACCATCCCCGGCGGGCTGTCCAACGCGGACCCCAATGCGAACTGCATCGCGTCCGCCGTGAACGGCGCCGTTATGAATTCACCGGACCCCGGTTTGGAAACCCTCCAACGAAAATAACCGTTGGGGATTCGGACGCGCTCCAGTGGGGTGGCGCCCAGGGGGAACCAGTCGCTGTTCGGCGAAAGATAATCCTGGATCTCCACCTGTGCAGCCGTCGGCGTGGAATGGATGGAGGTGAAGCCCGTGGAGGTCCGGACGATTTGGGCGAGTTGCGGATCGCCGGGCAGATATTCTTCAGCTTTTTGAAGCAGGAGAAAAGCGGCCAGCGGTTTCCCTTCGGCGGTCAGACTGGCGATCTCCGGGATGGCCTGCTCACGTGCCCAATGACGTCGCTCGGATCGCCGGTAGAGCCAGGCGCCGGCCGCGATGAGCACCAGAAGGAACAGAACCACGGGAACTGTAAAGCTGGGCCGGAACACGCGTCGCGCAGCCGGCGGCGTGGGAGCGGCAAGCCGGTCCGCCAGCGCAGTTAGCTCTCCAGCGACATCTGAAGCGGATTGTGGGCGCCGCGCGGGGTCCTTTTGGAGCAGACTGGCCACCAATCCATCCAGGCCGGCCGGGATGGCGGCGCGTTCCCGCGAGGGCGGCGACACTGCGGCCGCGGAGCCACTGGCGAGCATCAGCCCGAGCGACACACCGGGAAACGGCAGTCTTCCCACAGCCATCTCATAAAGCACCAGCCCGAGCGCGAACAAGTCTGCACGCGCGTCGGCCTCGCGTCCCTGCACCTGTTCCGGCGCCATGTACGCGGGCGTACCGACAACCATTTTCGATTCCGTAAGGGGCGCTTCGGAGGTCTTCCTGGCGATTCCAAAGTCGAGCACCTTCAGGCCATGGCGCGTGACCATGATGTTGGGAGGCTTGAGATCTCGATGAACGATTCCGTGCGCGTGCGCTTCCGCGAGAGCGCTGGCAATTTGCGCTCCGTACCGCGCCACCTGTTCAGGATTCAGCGGGCCCTTGCCGATCTCTTCGGCTAATGTGGAACCCTCTACCAGTTCCATCACCAGGTAGTTCGGGCCGACATCGTGGAGAGTGCAAATGTGCGGGTGGTTCAATGCAGAAATGGCACGGGCTTCGCGCTCGAAGCGCTCGCTGTAGTGCTCCAGGGCGATCTTGATAGCGACCACGCGTCCCAGGCGCGTATCCGTGGCGCGGTAGACCGTACCCATGCCGCCTGCGCCGATTGGAGCGTCGATCCGGTAAGGGCCCAGGGTCGCTCCCGCGGCCACGGCGCTGACGGCCGTAGCCGCATCGAGGTGGTCCGCCGCTGGCCGGTCGAGAATCGCGCCCTGCGAATCCAGGGCCAGCATTTGTTCCACTCGCTCCCGGACTTCAGGATCCGTGGCTTCGAGCAGCGCTGCGCGCCCGGCGGGATCGCGTTCGCGGGCCACGTGATAGAGGTTCTCGATTTGACGCCAGCGCTGCGGAGTCATTTTCTCCATCCCGAATCGTTGTATCTTACATATATTACGGTATCCCGCGCCGAACACCCATCGAACTCCGACACCACGCAACTCCTTCGCGCATGAGCGGGCGGCGACTCCGACGCATTAGAGGAGTTAACTCCGCGCGTTTATCGGGAGCTCCGCCGAATGGCCGCCCATTTCCTGCGGAACGAACGTTCCGGACACACCCTGCAGACCACCGACCCGGTCCACGAAGCGTATCTGGCTATTTCTTTAGACCATCCTGCCAGTTGAGGAAAACGGTCAGAGGCGCCGGTTCCCGCGTCTCTGACACCAGGAACAAGAAGCGCTTGCCGTCCGCCGCGGGCGCCCACGTGGTCCTGCCATCGCTTGCCCTCGGCGGGGCCTGAAAGAGGAACTTTGGAACACCCGCTTTGAACGCGGATCCTGCGGAGATCGTAACCGCCATCAGTTTTCCGTCCAGGTCGATGTAGTACAGCTCCCGGGCGTCTTTCCGCCACATGGGGCTGGTACCGCCATGGTCGGAAATCAGCCACTTGCCGTCGCCATTCGAGATTCCTCGCGGGACAGCGTCCGGCGGGAAGGGCCGAACGTAAACCTCGTAACGGCCCGACTCATTCGATACGTACGCAACCCAGCGCCCGTCGACGGGAGAAAAACGGCCGTCAGGCACATCAAATTCTGTCTCGAGTAAAGGCAGCGGTTTCCGGCCGTCGCCTTGCAGAGGAAGCACCCACAACTTGTCCTGGTTTTCCCCTCCCACACTAACGTAAAGCAGGAATCGCCCATCCGGCGACCAACTCAAAGGGAACTTCGCCTCGTTGGACCGGACCAGCGCCTCGGCGTCCGCCGCCCGGCCCACCTGCTTCTCGTAGATATCCGCCATTTGCCCGGTGCGCGAGGAGCTGAAGATGATGCTGCGCCCATCCGGGGCCCAGACTGGCGACTCACTCTCCGCCGACGCACCAAGTTGGTACCGTGCGCTCGTACCCCGCGACATATCGAGCATCCACGACGACAAAGTGAGATCGGCCTCGAATCTGGACATGAGGGCTTGCGTCCCGTCGGGTGAGAGACTGACGCTGGCATAGGGGCCAGGGGTTCCCACCGTGCCCTGAACGTTACCTTGCGCGTCGAACCAGGTGAGCCGGCTTTCCGCGTTTCCGGGCGACCAGTAAACCAGTGTTCCGCTGGCGGAAACAGAGAATGCGCCAGTGTCCCAATACTGCGCAAGCGGTTCTTCCACAACTCGGACCGGGTCTCCGGAAGTCTTAAGGTGGCGGGCGTCGAATGGTTGCGCCATGAGCGTTTTTCCGCGCAGGAACAGCATCTGCCCGAAGGCGGGTTCCGAAGAAGGGGCGTATGCGCCGCCGAGGCTCTCCTGAACGAGTCTCCTGGAATCCTGCTCCTCCGGCTTTACATCGAGCGATCCCGCCGAGATGGCCAGAGCCGTGTAGAGATCGCGCGTGTAGATGAAGTGCCTTCCATCGGGGAGAAACTGCGGTTCCGTATGCGCCACATCTCCGTGCTGCGCATCGAGAACCGTAACGGGCGTGGCCACGCCGCCCGCCGCGGAGACCCGCATGATTGGCCCCCCGAACTGCCCAAAAATGATAACGCCGTCAGCGTTCCAGGAGCCGCCAACTCCCGTCAAATTCAGCTTACACACGGTTTCCGCCGGCCCGCCCGAAATAGCGATCTTCTGCAATTTTCCGCCGGAGTCAAATGCGATGAACCGGCCATCCGGCTTCCAGAACAACAGACTGCTCACGGCCTCCGTGCCCGGCAGCGGCCGCATTTCAAGCGAATCCATCGCCCGAAGATAGATGCGCGGTATGCCGTCGGCGCCGCTTGCCACAAAGGCCAACTGCCGCCCGTTCGGGGAAAGCGCGAGCGCGCCGGTTAATCGCAACGGGGGCGTCCTGGGCAGAGCGATCTGGAGCCGCACCGGCTCCACGGGAACCGTGCTCTTCACACCGGTCTGCTGCAACCATGCGAACGCCGCCAGTCCCAGCGCCGTTGCGCCGAACAGCGACCAGGGCAGCGTTCGACGCCATTGAGCGGCAGGGGACGCACCTCCGGGTTCCGCGGGCTCCGGGTCCGCATCGCGAATCCAGTCGAGTTCCAGTTTGACGTCCTGCGCGGACTGAAGACGATTGTCCGGATCCTCGGCCAGGCACCCCCTCACCACGTGAGCCAGCTTTCCCAGTCGCGAATCGAGCGATGGCCTCTCGCCCGGATGCGCCCGTGTGCCGGTGGCCATTTCCGCCAGCAGCAGACCCAGCGCGTAGATGTCGGTTCGCGCATCGCATGGCTTGCCTTCCCTTTGCTCCGGGGCCATGTACGCTGGAGTACCCATGACCGCGCTGGCCGCCGTCAGGGGCTCATCCTGCGCCGATTTTGCCAGCCCAAAGTCCAAAACCTTAACACCGGCCTTCGTGACCATGACGTTTCCGGGCTTCAGGTCGCGATGAACAATGCCTTTGGCGTGCGCGGCGGCCAGAGCGGAGGCGATCTGCGCGCCATACCGGATGGTCTGCTGCATCGGCAGTCTGCCGCGTTTCAAGCGCGCGGCCAGGGTGTCACCCTCCACCAGCTCCATCACCAGGTAATTGGGGCCGACATCGTGAAGCGTGCAGATATTGGGATGGTTCAGAGCGGCGATAGCCCGGGCTTCGCGTTCAAATCGGTGGGTGAACCGTTCTTGCGAGACTTTTATGGCAACTTCGCGACCCAGGCGCGTGTCGGTTGCCCGGAACACATCCCCCATCCCCCCCTGGCCGAGCAGGGCCTCAATCCTGTAAGGGCCCAACCTCGATCCGGCCGTCACCGGAGCCTGGCTGGAATCCATCATCAGGTTGAATGCCGCTTGATCAAGTATCTTTCCGCCGGACTTTTGCGCCAGCATCTCCCGGACCTTCCGCCGCAGCTCGGGATCGGCTTCCTCAAGGACCTCGTCCCCGCGCTCGCAGGCAAGGTTGTACAAATCCTCGATTTGACGCCAGCGCTGCGGGGTCATTTTCCCCATCCCGAATCGTTGTATCTTACATATATTACGGTATCCCGTGCCGAACACCCATCGAACTCCGACACCACGCAACTCCTTCGCGCATGGGCGGGCGGCGACTCCGACGCATTAGAGGAGTTAACTCCGCGCGTTTATCGGGAGCTCCGCCGAATGGCCGCCCATTTCCTGCGGAACGAACGTTCCGGACACACCCTGCAGACCACCGACCTGGTCCACGAGGCGTATCTGCGCCTGGTGAATGTGCATGAGGTCGATTGGCAGCATCGAGCGCACTTTTTTGCCGTCGCGGCGAGCGTGATGCGGCGAATCCTTGTCGACCGGGCCCGCCGGCAGTCCGCCGCGAAGCGCGGCGCCAGACCCGCGCTTGTGGATGTGGACCTGTCCGTCGATCTCCTTTCCGTGCGAGCCCGTGAAGTGGTGGCGCTCGACGACGCGCTGAACACTCTGGCCGGGGCGGATCCCCGCAGAGCCCAGATCGTCGAGTTCCGCTTCTTCGGCGGCCTCAGCGTGGAAGAGACCGCGCAGGTGCTCAAAGTGTCGCCGGAAACGGTGATGCGCGATTGGAAAGTGGCTCGGGCGTGGCTTTTGACCGAGCTGAG
>Ga0265325_10001209_pt1 | contig 18365 bp, 7 predicted proteins | sample 41420metaG_FD_202090 | JGI IMG/M metagenome (GOLD analysis project Ga0265325, IMG submission 202090) | Rhizosphere microbial communities from Carex aquatilis grown in University of Washington, Seatle, WA, United States - 4-14-20 metaG | ecosystem: Host-associated > Plants > Roots > Rhizosphere >...
CATTGTTTTGTCATAGAAATCGAAATCCTCATTCACAAAAGGCGACGAAAGCTGATCGGCCGATCTGTGCAGGAGGTGCCATTTCATGTACGCTTTCAGGGTGTCCAGGCTGGTGGCGTTCAGAGTCTTATTGAGAGCCGTGTAGAAATCGGGCACGTTCACGTTCAGGGACTCGATCTTCGGCGAGCCGATGCCGTCGAGATACGCGTTCCAGTCGACAAACGGGCAAAGGGCGGCGAGCTGCGTCACTTTCATGCTGTGATAGACGGCGTTTGGGTCGCGCCGCGACACTCTATCCATGGACGCTGTTGCGAGGCCGGTCTCGAACGCCATGATCGCTTTGGCGTGCGCCGCCGCTTCTTCCGGCGACTCACCGATGAGCTGCAGCATGTGTGTCACGTGCTCCATATAAGCGGCGCGCAGCTTCACCGAGTTGTCATCGGTCTTCAGGTAGTAGTCGCGATCCGGAAGGCCGAGGCCACCCTGATCGGCAGCGGCGATGGTCATTTTCGAGTTTTTCGGATCGGGCTGCGCGCGGAACCCGAAGAACACCCGGACGCCGTCGCGATGCAGACGAATCAGCTCGGTTTCCAAATCCCTCTTATCAGCGAGCGCCGTTATCCGGGTGAGCTCGGGCTTGACCGGGTCGTAGCCCTTAGCGTCCACCGCCTTCTCATCCATGCAAGCGTAGTAGTAGTCGCCGATCTTCTGTTCCAGCGGAGTGCGCGCCGCTTTGTCTGTGGAAACCTTTTCCAGAATGCCGCGCAGGACTTCGCGGTTGCGGTCAGCCAGCTCGTCGAAGCGTCCCCAAACCGACTCGTCGGGCGGAATGGGATGTGCGGCCAACCAGCTCCCGCATGCGTACTGATAAAAATCCACGCAAGGGCTGATTTTCTTGTCGATGGCGCTCAGATCCACGCCAGTGAGCGGTTTTGCGTCCTGCGCGAACGCCGCGGCGGGGAATACAAGGAGAGTCAAAACGATGGTTGAGGTGATTCGCACCACGATATTGTATGCGTTTTCAAAGCCACCCGCAGGCGGCAAGACATCCAACACATCAGATGGCGACGGGGATCATGCGACGGCGATGGAGATTGCCACCGCTTGCACATGAGACGAGCCGTGATTTGGGGGAGGAGCTGATCTTGCGAAAATTTCTAAACTGGCGGTGAGGGTGGGATTCGAACCCACGGAACCCGTAAAGGTTCAACGGTTTTCGAGACCGCCCGATTCAACCACTCTCGCACCTCACCGTGTGGAACGTCCCGATTTCTCTATCATAGCAATCGCCAGCCGCCGGACAATTGCCGCTCGCGTCCCACCTGTTTCGAGTCTACAGGGGTGGCTATCCCGCGTTCCTTCTCGCGTTCAACGACGGCGGGTTATACAGATCAACCCCAAAGGCCTCTTCTGCTTTTGACACGAAACTCTCCTCATCTACTTCCGTGAGGAGTGCCGCCCACTCCGCCGCTGTCATCCGGTCTCTCGCCGCCGCGATCACTTCCGCATCCACTCCGACTGGATACCGCAGCTTTATCGCTCCCTCACTCACAGCATCGTAGATCGCGCGCGCCACAACATCAGGCCTGGTGCCACCTTCCATCTGTGCCCCGAACAGCCGAAACAATCTCCCCATCGCCTGACCGTAGGGATGCCCCTCCGGCATCAACGCCTCCGCCTTGTTCCAGATCGGGGTGAGGATGACGCCCGGCTCGATGATTGCCACCTTTACGCCGAACGGCTTGATTTCGACGGCCAGCGACTCGCTGACTGCGGCCAACGCGAACTTCGTCGCGGAATAGAACCCATGACAGCCCAGGGTCACGCGCCCCATCATGGACGTCACATTCACGATGGTGCCGCTCCGTCGTTCCCTCATCGACGGCAGCACCGCCTGCATCATGCGCACCGCCCCGAAGAAGTTTGTTTCGAACATCTCGCGAACGTTCTTCAGAGGAACCATCTCTACTGCCCCCGCGAGGCCCACTCCGGCGTTGTTTACCAGCACGTCGATTGCTTCCGCCTGGTTAAGAACCTCCGCAACGCATGCACGCACGCTTTCGTCCTGGTCGACGTCCAGCTTAACCGGCACGATGTTTGGCCGGTTCGCTACCATTTCGGGCTTTCGCGCTCCGGCGAATACTCGATATCCCTGGCCGGCGAAGTGAAGGGCGGTCTCCATCCCGATTCCAGTGCTCGTTCCGGTGACAAGTGCGGTTGGCATCCCGCAAACATAGCATTTGAGGGCCACCGACACAATCGGGCGCACCAGCAAGCAGTTACTGGCTCGCGCAGGTCACAAACACGGTGCTCCTGCTCTGGAACCCCGCGATCTGCACCTGCACGGACTGATCGCCCGCGGGTACGGGAGGGATGGTCACGTTGAGCTGGTAAAGCCCCGCCTCTACAAGATTCGCAGCGTTCACGACGGCGCTTACTCCACCGATGGACACTTCCGGCGTGCCAGCCAGGGGCAGCGCCTGCGAGATCAGTTGCGCCGGCGAAACCGGTGGATTTGTCGGTCCGAGACCGGTGGCATAGAGTTCGATCTCCTCACCCACCTGAGCCGGCCGGCTGTTCGGTCCGGCCGGTCCCACCAGCATTCCACCGGCGTGCCGCGCCGCGACGTAATTCGTTCCATTGCTTGTCCGGAAGAAGAACTCCGGGGTCATCCGCTGCTTCACCACGGTACCTGGATAGCTGTTGCCTTGCGGAGTGGTCACCTGCACCGCAACGGGACCTAATGTCGGATCGTCCGGTGCAATCACGTTGATCTGGCCGGGACTGATGTAGTCGACGTACGCCGGCTGGCCGTTAATGGTTACGCTGACGCCTCCGAGCGAGGTCGGCAATTGCCGATCCCCAGGGCCCGGCGCCCAGGTCTGCGGAGCGGGGGCAAAACCGCTGCCGAGAATCGCCACCCATGATCCGGACGTTACCGCGGGCTGGAAGCCAGCTGCGTCGAGCACGGCACGCACCTTCGACGCAGGCGCCGCCACAGGTTGCTGGCGCTGCAGAAGAATGCCATCGGTCGCCGCCAGTGTGGCCTGTGGCGCGGCCGACCCATCGTTGTAGCGCGCGGCGGAAGTGATGTAGACGGCATCGGCAATCAGCGGCCCTGAACTGGCGTTCGAAACGGTGAGAACCGGCGAGGTTGCCGCGGTTAGCGCCACGCCACTGAAGAGGGTGTGCCATTGGTCGCCCCCCGTAGCGCTGCTCTGGTCGAGATTCGCTGAAGCCACCACGTTGCCACCGGCGAGGATCTGGTACTGAGCGTTCTTCGTCCAGCCTGCGGCGCCCGGTGCATTCGGCAACCAAACCTGAATCGTGTACTGACCATCGGCGGGAATGCCGAGGCTCCACTGCGCGGTTCCCTCGGGGACGTCCAACTCCTGCAACGAATATCCCCAGGCGTTATACCAGGGGCCGATGGCGGTGTCGTACGCGCCGGTGGAAACGTATTCGAAGTTCCACGATCCGGTAGCGCTGAACCCGGCGTCGGAATCGTCCACGATGTACTGATACAGTGGCGCCTGGGCGCCCGAGAAACGCCGAAAGCCGGGTTCGAGCGCGACGGTCTGCCACCCGGTGGTCCCGTTCAACAGCGCAATGCCGCCGCTGAAGTCGCGCCGGAAGACGTCGGGCGCCTGCTCGAAAAACTGCACACCGTCGATCCACACGTTGCCGGCCACATCTCCCACGTCGAATTGCAACTGGGCGTCCCCGGCGGTCGCGCTGGAGACGAACGTGAGCGTGATCGGCCGCCAAGTCGTGTCCAGCCAAACCTGCGAGTCAAGGCCGTAATTCGTGTAGGGCGAATTCCCACTCTCGCAATCCACCGTGATCAGGCGGGGAGCGTCCGACCGTGCCCAGAACTGCACCTGATAATTCGTGCCGGCGAGCACCGGCGGCGATGCGCGATACAAATTCACCTGCCACGATTCGCTGTCCGCAGAGGTCACGTCGATGTGAGCGGACGCGTTTCCTTCCGCGACGGCGGAGTTGTCGAGATTCAGAGTGGCGCTGGCCTGCCCGTCGTCGTCCACAAAAAAGGACCAGCCGGAAAGCCCGTTTTCAAACCCGCCGTTGCTCAGCAGATTCGGACCCGGCGCCGGGCCCAGTCGGACTACCGGGCCAAGTGGCTGGCCCAGATGAAAATCGTATTCGTCATACCACCAGTTGACGCAACATTGGGTGTCGCCCAGATCGTAGGTGAAGAAGCCGTCGTTCATCAGGGCCGTCGCCAGGCCAAAGCGCATGTTGGGATAGAAGGTCTGAGCGAACGAGATGCTCGAGGCGGGGAGCGCCTGCATCGGCTCGTAGCCGTATCCGTACGAGATGATGTTTGGCGGTCCCGATTGTATCTGCTCGAGCTCCGGAGAGAGTCCCTGCAGGAACCAGTTCTGATAATCCTGCCAGTAATCGCCGAACGACATCTGTCCTTCCCGCACGTCTACTGCTTCGAACACCTGGCTGGATCCGTTGAACAGGCCCAGGATCTGCGCATCGTTGGGGTGCTGGGGGTGAGCATCAAGATAGCCCCAGGGAATCAGATTGCGCAGGGTGTTGATAGAAAGAAGCACCCCGGCGCGCCATTTGGCATCCAGCGTGACGGGATCGTCCGCGATACCGTTATTGGCACTGCTGATGTGAATTGGGTTGCCATAGACATCAGTGCCGATCCAGGAAATGGTAGTAAACACGTTGTCGAGAAATACGCCATCGTCGACGAGCCCGCGCGCGAGCAGTTGGTGGTACGTAGTATTGGCCAACCCTTTGGCGACTTCGGGCAGGGTCAGGTTCAGCAGATACACGCCGTTCGGGGCAATCTGGATCTTGTTGCCGTGGATGTCCTTCAGATAATAGTCGTCGGGGAAGGTCAGCCAGGGCCCCGTGTACGTCGCGTCCGCGCCCATCAGGGCGATCATTCCGGGTTCGGACGCCCGTAGCGCAGTAACCTGATCGACGGTCATGCCGGAACTCAGATAGAGCTGAATCTTCGCCGCCTGGGCAGGCTGGGTGTTGTAGACGTACGAGCCTCCCCAGATGCTGCCGATACGCGGGAATTCTCCCGCCGGCGCGGCTACGACGCGATACATGAGATCCCAGAAACTGGCCTCGGAAGCGCAGCGGATGTAGACCGGGTTCAATACCTGGGGGTCCGGATTCAGCCCGGTTACCGTGACCTGATGCGCCGTGGCTGGCCCAGCAGTGTCCACCGGCCGCATCTGACTCAGGTCCGGCAGCGTATTCACGGAATACCCGCAGGTGTCCGGCACAGGCGTGTTGAAGGAAAGATTCAGACTGGTGCTGCCCGGCGGCAGCAGAGTACTGGGCGGATTGATGTTGGTCAGCGAAAGGGGAGGCGGCGTCTGGCAAAGCACGGCCCGGCAGGCCATCAGGCTCCAGGTGATCGCAATCCACATTCGCCGCGAGGAACGAGGGATCTCGCTATGGTTATTTCGATGCCCGGCGCACACGTTCAACCTGGAAGAATTCATCTTTCGACCGCGCCTTGTTGTCAGGATATCGCCAATTATCTTCCCCGTCAGTTTCCACCACGCAAACCAACTCATTTTGATTCGTATAGTGGTGGAGGAGTAGAACGATGCAGTCGAACCGATCGATACCTCGCGCGACGGTAATTCCAGTGCTGGCATATCCCGATGTGAATCAGGCTGCCGCCTGGCTGTGTGACGCGTTCGGCTTCAGCGTGCGGCTGCGCATCGGCAACCATCGCGTGCAGTTGAATGTGGGCGACGGAGCCGTAATCCTGAGGGAAATCCGCCCGAACGAAATCCACGCGGCGCTGGGCGTGGGCCATTCGCTTACCATCCGTGTCGAGGACGTCGATGCTCACTGCATCCGGGCCATGAATCATGGGGCGCGAATCACACAAGACCCGGTGACTCACGCCTACGGTGAGCGGCAATACAACGCGGATGACCTCGCGGGGCACTCGTGGACCTTTTCACAATCTGTCGCGGACGTGCACCCCGAGGAGTGGGGCGGCACGGCGGAACAGTTGTGAACGGTGAAAGCGTTCCGAGAAGAATGACCTCCGTCGCTATTGAATCTTCACGGTCAGCTTGTTGGCCACACTGCCGTCCACCGTCAGCACCACCGGAACGATGCCGCCGCCCTGTAGCGCAGTCGGAAGCGGTCCGACGATGACCTGATCGAGACCGGCAACGTCACCCTGCGCACCGGCGAAAGTTACAGCCACAGGTTTGCCGCCGATGGTGACGCTCACTTTCGAAAGGTCTGAGCGTCCCCGGATGCCCGTGCCGTACAACGTCAGCAGAGCGAGATCCTGGGCATTCGATACGTTGATCGGAACCGGCTGCCAGCCGAGTAGCGGATCGTAGCTGGCCAATGCAGCGGTCTGGTTGCCATTCGCGCCGCTGTATTCCACCGAACCCGCCGCGATGCCTGTACCGGAGCCATCCACTGAGAACAATCCGGGCGCGACTGCGTTCACCAGCACGGTGCCGCTGGCGACGGTCTGACCCGCGTTCATCACGTTGACCAGAGCCTCTCCAGGTTTCGTTGCTGGATCGGGAATGAAATTGACCTGTCCGGGAGAGACAACCAGTAAAGATGCCGGTAATTGTGTGCCGGTGTTGTCGACGACGCTCACGGTGGTCCCGCCAATCGTCAGCGCAGGGCCGTCGGTTGGCAACTGAAACGCGGGCGCCAGGTTGGAGCCGAACGTGGCAACCAGAGAGCCCGGCGCAATCACCGGACCGTAACTTGCCGCGGAAACTGTGGTCAGGTCGGCCACGCTCAGCGAAGGAACCAGGCGGAAAGCAGGCACGGGCAGAGCGGCACTGGCTTCGAACGAGGGAAGCTCCTGCACTACGGGCGGCGGATCGGGCGTGGTGGTGATGATCGGAACACCCGGATAGATTGGCCCGAGCGTGCCGTTGGCCAAGGCAGTGCCGGTATCCGGGACACCATTCGGCGCTACCAGCTTGATCGTGAAACTGAGCGATTCGATTTGCGTTGGATCGGCGGCCACCACTTCCCACACAATCGTGGTCACGCCGTTGGTCGGGTAAATGTCGGCAAATCCCTCGTAAGGCGGCGAATTTTTGGAAAAAGGTCCGGCGCCGTTCAGATCGGTATAGATCAGCAGCGCGTGTGGAGAATCGGGATCGAAGTTCGTGGTGCCGGCGGCAACGTCGCGGCCGCTGGCCCAGACTCTCATGTTGTTCGGCAGATTGGTGAGCACCAGCATCAGGCGCGTGCCGGAATCCGACAGACCCGCGGAACTCAGGTTGTTATCGTCGGGGAAACTGCTGTTGAAGAAGCCACTCTCGGTATCGAAGTTGGCTCCAGGAACTGCCTGGTTCGCGAGGAACAGCGGATTTGCGCCGCTGGTTCCCACATCGCGCCGCTTGAAAGCGTCGGCAAAGCCCTCAGTGAATTTCACGTTGAAGGCCATGTTGTCGCCCGGGTTGGTCTGCGGCACCATAGACGGCGTCACGATGAGGGCGGGACTCAACGGGCTCACAGCGCCATCCGTCACGGTGCGGACCGCGAAGGTGAAATCTGGCTGCGGCACGCCCGTAATCTGCGTGGCATTTGAGATGTCCAGCAGATTTCCCGAGCCGTCAAAAATCTGGGTGGTCATTTGCACCTGCGCCGGCAGGGGCGTCAGCGGAACCTGCGTGGAGTCGGCGCGAATATTGCTGATGCGAATGGTTCGCGTCCCGGAGCCGGGCGGATCGATGGGGACGTTCCGAAACACGATGACGTTCGGCTGAAGCTGCGCGCCCTGAAACACATTCGGCTGGCCAGCGGCTCCGGCAACGGCCGGACAACTGACCGCACCGGTCGCTGGAACGCAGGCCACCTGGCTGGCAGGCGGCGTTTCATCCAGAACGAGCAATGCATCGGTCAACTGCAAGGCTGTTCCGGGCGGCGTGGTCAGGTCGATGGTTGTCGGTGGCACCACCGGCACCACGCGATTGGTCAGCGTGGTGTTGGAGACCGCGAGGATCTGAAACACCGGCAGGGCGGCTCCCGCGGCGGTCGGCGAACCACCCGTGCACTGCAGCACGAGGTCGGACTGCAGTTCGGTTAACCCCTCCGGGCGCATATTGCGCGCGGGCACCGTGGTGCCCACACACGTCATAGCCGACTGCGCGTGCAGCAGAGGAAGCGAGCACGCGGCTACTAGTAGAAAATTCCAGCGCATGGACTTATCTCAAAGCGAAAGGCTGCGCACCGCGCCAATCCGGAATGCCGGAGAAGCTGGAATCCAGACTCATCGGACGAGGCAGAGTCGAGAAAATCAGCGAGACGCCGGCGGACTGCGAATCGTAGTTGCGAGCGTTGTTAAAGTTTCCCCACGCGCCCAGATACCAGTACGGCGTCAACTGATATCCCAGCCGGACATCCACGGCGTAGTTGGCGCCGCTGGACGACTGCTTCGGATAGTAAGAGCCGTTGGGACCCTGCAGAATCGCCAGGGTTGGGAAATAGGGTGACGCGTCTTCGTCAAAGTGCTGCGCGCCCAGGCTGGCCATTGCGGCGTACTGGATGTTGCGCTTGTAGACTCCGTGGTAGCGCAACGGAACGTTGAACAGCATGTAGCGCTGCGGGCTGAAATAACCGCCCTGGCCCAGCGTGTAGAAGCGCAGATTCTTTTCGTAGTGCATGGCCGTGAGGTTGAATCCCACGGTGAGGGAACTGGTGTCGGTGCCGAAGACCCTCCAGTAGTTGCCCAGGTCGCCGTCGACGCGCTGATTACTCTCGACACCCTTGCCGGTGAGGGACTGGAAGTCGAAACCAGCGTAGAAACCCGACTTGGCGCCGCCCCAGTTGCCGAGAATGGAGAAGGTGTCGGCAATTACGCCGCCCCAAACGCGGTTGGTGACGGGATCGCGCACGCCAGCGTAAGAAAGCATGGAATCGTCCACGGTCTGGCGTTCCGCGAGGAACGTGATGGGGCCGTTGGCGGGCCGGAAGCGGATGCCGCCGATGAAATTAGGAGTCAGGAAATTTCGCGGCGTGGAACCGGCCATCAATCCGAAGGTGGAGGTCGACATCTGCACTTCGCCGCCAATTCCTCCGGCCGACTGCTGCGGGAAAACCGATCCCTGAGGCAGCAGACCGAAGCGATTCTGGCTGAGGCCATCGGGCGTTCCCGCATCGAGATAAGTGGGCAGGGCGTCCACGACCACGCGGAGCCGTCCGCCAACCGTAAAGCTCGATTGCAGATCGGCCTGCTGGATTACGAGTTGCTCAAATCCGGCTTCTCCGCTGCGCGACATGATATTGCCGCCAGTGGCAAAGTACGGCGCGTTGCGCGAGGCCATGCCATCCAGGTCGGCCTGGACGTCATGGCGCAGGGAAGCCGCGGTCTCGGACGGATCGGCTGAACCGGGTGCGATGGCGACGCTGACGGCGTCGGGAAGAAGCGCGGTCAACATGCGAGTGTCCTGACCGCTCTGGCCGTTCGAACTGGCGCTGCGGCGCAGGACGGCCACCGCACGATCGTCGGCAACGTTCGTGGAGATGGGCGGAAGCACCTCGCCATCCACGTCCTGATCGGCGACCATCTGCAGACGCGTGCCGTCGGGCAGGATGATCTGATCCGGACTGGAGGGCGGCGGAGTGACTTTGATGTCCTGTGTGTCGGTAGCTGTGTTGTCGGCTTGAGAACTCTTAGCCGGAGTTGCGTTGGCAACCTGCGGCATGGCTTCGTATCGGTTGTCCGCGGCCAGCATGAGTGTCGTGCCGTCGGCGAGCGTTCCCGGCCGCTGGCGGGAAGTGCTGCGCTGCGCAGGCTTGGGCGCAACCTGCGGGGAAGGCTGTTCAGTACGCGGCGTGGGCGGCAGCGGCGTGAGAGTCTGTGAAGGAGCACCCTGAGTACCGGCGCCCGCATCGGAATCCACATCGGCCGGGGCTTCCCTCTTGCGGCGAGCCTGCACTTCAGGCACCTGCTCTCCCAGCAACAATTCGCCGATTACCTGCGCGGGATTTCTGGAGACCACGAGCGGAGCGAGCGCGGCGGTGCCGGTGGTCTTCGTCATCTCGGTCTCGACGGGGGTGGCCACGAGAGCGGCCTTCCAATATCGCTTAGCGAGCGTGTAGTTGCCGGCGGACGCAGCCTGCTTGCCCGCAAGGTTGAGAAGCTGGGGATTGTTGGGCCAGCGGTCCAGCGCGGATTCGAGCCATTTCACGGCCAGACTGTGGTTGTCCTGCGACAAGGCCGCGCCAATCGCGCCCGCGTAATCCGACGCGTTTGCGCCCGTGAGACCCCAGGATTTGTAAACCTCCAGAGCTCTGGGCATTTCGCCGGACTTCACGAGAGTGCCCGCGAGGAACGCGTGAATCTTGTCGTCCTTCGGCAGCATGCGCGAAGCCGCTTCCAGAATGGCGATTCCACGAGCCCGATCGCCGGCCGCGAGAGCGGCATCGGCCCGGCGCATGGTCCAGGCCGACCAGATGTCGGAATTGGCCTTCTGCTCATCGGCGGCCAGATCCTCCCGATTGCCGAGATCGCGCAGCACCGTGTAGAGTTCCTTTTCATCTCCCTCGGTATTCAGCAGCAACCAGGCAAGCTGAATTTCCAGTGCGGCCGGGATGGGGCGCTTGTCGGCTGCCAGCAGATTCATGGAGCGCCGCACCAGCCGGAGTGCTTCTTCCCCGTGGCCGAGTGCGTCCTGGCTTGCCGCCAGCGAGCGCACGAAGTCGGGATCGGAACGCAGGCCGACACTAACATCCGGAGGAATGCGGGCATCCTCGTTAATTGCTTCCTGATCGCGCCCTTCCTGATGGAGCGCGGCGATCAGCGCCTTCCAGACATCGGGATCGTCCGGATGGGATGAGACCATCTGGCGGAGAAGCGCCTCAGCCTGGCGCGGTTCACCGCGGCGCAGCCAGACATAGGCGAGCTGCAACTGCGCGGCAACGGCCTCTCTGGTTTCGGTTGACGTATCGAGTTCAATGGACCGCCGCAGATATTCTTCCGCGGTATCCAGGCGGCCAAGCCAAAGCTGAATGGCGGCGAGAGAACGCAGGAAGGCAGGGCGCCGTGTAGCCTGTTCGGCCGCCGGCTTGGGCATGCGCTCCCATGCGCGCATCGCGCGGCCCTCTTCCTTGAGCTGAACCAGGGCGGCCATCAGGCCTTCCCACGCGTCCACATTGCCCGGGTTGGCGTCGACGGTACGCTGGAACAGTTTCGCGGCCTGCGACGGCAGGTGATGGCGAAGATAGAGTCCGGCAAACTGCAATTGCAGCGGAAGGGGAAGCTCCATCCCTTTGGTATTCGCAAGGTCGACGGCCTGTTGCAGGTAAGCGCGGGATTCGGCATCCTTGCTCAGATCGCTGTCGATGGCCGCCATCATGGCCAGATAATCCACGTTGTGCGACAGCGTCTCCTGAACGGGCACGGACATGGCGCGCGCCGTGGCCAGAGCAGAATCGGCTCCTGTGGTGTGGTAGCGGGAATTGATCAGGTTTCGCCAGGCTTCGGCATTTTCGGGCTGGAGCTCAACCAGTTTTTCCACGACTGGCGCGGAGGCGGCCCAGTCGCCCATCTTCATCAACGAGCCGCCCAGACCCTGCACCGCCTCGGGGCTGTTCGGCCGCATTTCCGTCGCCTGCCGATAGAGCGCGGCGGCATCGGCCAGCTTGCCGGTGTCGAAAGCGGCGTTGGCCTCCTTCATGGTTTTCCAGAAACGAGCGGTCTCCAGCGCGTCGATGATGTTCTTGTCCTGCGGATTTTCGTTGCCCGCGGCTTCGAAGTATTCGATGGCGCCCGCGAAATCCTGCTGCTTCATGCGCACGTAGCCCATGCCGGCCAACGCGCCGAAACTGTGCGGCGATTCCTTAATGGCGGCCTGGAAATGCATTTCCGCTTCTTTCAGACTGTCGGCCTTCAAAGCGATGTAGCCCTGGCCTTCACTCGGGCTGCGCGGCGCAGCGGGACGCGCCGGTGCGGTCTTCTGCAGAACTTTCTGCAATTCCGGGTCGGGATAGCGGCCCACATACGCGTGCATGGAGGGAACCACCTGCGGATTCGAACTCTCCCACAGGAGCGCCTGACGCCATGCCTGCTGCGCGCGATTCACGAGGCCGGGATTTGCCTTGATTTCTTCCAGCAGCTTGATGCCGGCGAGGCGGGTCTCCGGACGGTAGGTCCACAAGCGGCCCAGCGAGAAGCGATAATCCTCGGACTCCGGGTACTTTTCCATCAGCTTCTGCAGGCCGGCCGTGGCGACTTCCCAGCCACCGGGAACCGAAGCTTCGGTCTCGTAGTAAGCGATGGCGTAATCGCCAGGAGGCGGATTGTCACCGAACACTTCCCGATAGAGACGCATGGCCTGATCGAACTGCTGGATGCCGGCAAGGCGCGCGGCTTCCTTCAACTGCGCGCGATGCTGCGTGAACGCCGGGAGGGTTTCCACCTGGGCGATGGCTGGATTGTGCGGGTCCACTTTCCGCAGACGCGCGAGATACGATTCACTTTCTTCCGTCTTGCCATTCTGCCGGGCGAAACGAGCGAGCGCGGCGAGAGCCTCCGTGTTATTCGGATCGGTGAGCAGCACTTGACGCCACGCCTGTGCGGCGAGATCGGTGCGGCCCCGTGCTTCGAGTGAGTGTGCTCTTTCAATCAGAGACCCCGCGGGCGTTGTTTGACCCGGCGCCGGAACCATGCAGGCCAGCGCTGCGGCCAGGAGCATCGACAATCCCAAGCCGTGTTTCATAACTTCTTTCTCCTATCGTTTCCGAACCCCAATTAGTGTTTGTGCGCCCGTGCTTCACAAAAGCGCACACGATTACCGTGTGTTCCGCACCGTTTCTTTGGCGGTTTCATTCATCGATAAACCTGAAGGCGCCACTCGGCGCGCCGCTCCGACCATCCGTGCAGCCACCGGGACAGGGGCAGCGCACACAAGACCGCAATCAAGGCCATCAGCCAGAAGTTCGCGGCCATCCAGTTGTCAAAAATCTCGCGCCAGCTCAAACGGCCGATCGCGTTGGAATCCCTGCTGAGCTCGAAGGAATAGAAGCGGCCACCTTCGAGGAGACTGAGCCCGCCTTTCACCTCCGAAAGATTGGCGTCTCCGGAAAAGGCAGCCAGCAACGGCTGAAAACTCTGTTCTCCGGTGGTGGCCATCAGGACCACGCTGCGCTTCTGGTCGAGCGGGGAGGAAAAACCCTGAATGACGCCGTCGGGAACCTCTCCGCCGGACAACAGATCGTTCAAACGGCGGAGCTCCCTGCCCGTGCCGGTGAATGGAATGCGCGCCAACAGATCCCACATCCGCGGCAGCTCATTAAAACGCAGGCGGTCGGGCTCGACGAGCAATGTCATGTGCGACGACCAGCGGGAAATCAAGGGCTGCTGGGCGGGCGAACCGATGAGCAACAGGTCTTTGTGCGCGACTTCAGCGAGACGATTCGGATCGACCACACTAACGCGCAGCGCGGGATAACCGGTCTCCGCTCCGCAGCGGCCCATCATGTTCAGAAACAACGAGATCTGGTCGGGACTGGCATCGGCGGGAAGAACTGCTGCGGTTTCAGAAAGGTCGGCCATCCGCGTAAAAGGGAAGCCGGACTGCGCGAACAGATCGAGCCGCGGCAGCTTCACAAATCGAGGGATGCCGTGCAGATCGATAAACGAGCCCGCAAGAATTTCCGCTTCCGGCGGCCGCGCTCCAAAGTTGTTGTGCCCGTCGGCGCCGAAATCGAAATCCAGGGTCAGGGTGTTGTTCGTGTACAGCGCGGAAACGGGAAGATAGACACTCTCTCGTCGCAGAAGCAGATCGTCGGTGGCATTGATGCGCGATGTACTCACCGGGATCTGATTCAGGGACACGTGCAGGGCGGCATCGTGACCGGGCGTCAGGCCATTCAGACGGAACTCCAGTTTCAGCAGCACGGTGAAGCGCTGTCCGAACGAAAGGTCGGGAGGCAGCCGAAAATAGAATTTCAGCGGACCGGAACCGGAGACGTGCAACTGGTCGGGCGACAGGTGTTCCGCCAGCGAATTGGTCCGTTCGGGATCCAGCCATCGCGGCGCGTCGAACGGCCTCGACACCGCAGGCATGCGAAAACCGGAGACATCCGCGCGATCGCCCTGCCGCGGATAGTTGCCCATGGAGAGTGCCCGCGCCGCAGTCAGAATGTCCTGGTTTGTGGACCCAGCGATAATCAGAACCTTGCTGTCCGGATCCGATGGATTGTCCCGCATGGCCAGCGTAGGCACGGTGGCATCGCCCAGGCCCAACGATGCAGCCAGCGGGGACGTGTTCCGTATCAGCAGAATCGCGTTGCCCAAGGGAACCGATCCGATGTTGACCGGGAACTGCGCCGTGCGATCGTCGGCCAGAATGCCAAAGGAGGACGCGATTACGCCCGCGGCTTCAATGGCAGTCGTGTCGGGCGGGTCAGCAAAGACCAGCGGCAACCGCACCGGCCGATGGAGGGACGCATCGAAGAAGGGCGCCGGCAGAAATCCGAGATTATTGGGTAGTGCAAGAACGCTTCCGCGCATTCGAACGTCGGTGGCCGTTTCAATACGCACCCAGTCCGTGGATTTGCGGCAGCCGGATGCGCACGCGCCGGCAAGTTGGAGGCGAAGCGAATTGCCGGTGACCACAAGATCGGAAGGCAGGCTGACATCGGCCTCACCGGCGTGATCGGGGCCGGATTGACTCGCCGCGAAAGGCACGGACGCCACAGCAACTCCGTTGAGGATAACGTTCACGCGGCTGTCCAGCTGATAACCGCCAGAGGAGTGATAGCGCAACTCGAGACGAACATCCTCCGCCACCTTCGTTACCGGCACACCAAACGTGAGGTTCACAACGCCGTCGGAACCATGGAACGTAACCGGCAGCTTTTGGCCAAGGGCCGGCAGATCCAGCACGTCGTCAAATGAGCGGCCGGTGGCCTGAGCGCGCGGCCCGAGCAGAAGCATGGCGGCAATCGCAATTCCCAGCAGCGGAAGAGCCGGTGCCCGCTTCGGCGCGACGCGCGGAGGCTGGGCTTCCGCCCCAGGGCCTGAAAACAGCCCTTTAGGAATCATCAGAATGCCGCGAGCCGAGATCAGAATTAGCCGGCCAAGGCTGCGCAACGGACGATCCTTCTGGCGGCCTTCGCTCCACGTGATCCAGGCGTCGGCGCGGCCGAAGATGATGCGCGCCAGGGCGCGATGCTGCGTGACGTTCGTCAGCGGGAAACTCAGGCCAAGCCGCAGACCGTTCACGCGCGTCACCACGACAGGCAGCGTCACGTTCGAATCGGCGACTGACAATACTACGCGAGCGTCATCGTCCTTTTGCAGGTCGCAGGGCCGATCCACCTGAACGGATGCTCCGCCAGTGGACATGTCGAGGATGACGCCCTCCACCTGACCGCCGCTGGGCAACAGAACACGGAGCGGAAGCTGCATATCCACGCGCACAGATGAGCGGAGTTGGCGGGTTTCCCACGGCACTGCCAGCGCGGCTCCCAGCATGAGAATGTTCAGCGAGGTCCAGATGAGATTCAGGATCAGCGTGCCTTCGCGGTCGGCACCCGCGGCAATCTGCGAGATGCCGATGCCGGCGCCAGTCAGATTCAGCGCGAGAAGGATCAGAAACGGCATGGCGATACGCAGGTCGAAATACGTTTTGTGCACCAGCGCCGTTTTTGGAGTTACGTTGAACTTGCCCCAGCGCGGATTCACCAGCGCCAGCAAAGTGGGCAAAAGAATATAGGGCGCGAGGACCGTCTCGAAAACTTCATTCCAGAACGAGTGGCGATGACTTCCCTGCGTGCGCGAGTTGGTGATTGTGGCCATCAACAGATGCGGGAAGGCATACGCGAGAACGGCCCACACATAGCCGTAGAGGTTGGAACGCCCCAGCAGCAGATACACCAAAGGCGCCGTCAGAAAGATGAGCCTGGGAAGAGCGTGGAGAAAGTGAATGACGCTGTTGAAATAGCAAAGGCGCTGCGAAAAACTCAGGCCGCTGGCAAATAGCGGATTTTCGATGCGCAGCACCTGAATCATGCCGCGCGACCAGCGGATGCGCTGCGTGATGTGATCGGCCAGATTCGCGGTGGCCAGCCCGGCAGCCTGCGGAACGTTGATGTAGGCCGTGTTCCAGCCCAGCCGCTGCAGGCGCAGGGCAGTGTGCGAATCTTCGGTTACGGTTTCCGTCGCGATGCCGCCGATTTCATCGAGCGCCGATCGCCGCATAACGGCACAGGATCCGCAGAAAAACGAAGCGTTCCAGAAATCGTTTCCATCCTGCACGACGCCGTAAAACAGCTCGCCTTCGCTGGGCACTTTGCGGAAGGTATTCAGGTTTCGCTCGAAAGGATCGGGCGAATAGAAATGGTGCGGCGTCTGCACCATGGCCAGACGAGGGTCCTTCAGGAACCAGCCCATGCTGACCTGTAGAAACGATCGGGTGGGCACGTGATCCGAATCGAAAACCGCGACGTACTCAGCGTTGGTCTTCTGCAGAGCGTTGTTAATGTTGCCGGCCTTGGCGCCTTTGTTGTTCAGACGCGCGATGTAGCCGGCGCCGCACATTTCGGCAAGCGCGTGGACTTCGCTGCGTTTTCCGTCGTCGAGAATGTACACCCGGATGCGGTCGGCCGGCCAGTCGATATTCAGGGCCGCCAGCGTGGTGCTCCGAACCACATCGAGCGGCTCATTGAAAGTGGGAATGAAAACGTCCACCGTGGGCCACGCCTGCAGGTCGTCGGGCAGAGGCATCGGTTTCCGGCGAAGCGGACGAAAGCTTTGGAAGTATCCGAGTATCAGGATGAGAACGGCGTATGACTCGGCGCCGAGCAACAGAAGCACGAAGAAAAGATCGAGCGGGTGGACCTGCGATCCGTTGTCCCGCAGGTAGACAAAGGTCTGGGAAACACGCCATCCGAAGTAGCGGGTGGTGCAGAAGATTGAGATCAGCATCAGCACCAGCGTGGTGGTGTGTCCGCTGGAACGGCGGTCGATAATCAGGGCCATGCCGAGCAGGATGAGGCCGACGATGGTTTGATTTTTCCAGTCGAGCGGGACGGTGCTGACCAGTAGCATTACTGCCAGCAGCGCAATGGTGGCTGCCACTCGAAAAACGCTCGCCGCCCTGGAGGGCGTGGCGATAGTTCGAGCGTTACGTGATTTAGACTCCCTGCGCTTTTTCAACTTACCTCTCCCGACCTTCGATCAAACCTGGCGCCCGGCTAGGCGGACGCGCGACGCGTTAACCTCGCCGCCTGTATCCAATTCAGCAGCAATTGGAAATCGTCAGTAATGGCGGAATCCGGCGTGTAATCCGCGACTGTCATGCCTTCCGCGAGCGCGTGCGTTACGTCATCGCTACGGCGAATCGCGAAAGGCAGCAGACGATCGCCGAGCTCCTGGGTAAAGCCGTTCCGCAGCTCCGCGTGGAGCGGCAGAGACGAATCGAATTTGTTCAGAATGTAATAGGGCGTGACGCGGCGGCCGAGTTTGCGCTCGCGCTCGCGAAACGTTTGTTCGAGCGTGCGAAGCCGAACCGCGCTGTGCAAATCGGGGATCAGGACTACCAGACAAATACTTTCCGCTGAAACCAGGTCCCAACCGGGCAGCGTCATGTCCCGCCAAACGTCGACGAGAAAACGGTCCGCGGAGCTACCGAAATGGCGCAGTCTCTCCCACAATTCCGGACCTGCGGATGCGGCCTCTTCGGCGCTTCGTGAAACAACTGAGAGCGAACCGGCCTCATCGCCATGCTGCGGCAGGAAGGAACAGCGACCGGTTGTCGCATCCGTCGCGCCGAAATACAAAGGCAGCATGGATTCTACCGCGCCATCCACCAGCAGCACTCGCTCCTGGCGCATGGAAAGCATGCGGCCCAGTGTTGCCAGAATTGTGGTGACACCCACGCCGCCGCACGCTCCCAGAATCGAAAGCGACCCGACCGGCAATGTTCGGGCCGTGAGATCGCCATCGGCCGGGTTAGTGCCGTTGTGCGCCGTGTCGAATATGGATCGTAGCGCCCGCCAACGTGGACCATCGCTGCGGGGAAGTACAGGTTCGGCAGGCTTGTGAGGAATCGGCCGGGCCGGTGGAATTACAACAGATTCGGCTTCGGTTCGCGATGCGACGACGAGCTCGCCATTGGGATTAAAAGAGCGATATTGAAGCGGATCGATACCCGCATGGGAACAAATGGCAACTATATCGTCGTTCGCTCGAGTCATAGGGTCACCGCACACACCTCTCCCTTCGCTACAAAGCCGCAACATGGAGACTCCTGCGTCTGGGCAGGATCAGGCCAGACAGAGACAAAAACCCCGAGTGAACCGCCACTAAGGGTACTTATTGGTTGGACAAGTATACACAGGGAAATCCGGGACGG
>Ga0265325_10001210_pt1 | contig 18358 bp, 16 predicted proteins | sample 41420metaG_FD_202090 | JGI IMG/M metagenome (GOLD analysis project Ga0265325, IMG submission 202090) | Rhizosphere microbial communities from Carex aquatilis grown in University of Washington, Seatle, WA, United States - 4-14-20 metaG | ecosystem: Host-associated > Plants > Roots > Rhizosphere...
CCGCCAGAAGAATCGCAAGAACCTGAAGGAGGGTTTGCGACAACACATGACTGGACCCCACACCCTCGCCCCAGCCCACCACCACGGCGAACAACGTCGAAACCGCCGGCAGGAAGACGATGCTGAAAGCTCGCGATGAGATCCGTGTGCAGAGCGGCAGCGAAACAAAGTACAGCAGAGGGAGTGAATAGCGGCCGAAATCGATGAGCGAGAACTCCTCGGTTACCCAACCAACGAGGAACAGACATAGCGTCGCGATGCCGATCGATTTGGGGCCCACCGCAGACCGCGCGGCCACCGTTTCAGCGGCTAACACGGCAGCACTCTGTCGAGCTGATCCACGGCTCGACGCCAACTGGCCCATCCGGATCGAGCGATAGCCTCGGAACGAAGCACCTCATAGCGGCTTTGATCGCGATAGACATCCGCGATTACTTCCGCTAATTCCTCTGGCGCGATATGCGGGGAGACAGCGAGGCTTCCGCCTCCTTCCAGGATATCCGTCGCTCCGCCAACCCGTGTTCCGAGAATTGGGACACCGACGCGCAGGAATTCCACCATTGCTATTCCTGCCAGCTCGGATCTCGATAATAGACACCCCAGATGGACGCCGCGGATCGCATTGACGAATACGCCGGGATCGCGGCGTTTGCTGATGATCCCGAGACATTCCACGCCATCCATTTGTTTCAGTTCATCGGGACTCGTCCCTATCACACGGAGGCGAATGGGAAGACCGCGAGCTCGCAGGATCTGCGTTGCGCGGGCGAGACGATCCAGGCCTTTGCGGAGAGGATAGAGACCAACGAAGCCGAGTACGAAGTCACCGGACTGTGAGGAAATCGGTAAATCCTGAGCGTCTTCAATCGCTTGATCGGCGATATTCGCGCCGGGCACAACAATTGAGATCTTTTCCTGCGGCACCCGATAGACCTCTCGCAGAGTTTGCGCACTTAGCTTACTCATCACCACGATGCCGTCCGCGGACTGGTATCCTTCCCGTTCCAGTTCGATCGCATGCCTCATCGTGGACGGATCGATATTCGCCACATCGTATTGTCCGTAAGACTCGAAATACTCTGTCAGAGTGCCATCAATGTAAAAGTAAGCTCCAATATCCAGAGACCGGCGTCTCTTGAAAAACTCGCGCCCATACAGTTGAAAGTTGCTGATGACGTTGGCGCCTGCCAGAGATTCGATATGTCGCGGCCACACCTCGTCCAGACAGGCGGACGTGAACTTGAAACCGGCAGTCGTTTCCATACGCAAAACGCGCATCAGCTTCCACAGCCCGCCGCGGATTTGAACGCTCCGTAGCCGTGCCTCGTCAGAGCAGAGACTGAAGCAGCCTTCCAGTTTGTGCGCGGCCATGCCGGCACGGGCAAGATGGTACGTTGTCCCACTGAACGAAGTCTCCAGAGTTTGGCCGAGAGCCATCGCAGACAGCAGTCTTGGAATCCGGTTCGTGGGAACGTCGCACTCGCCACAGAGACGCGACACCGGGAGCGATGCGCGAGCATGCTCAAAATCAAACCGTAACTCGGTCGCTGTGCCAGCGTTCATCAATTCCTTCCTTTATGTACGCGGGCCTAACAACTGCGGGACCTCGCGGGTTCCTTTTGTCGGTGCGTTTGTAGTCACAGTTGTCGGTCTGAAGGCCCATGCAAGGTTTTTCTCGAATGCGGCGGCAATCCGACCTATATCGAAAGATTGCTCCGCGTAACTGCGCGCCTTCTGGCCCAGCGATCCGCGAAAGACGGGGTCGGAAGCCAACAGGTTTGCGGCGTCGGTCCACTCTTTTGGCTTGGCCGGATCTGCGACGAATCCAGCCCCGCTTCGCCGGACGACCTCAGCCGCCAGATTGTCCTCCGGGGCCGACAGGAGAATTGGACGCCCGGCGCATAAATAACTCAAGATTTTTGACGGAACGGCGAATCGCCCCGCTTCGGATTCGAGCGTGGCAACCAGAACGTCGGCCGATGCCAGGATGGTTGACAGGATCTCGTAAGGTTGAAAATCGAGAAGAAGAAGATTCTCAAGGCGAGGCATTCTTTCGAGGTAGTCGCGGCCAATTCCTTCCGTGACTACGACGAGCTTGCAATTGTCGGCCAAAGAGGCAGCGAGGCTATACAAGAGATCCGGGCGGTGCTTCAGCCCCATGGTTCCCGAGTACAGAAAGACGGTTTTCCCACGCAGACCATGGGCATCGCGCCATTCATTGTCGATGGGAAGGTAGGCAACTTCATCGAGAGGCGCCCAGTTTTCGATTACCGCAAGGTTCGTTCGTTCGACACCCCATTCGAGCAGTATCTCCGCAAAGGCTTCCGCAATGACGATCGCACCATTGCTCCGGCGGACAACCTGCTTTTCCACCTGCTGGAACGGAGAACTCAGCAGCGTTGCTAACGCACCGATCTTCCGCCGAAGGAAGAACTCGATGGCGTGGCTGTACACATCCTGAACCCAGTGCACAAAAGCGACGTGGTTGCGGCGGCACCACCACAGCAATTCGCACTGAATGTCGATGGGAGTATTGCCGGAAAGGACGACATCCGGTTTTTCGCTGCTCACCAGCGCCTTCAGATCGCGCGCGTAGCGCCTCTGCGCAAATAGTCGCCGTAGCGGCGCATATTTTCGGAATGAACCGGAGAGCGCAATCGGCTGTACGTTGAAACCCTCGGGATCTTCGGCCGATCGGGCGAGGCGGCCTTTCGGACCGGGCAATCCCAAAGGATAAGCGTGGGTGACGATGTGGCCCCGCCGAGCAAGCTCGCGGCTGAGCTGGATCTGGAATGGGTGGCCGGCAAAATCATGGATCAGGATCCGCATTAGTAGGCACCTTCAGCGGTCACGACCACTTTCACAGTTCGAGCGAGGATGTAAGCATCCAGCCAGATCGACCAATTCCGTACGTAGTATTCGTCGAATGCGACCCGTTCGTGATATGTCGTGTTGTTGCGGCCGGAGACTTGCCAGAGGCCAGTGATGCCCGGGGAAACCCGCGTGTAAAGGTCATAGCCTTCGCCGTATTTTGAGATTTCGGCTTTCACGATAGGACGAGGACCAACGAGGCTCATGTCGCCGGTGAGCACGTTCCAGAGTTGTGGCAGTTCATCCAGGCTATAACGCCGCAGCCATTTGCCCGCCGTCGTAATCCGCGGGTCTCTTCGCAACTTCCGGTCGTACTCCCACGCTATTGCGTCCTCCGGATGTGCACGCAGATGATCGTTCAAAACCTGGTCAGCGTTCATAACCATAGTTCTGAACTTCCACGCGCGGAAGAGCTGGCCGTCCTTGCCATGCCGCAGGTGACCGAAGAGTACCGGTCCACGGGAACCAATTCTCACAAGCAACGACGTCACCAGAAACACCGGCAGGAGAATCAGGAGAATAAGAGCGCTCAAGGCAATATCCATGAGGCGCTTGACGTATCGAGCAACCGGGTGGAACAGCCGCTGCGGAACCTCAAATCCAACCTCACCTCCGATATCGCAGGCAGCGATACCCAGACTGCACATGCCCGTCAGCTCGGGGACAAGAAGGATATGCCGGAACCCTCTGCAAAAACGTTGAATCGTCTGGCGGAGCTGCATTGGCGAGCGGTTTGAGGCAGGAACGATGATGTACTTCGCCACTCTTCCCAGGGCGGAGTCGGAAGCATGCCCGCCGTAGCTCAGAATTGGAGGCAGGTCGCCTGGCCACATGGCAGAGTACTCATCGGCAATCACACCCACCACACGAATACCTGCTGGATTGCGAGTGAGGCAACGAATCAGTCGCAGCGCAGGTTCTCCGGAACCGAGGACAACCGCCGATTGACCCCACCATGACTGGCCCAAGCATAGTCGCCGAACGAGGTAGCGGCCAAGCACTACCGCCGGAGCACCGACGGCCCAGGTGGCAAGCAGGACGGAGCGTGAGTAGCTGGTTGCCGATCGCGCAATGAAGAGCAGAGACACGGAGGCAAGGAACGCAGCTGTCACACCGAGAGCGACTCTTTTCAGTTCTTCAGCCGGATGCAGCAACACGCCGGGGTAGAGTCCGCAGATCAGAAAAGCGAGCAGATACAGACTGAGACCCCAGAACGCACTGAGATAGAACTTTAGGGTGTAGCCGTGCGTGATCAGATAGCAGCTGAAGACGGCGAGCCAATAGACAACCGAGAGTGCAATCGCATCTCCTGTCAGAAGTGAGGCGCTTGTCAGCCATGGCGAGGTGGACTTCACCTTGCTGAGAGATATCGGCGATGGAAACGCGAGAGCTGGTTTGGAAGCCATGTAAGTGCCTCGTTTGGTACGGTCGGCAGGATTGAGCCTGAGAGCGATCAGGCAGAAACAAACAGTTGCAACAGCAGCATTGTCAGCTGTGCGGCCAGAAGGTTCTTTCGCGCACAAACCTGGCTGGGTTTCCAGCCCAGACTTCGTAGGCCGGAATGTCCTTTGCGGCAACAGAGCCGACAGCCACAACGGCGGCGGAACCCACTGTCACGCCGGGGCATATGGTGGATCGCGCGCCGACCCAACATCCATCCTTCAGTACGATTGGACGGCGGAAGAGTTTCAGATTCGTGGACTTCCAGTCATGGTTGCCCGTGCAGAGATAAGCCATCTGGGAGACGCAGACGTGCGAGCCGATCGTGACGGGCGAAAGATTATCAATCCAGACGTCCTCCCCAATCCAGCAATGATCTCCGAGGGTCAGATACCACGGGAACTTCACCTTCAGCCCTGGCTTTATATGCGCCTTACACCCAATGCTTGCGCCAAATAGTCGGAGCACGGCCGCTTTCAGACGGGGAATGGGAAGCACATTCGAACGAACAATCGGGGAACCGACAGAGTGCCAGAGCGCCCACACAAGGCGCGACCGCCCGACGTCATACTCGGAGTTGTCAGGCCGCGACAGATCCACAGCGGGTTGGAATTCATCTGCCGTTGCGGACAGAGTCGATTCCTGAATGTCTGTGCTCATGGAGACCCTTAAGTAGTGCCGGCTCAGATCAAATCACGATGCAGCACACGAGGCTGCGTTCACATTGTGGTTCAGCAGAGTCTGGAACTGCCGGGCAATGGCAGGGCGAGAATGTCTTGTGACAACGTACTCCCTGCCGGCTTCTGCAGTGGCTTTCGCCGAGTCATTGTCACTGAGAATCGACTTCAGGCTGGACCCCGAACGAAGGGCGCTCATATCCCAGTAATGCCGTCCGGAGACGATTGGCAGGCCCTCAACACCGTGTGGGGTGCTGATCAGTACACGCCCCGCGGCCATGGATGTCAGTGTTTTCAGTTTGAGACCGCCGGTACTGTTTTGAAAGTTCAGCGCGAACCTTCCTTCCTGGTAGATGTCGGTGTCTCGATTCACGCGGCCCAGGTACTCGACGTTCCTGGCCGGAATGGTTTCGCCGTACACCTTTCCTGCCACAGTCAGAGTCGCGGATCCATCGGCTTCCAGAATCTGAGGCCAGGTCAGCCGAAGGAAAGAAGCCAGGTCGGAGCGGCGCCTGAAATCAATTGTCCCCACGTGGACGAATCTATTTGGTTGACCGCTCGCGAGAGCCAGATCTGTATAGCGGTCTAACGGCAGCGATACGGAAAGATGTCGGCACGGCTTGCCGTAGAGTTCAACCATTCGGTCTGCGTCGGCCTGGGTAATACTCCAATGCTCGTCGCAGTTTTCGACTGCCTGACGCTCAAAGGCAAGATACCTTTGACAATCGAGTTGAACGGCAAACCGCGACGGTCCAGATGCGGCTGCGAGTTGTTCGCGTCTTACGTCGTGCATCACGTTGTGCGAGCGGAGGATGACGCGAGCATTCGGCACGATTTCTCTGACCAGACTCACATAGCCGGCGACCGAGGCATCGTCGATAATCACCACGCTTGGCATCCACTTGATGAGCGCGTCTCGGATTTGTACAGCGGCATCGGGAGTATACAGGCGTTCGAGCGACGGAGCCATTCCTCGCAGGAGACCAAACAAGAAACGACTGGCACCGCCACCCGCACGCGCCCGGATCAGCCTGGACGGGCAGGCTGAACTATACAAGATTTCGCGGTCATCGTACGTGAACGCAATCACTCCCAGCGTCAAGCCGTTATCCAGAACCGCATTCACATCGCTGAGAACGGCCAGTGTGTGCCCATCGTGGGGGTTGAAGGGACAGACGGGAGAGATTAAGACGACGTCCATTGTTGGTTTCTTGCGCTCGAAGCCAAATCCCGCGACGTGGCGGACAGACTCCAACGGTTTCTATCAAGCCCCCGCAGTTACCGCACGCAACTGATTAGCGGCTACCTGGTTTGCGATCCATGGGTAGGTCTTTGCCAGTCCTGCACGAAGAAGCTGCGTCGGCTGCCATGCCAATTCCTGTTCAATCAGCCGATTGTCGGATCGCCGTCCGCGGACGCCGGTCGGGCCGGGAATGTTCCGAATCTTCAAAGGCTTCTGCGCGATCTCCATGATCGTCTTGGCAAGATCGTTGATGGTGATCATTTCTTCCGAGCCGATGTTGAGCGGCCCGGTTACATCGGACTCCATGAGACGCCGAACGCCTTCCAGGCACTCATCGATATAGAGAAACGACCGAGTCTGTTGGCCATCGCCCCAGATTTCGATTGATCCCCGTGGTTCCGCCTCAGCGACCTTGCGGGACAGCGCCGCGGGCGCTTTCTCTTTTCCACCTTCCCAGGTGCCTTCAGGACCAAAGATGTTGTGAAACCGCGCGATGCGAACATCCACGCCCCGGTTGCGACTATAGGCCAGATAGAGCCGCTCGCTGAACAATTTCTCCCAGCCATATTCGCTATCGGGGGCAGCGGGATACGCGGACGACTCGGAACAATCCGGATGTAGCGGATCCACCTGGTTCCTTTCCGGATAGATGCAGGCTGACGAAGAGTAGAAGAAGCGGCGCACTCCGGCTTGCGTGCCGAACTCCAGCACGTTTAGATTAATCGTCGCTGAGTTATGCATCACGGCGGCATCGTTCTCACCAGTGAAGATATATCCAGCCCCGCCCATATCCGCGGCGAGTTGATAGATCTGGTCGACGCCGCTTACTGCCTGACGAACGAAGAAGGGATCTCTCAGATCTCCGATCAGAAACTCGTCTGCCACAGATCGAGAAAACTCCGGGTATTTCAAGTCAGCTCCTATAACCCAGAAGCCTTCCGCTTTCAGACGCCTCACCAGATGACTTCCAATGAATCCACCGGCCCCGCATACCAGGACTCGCATACTACGTTCTCCTTATGGTGTGTTTGTGAAATTGGACCAGGCAGGCGCGTTTACAGAGGAACGCCCCAGCCGATGTTGGCGAGTTTGACAAGGCGTTCGATCTTGCTGATGCGATTTTGCGGGACAATCAACATGTCGCCCGGCTGCAGATCGACGTTTGGCTCCAACGTAGAACCCGTCATGGCCGCCTTGAGGTTCAGGATTTGAGTTTTGGCGATATCCGGCCCGACCTTCCGGAACAGAATCACCTGGGAATGCTTTGACGTGTTCTTGAACCCGCCGGCCATCGCGATTGCCTGAATGGCCGTAACACTTCCACGCATTTCAAACCTGCCGGGTGTAGCTACTTCGCCGCCCACCACGAAATAAGGCTTCACGAAGTCCTTCAGGACGAGAGTGATTTCGGGGTCCTTCAAACGCTGTGCGGCCTTTTCCAATATTGCCGCTCTTGCCTGCTCAAGGGTCAGCCCCTGAAGCTTGATATCACCGACGATCTGGAGCACCGCGAAGCCGTCGGGCTCAACGGTGATCGTTTGATCGAACTCGGGAGTGTAGCGGTAGTGGATGTCGATGACATCGGATGGCTGGAGACAATAGCGCGGATTGTGCTCGGAAAAGGCCGTAGTCTGACACAGAAGCACGCTTTCGCAGAGACACCCGCAAAGCATCGCAGAAAAAAGAAGTCGATAGACTCGCATGGCTTACCCTCGCTGGATCAGGATGCATCCGACCACTGTCGCGCCGCGGAGCTGAAGAGCAGACTGGTCCTGTTCGATCTGTCGTTTCGATCTGACGCCTGCTTCGATGGCTAGAACCGTCGTGTCCGCCATGGAAGCTACCTCACTCACACCGGCGACTGTTTCGATATTGGGACAATCCAGCACAATGGCATCAAACCGGTCTCGCAACGCATCGAGCCAATGGCGCGGACCGGAAGCTTCACGGGGTTTGTAGATTTCGATTCTCTGCTCCGAAGATCGCGGCCAAAGCCAGACTTGCGTAGAACTGCCCAGCACGAACGACGCGTCATCGGGAACCGGTATAGAGGGGTTGCTCAGCAGTGTCGACACATCAACCACCACCACCCGTTTGCCCGAAGCACCCAGTTCGGCGGCCAGGTTCTCAGCGACGTCGGACGTGCCTCCTTTGGATACGTGGCCACCCACGATGGCAACTGCCGCAGGAGTGCGGAAAAGCAGGTGAACCAATTGTGCATACTCCGCGGAGGCGGGGCGTGGGGGCTCGGAAGATGGCCACGCTGCCGGAACGGGCTGCCCCGGCGCCGGGGATATAGGCGTTTTCGGATTTGTCTTGCTGATTACAGCGAAATGTCGGCCCATAGATTCCCGAAATAGTATGTTGGCCGTCAGAACTTACCGACGACTCTGCTCAGGAGGGTTCCGGCCGCCAGCAGCACCAAAGTGGCCGCAATGAGCGCCGGTCGAAAAGATGACTTCAATTCCCCGAAGCGCACGGAGAGAGTGGGACTTTGCTGGACGGGCATCGTTGGTCTCCGGACCGTCACCACAGCAGACTGCGTGGCTCCGAGACTTGCCGCCACGGAAGAATTGCACACTGGCGGAGCGCCGGCAGTCAAATTGAAATCTCTAAGAACTTCCGTCACTTCTTCTTTGCCCACCTGATGACGGTCCAGCGCAAAAGCAAGCGTGAGGGAGTTAAAGCAGATGTTGTTCACGTTTCTTGGGACGCCGCCCGAAGCAGCAGCGATCGCGGTTACCGCCTCGGCTGTGAAGAGACTTGTCGTGGCGCCCGCGGTCGTCACACGATGGGCGATGTAGTCGGGGACGTTTCCAATGCTGAGGGGTTCCAGACGTGCGACCACGTTAATCCGTTGGCGAAGCTGCTCGCATTCGGGTTGGGCCAGGGTCTCGCCCAGACGCGGCTGGCCAGAGAGCACAATTTGAACCAGCTTCTCCGAAGCGGTCTCGAAATTGGAGAGCATACGAATCGCTTCCAGAGTTCTCAAATCGAAGTCCTGCGCCTCATCGAAAATCAGCGCGCATGTCTTGCCGGAGAGACGCAACTCCATCAGGTATTCGTAGAACATGCGGTGGCGCTGAGCGATCGACGAGGAAGTTCCTAAACCAAGAGACAGCAAAATCGAATCCAGCAAGGTTGCGCGATCGAAATAGGGGTGTGGGAGATAAGCTGTTTCTGCCTTGTTTTCGAGCATTTGCAGAAGTTGGGTAAGGACACTCGTCTTGCCAAGGCCGGCACGGCCAAGCAGAAGCGAGAACCCGCGGCGCTGCTGGATGCCGTAATACAAAGTGGCCAGCGCTTCCTGGTGTTGTTCCGTGTGATAGAAGAAGCGAGGATCCGGCGACGGTCCAAACGGCTCTTCTTTCAGCCCGAAATGCGCATAGTACATATAGTTGTTAAGACGAAGGCGCTGAACGAAATCAGATCAGGACTGAGACTGCCGCGGTAAGTACAGCGTCGCGAGAACCGGCAGGCCTTTCAGCGTTTCGAGGTCCGAACCTCGCTCCACTGCATCGATAAGGAATCCAGCCGCGATACTGGGTTGCGCGTTTAGCTGGACCTGCCGCACAGCTTGCATCGTTTGCTGCAGATACTCGAAACCAAGAGCTACGCCAATGCTGAGAAAGACCGCGAGCAGGCCGCCCATAGCCGCATTCAACTTTACATTTGGCTTCGAAGGAAATTGGGTTTCGTTCGGCGGATCGGCGATGGCAACATTGGAAATCTTTTGGCGGTCGAGCGATTCCGCGATGCGGGCTTCTTCTGCTTTCTTGTTGTACAAGAGATACGTCTCTTCCGCTTCGTTCTCGGCGCGCGTCAGGTTGTCGTATTCGGCAGTGGCATTTCCCAGGGCCGTCAACTGCGCGCCATAGCCGTCCACCTGACGAGCCAGCGCCTGACGCCGCGCTTCCACGCCCGCCAATTCAGCCTCCTGTTTCGCAACATCCATTTCCAGGGTTTGGCGTATCGGATTGATGTCCGTCGACTGCTCCGATGCCGTGGCCTTTGTGGCGCTATCGAGAGCTGCCTGAGTGTCGGCGATCTCCTTCTCCGCTTCCTGTACCAACCGATCGTCGGGGCGGAACTTGGCGAGAAGCTGGGTGCGCCGATTTTGCAGATCCGCCAACATTGTCGAAAGACGCTCGACGGAGTACTGGTTGGGAATGACTTTGCTCTGAGTGATCACGCGAGGCTGCGCGGTAGTAAGCTGCCGGCGTGTATCGGCGATCCTGTGTGTGTACTCTCCGATGGCCGCATCGGCCTGTAGCAGCGCGGCCTCGGAATCCGACGTCCGCTGCAACATGGCGTCCTTCTGCTGAGCCAGCATGACGATGTTATGTCGCTGCCGAAACTGCTCGAGTTGCGATTGAGCCGCTTGAAACTGGCTTTGGTAGTGTTGTGCCTGGCTGGCGAAGAACTCGTACGTGCCAGGCGTGCCGTGAACTTTCAGGTGTTCTTCAAGGTACGAGTCTGCCAACTGCCGCAACACTGCCGCGGCTAGGTGCGGATCTCGAGCCATGTAATCGACTTCAATGATGTTGGCTCTATGGACGGACGCGATCTTAAGATCATGCTGAAGCCGGGAGGCAGCTTGTTCAATCGCTCTATCGCGAGCAGCAGTTCCCGCGCCATATCCTTTCTGAAGCCGGTCAAGGCCGGATTTTATGACCACGTTGCGCAATAGATTCGTGCCGTTCAGAAGCTCGATCTCCGAATTGATCTCCGCTTCCGTAACTTCATCGGGGCGAGTCTGGCTGTCGCTGCCGGCAGAAACGATCATTTCAGGCCGCTCATTCTTTACCAGGATCTTCATGTGACTCTGATACTGCCGAGGTGTCAGAATCGTAACCGCCACGGTGGCGACAATGACCAGGAGAAAGGTGATTATCGACAGCCACCTTCTTCGATAAAGAATGATGGCGATGTCTCTGATGGAAACGGTATTGCCTGCTTCGATGGCATTCATAAGCCCGTACCTTGTCTTCCTGCTTTTACGGTGTTCTCACTAACGGGTGAGGGCGTGAACCGTAAAGTTGGCAGCTTCACGCAATCTGTCTAGATCGGATTCGTTGTACGTAAGCATGGCCTGACGGTTGTTTCCGGCATCTGGGCCATATGCGTTGGAACGTTCGAGCGATACATCCTGCGTTCCCGGCAGAGTCAGAAAATGGAGCGGCTTCGGCACGAACTGTCGGATTTTGTAACCGGCCCTCAGGGCCTGAACATGCAGCCAGATATCGTCCGCCTTCGGACAACAGTGCTCGAACGCGCGGCCAGCCTCTTTAAGCGCGATCAGCAGCCCTGGCGGATAGATGACACCGGAAACACCGGTTGCAAAATGGAGAAAACTTGGCTCGGTGGACTCGCACATCGGCCATTGTTCGTATTTCGAGAAGCCTTGCTCCCGCAGCTCGATGACGCGCGCCCGATAGCAATTAACGACGTCGGGCCGCTGCCGATGAGCATCCATCAAGCCTTCCAGCCAATCGGAAGGATACAATACATCGTCGTCAGCGGTTACGAGGGGTAAACGGAAGACCTTGCAGTTCTCCAAATATGGATAGTATTTCTTGTGAGGACCATCGTTCCTTGCCAGCCGGATTTGCAAACCTCTCTTTTCCAGACGCCTCAACGGCAATGGAAGATTGTTGAACACTGCTTGATCGTCGAGCCAGAGGATCAGCGCGGACGGCTGACATTTCCCTCGTGCGATTGATTCGATCACCACGTGAACAGTCTTTATCCTCTTGCCATAGGAGGTCAACGAAACGACGGGGCTCCCAGGGGTCACAACAGGCGACTTGCTAAACCGGCCCGTGATCGAAAGCCCCGCAATACGAGAGTAAGTCCTGATTCGCCGGACGAGTTTCGTCACCAGACGCCCCATTTTTCCTTGCGCAGATCTAGCCGGCGATTCAGTAAACGCAGCGGTACGCCGATCCACAGCCCAGAACAGCAGGCTGAACGCGAGAATGCCGATTGCGTCGTCGCCAAGGTCGTGCCATTCGATGGGCATATGGTTTTCCAGGTGCTGCAGAAACTCAATCGCGAAGCACAGGGTAAAGGAGCCGGTTGCAGGCCAGAGTGAAATACGCCCTGGATTACCGAAGCCGGCTGCTGCGAAAAACGCGAGTGCTCCGAAGCACAAAAGATGAGCGGTGTGATGGACGAATCCAAAATGTATGCCCAGAGGCCGGATTGGCTGAAGCGATCCGATCAGCAACGCGATACCCCACGCGATCGCGACGGCGCGATACCCGGTTCGCCGAGGAGTTTCCCTGTCAAACGTTGGTGTCATTTCGTCCCAACAGCGACACAGGCCGTCAGTGCCGAACACCCCACTGCGGTCTTCGAGCCATAATGCAGTCCATTTCGATCGCGGACAGATGGTCGATGTCGCGCACGCCGGGAAGAAAGTCGACCACTTCAAAGCCACAGGCCCGAAACTCAGCGATGGATTCCGTGAAATCGTGCATCGCGTGGTAGATGCTCCTGAAGGAGACTTCCGTTTGCAGGGCCAGAACTCGAGGGAGAACGGACGCCGCACCGCGAAGAACCTCCAGATCGAACCCCTGCGTATCCAGCTTCAGATAGAGGCGCGACGCGGCAATACCCCGGAGACATTCTTCAAGCACATTTTCCAGACGGCGAATTTCCACCGTCTCCCGCCTGTCCGTCCGATTCGCCGGGAATCTTGACCGGGACTCGTCATCGGGCGTCAGAAGGGAACTAAAGACAGTGTTTGTCGTAACGTTGATCTCCGCCGAGCCATCCGTGTTGCCCAGTGCATATGGGAAGACTCGCCATGGCTGGTTCCGCGCTGCTGTTTTCCTGAGTGATTCGAGGTTCGATTCAACCGGTTCAAACGAGATGATGTCTTTTGCATACCCGAGGCCGCGAAGCGTCAGGCCATATTGACCCCGGTTGGCGCCGACGTCAATCACGCAATCGATGGATAGCGTATTGAGGACATCTCGAAGCATGCTCTTGCCGCGCATCCACTCCAGCCAGTTCGTCGGCAGGAGCGAGGCCATTTTGTATGCGGACGCCCGGGCCACGCGTCCGAGCGGATTCGAGAAACCATTCGGACCTGGATCCAGCGCCGTGCTCTTGTGCAGCATGGTCCGGGTCCTCTGCGCGAGTGTATAACTCATATGTCCTCTATTGCGCTAATGCGCGCAGGCGGCGGCGCATCGTTTCCGACGCCGCGTCGCGTTTTAGTGGGTGGACTGCCAGGAACTGGTGCTCCCAAATCTGTTCCGCCGAATGAGGCAACGGACCCTTGAATTGCAACCATGCTCGAACGTCGCCACGGTTCGGGTCGTTGATATCAATCAGCGAATGACCAATCGCTTTCACACCAAGAGAGATCAGGGGATCGTCCGATTTCAAATAACGGCTTCCCTGATCCGGAATCGACGACCAAAAGCCATTTCTACTCAGCTCGCGCAAGGTCTCGCCGTGGATTACATAGAGCGCGGCGAGCACATGTTCGCCCAGGCGATAACCGTGGGCTCGGGCTTGCCTCAGGAACTTGAAGTAAAAGGGAAAGCCAAACCTCAACATGCGAGTTTTCTTATCGATTCCCACCGGCAGCAGGTCAAGAAGAATATCGCGGCGAAAAGTGCGGTATTCGCGTCGCTTGCCATCGGGGCTGACACTGTAGGAACCGATCATACCCGGTCCGTATTGTGCAAACCTTTCTCTAGCCAGCTCCACCAATCCCGGCCGGAGGATGCACGCATCCGGATCGAGGGCGATGAGCATTTCGATGTCCCGCCCTCCGGAAAATGAGATTTCCGAAAACATCCGAAACATGGAAACAGGAACGCCTCGGTATCCCTCCGCGCAGACATTGCGTTGTAACGATACGCGTTGTGGATAGGTTGCTGCCAGTTGCTCCAGCTTTTCAAAGGTCCCGTCCGTCGTGGCATCGTCTCGAACCCAGGCCGTACTGCTTGGATATAACTTCAGAGCCCACTCAAGGGAATCGACCGCCATCGATCCTTCTCCCGGTCCGACGAGCATCGCGAAAGCAATATTCTCAGACATGTGTTTCAGAAGTTTCCTTTGTCGTCCGCTCAGTGCCTGCAAACCGCGGTGATAGCGGATTCGGCCGACTGAAAGGCCATCTTCGGTGTCAGATTGCCGTCGAAGAGGCCCGGACGATGGCGTTGGCCGTCTGCGCGCTTGAAGTGCGTTTCATGAGCCCCGTCCAGCCAATTCCATCGATCGCAGGGGGTGAAGAAAATCAGACTATGCGCGGACGACTCGGGAATGACCAGGGTGATGTAGTCGGAATACCATTTGGCCACCACAGCATCTCGAGTCCGATCGTCGCCTGCAATCTGGGTGTCATCTACGTCAAGCTCCGTGATGAGAACTTCAAGCCCGCTGTTTCGGATGTCCCTGATGAGTTTCGTCAGATTCGCTCCCGCGAGAGGCACGCCGGCTGTCAGGTGCGATTCGATCCCCACCGCCTGAATCGGGACCCGTCGCTGAAGAAGACTGTGGATCAGCGCCATGGCGGATTGCCGGTTTCTGGCATCGTCGGCTGTATCGTGTTCGACGTGATGGATGTTCAGGACCCGCAACGTTCCAGGATCTGCCGCCGCGGTCGCCGAAAACGCAATGTCGATATACTCGGGCCCCAGGAGATTCAGCCAGATTCCTGGATACAGACCGTCGGATCTGCGACTCCAGGGGGCGACCGGCTCGTTCACGACATCCCAGGAATCGATCTTCCCTCGATAGCGGCTCACCACCGTGTGGATGTGCTGAGTAAGATAATCACGGGCGTTGCCAGCGGTCAGGACACTATCCAGCCATGACTTACCAGTGCTGTTCCAACAAAGATTGTGACCGTGAACGGCCATCCCATTGTCTATGGCGAATTGAATCATCCAGTCTGCATCCGTGAACGCGAATGCGTCGGGTGTGGGCCTGAGATATCCCCACTTGAGTTGATTTCCCGGCGTGAGCAAATTGAAGTTATCCCCGATCAACTGAGCGTAAGCGGGTACCTTTAATGGGCCAATGTCCGATTGCCCGCCGATTCGCAGTCCGCAGGGCGAGCCAAACGTCTTCAGCGGTTTCTGCGCCTTCTCTTCAAACCCGCCGGCGCCTCGCGCGAATTCTGCAAGTGCCGCCATCCCGGCAAGATCAAGGGAACGTCGCAAAAGAGCACGTCGATTCATACTGAGAGCGAAGCCGCCATCGCATGCTGCTCCGTCCTGGTGCGCTCTTCCCTCATGGAACACCATTGGATAGTCAGCCATAGCGCCACCAGCAGCGCTCCGTCGCAGGCCACACTCGTCCAGGCCGCTCCCCGCCACGACCATCGCGGCAGGATCAATAGATTGAGCCCGATGTTCAAGACCGCGATGACCACCTGAACCAGCGTGCGAATGGCTTGGTGACCGCTGCCGGAAAGCGCGTCCGCGAGAAGTACGTGCATGCTGCGAAGGAACGGAATTATCGCGAGCATTTTTAGGGCGGGAGCCGCGGATCGAAAGCTCTCGCCTAATATCAGCGGCAAAATGGGCGCCGCCAGCCACAACGACACAGCAATCGCAATTCCGTATAGTGCGGAGCGACTGATCAACAGGCGGGCATACGCGTAGGTGCCTCGGATTCCCAGGACTCCTTTTTCAAAGAATCGTGGATAGGCTGCAAACACCAGTGAGCGAATGGGAGCCATGCTGACATCGATAACCCGGTACGCCGCGCCATAAATGCCCGTGGAGGCCAAATCCGAGAGCCGCGGAAGCATAACCTTATCGATATCGTTGTAAATGGTAGCTGCCGCATTGCTGACGCTGAAGTAGGTGCCATCGATAACGTTATTCCGGAGGTGGTGCAAATGTAGGCGCGGCCGGCCCCAGAGTTGTGCTCCGCGAACCAGCGCATACGTCGTTCCCACAACCGTCGCTAACAAGTAAACCAGCGACCACGAGAAGAGTGTGACCTTCTGCATCGACATCACAAGACAACCGATACCAAGAAGTCGAAGAACACTGATGACGACATTCTGAATTGCCGTCTCCGCCATTTCACAGGAAGCGGCAAACCCGTATGACGACAATTCCGTGATTTTGTTGAACACGAGATCGGCCGCGCAAATCGCCACGATGACAGACAATTGGGAGCGCACCCCCGCCAGCACGCCGATCAATACTCCGGCAGCAACCAGCGACACGCCCGAAATGAGCGTCATCAGAATTCCGTTGCCCCAGCACACGGCCGGCTCCTGTCTTCCCGATCGAACATCTCGTACAAACAGAATTCCCGTGCCCAGACCGGAAAAGGGCGCTAATAGCGCGGCAGCGGCGGCAATTGCGACAAAGGAACCATATGAAGCCGCTCCCAAAGAGCGGGCTAACAGGACGAAGTAGGCGGCCTGAATCATTAACCTCAAGCCCTGACTAATCGTCAGATTCGCCGTGTCACGAACCAATCCATTCGTTCGAAATCTGGAGAGCAATCCTGGAAAGCCGGTCGGGCGTTCCTGGATGGGTTCACCACTGTTCTCGCCGGCGAGTGGCATCGTCAAGGTGTCTGAGTTGTTCTGAGCCACTGTCACCCGAGCCTCGCCATGGTTTTGTGCATGAACGTAGCGGCCAGCCGGCCACATGCGGAAGCGGACCATCCGAGGCGTCTCACGAAGGAATCGTCAGGATTCACCTCGGGCCATGCCACATTGAAATCCTCGTGCGATGTACTCTTCATCCGCGGAAGCCCGCGGAGGCCGTTGCGAATATTAGAACTGTGAAGAACCTGCAGCCATTGCGGGCCACGAATGAGAAGTCTGAGATCGCCGGATTCGCGAACGCGGTAGTGGGGAACGCAAAAGACTGTCGTAAATCGATTATGATTCTGAACTCGTTCAATCAAGGATAGGAATGGATTCGCACGCCAGCACACAGTGTATAGATGGCCGCGAAAGTACTGCATCCCTAGAGGAAAGGCCACAAACTCGCGCTCCTGACGCCTGAATTCCCGCTGGACGTAGGCGAGATGGGTCCGGGCGAGCGCGTCATCGTTGTCAAGCCTGGTGGTTACAAGATACTCAGACGAAGCCAGACCGGCTTCCGCGATGCGCCGGGCAATCACCGCGTCGGTCGCGACGCCATCGATATAGATGGGCGTCATTAGAGACCCGTAAGACTCTATCTGATCCTTGAGCCACCGGGGACTCGCCGCATCGAAAAAAACAACCCACCGGAACTGAGCACTCGCCTGTCCGGCCATGGAAGGAAGACAATATCGTTCGAATAGGCTCAGACGCCCCCGCAACCATTCGGTATTCAGGCGAAGTTCGGACGGGGCATAGTCGATTGCCGTATTGAATCGCGTAAGCACCAGATGCGTGAAGTCGGCGGGCATAGTAGAGCACTCAGAAACATAGAGAAACCGACTTCAGGCCATGGAAGCCATACGGATTGCTTCTGACTGAGAAGAGAACGAAGACGGTGCGTGATATTGGCCGGCGCGAGCAATCTGCCTGAGGCCGGCACAAGCCACCAGGAACAGAAGCCACGAGATCCTGTCCAGCCCGAGAGAACTCTCCCCGATGTTATAGACGAAGGTGCAAACAAGCACGATGACGGACCACCGCACATAGTTGCGATGCCGGCTTCCGCGGAAGCATCGCACGATATCCCTAAGGGCCACGGCAAACGCTGCAACGACAAGGGCGACTCCGAACACTCCGAGTTGGAGCCAGAGGTCGAGGAAGCCATCCTGTGCCTGCCGCAAGGCCCAGCCAGCGATCAGGACAATGTTATTGGATGGCCCGTCGAGGCCAGTCCAGAAAGCACAATAACCATAACCGAAGAGAAGGCGCTTCGTTACGGCCGTCCAGACCGCGGCCCAAATGATCGTCCTTTGATTGAGCGTCGGGTCCTTGCCCACAGTCTGGAGCAATAACGGGCCGAAGTGGTAAATCGCATATCCGATACCGGAAAGAACGGGAATTGCCGCGAGCGCGACAGCAATGGAGTCCAGGAGCGCCATTTTCTGCAGCAACCATAGCCCTCCTAAGAGAAACAGCGCAAGACATGCGAGACCCCATCCACCGCGAGATTTCGACATGACGATGAGGACCGCCGCCATGATGACA
>Ga0265325_10001211_pt1 | contig 18357 bp, 13 predicted proteins | sample 41420metaG_FD_202090 | JGI IMG/M metagenome (GOLD analysis project Ga0265325, IMG submission 202090) | Rhizosphere microbial communities from Carex aquatilis grown in University of Washington, Seatle, WA, United States - 4-14-20 metaG | ecosystem: Host-associated > Plants > Roots > Rhizosphere...
AGTGCCGACCGGCGAGCCCGAGAAACGGGCGGCTGTTCCGCGCGACGCGAGCGCCGAAGAAGTCCGCGATCCCGTCTGTGGAATGCGTCTCGCGCCGTCGGTCGGCTCTCCGCGGGCTGAGTACCTTGGAAAGACGTACTCCTTCTGTAGTGATCGATGCCGCGATCGATTCGAGCGCGACCCCGCCCACTACGTTCCTTGAGCCATCACCCGAGGCCATGCTCCTGCGCGATCTTCGCGTTCCGCTCATCAGCGCGCTGTGCCGCCGGACGCGCCGCGAGCCGCTCCGCGTACGCGACGAACGTCGGCGTCGGCTCGATGATCTTGAAGCGCAGCATGAACCGGATCGTCCCCCCGAAGATGGCGTCGGCCATCGAGAAGCGATCTCCCAGGACGTAGTTTCGCCCCGCGACGGCGCTTTCCATGGCGGCGATCATGCTCTCGTAGGAGCCCCAGCCCGCCTGGCTCGGCTTGAACTGCCAGCCAGAACTCTTGGCCATCGTTCCGGGCTCGATCACCGACGGGGCGAAGAACGACCAGCGGAGGTACGCGGCGCGCGCAGGATCGTCGGGAGCCGGCGCGAGCTTGCCGAGCGAGTAGCGGTCCGCAAGGTAGAGACCAATCGCGGCGGCCTCCGTCACGACGACGTCGCCGTCCGTGAGGATCGGCAGCTTACCCATCGGGTTTAGGGCGAGGATCTCCGGTGCTTTCTGCGCGCCCTTGAGAACATCGACGAAGCGAAGCTGGTAGTCGATACCGAGCTCCTCGAGCATCCAGATCGCGTTCGCGGCGCGGGAGTACGGGTGGTGATAGAGCGTGATCGACATGGGCGGCCTCCGGGATGCCGGGGATACCGCGGTCGTCGGAAGTTCGCAATGCGGCGCGCGACCCTCGAAATTTGCCGTGACCGTGACGGCCAGCCCGGGCTTTCGGTCCGGGCTGGCCCGAGTGCACCGAACGTTCGTTCGTCAGAAGATGCCCGGGCCGGGCGTCAGGATGTTGGCGGGGTCGAAGATCTCTTTGATCACTTTCAATACCGGATAGAGAAGCCCGTATTGCTGCGCCCAGTCGGCCTTCGACATGGGCGTGCTGCCAATCGGGTAGAGCGTTCCGCCGATGGCGCGCGCCGCCTCGAACCGAGCGCGCGCCTTGGGAGCCTGCGTACTCGCATAGGTGGGGTCCGTCGGACTGCCGGACGTGAGAACGTCGAACAGATAGACCATCTGTTCCTGCGGCAGTCGAAAGGCGACCGCCTTCGGGAAGAGGTTCTTGACCGGGAAAAAGAGGACGAACCCGGGGAACCCCGGCGCCGAGAGATCCGCCGCAGTGATCTGGGCGAGCGTGGCCGGCACGAAGCTCGACGCCTGCGACCCGGGGATGAACAGGTCGCCCCAGACGTGGGGGCCGACCGGCAGACTCGAGAGCGGCCCGTCGTTCGCGGTGTCATACTGGAATGCGGTCATATCGGTCGTCGCCAGCTGGGGCGGCGCGAAGTTCAGACCCGCCAAGAGCGCGGTGTCGTTCGGTGGAGCGCTTGGATCGTAGTATTTGACCACGTTGAGCACGTACGCGAACCCGCTCGGCGTGGGCGCCGGTGCACCGAAGAGCGAATAGATGCCGTCGACCTGGTTGGCGGCGACCAGCGTGTTCATGTCGCCGAAGAACGTCGGGAAATCGAAGTAGGTAATGACATAGTTGCGTGCCATCGAGGCAACGCTCACGAGCTTGATTTTGGCCCGCACGATGATGCCGTATTGCCCAACGCCCCCGACGACCGCCGCGAAGAGAGCCGGACTCTGGGTGAGCGAGCATGTCCGAAGGACACCGTCGCCCGTGACGACATCGAGCTCGTAGACGTTGTCGACGATTGCCCCGTAGCGAAAGCTCGCCGGCCCAATGCCCCCCATCGAGAGCGTTCCCCCGACCGAGAGCCCCGTGAAACCGGTGATCACCGCCGGTCTTTGGCCGGTCGGCTCGACCTGGGCCAGGAAATCGTGCCAGACGACCCCCGCCTGCACGATCGCATAGCCGGTACCGACTCGTTCGATCGCATCGAGGGTCGAGCTGTCGATGACGAGTCCGGCGAGGACTTGCGACTGGCCGTTGACGCTGTGGCCCTGGCCTCGCATGGCGACCTGAATGCCGTGCTGACGGCAAAAGGTGACCGCGCGGACGATGTCCTGCACGGACCCCGGCTTCAGGACGGCGATCGGGACGTGGTGCACGATATGACCGTAGTCGTCGCCGAACGCCGCCAGGGTCGCGGGATCCGTGAGCAGGTGCCCGTCGAGTTGGGGTATCGAGATGCCTGGGTTGCCTGCGTACGCAGCGGTCACCCAGGAGCGCCGCGCAGGGTCAAAGCCGAGTACGAGCGTGCTCGCTCCCGCGACGAGTCCGGTGACGAACGTGCGACGAGTTCCACGGATAGGTTCCATATCGCGCTCCTTGTGTGCCCGAACTCCTGCCGCGGAGCCCGAACGCATGGGTTTCCAAAAAACCTCATCCCACGGACGCCGTCCGCCAGCAAGGTCTTTTGGCGCATGCCCGCTTCGACGAGGGCGCCCAGGGGTCTCTCACGAATTTCACAAATCTCACAAAGGCAAACCCGCGACCGCAGGATTTCAATGGGGCCGAAGAACTCCATCCGAGATGGGCCAATCGTTTGAGTACACACCGGCTGCGGCGCTGCACGCGGCTCCTGGGCTCGCCCGGTTTCCCGAGCCTCGCCAAAGCCTCGCCAAGAGGCATATCGACTGCTGCTCTCGGTCCTCGAGGCACTGCACACGAGAGCCACGGCAAAGTTGACCCACCCGGGAGGGAGCCCACCCGGGACCCGAGTCAATGGCTCGACATCTGGTCCGGCAGAAGCCTCACCTTGAGCCAGCGCAGCGCAGGCGGCATGCCGGTTGCGTCCTCGACGGTGGTACCCGAGGGATCCACCGATGAAGGCCGTGAGCACCACCATAGCCGACGCTCTCGTATTCTTCGGCGCTACCGGCGATCTCGCGTACGAGCTCGTCTTTCCCGCGCTCCAGGCGATGGCGAAACACGGGACGCTCGACTTCCCCGTCATCGGCGTCGCCAAAAGACCGTGGACTACGGACCAGCTCCGGGCACGCGCGAAGCAGAGCTTGGAGACGCACGGCGGGCTCGACGACGCCGCCTTCTCGAAGCTGAGCGCCAAGCTCGGGTACGTGAGCGGCGACTACAACGAGCCGTCGACGTTCCAGGCCATCCGAGGGCAGCTCGGCGCCGGGCGCAGGCCGGCCTACTACCTCGCGATCCCGCCGACCCTTTTCGAGGTCGTCGTCGAGCGGCTGACCAGCTCCGGCTGCGCCAGAGACGCGCGAGTCATCATCGAGAAGCCGTTCGGGACAGACCTCGAGTCGGCGCAAAGACTCGACCGCATTCTCCGGCGTTCGTTCGACGAGGCCTCGATTTTCCGGATCGACCACTTCCTCGGCAAGCGAGCGGTGAACAACCTTCTCTTCTTTCGCTTCGCCAACATGCTGCTCGAGCCCATTTGGAACCGCACGTACGTCGAGAGTGTTCAGATCACGATGTCCGAAACGTTCGGCGTTCGGGACCGAGGGGCGTTCTACGAGCAAGTGGGCGCCGTCCGCGACGTCGTCGAGAACCACCTCCTTCAAGTCCTGAGCAATCTCGCCATGGAGCCACCGGTCGGGACGGACGCCGAGAGGATTCGGGACGAAAAAGTGAAGGTCTTGCAGGCCGTCGCTCCCGTCGCCCCCAAGGCTGTCCTGCGGGGTCAGTACCGGGGTTATCGGCAGGGAAAGGGCGTGGCGCCCACTTCCCAAGTCGAGACGTTCGTGGCGATGCAGCTCGCGATCGACTCCTGGCGCTCATGAACGCCATCCGGTTGCTCATCGCGGACGTGGACGGGACTCTCGTCACGCCGGACAAGAGGCTGACGACGCGCGCCTGCTCGGCCGTCGAGCGCCTGCGCGAGGCCGGCATCGCATTCACCATCACCAGCGGTCGACCGCCGCGCGGGATGGCGATGCTCATCGAGCCGCTGCGGCTGGAGGCGCCGATCGCTGCCTTCAACGGCGGCCTCTTCGTGAAGCCGGACCTCTCGACCGTGATCGAGCAGCGGACGCTTTCGCCCGCCGTCGCCCGGGAGGTCGTCGCACACCTCTCCGAAGCCCGCCTGGACGTCTGGGTGTATTGCGGTTCGGACTGGTTCGTCCGCGACGCGGGCGCGCCGCATGTCGCGCACGAGCAAGCCACCGTGCGGTTCGCGCCGACGGTGATCCGCGATCTCGGCGACGTGCTCGACGGCGCCGTCAAGATCGTCGGCGTCAGCGACGACGGGCCCCTCGTCGCGCGTTGCGAGGCCGAGCTTCGACGCAGAATGGGCGCGCAAGCGTCGGCGGCTCGGTCGCAACCCTACTACCTCGACGTCACCCATCCCGACGCCAACAAGGGAATGGTCGTGCGGCTCGAGTCACGCTTCCTCGACGTCCCGCTCGAACGGATCGCCACCATCGGCGACATGCCGAGCGACGTGCTCATGTTCGGCGTCGGCGGCATGAGCATCGCCATGGGCAACGCGAGCCCGGAGGTGCAGCGCGCAGCCCGCCACGTCACCACCACGAATACCGAAGAGGGCTTCGCCAACGCGGTCGAGCGCTTCGTCCTCGGCCCATAACGAGTAGATTCGCATGGCCTACGACACCATCGAGAGCTACGGCGTCATCGGAAACATGCGCACGGTGGCGCTCGTGAGCCGGAGCGGCTCGATCGACTGGATGTGCTTTCCCCAGTTCGATTCTCCGAGTGTTTTCGGCGCTCTACTCGACGATGCCAAAGGCGGACGGATGAGCATTCGCCCTTGCGGAGAGCCCGCTGCTTCCAAGCAGCTCTACTGGCCCGACACGAACGTGCTCGTGACCCGGTTTCTCTCGGCCGACGGTGTCGCCGAACTCCACGATTTTATGCCGTGCACGGGCCGGGCGCGGCCCTCGGACAACCAGATCGTCCGCCGCTTGCGGGTCGTGCCGCCGTCCTTCGGCGGACGGCGAGCGCCAGGTGAGTTCAGCTGCCGGGCGATCGTCGCACGCTAACGTGTCCCGCCGGCGTGGCCGGCGACCGTTCGATTGTTGCCGTCGACGATTGGCAGCCTGCGGTCGGCGCCGAGCGGCACCGGCTTGTTTCCGGCGTAAATGCGGTGCCTGCCGCGCGTCTCGAACCATTCCTTCGTCGTGGCCACGGCGTGCATGTTTTCGACGACCTGTCGCCAGCCGACGCCTGTATTGTATGCGCAGAAGGAGATCTCACCCTCCTGCGTGGCATACGGAATGACGCACATCTCCGTTCGGCGGAAGTCGTAGGTCCAGAGATCCTGAAACCACATCCCTCCGACCCAGAGGATTCGCCAGTCTTGCTCTTGGATCTCCTTGCCCATGGCGCCGCGCATCTTGCCGTAGAAGAAGAGCTTCACGAACTCGACGAGCGAGAAGCCAGGGGGAGCTTTCGTGGCGTCGTAGTTGCGAACGAAGGAGAGCGCGACCTGAGCGAGACTCAGCTCTTTGCCCCGCGCCGTGTCGCAGATGACCATGATGTCGTCGAGGAACGCGCCGAGGTCGAAGAATTGCGTAATCGTCGACCACTGCTTCGTCTTTCGATTCGCCACGAGGATTACGCTCGATCCGCAGTTGGGGTGGCAGGAACAATTGACGGAGCCGAAGCTGTTTCCGTCGGGTCCGTTCAGCGACCGCAGGTGGTCGGCGAGTGCGCCGAAGACCCCCATGGCGCCCAGCGGGTACCAGTCCCGGTAGGGGTCGATTTTGCCTCCCGTATGCTTGGCGAGTGCGTGCGCCAGGTGGGAGATCGTGTAGCGCCGGGCACGCCGCTCTTCGTCGGTCACGCCTTCGTCTCGGCCGGTGAACGAGACCGGCTGGAACGAAACCCCGTCGAGCGAATCGCAGTTGTCGAGCGCGAAGTCGAGGATGGGACCGACCTGGGCGTCGTTCACGCCGTTGACGATGGTCGTCACGGGGAGGATCTGGATCCCGGCGGCGCGCATCACCTCGATGGCTCTCTGCTTGACGTCGAATAGATTCGAAATGTGCCGGTGGCTGTTCCCGTCGTTCGTCACGCCGTCGAATTGGAAGTAAGCGAGGTCGAACCCCGCTTCTTTGGCCCGAAACGCGAACTCCGGCTCGAGCGCGAAGCGAAGTCCGTTGGTCGCGGCCTGAACGTTGAAGTAGCCAACTTTCTTCGCGTAGGTGCACGCTTCCAGAAAGTGGGGAGACAGGGTCGGCTCGCCGCCGGAAAACTGAACTGTCATCTGACGCCGCGGTTTGAACGAGATGGACGCATCGAGGATTGCCTTGATGTCGTCCATCGTCAGCTCGTGCACGTAGCCGACCTGGTTGGCGTCCATGAAGCACGGATTGCACATCATGTTGCAGCGATTCGTCAGATCGACCGTCAGCACGGTTCCGCGGCCGTACTTGATCGACGATGTCCCGTGCCGATGGACCAGCTCGTCGCCTAGCGTGCGATAGTCCCGTCCGTAGTAGCGTGTCTCGATGAGACGGCTGAACTCCGGGTCGAGCGAAAGAAGGTCCTCGAAAAGACCGTGCTCATGGCACTCTTTGCGAATGACGAGGCGCCCGTTCTCTTCGCGAATGTGGGCCTTGATCTCGCCCACGTGGCCAGTCACGAGCTCCGAGACGCTGCGCTCTCCCCGCAGAATGGCCTCGCGCGTGTCGATGACGCATCGCGGGCACAAGGAGTCGGTCTGACGGGGCCAGCCGAGCGGCGGCTTGGTTCGCTCCCGGCTCTTGGGAAGCGGACCGGGAGCCCACTCCGGAGATGGAGAGGGACTGTCGGGGAGCCGCGTGTTGACCGACTGGAACCCTCGCCATCCAAGCTGCGCCAGCTCGCGGATCACGGCATTGACATGATCATTCATTGGTTTTGTCCCCACGGGTCTGTAATGACGTCGTCGAACGCCTACCCCGCATCCGTAAGGTACGGTGACACTGCGAGGAGCCCGAAACCCTCCCCGGATTCGCTTAGGCATGCAGACGAGATTGGGGACCTTTGCGCGATCTCGCCCGTTCGGTGACCGTCACGTGTCGAGCGAAGTCAGCCCTTCTCGAATTGCGTACTTGGTGAGCTCGGCGACCGAGCGAAGCGAGACCTTGCCCATGATCTGCCGCCGGTGCGTCTCGACGGTACTCACGGCAACTCCGAGCTTCACCGCGATCTCCTTCGAAGTGCGGCCCTCGGCGAGGAGCTGCAAGACTTCGCGCTCGCGGCTCGAGAGGGTCGTGGCCTTCGCGCGCGCGTCGGCGCCCGCCGGCTCGCGAAGAGCCGACTCGATCACGGCGTCGCCGACGAGCGGACTCACGTATTTCTGGTTTGCGGCGACCACGTCGATGGCTCGCGTCAGCTCCTCGGACGCGGCGTTCTTGAGTAGGTATCCCGAGGCCCCCGCGGCGAACATGGCGAGGACGTACCTCCGGTCGGAGTTCATCGACAGAGCGATGACTTTCACTTCGGGCATCTCGAGCGCGAGCCTGCGCGTGGCGTCGATTCCGTTCATGTTCGGCATCGTGATGTCCATGACCACGACGTGCGGCAGCACCTTGCGGGCGAGCGCGATGGCCTCGTGACCGTCCGGAGCCTCACCGACCACCGTCATGTCGGCGCGCCTCTCGAGGATGGCCCGCAGCCCGTCCCGCATGATCTTGTGATCGTCGACGATGAGAATCTTCATGGGCGGTCCCCCTTGGACGGCGGCTCCGAAGCGGGCCGCGATGCTGGAACGAACATGCTCACGCGCGTCCCGTACTGGGGCGCCGACACCACATCCACCGAACCGCCGAGGCGCTCGATTTGTTCTCTGATGCTGAAGAGACCGAAGCCGGTGCTTGCCCCCGCTCCTTCCCTCGCATCGAAGCCGGCCCCGCTGTCCTCGACCATGATCCCGACGCGGTCGCCTTCCTGGCGCAGAGTCACCTTTGCAGCCGAAGTCCCCGCGTGCTTGAACACGTTGGTCAGGAGCTCGCGCACCGAGCGAAACGCCATGGCGGCCGCCTCGGGTGCGACGTTCAGGTCCTTGTCCCCTTCGACCTCCACCCGCATCCCGTAGCGTTCCCCCATCTCCTCGGCAAGCCATTGGAGGGCGGGCTCGAGGCCCAAGTCGTAGAGGATCGGCGGACTCAGATCGAACGTGAGCGAGCGCGTCTGGACGATGGACTCGTCGATGAGATGCACGCACTCCTCGATCGCCCCCCGAACCGGACCTTCTACCGCGGTGCGCGCGGCGGCGAGCTTGTTCTGCGCGAGGGCGAGCGCCTGCCCGACCCCGTCGTGCAAGTTGATCGCAATTCGCCGGCGCTCGCGCTCCTCGGCGAGCGCGGCGTCGAACGCCATGTGGCGCAGCTTCTCCTGGTATTCGAGGAGCTTCTGCTCGCCCGCCTTGCGCGCGCTGACGTCGGTGACGAACGCTACGACGACCGGCCCGTTTGCCCCCTTCATCGGGGTGAGCGCGATTTCGATCGCGAACTCGCTTCCGTCTTTGCGCAGCCCGGCGGTTTCCACCGCGCCGTCGCCGATCGGGCGCGCCTCCAGGGCGCCCACCGCCGCGCGAGCTTCCTCGCGGACGGAGCGCAAGCGCTCGGGAACAAGGTTCTCCGCCGGCAGTCCGAGCAGTACGCCTTGCGGGTAGCCGTAGGCCCGGTGGGCTGCGGCATTCGCAAAGACAATCTTCCCCGTCGTGTCGCTCATGAGAATCGCCTCGGCCGCGCTCGTGAGCATGTCCCGCAGCGCCTCCTCGCTGCGCGCGCTGTCGGTCACGTCCTCGATCGCGAGAAGCAGCCACGCAGCGGGAGCGCCAACTCCCTCGAAGCGGCGCGCGTTGAGGAGCAGGACGCGACGCCCAATCTTCGCGAAGTCCTGTTCGAGCCGGAACCCGTCGAGCGCGCCACCGAGCCGGACGCTCTCCAGTTCCCGCAGAAGAGCCGGATGGTTCCATTGGCCGTTGCCGAGCTCGGGCAGCGGTCTCCGTACGACGTCGTCCGGAGACAGGGCAAAGTGGTGGTAGAAAGGCCGATTCGCGGAACGAACGCGTAGGTCTTCGTCGAGGACGACGAGGCCCTCGCGCACCGTGTCGACAATGCTCTCGGAGAAGTCGCGCGCGGCAGCGATCGCCTGCTCGCCCTTCTTGAGGGCGTCGACGTCGAGGAAGACGATGACGGCTCCGTCGATGCGGTTGTCGAGCGTCATGTAGGGCCGCGCGACCACGCTGTAAAAGCGGCCGTTCGCGTCCTTGACGCTTCGCTCGACAGGTACGAGCTGATCGATCACTTCGGCGACGAGCGCCATGAGATCCGCGCCGTCCAGCGCAGGCTTGATGTCGCCCAGGGGGCGCCCCACGTCTGCGCCGATCAAGTGAAGGAGCTTGCCGGCCGCCGGCGTGAACCGGCGAATCTTTCCGTCCCGACTCAGGATCACGATGGGGATGCTCGCGCTGGTCAGCACGTTGGCGAGGTCGTCGCTCAGGCGCGTCGCCTCGCGATTTCGCACCATCATCTCCTGGTTCACGGTCGCGAGCTCCTCGTTGGCCGCCTGCAGCTCTTCCTTGGCGGTCTGAAGCTCTTCGTTGGTGCTCTGGAGCTCCTCGTTGCTCGAGACGATTTCTTCATTCGCCGCCTTGAGCTCCTCGTTGCCCGCCTCGAGCTGCTCGATGACCGATTGGAGGTAGTTGCGCGTCTGGGCGAGCTCGCTCCGGAGCGCTTGCTCGACGTCGCTGGCCTCGTGCGGCGAGGAGACAGCGCCTGCGCCGTTCGACGAAGGCTCGTCGAAGACGATCGCATAGAGCGGCCGCTGGAGTTCGGCGGCCGTGAACGGGACGACCCCGATCTCGACGGGCTTGCCCGGGCCGCCGACTCTTCGATGCGCGGGCTTGCGCGTCTTGCGCGCCTCGTCGAGCGCCTGCCGGAGCTCGAGCCGAAGCTCTTCGCGGACCATCCGGAGGAGATCGAACGTGGCGGCTCCCGGCGGCGGCTGAAGGTACGCGCCCGTCTCTCCTCGAAACTGGACGATGACCAGATCGTCGGTGACGATCACTCCCCGAGGCGCGTACTCGCTGATGACGGCCCGGTCGGCCGCTTGTTGGATCTCGATCTGCGTCGTGACGTGGGGGCCGGGCCGGGTCGCCAGGGACGCGCCGTACACGCGGCGCGGATCGGTGAAGTCGAGCACCGGATGGAGCTGGACCGGGCTCCGGGCGAAGATCTTGTTCTTGGCGTCGACCACGGTGAAGCCGGGGTAGGCGGTCACGCTCTCCGAGGCGCCGAGCAAGAGAAATCCCCGCTCGTGGAGAGCGTAGTGAAAGACCGGCAAGACGCGGCTCTGGAGCGCCGGCCCGAGGTAGATGAGCAAGTTGCGGCAGCTGACGAGGTCCATGTTCGAGAACGGCGGGTCGCGCGTGACGTCCTGCTTGGCAAAGACACACAAGTCGCGAACGCCGCGCTGAATTCGGTAGCCCCCGTCCGTCGCGACGAAATAGCGCCGGAGACGCTCCTGCGAGACATCGAGCGCGATGTTCTCGACGTACCTGCCCGCCCGCGCCTTTTCGAGGGCGATCTCGCTGATGTCGGTCCCGAAGAGCTTTACCGGTACGTCCGCTTTCGAGTCGCCGAGAAACTCCGCGAGCGCAATGGCGATCGAATAGACTTCTTCGCCGCTCGAGCAGCCAGGTACCCAAATCCGGATCGGCATGCCCTGCGGGCGATTGGCAAGAAGACGCGGGAATACCTCGGTCTTCAACGCTTCGAAGGCCTCCGCGTCGCGAAAGAAGCTCGTCACGTGGATGAGGATGTCCTCGGCGAGCGCGACGGCTTCGGAGGGTGAATGCGCGAGAAGATCGGCGTACGCGCGGAGGTCGTCGATGTGCTGGACCACCATGCGCCGCTGGACGCGCCTCCGAACCGTCGTGCGCCGGTACTGGCTGAAATCGATCGCCGTACCCTTGCGCAAGGCGGCGATCACGGCCACGAGATTTTCTTCTTCGTCTCGCGAGGCCACGTCGGTGGCGATCGCGACGTTCCCTGGTCCGGCGAGGTGGGCAAGCTTGCGGCCGATTTCGTCGGGCGGGAGGACCAGGTCCACGCAGCCGGCGGCGATCGCGCTCCTGGGCATCGCGTCGTATTTTGCCGTCGCGTCCTGCGCGAACGTGATGCCTCCCTCTCTCTGAATGGCGCCCAGGCCCAGCGTTCCGTCGGACCCGGTCCCCGACAGCACCACCCCGATCGCGCGGGCGCCGCAGTCGACGGCGAGCGACCGGAAGAAAAGGTCGATGGGCATGTGCTTGCCCCCCCCTTCGAGACGCTGCGTCAGTCGCAAAGCGCCCTTCTCGATCAGCAGGCCGGCGTTCGGCGGGATCACGTAGACGCAACCCGCGCGCACCGGTTCGCCCTGGGTCGCGGTGACGACGCGCATCGGCGTCACTTTCGCGAGAAGCTCGCCCAACTTGCTCTCGTGCTTTGGATCGAGGTGCTGGACGACGACCACGGCGAGCGGGGCGTCGGGCAAGTGCGCAAGCAGCTGGAGGCACGCCTCGAGCCCTCCCGCCGAGGCGCCTATGCCGACGATCGGGAACGGAGGCCAGACCTCGCCCGACGGTTTCTCTTCGGGTGTGGGCGCCATCGGCCGATACGATAACCCAATCGACGGAGCTCCTCGCGGCCGACGATTCAGGATTCGTGCGTGATTCCTTTCCCTGCGAGGGCCTCGCGAATCTTCCGGATGAAAGCGTCGGGCGTAATGGGCTTCTGGAGAAACGCCACGCCCGAATCGAGGATACCGTGCTGGATGATCGCCTCGTCCGTAAAACCCGACATGAAGAGCGTCTTTATTTCCGGACGGGAAGCGCGCAGGCGGTCGGCGAGCTGCGGTCCGCTCATCCGCGGCAGCACCACGTCCGTGACGAGCAAATGAATCTTGGCGCCGTATTGTTCGCTGATGAGGAGCGCGTCCCCCGCGCTCGGCGCCTCCAGCACGGCATAGCCGGTTCGGCGCAGGATCCCTCGCGCGACCAGGCGAACCTGGTCGTCGTTCTCGACCAAGAGGATCGTCTCCGACCCTCGAACGGAATCCGGCGGAGGCGGCTGGGAGGCCGGTCTTTCTTCGTTTGCGTCCGTTCTGGGAAAGTAGACTTTGAAGGTCGTCCCCCGGGCCGGCTCGCTGTACACCCAGATATGTCCGCCGCTCTGTTTGACGATGCCGAACACCGTCGAGAGCCCGAGGCCGGTTCCCTTGGTCCCGTCTTTCGTCGTGAAGAAGGGTTCGAAGATTTGCGACTGGGTTGCCGCGTCCATGCCGATTCCGTTGTCAGTGACGGCGAGCATGACGTACGCACCCGGCACGACGCCGAGGTGTTCGCGCGCGTAGGGGTCGTCCAAGTCGACGTTGTTCGTTTGGATCGTGAGCTTTCCCCCTCGCGGCATGGCATCGCGCGCATTGACGACGAGGTTCATGACCACCTGCTCGACCTGCCCGGCGTCGGCCTTGACGCGCCCCAAACCAGACGAAGGAAGCACGGTGAGTTCGACGTCGGCGCCGAGGAGGCGTCCCAGCATCCTCTCCACTCCCGCGAGGACATGGTTGAGGTCGAGCACCCGCGGCTCGAGCACCTGCTGCCGGCCAAATATGAGCAGCTGCCGGGTAAGTGCCGCGGCGCGCTCGCCCGCCGTGCGGACTTCTTCGAGATCGGCGCGGAGTGGATCGTCCGACCGGAGGTCGCCGAGGATGAGGTTCGTGTAGCTGAGGACGACGGAAAGGAGATTGTTGAAGTCGTGCGCCACGCCTCCCGCGAGCCGGCCCACGGCTTCCATCTTCTGGGCCTGGCGAAGCTGCTGTTCGGTCCGGGCGAGCGCCGCTTCGGCGCGCTTCCGGTCGGAGATGTCGAGAGAGAGGATGCACACGCCCTCGGGTACCGGAACAAACCGGAGCTCGAACCAACCCTTCGATCCGTCCGGGAAGGTGAACTCGTTTTCCAGTCGCTCGTGCCGGCGCTCGCTCATGCACCGCCGGAGGCCCGTGAACATGGGGGTCTCGTCGATGCCGGGGTAACATTCCATCATCGTCCGGCCGAGGAGCTGCGCCTTGGACCGGCGGCCTTGGCTCGCGACCGTTTCGTTGACGTAGAGATACGTCCAGTCGAAACCGATGACCTGACAGCCTTCGAGCAGAGCTTCCAGAACGTCGCGCGCGACTCGATCGAGCGACGCGTCGTCCCGTTGCAGAGTCCCCATGAATCCCCTGACCCCTTACACTCGTCTAGAACCGCGGTTCGCACAAGACAGGAGCCAGGGTGGCACAGGTCTCGCTAGCGCCCGTTGCATCATGGACGCCAACCCCGAACCCGCGAAGGTGAAGGTCGTGACGATTCTGGCCGCTCGGGAGCTTCTCGACGGGATTGAGCAAGCGCTCACCGCCAACGGCGCGAGCGGATATACCGTGGGGCACGTGGACGGCCGCGGCCGCCACGGCGCTCGTTTCCACGGTTGGCTGTCGATGGGGAACGTCCGGGTCGAGGCGCTCCTCGCGTCCGAACGGGCCAAGAGCCTCCTCCAGCAGCTGCTTCGCGAGTACCGGGGACGGGAGCTCGTGGCCTTTGCCCAGGACGTCGAGGCCATTCCGCCGGAGCACTTCGACTGAGTCGCGTTCGTCGAAGGGTTGCCCGCGCGAGTCTGCGCGAACCGGCACGAATTGCGTCGCGCGCGCTATGGGTTCTTCGGAGACCCGGATCCGACCCGCGTCTGCGCCGAAGTCGATTCGAGCAAAGACGATGAGGCCTTTTGCTCGGACGAGTGCGTCCAGACGGTCGATGGTTTCGGCGACGGAGTGGCGGCTGGGTACGTCCAACGTTCCGGCGGTCGCTTGGGGCATGGCGGTCCTCCTGGGCGGGCGATGTCGAGTGGCGTTCGTGATGCCGCGAACGAGGGCGTGCGTCCAGAGGTTCGGACCCTGGGCCTCGGAGTGAAGCGCACCGCATCACGACGGCGGTGGCGCGGCTCAGTTTGCCGACACCGACCGCCCCTCGCGAGCAACCGAAGCTAACGCTTCCGAGAACGAGGCTCACTGCCCAACGACCTAAGCTCGCCCATCGAAGAGCGGGACTCATTGCCCAATGACCGAAGCTCGCCTTTCCGAGAGCAAGGCTCACCGCCCGATGACCGAAGCTCGCCCTTCCGAGAGCAACGATCACGGACCAATGACCGAAGCTCACGGTCCACAAAGCGAGATTCACTCCCGGAGGAGTGAGTCTCGTGTTCGCGAGACCAATCGTCCGTGGCCGACCACGGAAGCGCACGACTCACGGAGTGAACCTCGCTCTCGGCCGAGGGTGCTCCGGGAGCCGACAACCGAGCGCCGCCAGTGCGAGAACGAGGCTCGCTACGCCGCGTGCGAAGCGGGCTCCTCGACAGGCGAAGTTCAGTATTCGAAGACCAATCGGAGCTCGTCGCAAAGGGAAGCTCGCGCGTCGCGAAGCGAGCCTTCCTCGCCGAGGAGTGAACGCCGCATGCGGGGGCGCGAGCGGCGCGGTTCGATGAGCGGGCTTTGCCCGTGGGCCACCGAGCTTCACTCGTGACGAGGCGAGTCGCGACGGTCGCTCGCCGAGAGCCGGTCGTCGGCGGACGCGCGCGCGTGGGCCGCCGCCCGCGTCAACTCACGCGCGCTCGGGCTTCTCCGCGGGCCTGGTAAAGCTCCCAGAACTTGTTCGCGATCGCCGTGCTTTCGAGGCTCGCCTGGCCTTGGTCCCAGGCGGTCCCCTTGACCGTGCCGGCGACCATGACTTCGCCGACGTAGACGCCGTCGCCCTTCAGCCGCTGCGCCAGGAGGCCGACGAGCTTGTGCTTTGCCGCGTTGGCGAGGGCGAGCCCCATGGAGCCCGACCGAACGGCAAATTCATCCATCTGCGCACTGAGCTCGCCGAACGCGCCGTTCGTGACGAGGATGGCGCCTTCCTTCGTCTTCTTCAGATCGGGGAGCGCCTCCTGGACGGCGGCGAGGAGCCCGACGACGGCGACGTCGAAGACGCTCCGAACCGCCGCGGGGTCTGCCGTCACGATGTCTCCGGCCTGCGCGCCGCCGTAGGCGTTCCACTGGACGACCGTGATCGGTCCGAGCGCCGTGCGCGCCTTGGCGATCGCCGATCGGATGGCGGCGGGGTCGCCCGCGTCGGCGGCGAACGCGGCGGCTTGAACGCCCTTCGCCTGGAGGGCCTTCACTCCCGCAACGACTCGCTCTTCGCGGCGCGCGACGAGAGCGACCGAAAACCCGCACGATCCAAACTTCTCCGCCACCGCTGTCGAAATGCCGGGCCCGAATCCGACGACGACGATTGTTTTTCCCATCGAGCCCCTTCGATGATCACGCCGATCGCACGGTTGCGTCGCTAACGCGTTGCGGACGACCCGGCGGGCGCGGGAGGGTCGACGCAAAGCTGGTCCCACACGACGGTGGCCTGTGCCGGTCCCAACGCGAGCCGCTCGGCCGAAATGGCGCGTTCGACGCGCGAGAGCCGGAACTTGGCCAGGAGGAGTCGACCGGCCGGACGATCGTCTCGATTCCAGTGACGACAAATGAACCGACCGAACTCGAGAAGAACGTTCGGGCTTCCCCAGGCCAGCGCCCGCGTCACGTTGAACCAGCGATCCGCGATGAAGCGGTGAGCCGGGGGTGGTAGCGGGCCGTGGGCCTCGTCACCGTAGAGCACGTCCACGTTGGTCCCGTCGATCAGCTGGCCGTCGCCGCGAAGCTCCAGATCGGTGTTGTAGGGGTCGGGCGAGAACATCGACCACTCCTGCCAGAGTTCAAGCCTTTGAACGAGCTGCGCGAGGCGGGCGGGAGGGGCGAACTTGTCCGGCACCGGCGCCGACGACCAAACGCAGGCCGCGAAGAGCGCGACCAGCGCTCCCTGTCCGCATCGACGGGCCACGTCCACGATCGGGGGCGGAAAGAGCAGCGACCAAGCGAGCACTCGCGTGCCGCGTGAACCGGCCTCCGTTTCGCGCGGATTCTCTGCAACGCCCGCCGTGAACGCGCGGAGCCGATCGCCCCCGGGGAGCGAGAGAACCGCGCGCACGAACCATTTTCCGACGGGAGCCGCGCGGACGACGAGCCAATCGACCCATGCCGGTTCGAACAGGAGCGGGTACGCCGCGACCATGACCCAGGAAAACGCGCCGATGCACATCGTGACCCAGATGCCCGCGTGAAACAGGAAACCCGATACGAGCGCAATCGCTCGTGCCCGCGGCTGCCCGAAGGGCAAGAGCACGAGGGGCACGAACGCGCCTTCCACGACCAGCGTGAGGTACGTGGCGGCCGTCGTGGCCCACGGCATCGTCCGCATCAGATGCCCGAGGGGCCGGGCGTACTCATGGTCGAGGCCGAGGGCGAAGCTTACGGCAGTTCCGTTGCGCCAGGTTTCGTGGGGGAGCTTGCGCAGGAACGTGCAGAGATAGATCCAACTGAATTGCAGTCCGATGAGCCGGAATGGCAGCGCGCTGCCCTGCGCGGGCAGCGGGCGTCCTTTGGCCCGTGCCAGGGCGGCGTCAACCGAGTACCAGTTGCCGACCGGCGCAAACAGACTCCAGAAAAGGAGCACGCGGATGACCTGATCGGAGCCCTCGAAGATATCGGGGGTACGCTCCATCATGCCGCTCGCGAGGACGAACGTCGCCAACGTCGCGGCTCGGCTGTGCCACCCGACGATGAACGCGACGCACGACGCCATCAAGAGCAGCCAGTAGCCGTACGCCACCCAGGGCGGCCCGCTGACGTCCATCAAGGAGAAGCGATCGAGGTCCTGTGCGAAAGCGGCAGAGCGAGGCCAGAAGCCCTCATCCGATAGCCCGACGCGCAAGAACGGGGCAAGGTCGGAGAGCGAGATCAGCGTGGCGACGCCGAACGTAATCCGAAAGAGGCCGAGCGCGCGTAGATCGGTTTGCCCGAGCCAGCTTGGGCGGCGCATCGACGATCAAAGATACCACGCCGGCGTTCACGCAGAAGGAGCCTGCGAACGTCGTTTCTACCGTTCTTCGTCGGTCACGCGACCCCGCCTGCGAAGCTCGTGGGGTATTCGAGATCCTCGACCGCGCGCGCCTCGGGCGTACGCCTCAGCGGTTTCGCGCAGTCGATCATCACGGCCAGTTCTTCGGTATGCGTCTTCCCAGGCGCCGCCTCGTACGCTCCGGGGTGCGGGCCGTGCGCGATCCCGGAGGGATGATGCGACAAGCTTCCTTCGGCGATGCCTCGGCGGGAGGCGAAGGATCCGTTCGCGTAGAAGAGCACTTCGTCGACGTCGACCGACGAGTGGGGAAACGGGCAAGGGTTCGCTTCCGGGTGAAAATCGAGCGGGCGCGGTACGAAGCTACAGATGAGTGCCCCGGCGGCCTCGAAGGTTGCGTGCACGTTCGGGGGAAGATGGACCTGGCCGACCCGAGCTTGAAAGGCGAGGATGGGGAAGGCAATCGGGTAGACGGCGCCGTCCCATCCGAGGACGTCGAGCGGCGGGTACGGCGACCGGAATCCGAAGAACGTGTCGCCCCGTTTGACCACGACGTCCCGAAGCCCCTCGTCGACGGGGCCGACGAATTCCGGTTTTCGAAAGTCACGGTGCGAATACGGCGCGTCCATACGCAGCTGCCCGACGGCGTTTCGGTACTTGGACGGTATCCCGAGCCCCGCCTTGCACTCGAGCGACAGCCAAGACTGGGGAATCCCCGCCGGGATGAACCGATGCACGATCCCTTTCGGCACGTAGACGTAATCGCCCGCTCGGAAGGGCAGGTCGCCGAAGACGGATCGGAGGACGCCACCGCCCTGGTGGACGAAGATGAGATCGTCGCCATCGCCGTTCGCGAAGTAGGCAGGCTCCGGCCCGGAGGGCCGCGCGAAACCGACGACGACGTCCTCGTTGAACAGAAGCGGCACACGCGCGGCGATGGGTCCGGCTCCCGAGGCGCCGATGTCGAGGCAGCGGTAATGGCGCCGGAGGAGCCCTCGGTCCGGTTCGACAACGGGCGCGCGGCACGTCCAGGCCGCCGTGGTCGGCTTCGCGTGGTGGGGGGGATTGCGATGATAGAGGATGGAGAACGGGCCCTCGAAGCCCGCGCGCGTGATGCACTCTTCGAAGCCGCGTTCGCCGTCCTCGGAGACGAAGACGAGGTGGGGTTTTGGCGGCACGCGACCGGCGCACGCGCGTTCGATCATTGCCCGCCCTGCTCGGCGAACTGCTTTCGCTCGATGCTCTCGAAGAGGGCGCGGAAGTTTCCTGCCCCGAAACCGCTGTCGCCGTGGCGCTGG
>Ga0265325_10001216_pt1 | contig 18324 bp, 16 predicted proteins | sample 41420metaG_FD_202090 | JGI IMG/M metagenome (GOLD analysis project Ga0265325, IMG submission 202090) | Rhizosphere microbial communities from Carex aquatilis grown in University of Washington, Seatle, WA, United States - 4-14-20 metaG | ecosystem: Host-associated > Plants > Roots > Rhizosphere...
CGATTTGGTCGACGTGCGCGCCGACTTGGGATCGAAATCGAGGACCGGATCGATCACTACGGCGCGGCGCGTGGCCGGATCGCTCACCAGATAGCTGACCGTGAAGGTCTCTTCGTCGAAAAATGCCTGAATGTCGGGGTTCATGTGCCGCGCTCCATGTCTGCTTGACTTATATATTAGACAATACTAAATTAGCAAGAACTAATGGAAAGACGATGAACGCATTTTCCGCTTCAGACATGAAAGCCATGCGCCGCCACGCGGGCGAGGCGGCTGGCATGCTGCGCGCGCTGTCGCACGAAGCGCGGCTGCGAGTGCTGTGCGAACTGGTCGATGGCGAGCGGACGGCTGGCGATCTCGTCGCACGTTCCGGTCTCAGCCAGTCGGCATTGTCACAGCATCTCGCCAAACTGCGCGAGGAGGGACTTGTCACCACGCGGCGCGAGTCTCAGGTCATTTTCTATCGCCTGGACGATCCGCGGGCAGCGCGCCTTTTGGGTGTCCTGCACGAACTCTACTGCAAGAGGTAAGTCATGAGCATCGCGAAAATCAGTCCTTCAGAAGCCCGGCGCCGCGTTGCGGACGGATCCGCCGTTCTCATCGACATCCGTGAGCCGATGGAACATGCGCGCGAGTCTATCCCGGGCGCGCTGTCCAAGCCGCTCTCGACCATCGATCCGGCAAATGATTTTGCGAGCCACACCTCGGCACCCGCCGTCATTTTCCATTGCCTGACAGGAAAGCGAACTGGCGACAACGAAGCCCGGCTCGGCAACTGCAGCGCGCCCGAGGTGTTCCTTCTGGAAGGCGGCCTGAACGCGTGGAAGTCCGCAGGCCTGCCGACCCAAATCGATCGCAGCAAACCCATCGACCTGCAGCGTCAGGTGCAGATCGCGGCGGGATCGCTTGTCCTGATCGGCGTCGCGCTTGCCCTCACAGTATCGCCTGCGTTTATCGCGCTGTCCGCTTTCGTCGGCGCCGGCCTCACCTTCGCCGGCATATCCGGCTGGTGCGGCATGGCCAAGCTGCTCGGCGTGATGCCCTGGAACAAAGCGGCGGCCTGATGGGCCTCATAGATCTGCTGCCGATCTTCTCCGGTTCGCTTGTCGGATTCGCTCTGGGTCTGCTGGGCGGGGGAGGCTCGATCCTTGCGGTTCCGCTGCTGGTCTATGTCGTCGGCGTGAAAGACCCACATGTCGCCATCGGGACGAGCGCACTTGCGGTCTCCGTGAATGCGTTCGCCAATCTGATCGCGCATGCGCGCGCAGGGACCGTGAAATGGCCCTGCGCGATCGTGTTCGCGGTTTCGGGCATCGCCGGGGCATCGCTTGGCGCGTTTCTCGGCCGCCACGTCGACGGACAACATCTGCTCTTTCTGTTCGGACTGATCATGCTTGCCGTCGCCGGGGGAATGTTCAGTCCGCGCGCAGCCGGTGGCGACCCGCTCGTACGCATCGACCCCTCGATCGCCGTGCGGCTGATCGGTGCCGGTCTCGTCGTCGGCTTCCTCTCGGGATTTTTCGGGATCGGCGGAGGCTTCCTGATCGTGCCCGCAATCATGCTTGGCAGCGGGATGGCGGCGATTAACGCCATCGGATCGTCGCTGATTTCGGTTGGCGCATTCGGTCTGACGACGGCCATGACCTACGCGCTGGCGGGTCTGGTGGACTGGCGGATCGCTGCGTTCTTCGTGGCGGGCGGAATCCTGGGCGGCTTGGCGGGGGTCCGTCTTTCGGTCCGCCTGTCGGAGCGGCGCGGGGTGCTTTCGCGCGGATTCGCCGTGATGGTGATCTGCGTCGCGGTCTTTGTCCTGTGGCGTTCGGCAGGCGAGATTTTCGCCTGATTTCAGGCCCTTCCCACCCCGAAGGGGATTTGCTACACCCCGGCCCCTCTACCGGTGATTTCAGGACTGTGCGGTCGTGGCGGAATTGGTAGACGCACTACCTTGAGGTGGTAGCGGGGCAACCCGTGGAAGTTCGAGTCTTCTCGACCGCACCAATCCCCTGTCTTCTGCCCACGTTTTCAATTGGTCGGGGTCTCGCCCCATCCATGGGGGTGAATGGAAGTCACCATTTCGGTGTCGGTGTTCGCTCGACATTTGTTGGTGCGTACCACTCGGGCGGACCTGTTTCGCTTGGGTGTCGACGGTGAGTGGGTGCCACATAGTCCGTATACGGTGTAATATAATCTGTAGACAGAATACCCTTGTTTCCGCGTCAGCGGTCGCAGGCACTGGAGCAGGGTGCGATGTGTTTCGTCTCTCGGAAGTTGCCGGCTTGGAACAAAAAGGGACGTTCAAGAAGGCGCATAAGCGCAGTCGCAGTCTGGGTAGCGCCAGCAAAAGGCCCAACGGGTTGCTCTGAAACAGTCCAATTGTTCTGCATCCTGAAATGGCTATTGCCGAAGTACATACCGGCTTCTCGCTACTAGGTGTTTGGGTTAGATTCCACGCGAGGCGCGAGGCGCCGCTCGAGTGGGGAGCAAGATGATTGCATCAACCGTCGTCCGACACCGATCAAAACGGCATCCACAAGACTCAGATGCGGCCTATACGTGCGCGTAACGACATCGCGCGCTGCCGCTGCGGACCCCAATAAAATTCGGATCATCGGGAAAATTGAAACGTCAGGCGGTGAGAGAACTGTCTGGTTTGAGGTTCCGCTGGATTTGGAACCGGCGATTTCGGACTCGGGGGCGATGTGGGCTCTTGTGATGCTTCCGCTCGCCGTCCAGACGGGCGAAGTCATCGATCTGGAGCTTCCGCTCGATCCGCTATTTTTAGAAAATGTTCGCGGATTGGCAGCGACTTGGCTGCACTGGTACCCGGCGCAAGTACGGCCAGTCGAAATAAATGCTCCAACGCGGCGAGTTCCCTCGACTGCCGGTCGGACTGCCCAGTTTTTTTCAGGCGGCGTAGACTCGTGGTTCACACTCCTGCGGTACTCCGAATCTTCGGACGGCTTTCCCCAAGTCGGTGTGGTTGATGATCTGATCACGATTCATGGATTCGATGTCCCGATCGACAACCGTGACGAATTTTCCAAATTGAAGTCTCTCGTGGGCGAAGCTGCAAATGACTTCGGAAAGCGTCAGCTCACTATCGCAACAAATATTCGGGAGCTGAAAGACACCTATTGGCGGTCCAAATGGGGTCCGATTTCGCATGGAGCCGGTCTCGCCGCTTGCGCCATGAGTCTGGAACGTCGCTTTTCCAAGGTCTTGATTCCCTCAACGCATCGTCTGTGGGAGTTGTTCCCCTTCGGGAGTCATCCGGTCACAGACAATCTTTTTTCAACCTCCCAAACACAATTTCTTCACGATCATGCGCTCTACAGTCGAAGTGACAAACTCATTCGGCTCGCTCAAAGTCCCAAAGCTCTGGCAAGCCTCAAAGTTTGCTGGAACAAAGGAGTGTTCGAAAATTGTTCAGTGTGCGGAAAGTGTCATCGCACGCTGCTCTGTCTTGACGCTCTTGGTGTTCTGGATCAGGCAAAAACGTTCGACGTCGAAAAATATCTTAAGAACCGTTACAAGATCATGTTTGTTCCCAGCGCGAACACGGCTGTCCGCGTCACAGAAGTGCGCGATCTTGCTTTGTCTCGGGAGCGTCAGGATTTGGTCAGAGTTGCGCAATCGAGTTTGGTTCGCTCCCGATGGGCTGTGCCTCTTTCCAGAGCAGCGTATTCGGTCAGCTATCGACTTGGAAACGCCGTGACTAAGGCGCATGGAATGCTAACCTAGCAAAGTCGCTGCTTACCAAATGAGGCGCACGTCGCGGTTGCCGCCGCTGTCCATCGTATCTGCCACTGCCTCAGATAATTCGCACTGGAGCCCTGATGACCGCTTCCTACCGCTCACTCGACCATGATCTCGGCGAAACAGCCGACGCGCTGCGCGACACGGTTCGCGCCTTCACGGACGACAAGATCGCGCCCATCGCCGAAGAGATCGATCGCACCAATGTCTTTCCGCGCCAGCTCTGGCCGCAGATGGGCGCGCTTGGCCTGCACGGCATCACGGTCGAGGAAGAGTGGGGCGGATCGGGACTTGGTTATCTCGAGCACGTCATTGCCGTCGAGGAGGTCAGCCGCGGTTCAGCGTCGGTCGGCCTTTCCTACGGCGCGCATTCCAATCTCTGCGTCAACCAGATCCGCCGCAACGGACAGCCGGATCAAAAGCGCCGCTACCTGCCCAAGCTGATCTCCGGCGAACATGTCGGCGCGCTCGCGATGAGCGAAAGCGGTTCGGGTTCCGACGTCGTGTCGATGAAATTGCGCGCCGACAAGAAGGGCGACCGCTATGTCCTCAACGGGACCAAGATGTGGATCACGAACGGTCCGATTGCCGACACGCTCGTCGTCTATGCGCGCACGGACCAGAACGCAGGTCCGCGCGGCATCACCGCCTTCATCGTCGAAAAGACATTCAAGGGTTTCAAGACGGCACAGAAGCTCGACAAGCTCGGCATGCGCGGCAGCGACACGGGCGAGCTTGTGTTTGAAGACTGCGAAATCCCCGTTGAGAATGTTCTCGGCGGCGAAGGACGCGGCGTCAACGTGCTCATGAGCGGGCTTGACTATGAGCGCGCGGTGCTTGCCGCAGGTTCACTCGGCATCATGCAGGCCTGTCTCGATGTCGTGGTACCCTACGTGCACGAACGCCGCCAGTTCGGCGAGCCGATCGGATCATTCCAGCTCATGCAGGGCAAGCTTGCCGACATGTATGTCGCGCTGTCCGCGACGCGCTCCTACGTCTACGCCGTAGCGCGCGCCTGCGACCGCGGACAGACGACGCGCAAGGACGCTGCCGGCGCGATCCTCTATGCAGCGGAGAAGGGCACGTGGATGGCGCTTCAGGCGATCCAGGCGCTGGGCGGCAACGGCTACATCAATGACTATCCGACCGGTCGTCTGCTGCGCGACGCCAAGCTCTATGAGATCGGCGCAGGAACGTCGGAAATCCGCCGCTGGCTGATCGGCCGCGAACTCTTCGAGGAAAGCGGCAACTAGTGCAGGCTGCCGAGCAGCGAGACGCCGGCGGGTTCGGCGTTGGTTGAAACCGCGCTGCGCATCGTGCCGACCAGTAGATCGTTGAAGTTCACCAGTCCCACCGGCCTGCGGTGATATCCGTTCTTCAGCACGATGAGCCGCTTGAAACCGCCGGCCATCTTGTCGATCAACTGCCCGACCTTGGTCTCGTCGCTCACAATGTCGGTCTTTCCAGCACCATCGATCAGCGTCAGGTTGGCGCTGTTCGCGTCGTCATCAAAGACCTGAACGAGGAATCTGGCGATCATGCTCTCGGCATTGTCGCGGGTGAACTCGCGCTTGGCAGCAAAGCCGGGCAGGTATCCGATGAACTCGTCATTCCTGTCCAGCAGGATCAGGTGAAGGAAACCGGGCTGCTGGTTCAGGGCGACGAAAAGCTGCCTGAGGTCGATCGGGTTGAACTTCGTGCTGCTGCCTCGAAGGCGAACCGTGATGTCCTTGTCCTTGTAGCCGTCCGGATTCTTGAAGATCTCGAGCTGGTCGATCTTCTGGTCGGCGCGAATGGACAGGTCGAGCGCGCCGGCCCGTCCGGGAAATTTGTGGATCAGGTTGTCGGCGTCTTTGAGCTGAAGCCCCAGTAGCTTGCCGCCGGTCGGTTTTTCCGCTTTTTGCGCAAGCAGGTTGAGCGAGATGACGGTAACCGAGGAGCCGAAGGCGACGGATGCGGCAAGGACCAGGATCAGAGACGGAGACAGGTGCAACCCCAAAAAGGGAGCGCTGAGATAACCGCCGGCCAGTAGACTTCCGGCGAATGCCCCCATGGTCGCGGACGCCGCGATCCTGTTCATGCCACCCAATCCCCACCGGCTTGTTGGCCGGACTAGCCGTTTGATGGTAACTCAGGCGCCCAGATTGTTGTCGGCCTCTGTATCCATCGAGACCGTGTTTTTAACCAAGGGAATTTTGGCCCATGTCCGCAACTGACATTGTAATTCTTTCCGGCGCCCGCACGCCGATGGGTGGTTTTCAGGGGGAGCTTTCCGGACGCACTGCGCCGGAACTGGGCGCCGCTGCGATAGGTGAAGCTGTAAAGCGCGCCGGAATACAGGCGGGCGACATTGACGAGACCGTGATGGGCTGTGTCCTGCCGGGTGGCCTTGGCCAGGCGCCGGCGCGTCAGGCGGCGGTCTATGCCGGGGTTCCGTTCGATGTACCGGCAACGACCATCAACAAGATGTGCGGCTCCGGCATGAAGGCCGTGATGATGGCGGCCGACCAGATCTCAGCAGGCCGCGCAACGATCGCGCTTGCCGGCGGCATGGAGAGCATGTCGAACGCGCCCTATCTGCTGCCCAAGGCGCGTGCCGGTTTTCGCCTCGGTCATGGCGAAATCAAGGACTCCATGTTCCTTGACGGCCTCGAAGATGCCTATGAGCACCGCCTGATGGGCACCTATGCCGAAGACGCGGCGCGGCATTATCAATTCACGCGCGCGGAGCAGGATGCTTACGCGACGGAGTCGCTTGTGCGCGCCAAGCGAGCGCAGGACTCCGGCGCCTTTAACGCCGAGATCATTGCGGTAAAAGTTCCGGCAAGGGGCGGCGACGTCACCATGTCGCTCGACGAACAGCCGAAGAAGGCCGATCCCTCCAAGATCCCGACGCTGAAGCCGGCTTTCGCGAAGGACGGCACAGTGACGGCGGCCAATTCATCGTCGATCTCCGACGGCGCGGCGGCACTCATTCTCACGAGTGCGGAGGAAGCCAGGAAGCGTGGCCTGAAGCCGCTCGCACGTATCGTGGCGCAGGCCAGCAACGCGCATGAACCCAAATGGTTCACCACCGCTCCGGTGGGTGCCATCGAGAAGGTTCTGAAATCTGCCGGCTGGAAAAAGGACGATGTCGACCTCTTCGAGATAAACGAAGCGTTTGCCGTCGTCGCCATGATCGCAATGCGCGATCTCGGTCTAGATCACGCCAAGGTCAATGTGAACGGCGGCGCCTGCGCGCTCGGCCATCCCATCGGTGCATCCGGCGCGCGCATCATCGTCACATTGATCAATGCGCTGCAAGCCCGCGGCAAGAAGCGCGGCGTGGCGGCGCTTTGCATCGGCGGCGGCGAAGCGACGGCTGTGGCTGTCGAACTTCTGTGAGCATTCTGAAGTCCTCCGTATCGCCGACCGACTCCACGTTCAAGTCGAACGCCGCGGCCATGCAAACGCTCGTCGCGGAACTGAAAGCGCGTCAGGCGACGGCGGCTCTGGGCGGCGATGAACGTTCGCGCAAGCGGCATACGGAACGCGGCAAGCTCTTGCCGCGCGACCGGGTCGAGCGGCTCGTCGACCCGGGTTCGCCGTTTCTGGAACTGTCGCCGCTCGCCGCGTTCGGCATGTATGACGGCGACATCCATGGCGCCGGGATCATCACGGGCATCGGCCGCGTGTCGGGACGCGAATGCGTCATCGTCTGCAACGATGCGACGATCAAGGGCGGCACCTACTATCCCGTCACGGTGAAAAAGCATCTCCGCGCGCAGGAGATCGCGCGCGAGAACAATCTACCCTGCATCTATCTTGTCGATTCCGGCGGCGCCAACCTGCCGAACCAGGCCGAAATTTTCCCCGACCGCGAACATTTCGGCCGGATCTTCTTCAATCAGGCGAACATGAGCGCGGCGGGCATTCCGCAGATCGCCAGCGTCATGGGTTCGTGCACCGCCGGCGGCGCCTATGTGCCCGCAATGAGCGACGAGACCGTGATCGTGAAGGGGCAAGGCACCATATTCCTCGCCGGGCCGCCACTGGTGAAGGCCGCGACCGGCGAAGTCGTCTCCGCGGAGGATCTCGGCGGCGCAGACGTGCACACGCGGCAGTCCGGCGTCGCCGATCACTATGCCAATGACGACACCCATGCGCTCGCAATCGTGCGCCACAGCATTGCGAACCTCAACTACCGGAAGTCGCCCAACATTCCGCTCGCCGCGCCAAAGGCGCCGGCCTTCGACACCGCAGAACTGGACGGGATCGTGCCGCAGTCGCTTGCGGTGCAGTACGATGTGCGCGAGGTCATCGCGCGCCTGGTCGACGGTTCGGAGTTTGACGAGTTCAAGAAGCTCTATGGCACGACCATCGTCACCGGCTTTGCCAGGATCGAAGGCATCCCGGTCGGCGTCATCGCCAACAACGGCATCCTGTTCTCGGAGTCGGCGCTGAAAGCGGCGCACTTCATCGAGCTGTGCTGCCAGCGCAGGATTCCGCTGCTGTTCCTCCAGAACATTGCGGGCTTCATGGTCGGCCAGAAGTACGAGGCCGGCGGAATTGCAAAGGACGGCGCGAAACTCGTAACCGCCGTCGCCTGCGCGCAGGTGCCAAAGATAACCGTTGTGATCGGCGGCAGTTATGGCGCCGGCAACTACGGAATGTGCGGTCGCGCGTACTCTCCGCGCTTCCTGTTCACGTGGCCGAACGCGCGCATCTCGGTGATGGGGGGCGAGCAGGCGGCGAGCGTGCTGGCGACGGTTCATCGCGACGCCGAAAAATGGTCACCGGCCGAGATGGAAGCCTTCAAGGCTCCGATCCGCCAGAAATACGAGGACGAAGGCAATCCCTATTTCGCCACGGCGCGAATCTGGGACGACGGCATCATCGCGCCGTCCGACACGCGCCGCGTTCTCGCGCTCGCCTTCTCGTCCTGCCTCAACGCGCCTGTTCAGCCGACAAAGTTCGGCGTCTTCAGAATGTGACGATGTTCAAAACCCTCCTGATCGCCAATCGTGGTGAAATCGCGTGCCGCATCATGCGCACGGCGCAGCGCATGGGCATTTCGACGGTGGCAGTCTATTCCGACGCAGACGCCAATTCCGGGCATGTCGCGCTCGCCGACCGGGCGGTGCGGATCGGACCGCCGCCGCCGCGCGAATCCTACCTCAGCATCGCGGCGGTACTCGCCGCAGCAAAGTCGAGTGGCGCCGACGCTATTCATCCCGGCTACGGCTTCCTGTCCGAAAATGCCGATTTCGCAGAAGCCTGCGCGGCGGCCGGAATAGCATTTGTCGGACCGCCAGCGTCGGCCATTCGCGCGATGGGGCTCAAGGACCGCGCCAAGGCACTGATGGCCGAGGCGGGAGTTCCGATTGTGCCGGGCTATCTCGGCGATGATCAGTCTACAGACCAATTGATGAAGGAGGCCGCAAAAATCGGCTACCCCGTCCTGATCAAGGCGGTCGCCGGCGGCGGCGGCAAGGGCATGCGGCGGGTCGACGATGCTTCGGCGTTCGTCGCCGCGCTTGAGGGCGCCAAGCGCGAGGCCAGGTCCGCATTCGGCGATGACAAGGTGCTCATCGAGAAATATGTTTCCCGGCCGCGTCACATCGAGGTGCAGGTCTTCGCCGACACGCGCGGCAATGCCGTCCATCTCTTCGAACGGGACTGCTCGTTGCAGCGCCGTCATCAGAAGGTGATCGAGGAAGCGCCTGCGCCCGGCATGAGCGCTGCGATGCGCAAAAGCATCGGCGAGGTAGCGGTGAAGGCCGCCAAGGCCGTGAACTATGTCGGCGCCGGTACGATCGAATTCATCGCCGACGCTTCGGACGGCCTGAAACCGGATCGCATCTGGTTCATGGAGATGAACACGCGGCTGCAGGTCGAACATCCGGTGACGGAGGCGATCACCGGCACTGACCTCGTCGAGTGGCAACTGCGCGTCGCAGCGGGCGAGGCGTTGCCGAAGAAGCAGAGCGAACTGCACATCAACGGCCATGCGATCGAAGTGCGGCTTTACGCGGAAGACCCGCAGAAGGGCTTTCTGCCTTCAATCGGCAAGCTGGAACGGCTCCGCCTTCCGCACAATGTCCGGGTCGACACCGGCGTGCACGAAGGCGACGCGGTCACGCCGTTCTACGATCCGATGATCGCCAAGGTGATCGCACACGACACGACACGCGAAGCCGCGGCTGCCAGGCTTGCTGCTGCACTCGAAGAGTCGCAGGTTGCCGGCCTTCAGACCAACAATGCCTTTCTCATTCGCGCGCTCAACCAGGCCGACTTTGTTCGTGGCGACGTCGACACCGGTTTCATCGAGCGGCACCTCGGCGAACTCGTTCCGCCCGCAGCGACACCCACGCGCGCGCTTCAGGCCGCGGCGCAGCTCATCCTGTCCGAATTCACGCCACAAGGCTCGTCAGATCCCTGGAGCGCGCATGACGGTTTTCGCATCGGTGCGCGCACGCGACCGGCGCTCGAGTTTGTCGTGGATGGAAATCGGCAATTGGTCGCCGTGACCGACACGCCGTCGCCGGAAGCTGCGCTGCGGCTCTCCTCCGGCGCGATTGCCGTCATGGACCGCGGCGAGACGTTTGTGGTGCAGCCCTACGATCCCTTTGCTGCCGCGGACGCGGCCGGCGCTGCAACGGACCGCATCGTCACGCCGATGCCCGGCAAGGTCATCCAGCTTTTGGTGAAGGCGGGCGATGCCGTCACGCGTGGTCAGCCTCTCGCGGTGCTCGAAGCGATGAAGATGGAACATACCTTGTCTGCGCCGGCAGACGAGACGATTGAGTCAGTCAGCGTTGCCGTCGGCGACCAGGTCGCCGAAGGCACCATCGTCATCCGCTTTGTGAGGGAAAAGGCGGCGTGACGATTCACCTGCTCAAGCTCTCCGTCGGCCCTGATTCACTGGCGGACCTGGCGCGTTGGCAGAATGCACGGCTCAAGGAAAAGAAGAAAAAGCGCCAGCCATTGCTGCTGCAGCACGTCACGCGCATGACGCCAAAGCGCGCCGAAGAGCTGCTCAACGGCGGATCCATCTATTGGGTGATCAAGGGCCAGATCGTGGCACGGCAGAAACTGGTCGACCTCAGGCCCGTGCAGAAGAACCACAAGCCGCATTGTGCACTCATCTACGAGCCCAAGCTGATCCTGGTCGCGCGCCGGCGTCATCGCCCGTTCCAGGGCTGGCGCTATCTGCTGCCGAAAGACGCGCCGCCGGACATCACCGATCCGAAGAGCGCTAAAAATCTGCCGGAAGATCTGAAATCCGAGCTTGCGGAATTGGGCCTGCTCTAAACGGCCATATTGTCGATCAGTCTGGTGCCACCGATCTTGGCCGCCGCAAGTATGCGCGCGGGGCGATCGAGCGCGGCGAGCTTTTCAAGCGTGGCGGCGTCGCGGATAGCGACATAGTCGACTGATGAAAACCCCGCTTTCAACAATGCTTCGGCACCGAACTTTTCAGCCGCCGCGATCGCATTGCCGGCGCGCGCGTTGAAGATCGCCGATTTCAGAACCGCATTGAGCTGTCCCGCAACTTTGCGTTCCTCACGATCGAGGTAGGCGTTGCGCGACGACATGGCGAGCCCATCGGATTCGCGGATGATGGCGCCGCCGGCGATCTCGATTGGCAGTCCAACGTCCGCTGCGAGCCGGCGGATGACCAGAAGCTGCTGATAGTCCTTCTCGCCGAAAATCGCATAGTCAGGCATGGCGGCGATAAGCAGTTTGGCGACGACAGTCGCCACGCCGCCGAAGAAGTGAGGCCTGAAGTCCGTTTCCAAGCCGGCGCTAGGCCCGCCGACATCGATTTTGGTGGCAAATCCGGACGGATACATCTCGCCGACAGACGGCGCAAAAATGAGGTCAAGGCCGACTTCCGCCAGTTTCGCGGCGTCGCTCTCGAGGGTCCGCGGATAGCGGTCGAAATCTTCATGCGGCGCGAACTGCGCCGGGTTCACAAAGATGCTCGCGACCGTCTTGGCGCAATGGTTTTGTGTCTCGCGAACGAGCGACAAATGTCCCTCATGCAAGGCGCCCATAGTCGGCACGAGGCCGACGCGGGCTCCCGACACACGCCACACCGAAACTCGGGCGCGCAGTTCGGCGATGGTGGTGACAATCTCTGGTGTTTTCATGCAGCCAACATAGCGTGCGACGCATACGGCGCGCTAGAATGGAGTTGCGACTCCTGCCGCGTTCCAGATGACCTCTTTGCCGCTCCGCGACGCAATTTCCGACGCCTATCTCGCCAGCGAAGACGCCATCGTCTCCGACCGCATCGGACAAGCGCGCATGACGCCAGCCGAGGCCCTGCAGACGCAGAAGCTGGCCAGCGACCTTGTTACGCGGATACGGGCCGATGGTAACAAGAGCGGCGGCGTCGATGCGTTCATGCAGGAATATGCGCTGTCGAGTGAGGAAGGCGTTGCGCTCATGTGCCTCGCCGAAGCGCTGCTGCGCATTCCCGACGCCGACACGGCCGATCGACTGATCCGCGACAAAATCGGCGGCGCCGAGTGGGACCGTCACCGCGCAAAATCCGAATCCGTTTTTGTGAACGCTTCGACCTGGGCGCTGATGCTGACGGGGCGAATCGTGCGCCTCGACGACGCCGCGAAGTGGGACTTTGAAGGTATTCTGAAGCGCGCCGTGGCGCGGTCCGGCGAGCCGGTGATCCGCCAGGCCGTGACGTACGCCATGCGCGTGCTGGGTCGCCAATTCGTGCTCGGCCGCACGATTGCCGAGGCACTCAAGGAAGCCAAACCACTCGCCGCCAACGGCTATCGTTTCTCCTTCGACATGCTGGGCGAAGCCGCGTACACGAAAGTCGACGCGGCTCGGTACGCCGATTCCTATCGCAATGCGCTGGAGGTACTGGCAGCGAACAATCCTCCAGACGCGCGATCCATCTTCGAGCGGCCCAGCATTTCGGTGAAATTGTCGGCTCTTCATCCACGCTATGAGTGGGTCAAGCGCGAACGGGTGTTTGCGGAACTGATGCCGGTTCTGACCGGCCTGGCAGCACGGGCTCGTGCAACGAACATCGCCCTCACCATCGATGCAGAAGAGTCCGACCGCCTCGATCTGATGCTCGATGTGTTCGAAACGCTCGGCGAGGCACCGGAGCTGCGCGGCTGGAGCGGGCTTGGACTTGCGGTTCAGGCCTATCAAAAGCGTGCCATGCCTGTGGTCATCTGGCTGGTCGATCTCGCAAAGCGACAGGACCGGCGCATTCCGGTGCGTCTGGTCAAGGGCGCCTATTGGGACAGCGAGATCAAGCGCGGACAGGAGCAGGGGCTGGCCGACTATCCGGTATTCACGCGCAAGGCTGCAACGGACACATCCTATCTGGCGTGCGCGCGGGCCATGTTGGCGGCGGGCGACGCGATCTACCCGCAATTCGCGACGCATAATGCCCACACGCTGGCCGCTATCGATGTGATCGCGGCCGGAAGACGCGATTTTGAGTACCAGCGCTTGCACGGAATGGGCGAGGCGCTGCACGAGATTCATCGTTCCCAGGGCGGCGTGGCCACGCGAATCTATGCGCCCGTTGGCAGTCACGAAGATCTGTTGGCCTATCTCGTCCGCAGGCTGCTTGAAAACGGCGCAAATACTTCGTTTGTCAATCGGCTGGCCGATGACGAGGCGCCGATCTCTGAAATTGTGGCCGATCCGGTGGCATTGATTGCGAGCGTGCGGCCGCATCGCAATCCCAAGATACCATTGCCGGCGGAGATGTTGCCAGACCGCAAGAACTCATCGGGCTTTGTCTGGAGCGATCCGAAGGTCAACGAGCCCTTGTTGCTGGAGATGGATTTGGTTGTCGCAAAGCCGCACACCGCATCTCCGATAGTCGGCGGAGCCGTCGGAACAGGCGTGACGGCCGACATACGCGATCCATCCGACCGTCGGCGGGTAATCGGCAGTGTCATCGAAGCGTCCGCAGAAGACTGTGTGAATGCGCTGACCCTGGCACACGCCGCGCAGCCGGAGTGGGACGCAAGTGGTGGCGCTGCACGTGCCGGTATTCTCCTGCGTGCTGCCGATCTGTTTGAATCGAACCGAGCCGAGATGATGGCCCTCGCCGTGCGCGAGGCCGGAAAGACTCTGCCGAATGCGCTCGGCGAAGTGCGCGAGGCGGTCGACTTCCTGCGCTATTATGCGCAGCGCGCGCGGACAGAGTTCGAAGGTCCGCTGGTGCTCCCGGGGCCGACCGGCGAATCCAACTTATTGTCGTTGCATGGCCGCGGTGTCTTTGCGTGCATCTCGCCGTGGAATTTTCCGCTTGCGATCTTCACGGGCCAGGTTGCAGGCGCGCTTGCGGCCGGAAATTCGGTGCTGGCAAAACCGGCAGAACAGACGCCGCTGATCGCCGCAATGGCGGTCAAGCTTATGCGGGAAGCCGGTGTTCCAAACGACGTGATCCATCTGCTCCCCGGCGACGGACCACGCATCGGCAACGCGCTGTTCGGCGATACTCGTCTTGGCGGCGTCGCGTTCACCGGTTCCACCGAAGCGGCGACGGCGATCAATCGCGCGCTTGCGGCGAGGACCGGACCGATCGCGACGCTGATCGCTGAGACCGGAGGACAAAACGCGATGATCGTGGATTCGACCGCGCTTCCGGAACAGGTCGCGCGCGACGTGCTTACCTCGGCATTCGACAGTGCCGGTCAGCGGTGCTCGGCACTGCGCGTACTGTTCCTGCAGGACGATGTGGCTGACAGGATGCTCAGCATCATTCTGGGTGCGATGGACGAGCTGAAGCTTGGCGATCCCATGCGGCTCGACACGGACATCGGGCCCGTGATCGATGAAGCGGCCCGGGACATGCTCGCTGCTCACGCCGCGGCGCTGGCGTCGAAGGCGACGCTGCTGCGAAAACTCGACGTGCCGCCGGAATGTGCCAACGGCGTATTCTTTGCGCCGCACGCGTTTCAGATCGAGAGCATCGCGCAGCTCCAACGTGAAGTTTTCGGACCCGTGTTGCACGTCGTGCGTTTTGCCGGCGACCGGCTGGATGCGGTGTGCGAGGCGGTCAACGCCACCGGCTACGGCCTGACGCTCGGCGTGCACAGCCGAATTGAGGAGACGGCCGCATTCGTTCGGGCCCGCGTGCGCGCTGGAAATGTGTACGTGAACCGCAATCAGGTCGGTGCCGTCGTCGGCGTCCAGCCTTTCGGCGGAGAAGGATTATCAGGCACCGGACCAAAGGCGGGCGGGCCCAACTATCTGCGCAGATTCGCTCTGGAGCGCACTTTTACGGTCAATACGGCCGCGGCGGGCGGTAACACCGCCCTCTTGAGCTCCAGCTAGGGCTTGGAATTTCATCCCGGAACGCCGACATAATAGGCAAAGGGCGGGCCATGACCGACGACAAGCTTCCGGCAAAGACTTCCTCGGCGCGCGACATCGATGCGTTCTTGAAGCGAGCCGCGAAGTTGCCAACGCTGGCCCAGACCAAGGGCCGCCTGATCTTCGCCATCGACGCGACGATGAGCCGGCAACCGACGTGGAATCGCGCCACGGCAATCCAGAGCGACATGTTCGGTGTTGCCCAGGCCATCGGTGGTCTCGCCGTGCAGCTCGTTTTCTTCCGGGGTGCCGGCGAGTTTCACGCCAGCGAATGGACGGCGTCCGCCAACGTGCTCGCCAATCGCATGCGAGACGTGACGTGCCGCAGCGGCTTTACACAGTTGCGACGGGTGCTGGCACACGCTGCGCAGGAGGCGCGTCAAACGAAAGTCGGCGCGCTTGTCTATATAGGCGATTGTTTCGAAGAAGATCATGACGCGGTGGTTGCCGAAGCTGCGAACCTGGCACTGCTTGGCGTGCCTGCCTTCATGTTCCATGAGGGCGACGACCCGCGCGCCGCGGCCACGTTCCGGGATGTCGCGCGCCTCACAAAGGGGGTCTACGCGCGATTCGACTCGGGTGCGGCGAAACAGCTACGCGAGCTGCTGATGGCCGCCGCGATCTACGCGACGGGCGGTGCGGTCGCATTGCGCGAACATGCGACGAAGAGGGGCGGCGAAGTGCTTCGTCTCTTCCAGGCGATGGACCGCAAATAGATGTTCGCTTTTCTGCTGGGCGCCGTCGCGCTGATCACGCTGATATTCCTGCTGCGCGCCTTTGTCAGTGCGGATCCCAAGGCGCTGGTGAAGGCATTGCGCTATGTCGGCGCCGGCGCACTGGGGCTGTTTGCCGTCTGGCTCTTTGTCACGGACCGCTTCGCGCCCGGCATGTTCATCGCAAGCGCGGCGTGGGGCCTGTTCACGCGCGGCCATATCTGGCCAGGCGGCTGGCCGCACTATGGCTTGCCGGGCGGCTCGCGCTCCTCGACCGGTCAATCGACGAGCGTGCGAACAGCTTGGCTCGAAATGGAACTTGATCATGACAGCGGGGATATGCGCGGCACCGTCCTGAAGGGCGCACATGCCGGCCGCCGACTGGACCAGCTAGGTCAGGACGACGTCGTTGGCGTCTATCGCGAAGCGAGCGCGGATGATGCCGAATCAGCGCGGCTGATCGAGGCGTATCTCGATCGCACGTTTGGCGGTGACTGGCGTGGAACTGCGCAGGACGACCAGCCTAAAACCGAGCGTGCGACGACCGGCATGTCGCGCGCCGAGGCTCTGAAGGTTCTCGGGCTTCAGGAAGGCGCCAGCGACGAAGAGGTTCGTGCGGCCCATCGCAGGTTGATGCTGCAGAATCACCCTGACAAGGGCGGAACCGACTACATCGCCGCCAAAATCAACGAAGCCAAGGACGTTCTGCTAACGCGCTGATGCGAGAGTCGCAAAGCAGGTCTGGCCGCGCTGCGAAAGGCGCGCGCAGACTTCGCGGGCTTCGCGCTCGGCAAAGGGGCCGAAGCGCGCGCGATAGAGCGTATGGCCATCGACGGCGGCGAACGGAATGACGATGCGCGCCGCCTGGCCGAGAACGTCCATGGATTTTTCCGCGTAGGCGGCAAGCTGCCCACGTGCCTGAGTCATGTCGGCAAAGGCGCCGATCTGGATTGTCCACGATTGTCCGCGCGGCGTGACCGTCGGAACGCCGGCATCGCCGATGTCGCCTTCGCCTGTATCAGCGCGCAGGCTTGGTTTGGCGGATGGAACTGCGGAAGTCCCCGGACGTTCCTTCGGTGTTGGAATATTGGCGGCGACAATGATCGCCGGCTTTGCGGCCGGCTTGGGCACGTTGGCTATCTTCACCGGTCTGACCGCTGGAGGCGGAGATGGCGGCAGCGACTGCATCACGACTGTGCGCGGCTGCGGCGCAACGGCTGGCACGGCAGGAGGCGCCGCCGCGGCTACCAGAGTGTTGGTGTGCGGCACCGGAGCGGGCAGGGGAGCGATCACGTTTGTATCGTCACCCGTCTGTTCATCGGGCGCGGACTCCGCTGCGTCCTCATCGTCGCTGCCGCGCGTCTGTGGCGCAACGTTGATTCCAGAAGGAACGACCGGCGCATTCACGGCGACCTGACGCCACGGGACTCCGGCACGCGCGACGAGTGACGGATTGTGGCTGATCTGCACGAAGGCGGTGTCGAGAAGGCGAACCATCTCGGCGTCGCGCCGGTGCGACGTCCGTCCACCCATCACGATTCCGATGATGTGCATGTTGTTCCGGACGACGGAGGAGACGAGGTTGAAGCCGGATGCACCAGTGTAGCCCGTCTTGATTCCGTCGGCGCCGTCATAACGGCCGATCAGATTGTCGTGCGTGACGTATGTCGTCCCGCGGAAATTGAACGCCGGCGTCGCGAAGTAGGGGAAATATTGTGGAAAGTCGTAGGCGAGGTGGCGCGCCAGAATCGACAAGTCGTTCGCCGTCGTGATCTGCAGGTCATCAGGCAGTCCCGACGCGTTGTGATAGAAGGTGTCGTGCATGCCCAGCGCGCGCGCCTTGGCCGTCATCAACTCCGCGAAATGCCCCTCGGTGCCGCCCAGTGCTTCGGCGATCGCCACCGCAACATCGTTCGCCGAGCGGACGACGATCGCCTTGATCGCAGTTTCGACCGGAATTGAGTCGCCGGCATAGAGGTGAAGATTTGTCGGGCGCTGTGACGCTGCATGTTCCGAAATCGGCAAGATCGTCTGGAGGTTTACGTCTCCACGCTTCATCGCTTCGAAAAGCAGATAAAGCGTCATCATCTTTGTGAGCGAAGCCGGGTGACGTTCCGCAGTTTCGTTGCGCGCATACAAAACGCGCCCGGTTTCGCCATCGAGAATGAGCGCAGCGTCCTTTGTCGGATCGGTCGCGCCGGCCGGCATAGCAACACGGGCACGCCAGCCGTGGTGACCACGCTGTCCGTGATGGCCACGGGCCAGAACAGGCGTCAGCCCAGCCAAGAGGGCCAGGGCTATAACGGCCAATCCGGGGAGCGCGCGGCGAAGGGTGCGCGACCACTTAAGCATTCACAGTTCCCAATCCTGTTACTCTCGGTACCCCTGCCTGCGCGCAAGAGACCAAAATGTAGTCCGATCCGCAAGCAATCAGGAATAGACGATAAAATTCCGATATTTACGAAGTGTTAACGCTGGAGAAGGCCGAGCGCCAGAG
>Ga0265325_10001218_pt1 | contig 18322 bp, 11 predicted proteins | sample 41420metaG_FD_202090 | JGI IMG/M metagenome (GOLD analysis project Ga0265325, IMG submission 202090) | Rhizosphere microbial communities from Carex aquatilis grown in University of Washington, Seatle, WA, United States - 4-14-20 metaG | ecosystem: Host-associated > Plants > Roots > Rhizosphere...
CAAGGCGCCCGACGCGCGTGGACAACGAAGCCAAGGCCTGCCTGGACCAGGTGGCTCTGGATCTGAAGCAGCAGGCTGATGCGAAGTCGGTTTTGGTGGGCGAGTCGGATGCCAAGGAGAAAGCGGTAACCGAGAAGCAGGAGAAGTACGCCGCCAAGCACAAGCATGCCAAGGTGGAAGATGCCGCCGCGCAGCGCGCCGTGAATGCCAAGGACTATCTGGTGACGGAGCAGGGGATCGACGCTTCGCGCATCAGTGTAGCCGTGGGCACGACCGACGGGCGGGCTGAAGAGAACTATCTTGTGCCTGCGGGCGCGACATTCAGCTCCGACGTACCGGGGACGCTGCCGGTGGACGAGACCGCTGTGAAGCCGCAGGCACGCAAGCCGCTTGGGGAGCACCACTCGAAGAAGGCAGCGCAGTAGACCGAGAGGCCTGCTTCGCAGGATTTGCGGGCTCTCCGTAGCAAGACGGGGCTCGCAGAGCCTGAAATGATTCTTGTCGCACGAAATTGAGGCTGACCGGTGAACAACCGGGCAGCCTCATTGCTTTTGGGGTCTCATGAAAATCGGTTGACCGCTAAGTTCTTCTGCAACGAGCCCGCCGTTGCGGATGGGAAATCCCGGGCGAACTCGAATGACCTGTTAGAGCAAAGCTGAACACAGTCTTCGTGCGAGCGAGTAGCGAGCGGCTGCTGCATGCAATGCTGGCGGAGAGGGAGGGATTCGAACCCCCGATACCCGTAAAGGTATGCCTGATTTCGAGTCAGGTGCATTCAACCGGGCTCTGCCACCTCTCCGTTTTTTACAATCGTCAGTCGGCCATTTACAGTCTACTGGCGAATGTATCGAAGTTGCAATGCCGCCAGTCTGGAGTCCGGAATACACGATCACGTTTGCATGAGAATGCGGCGGACCCGCGAGAGAGCTTCGAGGAGAATCGATGAAAACTCATCTTTGTGCTATCGCATTGCTGATGGCCGCTGCTGCGCTTCCGGCGATCGCGCAGCGTCGCGTGCCCAAAGACCTGAGTGGGGTCAGGGGATTCAATTATCAGTCTGCAGAAACCATCGGACACGCTGAGTTTTGGCTTCAATACAATCCTTCGGTCACGGAGAGAGATCTGGATTACGCGGCGCGACTCCAGTTGAATCAGGTTCGTGTCTTTGTCCCTTACGCGGCGTGGGAGAGAAACAAGGAGGGTTTGAGAAAGAACCTCCTCCACTTTGTCCGCGCCGCGCATGCCCGTGGCATGGGCGTGATGCCGACTATGCAGTACAAGTTCGGCGAATGGCGCGACAAGGCCGCATGGCCTAACGCGCGTCCATTTGTCGCGGACCTGGTCGCCACCATCGGGAAGGAGCCCGGCCTCGCAATTTGGGACGTGGAGAACGAACCGGAGTGCTGCAAGCTGCCTCCTACTCCAGACAATCGCTTACGCATGGAGCATGCAATGTACATGGCGAGAATGTTCCATGAGCTGGACCCCGTGACACCGGTAACCATTGGCGCAACGCTTGCCGAGAACATGATTGAGATGGGCGATGCGGTGGATGTGCTTTCGTACCACGACTACAGCCCCACGCGCGCACAGATCCGCGCGAATATCGCGAAAGCGAAGCAGTACGCGGCAAAAGTGGGAAAGCCGCTTGTAAATAGCGAGATTGGATGCATTGCCCGGGCTAATCCGTACGATGTTACGCTCCAGGAACACATGCAGGCTCACGTTGGCTGGTACATCTGGGAGTTAATGATCACAGGTAACTGGGGCACTGTGCATGGAGTCTTCTATCCCGACGGCACGGTGCGGGATCCTTCCATTGCCGCCGCCATCCTGGGATTCTTCCGCAAACGCGGACCGGACGTTGTAGAAGATGTCCCTGACCGTGAAAACCATGTGACCGACGCGGTGGAGAAAAACGAGGCATGGCTCAAGGCCTCTGATCCGGGGTGGGATGCCGGATTGGATCTTGCGGAGATCTCTGCCAACCTGATCGAGGCGGCGCAGTTGGCGCCCATGCACGATCTACCCTCAAGGCAGGTTGCGCTTTTGCGCAACGGACCGCCGAACCTGCCGGCGTTACGCTCGATCCTGCAGAGATTCACCTCTCTTCTTGAACCGTATGAACTTCCCGCTGGAGATCCCCGCAGATCGCGGCCTCCCGGGTTTATTCAATGAGACACAATGCGGGATAGACCCGAATGTCCCCTTCCGGCTCGTGGCTGTTTAGCGATACAAACTCACTGTCCTTTGGCGAGTTGTTGATAGAGGACTGGATCGAACTCTTCGAGGCCTGTGATGCTGTACAAGTGGTTGACTGAAACCCACGGTAGCCAACTGCGGTGCGTGCCAAAGCCTCTCGTATTTGGGCCCATCCCCCAGTGCTCTTGCTGCCAGCCGAGCCCCAACAGATCGTAGGTCCGGCCTGGCAATGCGAGCATGCTTTTGGTATCGAGCAGCAGGATCCGCGCGACATCAAGGTAATGCTCGTCATGGGTGTATCGGTACAACCTGGCGTAAGCAGGCACGGCCCAGTCCAGGTACTCATCCACGCCGCCGCCTCCGCGCGCTGTAATTCCCTGTACGCCCACGGTTGGAACGCCGCGTTTCCAATTCAGATCGGAGTCGATTGCGCCAAGCGGCATGGGCACATTCCATATCCAAATCCAGCTTTCGGTGTAATTGCCCGCGGCGATCGCGCGGACCAGCCACTTCGGCTCCTTGGTCGCATCGTAGAGGTCCAGAAAGGCCTCGAGTGACAACATCCCGGCCTCTTTGTCGGTGATGTTTGGATTGTCGGTTGTGCCGCCGACATAGACGCCATGACTCCCGAAGTTATCCCACACGTAATTGGCTGCACGGATGGCCGCATCCAGATAGCGCTTTTGCCCGGTCTCCTGATTCAGTTTCACTAACATTGGCACCGGGTTATAACTGCTGGTCCCTGACACTTCGCGCACTTCCCCTGTGCCGCCGCGCCAACTCCTGGGGAAGGAGCCGTCTTCACGCTGCTGCGTTAGCAACCAATCGCCGAACTGTTGCGACCAATGCAGCCATTCAGGGTGCTCGCGTCCACGCTTCTTCTCGCGGCGATACGCATCCAGCAGAGTCCGCACGCCCTCCGATGGCCCTCTCAGGGTTACGGTGTCCCCAGCCCATGAGTCTGCCTGACCTGTCCAAAGGTTGAAGCCCTCTCCCGCGGGAGGCGACATCGGCACCAGGCGCATGTAGGTGTCGATGATCGCCAATCCTTGTTTGCGCATTCGCACGCCGCGCGGAGTTTGATCGCGGTCCGCCTCGATCAGCAATTGGTCTGCTACCTCGATGCCCTTGGAGACGAAACCCATGATGACCTTCGGCCACTGCTCCAATTCATTTGCGCTTGGGTCAACATATAAGCCCACGGTTCGCGCCCACGCTGCTAACTCCGCGCTCTTCTCGGGGCTTAGCTCGTGGGCTGTCACCGGTGTATTGGGCGGACGCTGGGGTGGGACCGGAAACGAATCTCGATACCGAGACCAATTGCGATAAGACCCGGGATTTCCCGTGACCGCGTCAAAGAGGAAAGGAACGCCGGCCCGGTCATCGACAGTGAGGACGTGATTCGCGAGGTGATCCGTCAGCTCACGGCGGACGATATCCAGATCCAGGTGCATCACAGGCGGATTGAGTGTTTGCCAAGCCCAGCGCCACGCGTCGCGTTCGACGCCGAGAAAGGATGAATTCTGACCGAAGCGGAATTCGACCTGGTAACTCTGAGTGAATCCCGCTTTGACGGGGTGATAGCGGCGCCGCACCGTTGGAACAATGGGGGCGTTGAAGCGCCCGCCTGTGAATTCATGCGTTGTGCCCGGAAACCAGAATCCATATTCGACTCCGCCATCGGGGACTTCGTTGGCGCCCACGGCCCCGAATTGAATGTGCTCGTCGATGATCTGCTGGGTCGCCGGAGCCGTAGTCTCCGTCCACGTAGTGTCGCCGTGCGGCGCTGGATCCAGCACTGCGATCCAGGGCCCGTCGCGAAAGGCGATCGCAAAGAGAGGTGCAGACATCAAGTCTTCGCGAATCTCGAAGCGTCTGGCGCGGTCGTTCAAAATGCCGCCGGGCGAGCTATCACCGTCGTGGGATGGATCGCCGTAGAGCAAACCCGGAGCGAGATAATCCAGATCCGGCCACGCGACAGTCGGCGGGGTCATGAGCCGAATTGCCGAAGAGAAACCGGCGCCCTGCTCGGTGCCGGTCACGCTGACAGTTCGACTCAGCGATAACACATCACCGGAGATCTTCCAGTCATCCTCAATGGCGAATGAGGCGTCGCCGTCGCCTTCCACTCTCGCTGTTGCGATGACGCCGCCGGCTTCCTTTCGTAGCGACTGATAGCCCGCGGCAAGCTCGCGTATGTCGTTGTCTCCGCGATAGACCTCAATCTGAGCCGGCTTTGCCTGGGTCTCGCGAGGCACAGCAGAGCCGAAGACCTCGATTCCCCAATCTCCCGAGCCGGCCCGTGCAAACGCGACCTCGGCGCGGTTCGCAAGTGGTCCGAGTACGATGCGTTCGGCTTCTACCCGTGCAGGCTTCTGCTGCGCGAGCGTCAAAGGCACAGTTCCGAAAACTGAAACAGCGAGAAATAGTGCGCATTTTGTCATGAGAACTCTCGGTTCCGGCACGCTGATGCTCAGATTCGTCTTTGCAGGTGAAACCTCAGGCGGCCCGGAACGACCTCTCCCGCTTCGGCCGGGTCCGCTTCAGTGAGGGGTGGCGCCCAGGCTCTCCGCTCCAGATTTTCGGTGACGTCCGGGATCTCCTTGCCGTCGAGAGGCAGTGTACTCCTTTGCCAATCGCCCTTGGATCGCAACAGCGGCCTGTGTCGACGAGCTTGGGCCGCTGAGGGTTGACTTCCTGCCCGATTCGACCTTTTCCGCAGCCTCTGGGGCCCATACCCTTCAAAATCGCTGCGACCAGGGTTACCGACCTCCAGCAGGGCAGGGCGTAGAGAAGTTACAATCACAGTTTCCGGCGTGCATCTAACCCATTTGTGAATCTATTGCTTTGGTCGGAATGCTCAGAGGAACAAAGCAGACCGGGAACCGAGGCCGCCGAGGGTGAGTTTTTGACGATGGAGTTCCACATTTCGCGAAAGGCGCGGGAGCGATATGGGTTCGCGGACTCCCTTTTCTCGTACAACGGCAATGTGATCCTGGCCAACCTGCCGGCATGCCGTGAGTTCGCGCACCGCATCAACCAGGTGCGCGATGTGCAAGAGCATCCCGACCAGGCGGTGCACGCAGGTCAGCTTTTTGCCATGGGACTGATCGACGAGGCCAGCCATGTGCTCATGGCCCGCTATCGCGAGCAATTCGATCCCCAGGTGATGACCGCGGCGCTCGACTGGTTCGGCGCGCAGGTGGGCACTGACAATCTCGATAAAATGTTGCTCGCCTTCGTGGAGCAGTTCCCCGGCCAAAGCGTGATGCGCGGTAAGGAGACTCCGGCTCAGTGGCTCGCGGGCCAAACGGCCGATATGCCTCACCGCGCCGCCGCACTTGAAGAGCTGCTTTTGCTATGGACGGCGAACCGCAACGAGGCGTTCAAGCCATTCGAAGAGCTGTTCGAGGACCGGACCCTGGCGGAGAAGACCGTCTACCGGCAGGTGACTGCACAAATGCCGGAGTACTTCGCCGCACGGCCCTTGATTCAGCTGCCTGGAGCGAAGGCTATCAGTCTGCTCGAACTTCTGCGCGCTCCCGCGCTTCGCTCGCCCAAATCGCTAGCCGATCAACTGGAGATCATCCGCCAGCTTTGGAAACCGCTTATTGGCGACACGCTCGAACGTTTTCTCCTGATGGCCAGCGAGGTTCTGCGCGAGGAGGAACTGGCCGTCTGGGCGCAGTTTAACCCGCCGGGAACAACACAGCGCGGGCCCCAGCAGCGGCCCTCCTTTGTGAGCCGTGCCGAGGTGCCAACCTTCGGCGATCCGATGAACGAATATGAGAAGTTTTCGCCCGACCAGGCGTGGATGCCGGGTGCGGTGCTGATGGCCAAGAGCACCTACGTATGGCTGGCGCAACTCAGCCGCTGGCATGGCCGGCACATCGGCCGTCTCGATGAGATTCCTGAAGAAGAACTGGCGGCCCTCGCTCATCGCGGCATCAATTCTCTCTGGCTCATTGGCGTATGGGAACGCAGCCGCGCATCGAAAACAATCAAGCAGCTTTGCGGCAACAAGGATGCCGTCGCTTCGGCATACTCGCTCTTCGACTATCGCATCGCGGACGATCTCGGCGGCGAAGCGGCTTACATCAACCTCCGCGACCGCTGCTATCGGCATGGGATAAGGCTGGCCAGTGACATGGTGCCCAACCACATGGGCATCGACTCGCCATGGGTAATCGAGCATCCGGAATGGTTCATCTCGCGCTGGGATTCGCCCTATCCCGCCTACACATTCAATGGACCCGATCTCTCGCACGACGGCCGCGTGGAAATCAAGATTGAAGACCACTATTACGAAGAATCCGACGCCGCCGTTGTGTTCCGGCGGCGCGATAAAGCCACTGGCGAAACGCGCTATATCTATCACGGCAACGACGGCACCAGCTTCCCCTGGAACGACACCGCGCAGCTCGATTATCTGAACGCGGCTGTCCGCGAGCAGGTGATTCAGACGATCCTGCACGTTGCGCGCCTGTTTCCCGTCATTCGTTTTGATGCCGCGATGACTTTGGCCAAGCGGCACTTTCACCGGTTATGGTTTCCCGGCCCCGGCTCGAGCGGCGCCATTCCTTCACGCGCCGAATATGGCATGAGCCAGGCGGATTTTGACCGCGCCATGCCCCACGAGTTTTGGCGCGAGGTGGTCGATCGGGTTGCCGCCGAAGTTCCCGGCACGCTTCTCCTTGCCGAGGCATTTTGGCTTATGGAGGGCTACTTCGTTCGCACGCTGGGCATGCATCGCGTCTACAACAGCGCCTTCATGATCATGCTGCGCGATGAGGACAACGCAAAGTACCGCTCCGTCATCAAGAACACCCTCGAGTTCGATCCCGACATCATGAAGCGCTACGTCAACTTCATGTCGAATCCCGACGAGCGCACCGCCATTGACCAGTTTGGCAAGGGCGACAAGTGCTTTGGCGTCGCGGCCATGATGTCCACGCTGCCTGGCCTGCCCATGTTCGGTCACGGTCAGATCGAGGGATTCACTGAAAAATACGGGATGGAGTATCGCTGGCCGCGGTACGAAGAGAACCCCGATCGCGCGCTGGTTGACAGGCACGAGCGCGAGATTGCGCCGTTGCTCAAACGGCGCTGGTTGTTTGCCGAGAGCAGCAACTTTCTGCTCTACGATTTCTTCAGCCCCAGCGGTTCCGTGAACGAGGATGTCTTTGCGTATTCCAATCGTAACGGCGGCGAGCGCGCGTTGATTGTCTACAACAACCGCTACGCCGATGCTCACGGGACCATCGATTTCTCTGCGGCGTATGCTGACAAGGGGGCGGGCCAGCTTCGCCGCCTGCGATTGGGCGAGGGCCTCGGCCTGAGCGGCGACTTTGGCGCCGTGGTCGCCTGCCGCGATTCACTTACGGGCTTGGAGTATCTCCGCCGCGCGGAAGATTTGCTCAGCCGCGGATTGACTCTCGATCTTCATGCGTACCAGTGCCATATCTTCCTTGATTGGCATGAACTTCATCCGACTGCCGAGCAACCGTGGGATAGACTTTCGGACTTGCTCAACGGGCGAGGCGTGCCCAATCTTGCCGACGAACTCGTCAATTTGGAACTCAAGCCTGTGCACGATGCGTTGCGGCAGTTTCTCGATCCCGGTGTGGTGCGGCACTTCGCGGATATTGCCGAGCACCCGCGGGCAATTGGCGCTGTGCGAGCGAAAAAGATCGATCGGCAACGCAACGAATTCCTCAAGCGGGCATGGGCGAATTACGAGAAGTTTCTGGCTGAGGCCAACGCAGCATACACAATGCGGCTTAAAGCGGAAGATCGGCCCGCACTTCAAGTTGATAGCGCGACCCCCGAGTCCGAAGCGTCGAATTTTACAACGCTCCTGCGCGCAGCCATGCGCATCCCCCAAGTGGAAGCCCAATTCTCGGCGCCCTGGACCGCTGCGGCTCGCCGCATGTTGCCCAGTCCCAGCCCGCAGTTCACCGCAACGGCGATGTGGGGCCCGGTGCTTGCCTGGTGCGCGCTCCAGTTGCTCGCCGATGAGATCTCTAAGAAGCGCCCGGAACTGACTGCACTCGATCTTTTCGACCGGCTCCGTCTCCGCGAGCCGTTCGCCCGCGCTCTTGCCGCCCTCGGCTTCGAAGGTGAGGAAGCCTGGCGCGTGGCTGCGCGAATCAAAGTGCTGCTGCTGGTAAGCGCCGGAATCGGCAAAGAAAACGCCGGAACCGGCAGGGAACTAGAGGCGGCGACGGCACCAGGTGTCAAGCCGAAAGCCGCCGCTGTTACCCAGGCAACACCTGAGGCCGCGCCTGAATCGTCGCAGGCTTACGGCGAGATGCTGGCGCTTCCGCCCGCCTTGTGGCTCGATCCTGACGTGCGTTGGCTTTGCGGCGTCCACACGGCAGAGGGGCACGACTATCTGGTCCGCGAGCACTACGAGGAGCTCCTCTGGTGGCTGCTCATGCCATCTCTGTTGCGAATTGCCGGCGAACCGGCGCCGAGCCGTGCCGACATCGAGAATCTCAGCAAGACCGTCGCGACGGCCTTGGCCTCCGCCGAGGCCGCCGGCGACCGCATCGACGTGCTGCTCGGCAAAGCAAAGCCCGCGCCCGCTTCCGGATCCGCAAAGCCTACTTCAACTCCCAAACTGCCCTCCCAAACCAAACCTCGTAAGAAGCGAGCTCGCAAACCGAGGAAATAGCGCAGGCCGTGACCTGCATCGCTGAGTCTCCACTTTCAGTTGACGAGAGCTCCGCCGGCGAAGGACATTCGCTTAGCCATGCACGCACATTTGTTCGGCCATCCCATTCGTCCCGTAGTCCCTTCGCCCCGCGTTTTCTTCATTTGTCCCAACCGGCTCCGCCCCGTAGAATGACCAGAGGGCCGGCAGTATCCGCGTACGGCGCCTGAAAAATCAATGAGTGAACAGGAAACAGAGGTCCATTCCCAGACGCAGCCCGTTTCGCCGGCTTGGGACAGAATCGAGCGGGCGCGGCATCCGCAGCGCCCTTACCCCATGGATTTTATCGAGCGAATCTTTTCCGATTTCAGCGAGATTCACGGGGATCGCGCCTTTGGCGACGATGAAGCCGTGGCATGTGGCATGGCGAAGCTGGGCGACGACGAAGTCATGGTGATCGGCAATCGCAAGGGTGGCAGCACCAAGGAGCGCGTGCGCCGCAATTTTGGCATGCCGCATCCTGAGGGATACCGCAAGGCGCTGCGCGCCATGAAGCTGGCGGAGAAGTTCAACCGTCCCGTGATCACCTTCATTGATCTGCCCGGCGCGTATCCCGGCGTAGGTGCGGAGGAGCGCGGTCAGGCCGAGGCGATTGCCCGCAACCTGCGCGAGATGGCGCGGCTGCGCGTGCCGACAATTTCTGTCATCAGCGGCGAAGGCGGATCGGGCGGGGCGCTCGCGCTGGCAGTGAGCGACCGTGTGTTGATCCTCGAAAATGCCCTTTACTTTGTCATCACCCCGGAATCCTGTGCCGCCATCATGTGGCGCGACGCGGCGCACAAGCAGGCGGCCGCCGAGGCCATGCGTATCTCAGCGCCCGAAGTTGCTGCCATGGGTTGTGTGGATGAGATCGTTGTCGAACCGCCGCAAGGCATCCACCTCGATCGCGAGGCCGGAACAGGAATGTTGGGATCGGCGCTCAAAAAGCACCTGGCAGAATTGAAAGCCATGCCCGTCGATGCGATGGTGTCCGCGCGGCAACAGAAGTTCCGCAACATCGCCCAGTTCTATACACAAAGCTGACCCCTCGAGCCTCCTTGCGGCCGGCAGAAGAAACAATGCGGTAGCCATGATGCATGATCGACTACATGTGCGCACCACACGTTGCGCGGCCTATCGAGCCGTACGCTGCGCTTCGATCTCGGCCCGGAGACCCGCATGAGCCTACCCGGCTACACCGGCGGCCGCTTGCGCGCCTACCTTCAATTCCTCGCCGCAATCCTCTACTTTTTCCTGGCGCGATCGTTGGCTTTTCGTGGCGCTCATGGGTTCGTCGACGATGCCTGGTTTCCGCTCGTAGAGCAGGCCATGTTGGCGTTTCTCCTGCTGGTCGGGTTTGCCGCCATGGGTTTCTGGCTCGACCATCAGCCCCACCCCATTAGCGAGCAGGGTTTGCCGAGGCGCCAAGGCTGGCTGCGCGAAATCGGATCGGGGCTGGCAATCGGGTGGGGAGCAACTCTGGTTTGCGTGGTGCCTTTATTGTTTGTCGGCGGCATCGCCATCTCTCTCTACACGCAGGGCGCATCCTGGGGCTGGCTTGTCGCCGACGCAGCATTTTTCGCGGCCGCCGCCTTGGTAGAAGAAGTCGCCTATCGTGGTTACGCTTTTCAGTGCTTTATCCGCGCGGTGGGGCCGGCCGGCGCTCTGCTTGGATTTGCCGCAATCTACGCCATCATGCAGGCGCTCAATCCCGGCGCCAACCGCGTGAGTCTCATCGTCTCGCTCGCCGTCAGCTTTCTGCTGTCCACGGCCTATCTCCGCACGCGCGCACTGTGGGTGAGCTGGGGCATCAATTTCGGCTGGAAGGCCAGCCGGGCGCTCATCTTCGGCCTCGCGATCAGTGGAGTCAGCCGCCATTCGCCCGTCGTCCAGGGCGACCCCATGGGGCCCTTTTGGCTGACGGGCGGGGCCTTCGGACTCGACGGCAGTTGGCTGGCTTGCATTGTTCTTCTTGCCGCCATCCCGGTGGTCTATCGCGTCACGCGCGATCTGGATTTCCGCTATAACGCGCCTGTGATTGTCTCCGGCGGAATCCCAGTCGACCTCGATGCCGCGGCGCGCGCGCAACATGATGCCGCCATGGGCCCGGCTACGCCCGCTGCCCCGGTCGCCTCCGGGCTGGTCCAGATCGTGGGGCAGGGAACACCGATCAGGGAACAGGAAACAGAAAAACCCGCTGCAACCGAGCCGGCCCAATAGTCTTCCAGTCCTCCGTCCAGAGTCCCTTAGTCCCTCAGTCCCCTAGTCCCTTAGCCCCTTAATCCCTAAGTTCCTTGTTCCCTGTCTTACCCGATTTGCCAATTCCCACCGATTGGAGCTAACGTTTGCCTATTAACGTTCGTCGCACCCATGGGAGGCTCCCATGAACTCGCGTTTGCCTGTCCCCGAGGTTTACCCCATCCGCCGATCCAGCAGATTCGACTCGAACCCACTCGGCCGCCTGCACACAGGCTGGCTCGCCCCTGTGGCTGGCTGCGCATTCGCCGCTTTGCTCGCGGCCGCAGGTTCTGGCGCCCAGGTCGTTACCGTCGATACAGGCGGTGGCAAAGGCCCCATCGCGACTCCCGGGAAAGTTGACCGGCAGTTTTCGCAGATCACCCCCACCCACGTGGACCTGCCGAAGACCGAGCTCGATCCCAAGTCGAGGATTCTGCTGGAACGCGACCTTCAGGCGGATCAAGGATTCGCCAACCGGCCGTTTCCCCGCGGACATAAGGGGCTCACGCTCCAGGCCAATGGCAAGCTTGAGCCAGCCGGAGTCAGCTATCTCAATACGGTGGTTAATGAAGGGCTCTCCGCCAAGCCCGGCACGCGCGTCGTCGTCACCGACGTCAAGATCGACAAGTCCAGGATCATCCTGGATTTTGATGGCGGGCCCGATGCCAAACATCGCTTCCTGCGGCACCTCCAGATCGGCGTAAACGGGCAAATTGGCGATCCGGATATGGACCCCACTCTGATGAACCAGCAGGGCGATCCGGCCGGTTCGCGCGTCACACTTGTTTTTTCCGGCTTTGTTCCAGAGCTCACATCGGCACAGGTCAAGGAACTGCTGTCTCCGCTCATCTCTTTCGATGTGAAGTCGCCCATCAAGGCGTACACTGACACGCTGCCAGACGCCCTCCGGGACGCCATCCTGAGTCACAAGGTGCTTGTAGGGATGAACACCGACATGGTGATGTTCGCCAAAGGGCAGCCCAACTCAAAATCGCGCGAGATGGACGGGCAAACGCCGTTCGACGAGTGGATCTACGGCACGCCGCCCGAGGAAGTGGACTTCGTCCGCATCAACGGCAACCGCGTCATCCGCGTCGAGGTCGCCAAGGAAGGGCAACCGCTCGCTGTCTTCACCAAAGACGTGGTTTCGCCCATGTTGATGGAGGCCGGAACGCCTGAGTTGGCCGAAAACAAGACGCGGACCATCAAGGAAGGCGATGTACAAACCGATCCCGACAAGCAGGAGGCCGCTCCGCCGCCAAGCCTCCGCAAACCGGGCGAAACGCTGCCCGCGGACAACAGCGCAGGTGACATGCGCCCTGTGCAATTCCCTAAGCCGCATTCTGACCAGCTGCCGGGCTCCGATCCCGACGAGCAGTCCAGCACGCCGCCCGCAAGCGCGCAACCCGGCACGTCCGCTTCGCCCGGCCAGCCCGCGTCGCCCGCGAAAGGCCAGCCTGCGCAGACGGCTCCAACCGGCACGACACCGGCAGACGGCAAGCAGCAGCCACCGCCCGGGTCGAACCAGTTAGTGTCGACGGGTCCGTCTGGCGCCGTGACCAACTAGCAATCCCGCGAACAAAAGAGTGTCCGCGCGCATGTCTTGTATCAGGGCATGGCTTGCCGGCGTCCCCGGCGACAGGCCTCGCCGCAGGGGTAGTTTGGGTCGTGTTGCAAACGTTGCAGGATCTGATTTGTGGCGTGGGAGGGTTACGAAAAACAGCAGCAGTCTTTCCACTCCGGTTTGCGCAGCGCAAAGCGCCCGATTGCACTCGGGATGACACGGTTGGTCCAGGAGCGAGGTATTTCTACCTGCCCCCAACAGGCTTCGCTGACTGACTACTGTAAGCGGTTTGGCCGGCGATCGTACTCCGTGAGGTGCATAATCTCGCCCATGTTAAAGCCCTTGCAGTCGTGGGTACGTTCAGCCGCCTTCAGGTCGGCTTCTGTGTCCGCGGTAGCAACCGTGAGGAAACATCGGGTACATATCGAGTCGAACGTGCCGTTCGGCTTGCGGCGATGCGGGAAATCCGGACGCGACGATAGGAACATGGTGTTCTCTCCTATGCCTCTGAAGCATTCATCAGGCTATTCGCACATTCTCCACATCCCCTCATACAAAAGATGGTCATTCCTGCTCATGCCTGTCTGGGGCCCCGGCCGCGGCGCGGCACATAAATTCATACGATCTTGCGGAACCGGGCGAAGAGACATTCCATCGGAGGCGAGTCCATCGGTTTTTGACTCTTCAAATCAGGCAGTTAGCCTTGCAGCAATCGACGGCTTGACCACCTGCCGTCGGGATCGCAAAACGAAAACGTCATCTTAATTGCGATGGAGGCGTATAAAACTGCACAGAATGCGCGTCGTGGCCGTGCAACCATTCTGGAAAGACACCAATAGCCCGACTCTAAGGGCAAAACTTGAAATGGAGGGACTTTCCTCGTTTCCTCACTGTCCACCTGGAATCCCCTTTTGCCAACGCGTTGAGTCTTGTGTCACACACTCGGGTTGGCCCGTCGCATGAAAGCCGCAGAGGCCCATTTCACTCCAGCGGACCAACTGACACTACATCGTTGATGTGTAGGTCGATGTAGGTCTTTGGCCTTGAGCCGAAAGACCGGCCTGTGTCGTGAATCGCCTGATCGAGTTCCGGTGACTGAAATCCTTGCCGGATTCATCATCTGTTTCGAAAGGGGAGGGAATGCAAACCCAACTTGAATCCGAAGTTTCGGCACGATTTGGAGTCCTTCCAAACTTCTTTCGCCTCACGACAGACGATCCGGATATTACGGCGAATCTCTGGGGATTCGCTCAGTTCGCGTACTTGGATAACCCGCTGCCCTCTCTGCTGAAGGAGAGGCTGTTTGTTTACTTATCGCTTTTCTGCAGGGTTCGCTACTGTATCGCCAGGCACATTGGATTCTTAGTAGGTTTGGGTCGTCCGGCGGGCGACCCGGAGTGCCTGCCGCAATCGATCGGAGAAGTGTTGCCCCTGCTCAGGCATGATCTCCCCTTTGACTCTGACCTGGATCAGCACGTCGCTTTATGTCACGGGATGGGTTCAATGGCTTTGGCTCCAGAGCCAAACAGCGCGCGGGAAAGAGCGATCTTTGCTTGCGCGGCGCATGTCTTCCTGAAAACTCCCGATGCGTCGAGGGCGCTCGAGGCTCTCGAGCGTGTATTCGACAGAAAGACGCTGGAGTACACCAAGCTTCTTCTTGCCTTCATTCGTACGGCGCATTACTGGACGGAGATACATCCTGAATTGGTTTTGGAAGACGACATCAATCATCTCTTGATCACGCATGAGGCGCTTGCTGCCTGCGTCCTTTCAGACGCGGTCGAATTACCTGAGAACCTCCTTGCCCGTCGAGTCTCTGAAGAGCTGATCTCCTTGCGCTATTTGAAAGAGCGAGAGTCGAAGCTTGAGTTGGACTATGATCTGCTCGATACCCGATACCAGAAGACAGAAGATCGGCTGTTCGAGAAGGAGCAGGATCTTCACTACCTTGTGATCCTGGGCTCTCAGATCCCATGGACGGCAGATCCTCACGGGCAGCTTCTGTACTTTGAACCGCGATGGCTGTCATGGGTGGGGCTCTCTCTCGATCAGGTCACTGGCGACAAGTGGTTACGCGTCGTGCATCCTGACGACCTGGACAACACGCGGGAAGCCTGGGCGCACTCGGTCCTCACCGGCGAGCCGCTTGAGATTGAGTACCGCATCCGTGATGCCGCTGAATCGTATGTCTGGGTTTGCTCTCGAGCGGTTCCTCGCCGGGACGCTGAGAAGCGCATCGTGAAGTGGTACGGCACCACCGAGAACATCGAGGTGCGCAAGGAGGCTGAGTTCGCCATTCGGCAGTCGGAGAAACTGGCTGCGCTTGGCCGTCTCGCGAACTCCATTGCCCATGAGGTCAATAATCCGCTTGAAGCTGTGACGAATCTGCTGTACCTGGCAACCACGGCTGCGGGATTGCCGAGCGACGCGCGAGATTGGCTTGGTGAGGCAGATGCGGAACTGCAGAGGGTTGCCCACATTACGCGGCAGGCGCTGGGATTCTACCGGGAGTCAGTTGCGCCGGAGAGCGTCAGCGTGAACAAGCTGATTGAATCGGTGATCGCGCTGCTGAAAAGAAAAATCGGAGCCAAGCGTGCGCGTATTGAGAAGCAGTGGCGCGCGACGCGGCAGATCAGCGGCGTTGCCGGAGAACTGCGCCAGGTGTTTTCGAATCTGCTCATGAATTGCCTGGATGCGGTGGACGAAGGCGGGACGGTGAAGCTGCGAGTCGGGCTGTGCACGCTCAGGGACGGTCGACCGGGGATCCGCATCACGTTTTCCGACAACGGCAAGGGGATTGAAGCAGCCAAACGGTCGCGCATCTTCGAGCCGCTCTACACCACAAAGATCGAGTCGGGAACCGGGCTGGGACTTTGGGTTTCGAAGATGATCGTTGAAAAGCACCACGGGCGAATCCAGCTGCGGTCTTCGACCGTGGGTGAACGGCGCGGATCGACGTTCAGCATTCTGCTTGAGCGGTAAGCGCAAAGAGGAAGACCTGTCCGCAGAATCCCGGATCCGGGACATTCCCGCTTCCTCGCCGCCCGCCTCGCAACGCTTGCGTTTCGGCCGCCAGCCCGCGAAAACGGCTCCGGCCGGCACCACGGCCAGTGACGGCAAACAGCAACCGCCCTCCGGATCAAGCCAGCTGGTGTCGAAATCAAACGACTGGGCACGGCGAATACTGTAACGAATTAGCCGTAGAGCCGTAGACCGAGGGTCGTGAACCGTGGCCGGCAGACGGGGCGAATGTTTACATTTCAGTACTCCCCCATATACCCCCCCACCCCTTTTGGGATTAAAGGGTTTGTTTTCAACCACTTGTACCCTTGATCACTTGCTGTAACCCATTGATTCCAAAAGACCTATGATCTAAAGTATCTCCTTTCAGAGGCTTACGGGGCCTTTTAGCCCGAACTGCACTGTTTCTGCGACAAAGGAACAGAGAACAGAGAACAGAGATCAGAGACCAGGGGTCAGGGAACAGCCGCCAGCCAGCGGTCCTTTGCCGGCGGCGGGTAGCTAAAAGCCTGTCTCCAAGCAGCCCGGAGCCGGTGGCCAACGGCCAATATCCAGCGACCAGCGGTCCGTGAGCGGCGAAAAAGAGGGTGTGGCCCGGTCGCCCCATCTCTTGTCATCGATTCCTGGTTGGCGATCATGGGACCATTGTGCGCCAAATGGTTATAATGATCGGCAAACTTCAAAAGAAAAAGTGACGGAGTGAAAGAGTGAATAAGTGAATTGAAGCCAATCGGTTAGCGTGTCAGTGCGGCGTCGACAGCGAGGCGAGGGGGCTTGACAATAAAAGACAGGTGGCGGAAATCGGATGGGAACGTCCCGTCTGTCCCCAGGTTTTTCAGGTTTTAGACAACCGTGATTCCGAAGGGTTCCAAGGACATACCCGCGAGCTTGAATCAGTTCAATCCGACGCCGGGGACTACGCCCCCACCGGCGGAAAAAAAGACTCCGCAGCAGGGATCATCTTAAATGAAGAACCGCGTCTCGATTACAGTATCGGCTGTGCTTCTGAGTATCGGCTTCTGTGCCGGCACATTAGCTTGTCTAAGACAGCACAAGATAAAAGCCATGTTCGCCCAGGCTCACCGAGGGCTGTCGCAGAGTGATTTGGAAACTAAGCTGGGAGACCCATGGCGGAGCTCAACTTGTGGTGGGGTTTTCGGAGGGAACGCTCCGAACGACTGTGTCAAGGAACTTATCTACAAGTCTCCTTTGGCTCCTGCGATACCAGAATATTGGGCGTTCCGATTCGACCGAAGCGGTAAGCTTTTGGACAAGTACCATTACGTGTCTCCGTAGACCCAAATCGTAAACTAGTCCTTCCGAGTCTGGGTCACGCCATAAGGTCTCATCGCCTTCGGGGACGGGATGATCGGGGCGCGTCTGTCCAGATAGGGCTTGGGCAGGTGGCCCGGTCATTCGTTCCGTGGAATGATCGGGTGATCTGAGTCTGTGCCCCGTTCATCGCGGTCTTATCGCGATGAGCGGGAAGGACGGGACTAAGATAGGTTCATGCCGACGGGCTTAAAACGGTATCAGACAGCGCATTCGCTGCACTTCATCACTTTCAGTTGCTATCGCCGCCTTCCGCTGCTTGAGGCGCCGGCTGCCAAGGAGACGGTTGAGGTGCTGTTGGAACAGGTCCGGGCTCGTCACCAGGCACGAATTTACGCGTACGTTCTGATGCCCGAACATGTTCACCTGCTCGTCAACGAGCCTCCGCGGATACTGCTTGCGCAGTTCCTCAAAGCCATCAAGCAAACCGCTTCGCGCAAGCTGAGAGGATCGCGAAAGAAATTCTGGCAGAACCGCTACTACGACAGCAACGTTCGCGGGGAAAAAGCCCGTTCCGCCGTTATCCGCTATATTCATCGCAATCCAGTGACGCGCGGACTCGTTGCGAAACCGGAAGATTGGCACTGGTCGAGCTTTTTGCACTATGCTACCGGGCTAAAGGGTACGATCGAGATCGAGTCGCAATGGACCGCGGCGGGACGAGGACACCAGTTGCCGGAGGGAGTGCGCCTTACAACTGGCGAGCGCTTCAGGTTTCCCACCCTTTCGGCAGAGAACGCCGAAAGGATGGGGCACACTCCATCGCGGGAGGACCCAGAATGAGAAAACTTGCCTGGGCCACCTGCGCGCGTTGAATATAAGGGGACACAGATGCTTTTCGATGCGGAAATAGACGAGGGCCCTCTCAACAAAGAGGACATCGAAGCCTTAAAAAAGAATGCGAGAGAGCGGCTGCGTCTATGGAAAAGGCGGGCACTCATTTCAATGACAGCGTTTTTCATAAGTTGCGCGTCTGTCGACCCATTTCTAGCTGGACACCCGTTGTACTCCTACTGGGAGACATTTGGAAAGTATCTAGTCTTGCTTTCGATGGCGCTGCTTCCCGTTTTTGTTTGCTGTATGGGCCTTTGGTGGGGGGCATGGCGAGCTCTCCGCGAAATTGAAAAGTGACACTAGTAAGAACTGGAGACCTGGGGAACGCGGGGGGAACGCGGGGACAGACGGGACGTTCCCCCCACTGTCTTGCTGTCACGAAGAACCCGCAGGCAACGGCTTGCAATCGGCCTTCACCTACGACACACTCAACCGCG
>Ga0265325_10001223_pt1 | contig 18297 bp, 24 predicted proteins | sample 41420metaG_FD_202090 | JGI IMG/M metagenome (GOLD analysis project Ga0265325, IMG submission 202090) | Rhizosphere microbial communities from Carex aquatilis grown in University of Washington, Seatle, WA, United States - 4-14-20 metaG | ecosystem: Host-associated > Plants > Roots > Rhizosphere...
TCATGTGATCCGGCCCGGCGAAGACGTCGATTGCCGGTTCGAACACCGAAGTCGCGAACACCATCCACTTCAGATACGCGCCGCGGATGGGATCTTCGATCTTCGGCGCGAGCATGCCGTAGGAATAGCGGTCGGCGAGATACATGCAGATCGCCGGGATTTCCGTCACGATCACGCCTTCATCGTCAATCGCCGGAACAAGGCCCAGCGGATTGATTTTCAGATATTCCGGCCGCTTCTGCAGGCCCTTGCGAATGTCGGTGTCCTGGATGCGGAACGCCACGCCGACCTCCTCGAGCATCCAGAGTGCGACGAAGGCGCGGCTGGCAACGGAGTGGTAGAGCGTGATCACGGCCTGTTGCCGAGATTCTGCACTTTCTCCTGCAGCTTCTCCGCCGCCGACTTGAGCGCATCCGACGCCTTCTCGGCGGCCGGCGCGGTTTTCGCGTGCATGCCGTCAAGCGCCTTGTCCACGGCCTCCTTCACGCTCGCGGCAGTGCCGCCCTTCTGATACTCGCGAACGATCACCTGTTCGATCCTGGAGACGACGGCGTCGATCGTATAGTTCTCGTTCAGCTTCTTTTCGCGGTGCGCGATGATGGAATAGATGTCGATGTGGTCATCGATGATCCGTCCCATCTCCACCATCTTGTAGAACCGCTCGCCCTCTTCCTTGCCCTTGATGAAAAGGTCGAAGACAGCGATCGCGATTGTCAGAGGAATCTGGAAAAAATTGTGGATGTTGTTGAGCGCAAGCTTGCCCTCGAACACCAGCACGTCTCGAAGGAATTTCCAGCGCGCATGCGGATCGACGTTGGACAGTGCCGGCGGCGGTTCCGGCGGCGGCAAATCGGGCGGCGGGACTTCGGTCATGGTGGGCCGGGCCTGTCTGTTTACAGGCTATCTTAGAAGCCGGCCCGGAACTGACAAGCCGCAAAGCCTAGAACGGCACCCCTTGCGTCTTGCAGAGAAACTTCATCAGCGGCGTCGCCGCGCTGAACGTTTCGGCCACGACGTCGACGAGTTTCGGCGATGCGGCGAGTTTGACATCGGCGTCGCGCGTCGCAAAGAAACTCTTGCGCTTGATGTCCTCGATCAGGGGATGCGCCGGATCATAGCCGCGCGGCGCGCGAGTCAGCACATCGTCTCCGCCGAGGCCGCCGAACACCTTGTGAAACGCCTTGTCGGCCTTCACCGCCTTCCACGCCGCCGGCTGCTTGACGATGGCGTCGCGGATGAGGCCGAGCGCCTTGGCATCGGGCATGTACATGCCGCCGCCGAAATAGACCTCGCCGGCGCCGAAATGCATGTAGAAGCCCGGCGCGTGCACATCCCTGGCGCCCGCGTGGCGGAAGTGGCAGGCGGCATGCTCCTTGTACGGACGTTTGTCGCGCGAGAAGCGCACATCGCGGTAGATGCGGAACATCGAGCCGCCATTGGGCCGCGCATCGGCAATGAAGTTCTTTGATATCTTCTTCAGCCGCGGCTCCATCGCCGCGATGAATTCGGACATCGGCGCCTGCACGCTGTCCTTGAAGCGCTGCTTGTTGGCCTCGAACCAGGGGCGCTCATTGTGCGCCTTGAGTTCGCGGAAAAAGGCGAAGAAGTCTTTCGGAAAGCCCTCGAATGCCATGTCGTCCCCGTTCTATGCCTCGCCGAACATCGACTCCGGCGTCGGGATCGTACCCATCGGTGCCGTGACCTTGAAGATCGCGCTCGCGCGCAGGCACAATACTCCGTCAGCAGTCGCGGTACCCTGCGCGAAAAACAGGCTCTTTCCCGCACGCAGGAACTCGGCCGTTCCCTCTACCCATGATCCGAGTTTGGCCGGGGCGAGGAAATCCAGCGTCAGGTTCACCGTGGGGGCGAAGCCGACATCCGCCTTGCTCTGCATGCGCGCGGCGATCGGGATGAACATGTCCGCGAAGGTCGCCATCATGCCGCCATGCGCGACCATGCCCGGATTGCAGTGCCGCTCCTCGACGCGAAATCCCATGAGAAGCCTGCTGCCGTCCCACTTGCCGTAGAGCGGACCGATGACGTCTAGGAATCCGACACTGAAACGAAAGGGCCGAAAACCCTCTGGGATATTGGCGGACATGGAAATCCTTCGGATGGCGGTTGGCAACGCTCTAGCGTCCGCCAGCGTGCCGCGCAAGCACTCGCCGATCAGGACTGCTGCCGGATAATTGGCTCGACAGCGTGCCGCGTAAACGCAATCGTTTGTTCAGCCAAATCAGAGACCATCGGGAAACGGAAGGGAAGAAAGGTCACGCAACCGAGAGAGGTTTCATGAGCAGTCTTTCGTTACAACTCCGCGGTTACCGCCTGACGACCGCGGAAATCCTGTACCGCCTGCCCGATCATCCGGTGATGCTGCAGAGCTTCATCTGGCAGGAAATGGACCTGGCGCCGAAATTTCCCGCGCTCAAGAAATTCCTGCACTTCTGGGAAACCAATCTGGACGGCAAGCTCTATTCGGTGCGCGTGGCGTCACGCCAGCTCATTGCCCAGTCCGAGCTGAAACTCGTCGGACGCGAATTATCGCTGCACTAGACGACGACGGACAGCACCGGTTTCGCCGCGTCGGCCGGCGTACGCCGGCGCTCGTCTCGCCGGGTATTCATCGCGATCCAGCGTTGCGCTTCCTTGCGCTGGCGAAAGGGCCCGAGATGGTGCCGGATTCCGTCCGATCCGACGACTTCAACGATGTATTCGCGCGCCGGGCGAGCGTCGCGCTTCAGTTGCGTTGTCATAAACTGCCTCTCCGTTGGTCTGCCTGACCACGCCGCGCCACCTCGGAACGCGCGAGGGCACATTCCGCTCCCTTCCGCTGCGGTAATCAATTCGGTTGAATGCGTAGTCGCAGCCCTTGACGCCCCCCGCCGCCCTCCCTAAATAGCCGCGTGGGAGTTGGCACTCTGTTCGCATGAGTGCTGCTATCCAAAAAATCCGCTGAATATTCAATTACTTAGGGAGCTATCGCATGAAATTCCGTCCGCTTGGCGACCGCGTCGTCGTCCGTCGCGTGAAAGAAGATCAGAAGACACCCGGAGGGATCATCATTCCCGACACCGTCCAGGAGAAGCCGCAGGAAGGCGAAGTCATCTCGGTCGGCCCCGGCGCCCTCGACGACAACGGCAAGCGAGTCGTTCCGGAAGTGAAGGCCGGCGACTTCGTTCTGTTCGGCAAGTGGTCGGGCACCGAAGTGAAGATCGACGGCGAGGACCTCCTGATCATGAAGGAGTCCGACATCATGGGCATTCTCGAAGGCCGCCCGGCCGCGAAGAAGAAGGCTGCTTAAGCAGCTTCTTCGGCGAAGAACATTCCACTCAGGAGATAATTCATCATGGCAGCCAAAGACGTAAAATTCGGCGCCGACGCGCGTGAGAGACTGCTCCGCGGCGTCGACATTCTTGCCGACGCAGTGCAGGTGACGCTCGGTCCCAAGGGCCGCAACGTCGTCATCGAGAAGAGCTTCGGCGCCCCGCGCACGACCAAGGACGGCGTGACGGTGGCCAAGGAGATCGAACTCGCAGACAAGTTCGAGAACATGGGCGCACAGATGGTGCGCGAAGTCGCCTCCAAGACCAACGACGCTGCCGGCGACGGCACGACGACGGCGACGGTTCTGGCCCGCGCGATCGTTCGCGAAGGCTCAAAGGCGGTTTCCGCCGGCATGAACCCGATGGACCTGAAGCGCGGCATCGAGAAGGCGGTTGAAATCGTCGTCGCCGACCTCAAGAAGCGCTCCAAGAAGGTCAAGTCGAACGAGGAAATCGGCCAGGTCGGCACGATCTCCGCGAATGGCGACGTCGAAGTCGGCAAGATGATCGCCGAAGCGATGGCCAAGGTCGGCAATGAAGGCGTGATCACGGTCGAGGAAGCCAAGAGCCTGCTCACCGAGCTCGACGTCGTCGAAGGCATGCAGTTCGATCGCGGCTACATCTCGCCCTACTTCATCACGAATGCGGACAAGATGGTTGCCGAGCTCGACGAGCCGCACATCCTCATCCACGAAAAGAAGCTCACCAGCCTGCAGCCGTTGCTGCCGATCCTGGAAGCGGTTGTGCAGTCGGGACGTCCGCTGCTCATCATCGCCGAAGAGATCGAAGGCGAAGCGCTGGCGACCCTCGTCGTCAACAAGCTGCGTGGCGGCCTCAAGGTGGCTGCCGTCAAGGCGCCCGGCTTCGGCGATCGTCGCAAGGCGATGCTCGAAGACATCGCCATCGTGACCGGAGGCCAGGTGATCAGCGAAGACCTCGGCATCAAGCTCGAGAACGTCAAGCTGAACATGCTGGGCACGGCCAAGAAGGTCCGCATCGACAAGGACAACACGACGATCATCGACGGCGCCGGCAAGAAGTCCGAGATCCAGGCCCGCGTCGGTCAGATCAAGACCCAGATCGAAGAGACCACGTCGGACTACGACAAGGAAAAGCTGCAGGAACGTCTGGCGAAGCTCGCCGGCGGCGTTGCGGTCATCCGCGTCGGCGGTGCGACGGAAGTCGAAGTGAAGGAAAAGAAGGATCGCGTCGACGACGCGCTCAACGCGACCAAGGCCGCGGTTGAGGAAGGCATCGTTCCGGGCGGCGGCGTCGCGCTGCTGTACGCAACGAAGTCCCTCGCGGGCGTCACTGGCGAGAACGAAGACCAGACGCAGGGCATCGCGATCGTCCGCAAGGCGATCCAGAGCCCGATCCGTCAGATCGTCGAGAACGCCGGCGTGGAAGCCTCCATCGTCGTCGGCAAGCTGCTCGAGCAGAAGTCGACCACGTTCGGCTTCAACGCGCAGACCGAAGCCTATGCCGACATGATCGACACCGGCATCGTCGACCCGACCAAGGTCGTGCGTACGGCCCTGCAGAACGCTTCGTCCGTTGCCTCGCTGCTGATCACGACCGAAGCGATGGTCGCGGATCGCCCGAAGAAGGAAGCGGCCGGCGCCGGCGGAATGCCCGGCGGCGGCATGGGCGGCATGGGTGACATGGACTTCTAAGTCCGCCCGTCCGACGCAAAGCAAAAAAAGGCCCGGTGGAAACACCGGGCCTTTTAGTTTGCGGAAGGCTGCGCGCTTTTCAGTACGGCTTCATCCGCCCCGCGCCTTTGCATCTTTGGCAATCCGGCACGGACAGTCTGATGACGTTCTTGGGGTGCGGCCGCACGGCCTTGCCGGTGCCGCCGCAGGACGGACAAATGTCCGCCACGATCATTGGCTTGGGTTTCTTCAAGATCATGTCTGCCTGCTCGTCTGGCTGCGTCTTCGAGAAAAACACGAGAGAGACCATGGCACCGCGGGGCATGGGGGAAACCAGAACGCGTCTGCGATACCATGGCATCTCTCTCGCGAGACCATTCAGACCGACGAGCGTTACCGAGTCCCTAAAGGGCTAAAAAATGTCACAAGAAAAAACGCAATAGCCCCTGCGCTGCAGCGATTTCCCACATTTTGCGCAAGCTGTCGCGCTCTGGTTGTGACCGGAGCGCGCGCGATACACGCAAACGAAAACGGCGGCACGACGGCCGCCGTTTTCTGCAAGGTAATCTGTGTCAGGCTTTGCGGGCCCTGCGCCGTCCGATCAAACCGATCGCTGTCAGGCCTGCGCCCAACAATGTGATCGTCATCGGCTCCGGCGTCGGCACCGGCGTATTTTGCGGTGGCGATGCGAACGTGCCGCCAAGCGAAATCACGCCCTGGTTGGTCTGTGTCAGGCTGATGTTTTCGCTGGCGCCCAGGGGAGCCGTGCTTCCAGACGGGAATAGCGTGCCAGGCGTGAACGTTCCGGTCAGGAAAATCGAGAGCGTCGTCGGGGTCTGGCCGAAAACCGAGATAGACGTCGGATTGAAATCGCCGAACGCCGCGTCGTTGAACGCAAACGTCGCCTTATTGGTCAGATCCAGCGTCGTGCCAGTGAGCGACACCATCGTGTCGATGGGGATGACGTTGAAGTCTCCCGCACCCACCGCCAGAAGCGAGAACGTCATGTTCGCACTGCTGAGCGTGATCGTCGTGCTCGTTCCAAGATTGCCGCCGGTCTCGTTTGTGCTTGATACAACCGCGCCAAGCGTGTCGGAACCGCTGATTGCGGTTGCGGCGGCCGGACTCAATGAAAGCAAGAGTGCCGCCGACAAGGCTGAGATGGCCAAGGGGTAGCGCATTGGTTCTCCTTTTCCGCGATGAGGCTTTCGCCGTCACCGCACATCTAAAGTTTCCCAACCGCACGCCAAGCTTCGCAAAACATGTGCCATGTCAGGCGGTTGCCCGCTTTTTCGAAAATCGATCTGACGCATATTTTTCAGGTGTAAACGTGGTTAACAACTTTTCCGGAGGCGCCGCGCGGCGAAAGTGCAAAAGCGGGAGAAACGCTGCGCTTATTCGCGCAGAGTCGATGCCGGTGAACTGCCAAATCCGATTACACACGATGCGAAGAATTTCCACTCGCGTGCGCAGAACGAAACTCAGGCGCGCAATCGATCAGTGGAATTATTCATGCGTGTGGAATTCGAACGCAGCGATGCGCAATGACCAAACTTTGTCACAACTGCCAACGCAAACACCGTGACAAGGTTTCTCCGATCCGAAGTGATCAGGGCCGCCGCGCCGAAGTCCGTGCCCCTCTCGGACCCCTAAGACCTCCGGCGCGGCGGTCCACTTTTCTTTTCATCGCGGTGCGTGTGCCTAGTGCTTGATGAAATCAGGCGGCGGCGGCAGATGGTCCGGCTTGTTCTGCGGAGCGATCGGCTGCGGACTCGCTGGTGCCTGCTGGTCGGGCGGCGGAATGTCGGCGCCGCCTGCCGGCTTGGTTTTTGTGACCGGAACATCGTTCGCACAGAGCTTCGGCGATTTCACCGCTACGCCTGTTTTCACATCGGTCCAGTTGCCGTCGCGCAGCGCGAAGGCCTGGCCGCTGGCATGGTTCGCTGCGTGCGTCGGATCGTGCGCATCCAGTTTTGCGCCAGGCGGCGGGCCAGGCGCAAACTGCCGCGCGGTTCCGACAGCGCTCGGCGCCGTGCTCTGCTTGTCCTTCGGCCCCGCGACGGCAACGCCGATCCACTGCCGCTTGCCGCAATCGAAATAGAAGACATAGGGAAGAAGCGTTCCGGCATGTTTGGGATCGGGAAGATTGCCAGTGGCCGTCGACGGGTTCGTCGGATCCGCCACCGCGCCTTCGGGCGGAAATTCCGCACGCGCCGGCAGCGCGCTGAACAGCGCCAGGCTGCATATGCCAAGACAGGAAGCGGCGAGCCGCCGCAATCGGACACCACGCATCACGCGCACCTCCCCATGCCAATTTTCAGGGGCCGCAGAATGCGCGTGGCGCACCGGTCCCCCAAAACCCAAGTGCCGGGGGACAATAGCACATGCCGCCGCGCCGAGTCGGCGGACTCTGCGGCGCGCAGCGCGAGGACGCGTTCAACTCTCGAATGTAGTTAATGCGTGAAGCTAGATGGAATGACCGTTCATGGCTTCCGCGTGCCGCTCGGGCGCCAAAATATCGGCGCGCTCGCTTTCAGCCGGCTCCTCGACTTCGCCCATGATGACGAAGTCCTGATGCGGATACCGCTTCTTCAGCCGCGTCATCTCCCAGCGCGCTTCATCGAGTGTCATTTCGAGGGCAACCGGCCCCCGGCTGGAATAGCCCCCAGCGGACTCGCGGCGGAAGATGGCGAACTTTGAAGTCATGGTGCGGCGTCCCTCTCTCCTGACTGGCCCCGGTGCGCGGCTTCGCGGGCGGCGTCCGCGCCGCGAAGGGCGCAAAAAACCACCGTATGGCGGGCGGCAGGATGAGCCGGATTCGAAAGTCCGGTTAAATGCGGGCAGCCCCCAAGGCGAACCACTTGTCAGAACGATAAGCAGCAAGTTCCAAAGCGGTTGTGACAAAACTGGGACAACCACGTTGGGGCATTGCACTTCATCCGCAGCGCGCCGCAGTGCGGACGTGGCACAGCCATTGCTACTGACCATTCGAGCCAGGACGGCAAGGACGGTTATGAGACAGCACACGTTTGCAATTCGAGACACCGCGACCTTTGAAAGCGCGCCCAAAGCGCCGCTTCCCGTCGCACCGATCAACGCTGTTCAGTTTGTCCAGTCGAGCACCAAGCCGGCGGCGCGTTCCGCCTTCGGCCGTCGCGGCACCTCTGCGCCGGAGAAAAGCTGGAAGCCGGAAACCAAGAAATCGCCGAACGCGATGGCCAAGGCCGTGTCCAATTTCTGGAACGCCGGTAAACCCGGCCGCCTGCGCCGCAGCTAGGCGATTCTACCCTTAACGCCGTCCCACGAGCTGAGTCCCGCACCGCGGCAGCATGCGCCCGAATTGGGACAGGCGCGCCTCCGCACCGCAGTTTTCCTCATCATTTTACGATGGCACGCAGTTTGCTCCGTTCCAGGCGAGACTTGAAACGGTGTTCGCCATGAGACGCTTAACGTTCCAGATTGAGCAGACCGCCACGCTCAACGGCGGCAGGGCAAAAGCAGAACCAAAGGCGCAGCCGCGCGACTTCAACGCGCGTCCGAACATGCTGCGCGCACAGGTCTTCCAGAAATATTCCGGCTCGAATCTTCCGGCACGCGGAGTCTTTGAAGACTTTGGGGTAGCAGCGAGATGATCGATCCGAACATCCTCGTCGGCAGCCAGTATGTGAGTCCCAAGGCATTGCGCTTCTCGCGCAATCAGGTTGAAGCGGGCATCGCGCATCTTCCCTGGGAAAGCCGTCTGAAGCCGCTGCGTCCGCTCTCGCGCGACATCGCGCTCACGATCGGCGTTGCTTCGACCATCGCGGCGGCCGTGTTTCTGGTCTGACGATCCGCCCCTGGCTACGCCTCAGCACAAATGAAAACGGCGGCCAGTGGCCGCCGTTTCAATTTCACGGATGATGACGAGCTTCAGGACCGCTTCTTCTTGCGGCGCATCGCGGCCGCGCCCAGAAGTCCGGCACCGAACAGCGACAACGTCACGGGCTCGGGAACGCGGTTCACGTCCAGCGTCTGCGTGCCGGAATTGTCACCATAGTAGCTGTCCCAGTACATCAGCTGGAGATCGCCGGCGTAGCCGGAGCCGATCATGCCGGTTCCGATCAGGAAATAGCCATTGGTGGTCGTGTGGCCAACCAGTGCGCCGTAGTTGGCGGTGAAGCCGTTCTGCGTCCACTGACCATAACCGGATGCGACGGGATCGATGCCGGCGGCGGTGGAGTCACGCGAATAGGGTGTTTCGGCGCCAGCGCTCCAGATCGTTGTCAAAGCGTTCTCAACGGAGAAAGAGTAGGTGTCAGCGTTGTTGAGGACGAGACCGGTGTCGAGCGGCGTGGAAATCGAGTCGGACAGGGCATCGACCGTGTACGTGGTTGCACTCGCGGGCGTGGACAACGCCACGGCGGCAGCAACGGCAACAACCCCAAAACAGGTAGATCTGAAAACGTTCATCCGGCTCATGCTCTCTTCAATAGCCTCGAAAATTACGCAAGAATCATACCGAAAACGTAAGACGCTGAATTTACTGGGTTGGCGAGTCGAAGCCGAATCAAAACTGTAAGCACGACTTACAGTTCGTTCTGATTCGCTGTCGCCGGATCGCGCCGCTGCAACCTGAGGTCACGTCGCGCGCGCTACTCTTGCGATCCGGCGCGATTAACGATTGTCTCCGCGTCCACGGTTGAGCAGACCTGTCGTCGCGCAACCACACCAGGCACAGGCAGGACGATTATGAGCAAGGTTCTCGTCACGGGCGGTTCGGGCTTCGTCGCCAGCCACTGTATCCTCCAGCTTCTCGCTGCCGGTCATGACGTGAAAACGACCGTGCGCAATCTCAGCCGCGAGGCCGACGTGCGCGCGCTGGTGAAGGAGCAAGGCAGCCGCCTCGGCTTCGTCGCGGCCGATCTGGAATCCGACGCCGGCTGGGCGGATGCTGTCGCCGGCTGCGAATTTGTCCTGCACGTCGCCTCGCCCTTTCCGGCCGGCGCGCCCAAGCATGAAGACGAGCTGATCGTTCCGGCGCGCGAGGGCGCATTGCGCGTTCTGCGCGCGGCGCGCGACGCCGGCGTCAGGCGCGTCGTCCTCACCTCTTCCTTCGCCGCGATCGGATATGGCCACAAGCCCAGGACAGCGCCGTTCACAGAGGCCGACTGGAGCGATCCGGCCGGCGACGACACCACCGCCTATGCAAAGTCCAAGACACTGGCCGAACGCGCGGCTTGGGACTTCATCGCGAGGGAGGGCGGCGGCCTCGAGCTCAGCGTCGTCAATCCGGTCGGAATCTTTGGTCCCGTGCTCGGGCCCGATATCTCCACCTCGATCCTGATCGTTCAGCGCATGATGGACGGCGATCTGCCCGGCATGCCGAAACTTCTTTTCGGCGTCGTCGATGTGCGCGACGTCGCAGACCTGCACTTGCGCGCGATGACCAATCCGGCGGCGAAAGGCGAACGCTTTCTGGCTGTCGCCGGCCCGTTCATCTCGATGGCCGATATTGCGGCGATCCTGAAGCGCCGCATGGGAGCGGCGGCCGCTAACGTTCCGACGCGGCGCCTGCCGAACTGGATGGTGCGCCTTGTCGGGCTGTTCGACCCGGCGGTCAGCCTCATCACGCTCGAACTCGGCAAGAAGAAAAGCGCCAGCAATGAGAAAGCCCGCCGCGTCCTCGGCTGGACGCCGCGCAGCAACGAAGAAGCCATCGTTGCCACCGCGCAAAGCCTTATCGATCTGGGGCTATTAAAGGCGAGCGCGAAAAAGGCGGCGTGAGGCGGCACTGGTCTCAGGTCAGAATTTTCAAGTCTTGATCGCACGTCCGATCCGGCGTTTTCTCCGCGCGCAAAACCAATTGAGGAATCCCATGTCCTACACAATTTACGACGCCTCTGTTCCGGTCATGATCCGGGCGCTGACCAATCTCTCCAAGATCGTCGACAAGGCCGTCGCGCAGGCGGCGAAGGATGGAGTGCAACTCTCCACGCTGCTCGACGCGCGGCTCGCGCCCGACATGCATCCCTTCACGCGGCAGATCCAGATGGCGAGCGATGCGGCAAAGGGCGCGGCGGCGCGGCTGGCCAACATCGATGCGCCTTCCATGCCCGATACCGAAACAACATTTCCCGAACTCAAAGCACGCCTCGAAAAGACGATCGCGTTTCTGAACAGCGTCGGCGCCGACAAGATCGCCGGTGCGGAGGACCGCACCATCGTGTTGAAGTTCCCGCAGGGCGAGATGAAGTTCACCGGCCGCGATTTCCTCGCCAGCTTCGCGCTGCCGAACTTCTTCTTCCATGTGACGACGGCCTACGCGCTGTTGCGCCACAAGGGGATCACACTCGGCAAGATGGATTTCCTCGGCGGGGTGTGAAGTTTTGATCCAGCTTCGACCATCGTCATGGGCGGCCTCGAGCCGCCCATGACCGGTGGCCAAGTGACGTCCTAAACATTAATTCCTATAACTCGGCTTGAATTCCTAGAACAAGACCCCATCTGTTCCTCATGAAGAAGGAGGAACGGCCGTGACGCTGTAGCGACAACGCGAGACCAGACAGGTTCGGATGCGAGCTCGCGCGCATCCTTGCGACACGGGCATTCCGGTTTCCGCTCTCCCTAGGCGGGGCACGTTTCCCGGCTTTCGCTCAAACCGGGGCGGTGGAAGCAAAGGTGCATGTGGTTGGTCGTTCGGCCCTCCGCTTGCCTGCCATGTGCCGGGAACCAGGGCGGGCGTTGCGCGGGCGGCGGCCGCCTTTTTTGTGGCCGCATTGCAAAGCCGAGAATGGATGACCATTTCCAGTCCATGCCGGAGACCCGCATCATCCCCTGCCCGCATTGTGACACTCTGAACCGCGTTCCCGCCGAACGCGACGCCGACCAGGGTGTGTGCGAGCGCTGTCACCAGCCCTTGTTCGAGGGTCATCCCGTCGCGCTCACCGCGGCGCGCTTCGATCGTCACGCGAGCGCGCAGCTTCCGCTTATCGTCGATTTCTGGGCGGAGTGGTGCGGCCCCTGCAAGACGATGGCGCCGGTGTTCGAGAAGGCGGCGAAAGAGTTCGAGCCGCGCGCGCGTTTCGCCAAGGTGGATTCGGATGCCGAGGGACCGCTTGCCGCGCGCTTCAGCATCCGCTCGATCCCGACACTTGTGATGCTGCATCGCGGACGCGAAGTGGCGCGCCTCTCAGGCGCATTGCCGCCGGCAGAACTGCACCGCTGGATCGAGACGCACCTTCCCGCCTAGCGCCAGTGATCGAGCTCGATCCACCAGTCGCCGTCGATGTTCTTTTCGAAGGAGGCGATCCGCACGCGCGTGTCGAGATAGGTGTTGAGGTCCTTGGGCGGCGGTTCCTTGACCACGATGATGCGGAACAGGGGCGGGCCGTAGCGGTACTTCTTGTAGTTCGCGTTCTGATCGACTCCCGACGACCACATTTCGATCCAGAGCTGGCAGCCGCGCAGATATTTGATGCCGTGCGCGCCGATCGCGTCCATCTCGGCGAGATAGTGCTTTTCGTCCGCCGCCGGAATCTGCGGTTGGGTCCAGGCCGGATCGCGGCTGATAGTGAGGTCGTAGCGAAGACGGCAAAGTTCCGTGCGCAAGGTCTCGAACGCTTGCCGCTTGTCGAGGAAGGCGTCGCGCATCGCCTTGTCGCTCGGCGCATCGTCGCCGCAGCCGGCCAGCGCGACGGCAATGATGGAAAAGAGAAGCGCCGGAACAAACCTCATTGCGGCAATACGGCCTTGGCCGTTGATCTTGCATAGAGACGCGCAACCAGCATGACTTATCCGCCTTCGGCGACGCCGCTCAATCCGGCGCCCGGCTGCCAGCCTAATCGAAGTCTGTGATGGTGCAACCGGGCGCGAGCCGCCTGAGACTCGCGCCCCAGCCGGTCAGGTGTGCGTCGGTGGCGCGACCTTGGTGAAGGAGCCGAGCTGGCAGACCTGGTGCGAACGCAGCACGCGGATCGTCTGGCGGTCGCTGCTGCACAACTCGTCATAGTGCAGGACATAGACGAAGCCATCCCACAACAGGCCATTGCACGCGTTCTTCATGTCGTTGCGATAGACCGTGCCGTCCTTCATCTTGAACAGAATGGTCTTGGCATCGACCACGTGCGTGCTGTCGATGTAATAGGTATTGAGGCAGATATTCTGGTCGGCTGGCGGACCGGCCACTGCGGGCGTGATGCAGACAGCGCCAAGCGCCGCCAACGCCGCCACTTTTGCGATCGTTTTCATAAGAGTCTCCACATCGTCGCCCCTACGCCGCCATATTCGCTCAAGACGAAAGCGGCGACAACAGTGCAAGGCCGCAATTACGGCTCTGCGGCTTGACTTATCACGTAACATTGACAGATGGTCCGCCCGCTCTTCCGTATGGAGATAACACCATGTCTGCCGCCGCCGGTTCCTCGATTCTCATCACACTGCCCGACGGGAAGACGCTGGATTTCCAAAAGGGCGTGACCGGCGCGGAGATCGCAGCCTCCATCGGCCCCGGCCTCGCCAAGGCGGCATTGATCCTCGAAGTCGACGGTGCGCAATGGGACCTCTTCCGGCCCATCGAGCGGGACGCCAAGATCCGCATCATCACCAGGAAGGACCCCGAGGCGCTGGAGCTGATCCGCCACGACGCCGCGCATGTCCTCGCCATGGCCGTGCAGGATCTCTATCCCGGCACCCAGGTGACCATCGGTCCGGCGATCGACGACGGCTTCTATTATGACTTCGCGCGCAAGGAGCCGTTTACGCCCGAAGACCTGCCGAAGATCGAAGCCAAGATGCATGAGATCGTGAAGGCCGGCCTGCCGACCACGCGCGAAGTGTGGCCGCGCGACAAGGCGATCCAGCACTTCAAGGACATCGGCGAGACCTACAAGGCCGAGTTGATCGAGAGCATCCCGGCGGGAGAAGACGTCTCGATCTATTACCACGGCAACTGGCACGACTTGTGCCGCGGTCCGCACTTCCAGAACACGTCCAAGATCGGCGACGCCTTCAAGCTGACCAAGATCTCCGGCGCCTATTGGCGCGGCGATGCCAAGAACGCGCAGCTTCAGCGCATCTACGGCACCGCATGGCGAGACAAGAAGGAACTGGAGGATCACCTCCACCGGCTCGAGGAAATGGAAAAGCGCGACCATCGCAAGATCGGCCGCGACCTCGAGCTCTTCACCTTCTCGCCCGATGTCGGCGCAGGACTTCCGCTCTGGATGCCGAACGGCATGGTGATCCGCCAGGAACTCGAATTCCTTGCGACGCAGGAAGAACGCCGCGACGGCTACAAGCGCGTCTCCACTCCGGAAATCACGAAGGAAGCGCTCTACATCCGTTCGCGCCACCTCGCCTACTACAAGGAGGACATGTATTCGCCGATCGATATCGAGGGCGAGAACTACTACCTCAAGCCGATGAACTGCCCGCATCACCACATGATCTATCTGGCGACGCGGCATTCCTATCGCGAGCTGCCATTGCGGCTGGCCGAATACGGCCACTGCTACCGCTACGAAGCGTCGGGCGGCCTCTCCGGCCTGATGCGCGTGCGCGGTTTTGCGCAGAACGACGCGCACATCTATTGCCGGCACGACCAGGCACAGGAGGAGTTTGTCCGCGTCATGCGCCTGCACGCGCGCTACTACGACCTGATGGGCATCAAGGAATATTACATGCGCCTGTCGCTGCCCGACCTCACCAAGAAGCACAATTTCGTCGATGAGCCCGAGAAGTGGCGCGCCGCCGGCGACATCATCCGCGCCGCGATGAAGGAAACCGGCTATCCGTACGCCGAGTCCGAAGGCGAAGCCGCGTTTTACGGCCCCAAGGTCGACTTCATGATCAAGAGCGTGATCGGCACCGAGTATGCGATCTCGACCAACCAGCTCGACTTCATGGCGACCCAGACATTCAACCTCACCTATATCGGCGAGGACGGTCACGAGCATCCTGTCTACGTCATCCATCGTGCGCCGCTCGGCAGCCATGAGCGGTTCACTGCGTTCCTGATCGAGCACTATGCCGGCGCATTCCCGACCTGGCTGGCGCCCATCCAGGCGCGCGTCATCCCGATCAGCGAGAAGGCGTCCGACTATGCGCACAAAGTCGTCGACGCGCTGTTCCAGACACCTGTCGTGAACGGCACGACCGGATTGCGGGTCGACATCGATCTGGCGAATGAGCGCATGCAGAAGAAGATCCGCGACGCCCAGTTGCAGAAGATCCCCTACATGCTCGTCGTCGGCGAACGCGAGGCGGCGGAAGGTAAAGTCGCGGTTCGCCTGCGTTCCGGCAAGGATCTGGGACCGATGCCGCTTGAAACTGTCATAGAACGGATCAAAAAGGAGGCGGAATCCCGGGTGGATGTGGCCGAATAGCCCTTGCCAATCCGCCCGCGCCACCTATTCTTACAAGGCTAGCAGTCGCCCGCGCGACTCGTAGAGGACATTCGCCCACGGCCCAGATCCGAACCCGGTTTTGCGAGGCATAGGCAAGGTCCTCGCAAAATGCGTTTTCGCGCGGGTTCAACACAGGAGAGAAAGTCATAGTACCCAGACGTTTCCAGCAGCCCGACAAGGCACCCGCCAAGGATGGGCCACGTATCAATGAGGAGATCTTCTCGCGCACCATCCTTCTGATCGGAGATGACGGCCACAAATACGGCCCGATCGGCATCGATGAAGCCCGCGCAATCGCCGAAGAAAAAGGCTTCGACCTGGTCGAGGTTTCGCCAGAAGCGAAACCGCCCGTGGTCAAGCTGATGGACTACGGCAAGTACAAGTACGAACAGCAGAAGAAGGCCGCCGAGGCGCGCAAGAAGCAAAAGGTCATCGAGATCAAGGAGATCAAGATGCGCCCGACCATCGACGACCATGACTACGACACCAAAATGAAGGCGATGCGCCGCTTCTTCGACGAAGGCGACAAGGTCAAGGTTACCCTGCGCTTCCGCGGCCGCGAGATGGCGCACCAGAATCTCGGCATGGAGCTGCTCAATCGCGTCCACAAGGACGTCGAGCCCGTCGCCAAGATGGAACAGTGGCCGAAGATGGAAGGCCGCCAAATGATGATGGTCCTGGCGCCGCGGTGAGCTTGGACTGTGCGAGAACCGGGGCGCTGGCAGCGAAGGCTGCCGGCGCCTCTCTCATTTCGCGTCTGGAGAGCGCGCGATGAAAGTCTTGCCGTTCCTGATGTTTGAAGGCAACTGCGAGGAAGCGATGAACTTCTACGTTTCGCTCATCCCGCAAAGCCGGATCATCGACATTGTGCGCTTTGGCGCCGGCCAAGCGGGCAAGCAAGGCACAGTGATGCGTGCCACGCTCAATGTCGGCGGTCAGACGGTGATGTGCATCGACAGCGCCGTGAAGCACGCCTTCACCTTCACGCCGTCCATCTCGTTCTTCGTTGAGTGCGAGTCAGAAGCTCAACTGGACCACATTGCGTCGGAACTCGGCGCCGGCGGAAACATACTCATGCCGCTCGGCTCGTACGGATTCAGCCGCAAGTTCACCTGGCTCAACGACCGTTTCGGCGTGTCCTGGCAATTGAATCTGCCATGATGGTTCAGTCGACGGACTTGTACGCGACCGGCAGCGGACGCGCAGCAACTGACCCTTGTGATGCGCCTGGCGCTTCGACACGCGCAATGTCTGGTTTCAGTCCGGTGCTTGCCTTGAAGACAACGCGGCCATCGCGAATGAAGACCATCACTTGCGGGACACTGTGCTCGACCGCTGCCGAAAAGCCGATCTCCGACAACGGGTGACCGTCAACACCCGATCGGGCGAACGTCGCCGCGCTGAAGATCATCGCGCTGCATCGATCGCGTGCCTCCACGCAATCCTGGATGACTGCGTTCAACTTATCGAACCCGGCGGTATCGCGCGGCATGAAGCGTTCCATCACGCCGAGATAGGACAGGATCTGCGCATTCGATGACAAGGGGTCGAAGCCCAGGCGAACAAGCTCTGAAGCACGCGTGGCTCCGGGCCGAACGCGCGCATAGGCGGCGGAAAGTTCATCGACGCTCAAGAGCTTTGGTGGTGAAGCATCGCCCTGGCGTGGAAGCAGAGTGAGCGTCCCGCAGCCCACAAGAGCCAACGCCGCTATCAGGAATGTGACCGCAGTCACGTGGCGCAGCGACCCGCCGCGTTCGTCGTCCACCATGTGCCCCAACGCCCGACTTTTATCGTTGCCGAAAGCTAAACAGCTTTCCGCCAATATGAGAAGTATCCGTCGGCAGTCGTGTAACCACCCCGCGTTACGGATTTAAGACTGCATTGCAGCAGTCGGTGAGGGCGGAAATCTCACAGTTTGCGCCGGTGAGAACAACGGCGATAACCTTGTTTTTCGCGTCATACCTGTTCGAAAGAAGCGCTGCCAGCGCCGCAGATCCACCCGGCTCGACCAGCAGCTTCAGCCGCTGAGCAGCAAAACTTACGGCGACCTGCAGATCGGGGTCGCTAACCGATACGGCGCCCACGCCACACTTTTGCGCGAGGGCGAACGGGATTTTGCCCGGCATCGGCGCCATCAGTGCGTCTGCAATCGATGGAGCACCACCTTTTGCGGGCGTCCTGCTTCCTGCTGCAAGTGACACACCCATGCCGTCGAACCGCTCCGGTTCGACGCCGATCACCTTCGATTGCGGGCTGACGCCGGAGATGGCTAAAGCGATTCCCGTCGTCAGGCCCCCTCCACCACAGGGCGACAGAATGGCGTCGAGCGAGGCACCGCGCCCGCGCACCTCTTGCGCAATTTCAAGACCAACCGTGCCCTGCCCCGCGACCACCATTGCATTGTCGAACGGTTCAATGAGCGCCGCGCCAGTTCGTTCCACTATTTCTCGCGCGATGGCTTCACGATCGTCGGTGTAGCGATCATAGAAGACAATTTCGGCGCCCAGACGCCGCGTCCCCGCTATCTTGGGCGCAGGAGCATCCTTCGGCATGACGATCGTTGCCGGGATCGTAAACAGACCGGCGGCCGCCGCAACACCCTGAGCGTGATTGCCAGAGGAAAACGCCACGACACCGTTTTGCCGCCGCTGCAGAGGAATTTGCAGAACGGTGTTCAGCGCGCCGCGAAACTTGAACGACCCCGTTCGCTGAAGAGTCTCCAGCTTCAGGAACACCCGCGCACCGACGCGCGCGTTGAGCTCGGCGCTCTCATGCAGCGGTGTGCGGACCACCCAAGGGGCGATGCGGGCAGCGGCCAGCTCGACATCGGAAAAGTCGGGAACATTGTTCGACATGGCAGCCTCGATAACCAACTCGGCCAGTCTAGACCAAATAGCTGCACTGGGCCTATCGGAGAGACGACACTATCGCCTGCAC
>Ga0265325_10001224_pt1 | contig 18287 bp, 15 predicted proteins | sample 41420metaG_FD_202090 | JGI IMG/M metagenome (GOLD analysis project Ga0265325, IMG submission 202090) | Rhizosphere microbial communities from Carex aquatilis grown in University of Washington, Seatle, WA, United States - 4-14-20 metaG | ecosystem: Host-associated > Plants > Roots > Rhizosphere...
TCCATCGTCTCCGCGCCGAGCGCCCGATAGAAAGAAATGGCGGGCTCATTCCGCGAGCTGGCGGATGAGATGGGCGATGGTTGCGATATCCTCCGCACGTGCAGGGCGAATCATCGGGCGAGCTTAGCCCGGTCCGGCCCCGGACACGCGAGCTCGCGCAAGCGGGTGCTCCCTCGACATCCACGACGGCGCCGGGTAACGATTTCGCTCCGATGACCGCCGCTCCGTCCACGCGTACGATTCGCATCCTCGTGGCCAAGCCGGGACTCGACGGACACGATCGAGGCGCCAAAGTGGTCGCACGGGCGCTCCGCGACGCGGGCTTCGAAGTGATTTACACAGGGCTCCACCAAACGCCCGAGATGATTGCGAGCGCCGCCGTACAAGAGGACGTCGACGCCGTGGGTCTCTCGATCATGAGCGGGGCTCACAACACCCTCTTTCCCGCGGTGATCGACGAGCTAAAGAAGCGCGGCGCGGCCGACACGGTCGTCTTCGGGGGCGGCATCATCCCGGAGGCCGATCGCGAACGGCTTACGACGGCTGGGGTCGCGGGCGTCTTCACCCCGGGGGCCTCGCTCGAGTCCATCATTCAGTGGGTCCGCGACAACGTGCATCCGAGGCCGTAAGCGGCTGTCCTCGGACACCCCGGAATCCGGCGCGGACGCCCCCTGTCCCTCGTCTTGCGGGGCGTCCCGCGACATCGACGCCGGCACGTCGATCGCACTCGCGAACGTCCCATGACGGGACCCGTGCGCTCGCTCGTCGCGTTCGTCTTTCCAATGGTGTGCTGCGGCGACCTCGCTCCTGCTCCGTCCTCCGGCGTCACTCCGAGCGCCGACGAGGCAGTTCCCCCTGCCGGCATCGCCGACCACGGCGACGACCCAGCCGTCGTGGCCATCGACGTCGGTGGCCAGGAGCTCTGCGGCGCCGTGCTCATCGCGAGGGACATCGTCCTCACCGCGCGACACTGCCTGGTGACGACCGGGCCGGCCGGCCCGTGCCCGGTTTCGGGGCCACAAATCGCCGGTGAGCTCCCGCCGTCGGCCCTCCGAATCCTCGTTGGGGACGAGCTCGCCGGCGCCGAGGAGCGAGCCCGTGGCAGCGCGGTGTTCGAGCCGCCGGGCGAGGTACTCTGCGGCGCCGACGTCGCGGCCGTCTTGCTCGACACACCCATCGACGACATTCGCCCCCTTGCCGTCCGTCCCACCGGGGCCGCCCTGGGCGATCGCCTGAGGACCGTCGGCTTCGCCGAGCTCGCGGGGACGACCGGACTGCAAAAGGTCGTGAGCGACCATCTCGCCGTACTCGACACGGCCGCAGCGGAGCTGCGGTTCCCGGAGGCCTGCGGGCGGAGTACCGGCGGTCCCGCGATCGACGAAGCGACGGGGGACGTCGTCGGCGTCGACTCACGCTGGACGGGTTCGGCGTGCACCGGGGCGGGGGCGGTCGCCGTGTACACGCGGGCCGATGCGTTCTTCTCGCTCGTCACTGCCGCGCTTGCTCAGAGCAGCGGATCCGCGACATCGTCGAGCGGCCAGGAGAAGACGAAGATCGGTCCGATCGACATGGGAGCCAACTGCGCCCGAGGGGCCGACTGCGCCGCGGGTGTCTGCGTCACCGATCTTGCCCAAGAGTACTGTTCGCGTAGCTGCGATCCGCTCGACCCGTGCCCCGCTCATTTCCGATGCAAGAAAACCGCCCAGGGCGCCTGGGTGTGCGGGCGAAGCTAGCCCGCTCCCAGGCGAGACGACGGTCGCGCCGGCCCCGACCGGCGGCACCCCTCCCTTGACTTTCCAAGCCGATCTCGAAGACACAGGACCGAATGGACTTCGAGCTGTCCGAACATCACAAGCTCCTCCGTCAGAGCGTGCGAGACTTCGCTCGCTCCGAGATCGCGCCCCATGCCCAGCGCTGGGACAAGGAAGAGCGTTTTCCGACCGAGCTGGTCCCCAAGCTCGCTCACATGGGGCTCCTCGGCATCCGGATCCCCGAGGCGTATGGCGGCTCAGGTATGGACATGGCCGCCTACGCGGTTTGCGTCGAAGAGATCGCGCGCGTCGACGGGTCGATCGCGCTCACGGTCGCCTCCCACAACGGCTTGGGCACGGGCCACGTCCTGGCCTTCGGCTCGGAGTCGCAGAAGCGAAAATACCTCGCGAAGGCGGCGTCGGGCGAGTGGCTGGCGGCGTGGGCGCTGACCGAACCGGGCAGCGGAAGCGACGCGGCGGCCTTGCGCACCGTCGCGCGCCGCGACGGCGAAGAATGGGTCATCGACGGGACGAAGACGTTCATCACGCAGGGATCGGTCGGCGGCTTTTGCGTCGTGCTCGCCCGCACGAACCCCGCGGTCGCCAAGCAGCGCGGCATCACCGCGTTCATCGTCGAACACGGCACCCCGGGGTTCTCGGCGTCCAGGCACTTGTCCAAGCTCGGCTGCCGGGCGAGCGACACGGTCGAACTCGCGCTCGACGGCGTGCGGGTCTCGGACTCGCAGCGCCTGGGAGAAGTGGACCAGGGGTTTGCCAACACGATGCGCATCCTCGACGGGGGCCGGATCTCGATTGCGGCGATGGCCATCGGCCTCGGCTTCGGTGCGCTCGAGCTGGCCATCCGCTACGCAAAGGAGCGGCACGCCTTCGGGCATCCGATTGCGGACTTTCAGAGCATCCAGTGGATGATCGCCGACGCCAAGGCGGAGCTCGACGCGGCCGCACTCCTGACGTATCGGGCCGCGTGGCTCGCGGACAGCGGGCGGCGCTACACGAAGGAAGCGTCGATGGCCAAGCTCTTCGCGAGCGAGGCCGCCACACGCGCGTGCAACAGCGCGGTCCAGGTGCACGGAGGGTACGGCTACGTGCGCGAGTTCGACGTCGAGCGCCACCTGCGCGACGCGAAGCTTTGCGAAATCGGCGAAGGGACGAGCGAAGTGCAACGCATCGTCATCGCCAAGCACGTCTTCGCCGGCGGTTAGCTTCGGGTTTGGCGCGGGGAAGGGTCCCGGCCCCTCCGAATCCCCCCTTGGCGACTCCGTCGCCTTAGAACGCGCGTTGCGGCGTGGAAGCCGTGCCGGGCAGGCACTGGCTGCGCCGTCCCGCGTCGTCCCGGCGAGAGGTCCTCGTCTGGCCTCCGGCAGGCGTTCGTCTTTCGCGCATATCGCACCTGCGCGAAGGTGCAGTCGTGCGGCGGAGCGGTCGCGATGAATGTTGACACTGGAGGGGTACACCCATAGCGTCTGCTTCTGACGTGGGAAATCGTGGTAAGGAATCCCAAACCGCGTAGTCGCGATTGAGAGGCGAGAGCGCGTCGATGTTCCGCGGGCAGTACGACCACACGATCGATGCGAAGGGACGGACGAGTGTCCCCGCGCGCTATCGGGACGTGCTCGCCGCGACCGGAGACAGGCGAATCGTGCTGACGAGCGCGCTCGATCCGTGCGTCGCGGCCTACACGCTCGCCGAGTGGGACGCCTTCGAAGCGAGACTCTCGACGATGCCGCTGTTCGACGAGGCGGTCGAAAAGCTCCGGCGCATCTACGTATCGGGCGCCGTGGAATGCGAGATCGACGAGGTCGGCCGCATTCTCGTTCCTCCGACGCTTCGCGAGCACGCCGGACTCCGCAAGGACGTGCGCTGGGCCGGCCTGGGGCGCCACGCGGAGCTCTGGGACACGGCCCAATGGAAGAAGCAGTTCGAAACCAACGACGAGGACCGGCGCGCCATCAAACGGCGTCTGGCGGAGCTGCGCCTGTGAGCCTTCCCGCCGGTTACCCGGCCTCGGAGCCGAAGCAAGATCGCCGCGATCGCGATCCGGGAGGTACACCAGTGAGCAACCTGCAGCTCGCGCTGCCCGGCGTGCTCTCGACCGAGATGGTCGTAGAGTGGGTCTGGCGCGACGATTTCGACGAGGTGAGCGACGTGAAGCGCTTCGAGCACACGAGCGTCATGCGCGACGAGGTCGTCCGCGCCCTCGCCCCGCGCGCGGGCGGCGTCTATGTCGATGCGACCCTCGGCGGAGCGGGTCACACCGTGGCGCTGCTCGAGGCCGAGCCCAAGGCGCGCATCGTGGGCGTCGACCGCGACCCCGCCGCAATCGCCGCGGCCGAAGAGCGCCTCGCGCCCGTCGCCGACCGCGTTTCCCTGGTGCGCGGTACGTTTTCGCAGCTGCGCGACCAGCTCGATGCCCTCGGGATCTCGCGCGTCGACGGCGTCATCGCCGATCTGGGAGTCAGCTCGCCGCAGCTCGACGATGCCGCACGCGGCATGAGCTTCCGGCGAGAAGGGCCGATCGACATGCGCATGGACCCGGACGAAGGCGAAACGGCGCTGGAACTGATCGACCGCCTGGCCGACGACGAGCTGGCCGACGTGATTTACCGCTACGGCGAAGAGCGCCGCTCGCGGCGCATTGCCCGGGGCATCAAGAAGGCCCTCGCGGCCGGCGAGCTGCACACGACGCTCGACCTGCGCCGCGCCGTCGTTCGAGCGGTCGGACCGGCTCGGGTCGGCGGGGTCGACCCCGCGACGCGCACGTTTCAAGCGCTGCGCATCGCCGTCAACCGGGAGCTCGAGGAGCTCGAGCTGCTCCTCGCCCTGCTCCCCGACCTCGTCGCGGAGGGCGGAATCGCCGCGATCATTGCGTTTCACTCGCTCGAAGACCGCCTCGTCAAGCGCGCCTTCGCGGGCGGGGAGTGGGCACCTCTCACGAAGAAGCCGCTTTCGGCGAGCGACGAAGAATGCGCCCAGAATCCTCGAGCGCGCAGCGCGAAACTCCGCGCCGCTCGGCACGCCGCAGCCTTAGAGGACCTATGAGCGGATCCCCACGCGCGTTCTTGCCCGTCTGGACACTGGCCACCGCCGCGGCGGTGAGCGCGTTCGTCGTCCACCTCGCGCTGCGAAGCAAGACCATGCAGCTCGGCTACGAACTTGGCCATGCGCGCCAAGAGGAGTCGAAGCTGCGCGAGGTCAAGCGAGTCCTCGAGGTAGAAGCCGCGAGCTACAAGACGCCCGAGCGCGTCGAGCTCGTGGCGCGCACGCTCCTCGGGATGGAGTCGCCGCCGCCCGAACGGATGGTCTCGATGGGCGCGGCATCCACACTGGCAGCCGGGCGCGCCGACCTCTCCGCGGCGCGCGCCGAGGGCCCGCCGTGAGAAACCTCGACCCCGCGCGCGCTCGGTGGATCCGTACGCGCATGGGGGTGCTGTGTGGGGTCATGGGCCTGGCGCTCGGCGCCATCCTCTCCGGTGCGTGGCGGGTGCAAGTCGAAGACGGCCCGGAGTGGCGCGAAATCGCCGAGAAGCAGCGCCAGCGGCGGCTGCACATCGAGCCCAAGCGCGGGACTATCTACGACCGAAATGGGACGCCCCTCGCGGTCAGCGTTGAAGTACCCAGCGTGAGCGCGGACGTCGCCGAAATGCTCCGGGGGGTCGACGAGCGAGCGGCGCAGGAGGCCGTGCTCCGCGACGCGGCCTCGCGTCTCGGGCATGCCCTTTCGATGACCGCGGACGAGGTCTACGGAAAGTTGGAGTCCCGTCACCGCTTCGTGTGGCTGAAGCGCCGGATCAGCGGGGACGAGACCCTCGCGATTCGCGACCTCGGGGACGCGAAGCGGGTCGCGCGCCCGATCCACGGGCTTTCGATCGAGGCCGAAGGGCATCGGTATTACCCGGGGCGCGAGCTCGCGGGCTCGGTCCTCGGGTTCGTCGGCACCGACGGTCTGGGCAAGGACGGTCTCGAGCTCGCGCTGGAAGAGCCCTTGCGCGGCAAGGTCGAGGACGTACATGGCGTGCGCGATCGGAGCGGACGGCTCATCTTCGAGGGAGCCAACGACGAGCGGGCGCTGCAGGGCGACGACGTCGTGCTCACTCTGGACGAGGGTATCCAGAGGGCCGCCGAACGCGAGCTCGACGCCGCGATGCGAACCTACGAGACGAAAGGGGCGTCGCTGGTCGCCGTCGACCCCTCGACCGGCGAGATCCTCGCGCTGGCCAGTGCTCCCGGCTACAACCCCAACGACTACTCGGAGAGCGACCCCGATGCCCGCCGCGATCGCGCGGTCACCGACCGGTTCGAGCCGGGGTCCGTGATGAAGACGTTCACGCTCGCCGCGGCGCTCGCGGCCGGCTCGCTCAAGGCTACCGACCTAATCGACTGCGAGCACGGTGTTTACCAGGTCGGCGGAATCACGGTCCACGACACCCACCTCAACGACCTTCTGACGCCTACGCAAATCCTCGCGCGCAGCTCGAACATCGGCGCACTCAAGATCGGCCTCAAGCTCGGCGAGGCGTCGCTCTACGCCGCGTACCGCCGTTTCGGCTTCGCCGAACCGACCGGCGTTCCGCTGCCCGGTGAGGCGACCGGCGTCCTTCGTCCGAGGGGCCGCGCCTGGTACGACGCCGAAACCGCGAGCGCCAGTTTCGGTCAGGGCATCTCCGTCACGACGCTCCAGCTCGCGATGGCCATGGGCGCGATCGCGAACGGCGGCAAGCTTCTCGAGCCGCTCCTCGTCCGGAAGGTGGTCGGCGGACGAGGCGAGGCGACGAGCGAGTCGACCGTTCGCGTCCGCCGTGAGGTCGTGTCGCCGGGGATTGCAAAGACCGTCGCCGAAATGCTCACCGCGGTCACGGAAGAAGGCGGGACGGCCGTGGAGGCCGCGATCGCAGGGTTCCGCGTCGCCGGCAAGACATCGACTGCGCAGAAGGTCGATCCGGCGACGGGGAAGTACTCGACCGAAAAGTACACCGCCGTGTTCGTCGGCTTCGTCCCCGTCGATCGTCCGAGGATCGTCGTCGCGGTCGTGCTCGACGAGCCGACGATCGGGCGCTACGGCGGAGACCTGGCCGGCCCGGTGTTCCGGCGCGTGGCCGAGGCCAGCATGTCGTATCTCGGTGTCGTATCGTCCGCGGACTCCTCGGCGCTCGGCGCAGCCAAGCCGGAGCCCGACCGGCCCCAAGCCCGGGGCGGCGCGTCCGTGCGCCCGGCGACGAAAGAAGGCCAAATCGTGTGGCCGTCGCCCGCCCCCGCCGCGGAACCGTCGGGCCCCACCGCGGTCGGAACCGTTCGCGTGCCTGATGCGACTGGGCTGGCCGCTCACGACGTCGTCCTGACGCTGACCAACGCCGGGCTCGTGCCCCAGATCGAAGGCTGGGGCCGGGCGGTGCGCCAGACCCCGTCGCCCGGCAGCGGGGTTGCGAAAGGGAGCCCGGTCCGCGTGGTGCTCGAGCCCGCGTCATGAGAGGCGATCGCCTGCACGATGGGCTGCGCCTCGACGAACTCGCCCGCGAGCTGCCGATGAAGGTCGAAGTCGTGGGCGACGCGGCGGTGCGCGTCTCGGGGGTGCGGCACGACTCGCGAGAGGTGGAACCCGGAGAACTCTTCGTCGCTCGAAAGGGGGAGAGCGTCGACGGCGCCCAGTACATTTCAGACGCCGTGGCAAGCGGCGCCGCCGCGGTGATGGCCGCTCCGGGCGTCGTCGATGCAGCCCACCTGGGCGTGCCGCTGGTCGTGGTCGGCGATCCCGCCGCCGCGCTCGCCTACGCGGCGTCGGCGGTCTACGGCCATCCCTCGTTCTCGCTCGACGTCGTGGGCGTCACCGGGACAAACGGCAAGACCACGACGACGCATCTCGTCCGCGCCGCGGTCGACGGCGCGCTCGGGCGCCCGAGCTGCGGGGTTCTCGGCACGATTGGTCACACGTTCGCCAACTGGCACGCCAACGCTCGGCACACGACGCCGGAGGCGGACGAGATCGCGCGGGCGATGGCCGCGATGAGAGCGCGCGGTGCGACGCACGTGGCGATCGAAGTCTCGTCGCACGCGCTGGCGCTCGGCCGGGTCAAGGCGCTGCGCTTCCGGGTGGCGGCGCTGACCAACCTCACCCAGGACCACCTCGACTTTCACGGCTCGATGCGCGCCTACGCCGAGGCGAAGGCGCGACTCTTCACGGAGCTCGGCCCTGCTGCCTCGGTGCTGAACGTCGACGACCCGTTCGGCCGCGAGCTCGCCGGGCGGCTCGGGGGTGCGGCCCTCCGCGTGAGCGCGCGCATCGGCGCCGACGCGGACGTCGTGCCACGCGAACTACGCGTCGACTCGAACGGCGCGGAGGCGCGGGTCCGTACGCCGACGGGTGACGTGAAGCTATCGACGCGCCTCATCGGCGCGCACAACTTCGACAACCTGCTGCTCGCGCTCGGCATCGCCCACGCGCTCGACCTCGACCTCGAGCGCGCCGCCGCCGCGCTGTCGTCCGAGCCGGGGGCTCCGGGGCGCTTGGAACGGTGCGACGTCCCCGCCGACGACCTGGCCGTGCTCGTCGACTACGCCCACACGCCCGACGCGTTGGCTCGGGTGGTCGAGGCGGTGCGCGCGGCCGCGAAGGCCCGCGTCTGGTGCGTGTTCGGCTGCGGCGGCGACCGCGATCCGACCAAACGTGGACCGATGGGGGAGGCCGTCGGGCTGCGCGCCGACGTCGCGATCGTAACCAACGACAATCCGCGCACCGAAGACCCTCGGGCAATCGCCGATGCCGTCGCCGCCGGCGTTCGTCGCGCCGGGCGGGAGCCGGTCGTGGAGCTCGACCGCAGAAAGGCGATCACCCTCGCCGTGCGATCCGCGGACCCCGGGGACGTCGTCCTCATCGCCGGAAAGGGCCACGAGGACTATCAGATCATCGGCCACGTGAAGCATCCTTTCGACGATCGAACCGAGGCCCGCCGCGCGCTGGAAGATCGTCGCCGCCGCTCCGAGTGACCCGAAATGGCCACGCCCATTCCGACCAACCATGCCTCCCTCGACGCGCGCGCCGCGGCAGAGGCCGCGGAAGGTCGTATCGTCGTGGCGAGCGGGGGCCGGATCGCCCGCGGTGTGACGACCGACAGCCGAGCGGTCGCTCCGGGGTGCGCGTTCGTGGCGTTGCGCGGCGAGCGTCACGACGGCCACGACTACGTCCACGCGGCGATCGACGCCGGGGCGGTGCTCGTGATCGTCGAGTCCGGGCGCGCTCCCGGGGGTCCGAACCGAGCCGACGTGGTCGAGGTCGCCGACACGTTGCAAGCCTGGGGCGCGATCGCCCGGGCTCACCTTCGAGCCTGGCGGAACGCGAATCGCGCGGCCCGCGTCGCCGCCATCACCGGGAGCGCGGGGAAAACGACGACCAAAGAGTTTTGTTCGGCGATTCTTCGCGCGGTCGCCCCTTGCCATGCGACAAGAGGGAATTTGAACAACCGTGTTGGCGTTCCGGCCGTCGTGCTTCAGGTGGAGCCTTCCACCCGGTTCCTGGTGCTGGAGATGGGGATGAGCGTTCCCGGCGAGCTCGCCGCGTTGGCCGCCCTTGCCGAGCCCGATGTCGGCGCCATCACGAACATCGGTCTCGCCCATGCGGGAGGTGTGGGCGGTTCGATCGACGACGTCGCGCGGGAGAAGGGCTCGCTCTTCGAGGGCCTGGGCCGGGGCGGCGTCGCCATCGCGAACGCGGACGACCCGGCCGTCGTCCGCGAGCTCCGCCGGGCACCTTCGGCCCGGGTCGTGACGTTCGGGTCGGCGGAGGGTTCGGACTATCGCCTTCTCGCGCGGCGCTCGCTCGGCGCAGACGGCTCGATAGTCGAAGTTCGCAGGCCGGCCGGGACGTCCGCGTTCCGCGTCCCGCTGGCGGGGCACGCTGCAGCGGTCGATTTCGTCGCGGCGCTGGCGATCGCCGAAGCGGCGGCTTGCGGTCCGCTCGCGGACGATGGGGTGGTGGCGGCGCTCGGTACCGTATCTCCCATCGCGGGGCGCATGCACGTGCGTCGCCTTCGCGGCGACGTGCTCCTCATCGATGACACCTACAACGCGAGCCCCGCCGCAATGCGCGCGGCGCTCGCCACCCTGGCAGAGTGCGGAGAGCGCCGCCGGGTGGCGATCCTGGGCGAGATGAAAGAGCTCGGGGCGTCGGCCACCGAGCAGCACGCGCTGCTCGGTCGCGCCGTCGCGGACGCGGGCGTCGCGCTCCTCGTTTCCTGCGGCGGCCTCGCCGACGTCGTCGCCAGAGCTGCCGAACGCCGCGGCGTCGCGGTCGTGTTTGCAGAGGACGCTCGCGACGCTGGTCTCCTCGCGGTCGACCGCGTTCGTCCCGGCGACGCCCTCCTCGTCAAGGCCTCGCGCAGCGTGGGGGCGGAACGAGCGGTCGAGGCGCTCGTGAGCGCGCGCGGCGAGGAGGTGCCCTGATGCTCTACGAGCTCCTCTTCCCGCTCCGGCACGACGCGGCGTGGCTGGGCTGGCTCAACGTCCTCCGCTACGTGCCCTTTCGCACGATCGTGGCGACCATGACCGCCATGCTGCTCGCGTTCGTGCTCTCGCCATGGTTCATCCGAGAGCTCCAGCGCAAGCAAATCGGCCAGGTCGTTCGGAGCGACGGTCCGGAGTCGCACAAGATCAAGAGCGGCACGCCGACGATGGGGGGCGCCCTCATCCTGCTCAGCGTCCTGGTCCCGACGATCCTCTGGTGCGACCCGCGCAACGTCTTCGTGTGGGCGACGACAGCGGTCACGGTGGGGTACGGCGTCATCGGGTACCTGGACGACTACCTCAAGATAAAGCTCAAGAATCCGCGCGGCGTCCCCGGGCGCTACAAACTGCTCGGTCAATTCGCCATCGGCGGCGCCATTCTCTCGTACGCGTTTCTGGCGAAGGATCATTTGCCGGCGGATTGGTGGGACATCCGGTTCGACCTGGGCGTCCCTTTCGTCGCGTTCTCCAAGCACCCCATCGTGCTGCCCGGCTGGCTCTATTTGCCGTTCGCCGTCACGGTCGTCGTGTGGACTTCGAACGCGGTGAACCTCACCGACGGGCTCGACGGGCTCGCCATCGGACCGGTCATGATCAACGCCGGTACCTACCTCGTCTGGGCGTACCTGGCGGGAGCGACCTTCGGTATTGCGCACGTCTCCCAGCGCTTCGTCGTCGCGCGTTACTTGGACATCCCGCTCATCGCGAGCGTCGGCGAGCTGTCGGTCTACTGCGGCGCCATGGTCGGCGCCGGCATCGGTTTTCTTTGGTACAACACCTATCCCGCGCAGGTATTCATGGGGGACGTCGGCTCGCTCGCGCTCGGCGGCGGTCTCGGCATGTGCGCGGTGTTCACGAAAAACGAGCTCCTTTCGACGATCCTGGGCGGCGTGTTCTTTCTCGAGGCCGTGAGCGTCGTCGCGCAGGTGGCGAGCTTCAAGCTGACCGGAAGGCGCATTTTCCTCATGGCGCCGATTCACCATCACTTCGAAAAGAAGGGTTGGGCGGAGCCGAAGATCATCGTGCGCTTCTGGATCATCTCCATTCTCTTGGCACTCTTCGCCCTTTCGAGCTTGAAGTTGCGATGACGTGCCGACGCCCTTCGCACTCTGCGGGAACCTCCTTGCTCATCATTGGTCACATCGCCCTCGGCCTTCGAGAGAAGGTCCACGCCAGAGCGCCCTCTCCTTCCCCAGAGGACCTCACCCCCGGCCCCTCTCCGCAAGCGGAGAGGGGTGTCTTCGGGTCTGGCGATACCGGAGTTGCTCCCCCTCTCCGCAAGCGGAGAGGGGGCCGGGGGGTGAGGTTTGGTGGCTGGACCAGCCGGTTCAGAACACGATGTGACGAATGCTTAGACTCCCTGACGGTCTCGGCACGGACCCCAGCGGTCTGCGCCGCCGTATCGAAGGCCGATCGAGGCTTTCCATGACCGAAGCAACGGCCCTTTCCGGCAAGCGGGTGGTCGTCGTCGGGCTCGGCGCGAGCGGCGTCGCGGCCGCACGTCTTTGTCTGCGGCGCGGCGCGCGGGTCGTGGCAAACGACGTAAAACCAGTCGATGCCTTGTCGAGCGACGCGCGCGCGCTCGAGCGGCTGGGGGCAAGGGTCGTCGGCGGGGGCCATGCCGGGGCGGGGATCGACGAAGCCGACGTCGTCGTACTCTCGCCCGGAGTGCCCCCGCTCCCCGAGGTCGCCGCGGCCGGCGCCAGAGGGGCCGCCGTATGGGGAGAGATCGAGCTCGCCGTGCGCGAGATGGTCCATCCGGCCCCCCTCGTGGCCGTCGGCGGAACGAACGGCAAGAGCACCACGACCTCTCTCGTCGGCGAGCTGCTCGCAGCCCACGGCCTGCACACCTTCGTCGGCGGCAACCTCGGCGAGCCGCTGGCCGACCACGCCGACGAGCGCTTCGACGCGGTCGTCCTCGAAGTGTCCAGTTTTCAGATGGAGAACGTCGATCGATTTCACCCTCGCGTGAGCGCCCTGCTCAACGTGACCGACGACCACCTCGACCGCTACGCGGACCTCGAGGCATACGCCTCCGCAAAGGGCAATGCGTTCGTCCGCCAAACCGAGACCGATTGGGCCGTCGTTCCCCAGGGAGACGCGATGTGCTTGCGTCAAGCGCAGCGCGGCCGGGGGCGCGTCGAAACGTTCGGGCCGGGCGGAACGATCGACACCACCGACGTCGCAGTCGTCGACCGACGGACAGGCGAGCGGTTCGACCGCTCGCAGATGGCGCTGACGGGCGGCCACAACGCGCTCAACGTCGCGGCGGCCATCGCGTGCGTGCGCCCGTTCGGCGTCGACGGCGACACCATCCGCCGTGTCCTCTCCCAGTTTCGCGGCCTGCCCCATCGGACCGCGCTCGTGGCCGAAGTTCGGGGCGTGCGCTTCTACGACGACTCGAAAGGGACGAACGTCGGCGCCGCGGTGACCGCGCTCGAGGGACTCCGCGAGTCGAAGGCCGTCCTCATCGCCGGCGGACGCGACAAGGGCGGCACGTACGCGCCCCTGGTCGCCGCGCTCGTTCGAAAAGCGCGGGCCGTCGTTCTCATCGGCGAGGCCGCCGACGCGATCGCGCGCGCCGTTGGCGACCGGCTGCCGGTGCGCCGCGCCGGCTCGATGGAAGACGCCGTTCGCCTCGGCGCGACGCTGGCGAAGGCCGGCGACGCGGTGCTCCTTTCGCCGGCCTGCTCGAGCTTCGACATGTTCCGCGATTACAAACACCGCGGCGACGCGTTCGTGCGGGCCGTGCACGAGCTCGAGAAAGAGCCGCCCGCGTGAAGAACTTTCGCCGCCTTCAGCTCGCCGCCCCGCTGGACGCCCGGCCGAGGTCCACCGGTCCGTCCGCTCCCGTCGACTCCGTGCTCGGCGCCGTCGTCGTCGCGCTCGTCGGCTTCGGCGTCGTGATGGTCTACAGCGCCAGCGCGATGCAGGCGACCGTGCAGCACCACGACCCGCAGTTTTTTCTGAAAAGACAGGTGGCCTACGGGCTTTCTGCCCTCGCCGCGACCTTTTGCGCCAGCCGCTTCGATTACCATCGCCTGTACAAGCTCACCTACCCGGTTCTCTTGGGGGTCGGCGTCCTTCTGCTCTTGTGCGTCGTGGGGTTCGGACACTCCGGCGGCGGCGCGGCCCGATGGCTCACGGTCGGTCCGGTCCACGTTCAGCCGGCAGAAATGGCCAAAGTCGCCCTCGTGATCTGGCTCGCGTACTCGCTCGCGAAGAAGGCCGAACGGGTGAAGACGTTCACGGTCGGCTTTCTGCCCCACCTCATCGTGGCGGGCATCTTGATGGTGCTGTGTCTCAAACAGCCGGACTTCGGAAGCGCCGTCGTCCTTCTCCTTCTCACCTTCACGATGCTCTTCGTCGCCGGCGCGAAGATTGGCTACATCCTCGGCGCCTCCATCCTCGGGGCTGCGTTCGGCGCCGCGGCCATCCGGTTTCGCGAGTACCGCTACGAGCGCTACCTCGCCTGGCTGCACATGGACGAGCACCGTCAAGACCTCGCCTACCAGCCGTTCCAGAGCGTGATGTCGTTCGGCTCGGGCGGCCCGACGGGGCTCGGCCTGGGCCGCGGTTTGCAGACCCTCTACTTGCCCGAGGCCCACACCGATTTCGTCGCGGCGATCGTCGGCGAAGAGCTCGGTTTCGTCGGCGTCGCGGGCCTGTGCGCGGCATACCTCGTCTTGGTCGCTCGCGGGGTTCGGGCGGCGCTCCGTGCCCCCGACGACTTCGGGTCGTTTCTCGCCTTCGGGCTGTCGACGATGTTCGGCGTCCAGGCGCTCATCAACGTCGCCGTGGCGCTCGCCATTCTCCCGACCAAAGGCCTGACGCTGCCGTTCGTAAGCTTCGGCGGGTCGTCGCTCCTCGTCAACGCCGTCGCCGCGGGGATCCTCCTCAACATTTCCCGGCAGTCCGAAGGGGTCGAGACTCCTCGCGTCGAGGTCCTCTCCGCGGAGGCGACCACCGAGACCGTCGCCGAGGTCGCGCCGTGACGCGGCCGCGGATCCTGCTCGCGGGCGGCGGCACCGGCGGCCACGTCTTTCCCGCCATTGCCGTCGCCGAGGCGATCCGAGCGGTCGCCGACGTCGACATCGTATTCTGCGGGACCGCTCGAGGCATCGAGGCTCGCGAGGTGCCCGCTCGCGGCTGGCGACTCGAGCTTTTGGACGTGGAGCCGATGAGAGGGAAGGGAGTTTCCCGGGCGCTTCGCGCGGCCTTCATCGCGGCGCGCGCGACGGTCCGGGGGCTCGCGCTCGTTCATCGATTGAAGCCGCGGGTCGTGCTCAGCGTGGGCGGGTACGCCGCGGGCCCCGTCACGCTCGCCGCGGCGATGCACGGGATTCCCATTGCGGTGCTCGAGCCGAACTCCGTCGTGGGCCTCGCCAACGCCCTCGTGGCTCCGTTTGCCCAGCGCGCGTACATCACTTGGGACGAGGCGGCCAGCCGATTTCGATCGAGCGCATGTCGCGCGTACGGAGTGCCCTTGCGAGGTGGGTTTGCGCCGCGACCGTACGCCCCGCGCGGAACCGGACGCCTCCTCGTGATGGGCGGAAGCCAAGGCGCCGCCGCGCTCAACGAACGGCTCCCCGAGGCGGTGGCGCGCCTGCAAGGGATCGTTCACGGCCTCGACGTCGTTCACCAGGCCGGTCGCGATCGCGACGTGGCCGTCCGCGAGGCCTACGCCCGCCACGGGGTGGAGCACGCCGTCGTGGTGCCGTTTCTGGACGACGTCGCCGGTGCAATCGCCCATGCCGATCTGGTCGTGGCGCGGGCGGGCGCCGGGACCATCGCCGAGATTGCGGCCATCGGACGGGCGGCCATCCTCGTTCCTTTGCCCCACGCGGCCGGCGATCACCAGAGACGCAACGCGGAAGCGCTGGCCCGCGCCGGCGCGGCGGTGTGCGTCCAGCAAGAAGCCGCCGACGCCGCGCGGCTTTCGAGCGAGATCGAACGACTCCTGCGCGCAACCAGCGCCCGCGTCGCGATGGCCGACGCCGCGCGGGCCCGCGGAACGCCGAACGCGGCGCGCGACGTGGCCGCCGACCTGCTCGCGCTCGCCGGCGTCGGCGCGGAACGCAAGACCGCGAACGGCATCGCGATGCACACGCACCCATCGATCGAACGCGAGGTTCGGTGATGTTCCGCGGTCGCGTACGCCACGTGCACTTCGTCGGCATCGGCGGCATCGGGATGAGCGGTCTCGCGGAGATTCTGCGAACGCTCGACTTCGACGTCAGCGGCTCCGATCTGAAGCCGAACGAGAACACCCGCCGGCTCGAAGCGCTCGGCGTCCACGTCTTCATCGGCCACGCCGGCGAGAACATCGCGGGGGCCGACGTCGTCGTCTACTCGAGCGCGATCCCGAGTGAAAACCCCGAGATCGTCCGCGCTCGCGAACTCGAAATCCCGATCATTCCACGCGCCGAGATGCTCTCCGAGTTGATGCGCGTTCGATACGCCGTGACGATCGCCGGATCCCACGGCAAGACCACCACGACTTCCCTGGTCGCGACCGTTCTACGCGCGGCGGGCTTGGATCCCACGGTCGTCGTCGGCGGCAAGGTGAACGCGCTCGGCTCGAACGCGCGCCTCGGCGAAGGGGACTTGTTCGTCGCCGAGGCAGACGAGAGCGACGGATCCTTTCTCAAGCTGACGCCGACGATCGCCGTCGTGACCAACATCGATCCCGAGCATCTGGATCACTACGGCACTCACGAGGCCGTGAAGGACGCGTTCGTCCAATACGCCAACAAGGTTCCCTTTTACGGATTGTGCGTCTTGTGCCTCGATCATCCCGCCGTGCAGGACATCCTGCCGCGCCTCGAACGGCGACACGTGACGTACGGAGTGTCGCGTCAGGCCGATTACCGAGCGAGCGGCACCCGCTTCGAAGGCCTGGCGACCCACTTCGACGCGTTTCGTCGCAACGAGCCTCTCGGGAGATTCGTCGTGCGCATGCCCGGAGCGCACAACGTGCTCAACGCGCTCGCCGTCATCGCCGTCGCCGACGAGCTCGAAGTGCCTCTCGACGTGACGCGGGAGGCGGTCGCCGGGTTCCACGGGGTGCAGCGCCGCTTCACGGTCCTCGGTCAGCCGCTCTTCGCGAAAAACGGCAAGACCGGCGATGTCATCATCGTGGACGACTACGGCCACCACCCCGCCGAGGTCGAGGCGACCCTCGATGCGGCCCAGAGCGGATTCGACCGGCGCGTCATCGTCGCCTTCCAGCCCCACCGGTACACGCGCACCAAGCTCCTTTTCGACGAGTTCACGCGCGCCTTCAACAAGGCCGACGTCCTTCTCGTCACCGACGTGTACCCGGCGGGCGAGCAACCGATCGCCGGAGCCACCGGCGAGGCCCTGGCCGAGGCGATTCGCGCCCACGGACATCGAGCCGTTTCTTTCGTCAAAGGCAAAGCCCACGTCGCCCGCGCGCTCCTCGAAGTCGTCGAGCCCGGCGACATCGTCATCGCGCTCGGCGCCGGAGACATCAACGCGAGCGCGCGTGAGCTCTTGAGCCTGATGGAGGAGGGCCACCGGTCGTGAGTCCCGCCAATCGCCGTGTCCAGCCCCGCGTCGTCGAGTCGGGCGCCGTCGCTCAGCCCGCCCCGGGGGGTCCTTGGCGATGGGGAGCGGCTATCGGCACGGCGTTCGGGGTCGCGCTGATCGTCTCCACGTCGGTGGGCGCGGCATGGTTGGCCAGGCGCTACGTCACCACGAGCGCGCGCTTCGCGGTCGCGTCCGTTCAGGTCGCCGGCAACGAACGCCGAACCGCCGACGCGATCCTCGCCGAGAGCGCCATTGTGCTCGGCTCGAACGTGTTCTCGGTCGATCTGGACTCTGCCCGGGCCGCCGTCCTCGCCGATCCGTGGATATCGGACGCCGTCCTGAGTCGCCGCTTGCCGCACACGATCGTCGTGCAGGTCACCGAGCGCCGAGCCGCCGCTCTCGTCGCGCTGGGCGATACGCTGCTCGCGACCGCGGACGGCGAACCCTTCAAGAAGCTCGAGCCGGGCGATCCGGTCGACGTGCCGCTCATCACGGGCCTCACGCCGGAGGCGGTCAGCGAGGATCGCGAAGAAGCTCGGCGGACGATTCGTCGCGGGATCGAACTGGCCGCGGAGTACGAGCAAGGCCCGCTCGCGCGGCGGGCGCCGCTCGAAGAGGTGCACTTCGACTCGGGCGGCGCCTGTACGCTGGTCGTCGGACGTACCGCCATGGAGATCGTGCTGGGCGGGCCGCCCTTTCGGCGCAAGCTCGACGAGGCCGCGCGGGTCGTCGCGGAGCTCGACAAGCGCCGCGCGCAGGCCGCGGCGATCATGCTCGACAACGACGTGAGACCCGAGCGCGTGGTCGCGCGCTTGCGGTAGGGGACGTCGCGCTGCAACGAGTCTCCACATCCGCTCGCCCATCGAGGGCCGTCTCATCATTCGTCACATCGCGCTCGGCCTTCGAGAAAACGCGCCAGTGCGTCCCCTCCTTGCCTCGCCGCTCCTAGAGAACCTCACCCCCGGCCCCTCTCCGCAAGCGGAGAGGGGTGTCTCCGGGTCTCGCGATAACGGAGCTGCTCCCCCTCTCTGCGAGCGGCAGAGAACCTCACCCCCGGCCCCACCCCCGGCCCCTCTCCGCAAGCGGAGAGGGGTGTCTCCGGGTCTCGCGGTACCAAGACCTGCTCGCGCTCTGCGCTTTGCGGCACCTGCGGAAGACCTCACCCCCGTCCCCTCTCCGCAAGCGCGCAAGCGGAGAGGGGTGTCTGCGGGTCTCGCGCGATTACCAAGACGTGCTCGCGCTCTGCGCTTTGCGGCACCTTGGGAAGACCTCACCCCCGGCCCCTCTCCGCAAGCGGAGAGGGGTGTCCGCGGGTCTCGCGCGATGACATCAACCGGTTGGCAGCATCGCCGCAATGCGAGCCAGCGCGCTGTCGATGTCGAGCAGGACCTGTTCGTTTTCCAATCGCAGCACGCGCTCGCCGTGGTCCAGCAGGAATTGATCGCGTTGTGCATCCAGGTCCACCCGACCGCG
>Ga0265325_10001225_pt1 | contig 18282 bp, 15 predicted proteins | sample 41420metaG_FD_202090 | JGI IMG/M metagenome (GOLD analysis project Ga0265325, IMG submission 202090) | Rhizosphere microbial communities from Carex aquatilis grown in University of Washington, Seatle, WA, United States - 4-14-20 metaG | ecosystem: Host-associated > Plants > Roots > Rhizosphere...
GCTGTTTGCCGCGGAATTCATGGGCAGCAACAACCGGCTCGACGGCAAGCTGGTTGATAACGCCGGCGGGCGCGCAACCCTGGAAATTTTTGGCGAGCGCCTCACCGGCCAATCGCGCACCAAGGCCACAAATGGCTCCAAAGTTACCGGCATCATCCGCATCGAACGCGTGCGCTGCGCGTCGAGCGCGGGCCCAAACCGGGTCAAAATGGAACTCAAGGCGCCGATGTATCTCGGCGAGCGCTGGGAGCTGGTGTTTGCGCGCGAATCGCTCACGGTGCGGGCCTACGCCTCGGCGCCGCTCGAACCGGGCGAGCATTACGTTGAATTCCCGCCCGAAGCGTTGTGGGTGTTTTAGTTCCAAAAACCGTCATGCCCGGCCTTGTGCCGGGCATCCACGTCTTTAATGCTGTGCAGCTGATAAGGCGTGGATGGCCGGGACGTAGGCGTTCTGAAAGAAACGCCGTTCTTCGAACGGCTATGCCCGGCCATGACGACTGAGTAGGCCATGACAAATTCAAACGACTTCCGCGGCGTCTTTCCTTATCTGGTCTCGCCGATCGATGCGCGGGGACGCATCCTGACCGAAGTGCTGGGCAAGCTCGCGTCCGATCTGATCAAGGCCGGCGTGCACGGGCTGACGCCGCTCGGTTCGACCGGTGAATTCGCCTATCTCAATCGCACGCAACGGGAAGCCGTCGTGCAGGCGACAATCGAGGCCGCGGGCAAGCGCGTGCCGGTGATAGCGGGCGTGGCTTCGACCGCCACAGCCGATGCAATCGAACAGGCCAAGGCCTATCAGAAACTCGGCGCCGACGGGATTCTTGCAATTCTTGAAGCCTACTTCCCGCTGAAAGACGCGCAGGTCGAAAACTATTTTCGCGCCATTGCCGACGCGGTCGACATTCCCGTCGTGCTCTACACCAATCCGAATTTCCAGCGCAGCGACCTTTCGCTCGACGTGATCGCGCGTCTCGCCGAGCACCCGCGCATCCAGTACATCAAGGACGCCTCAACCAATACCGGCCGCCTGTTGTCGATCATGAACCGTGCGCCACGCATGAAGGTGTTCTCGGCCTCTGCGCACATACCCGCCGCGGTCATGCTGATCGGCGGCGTCGGCTGGATGGCCGGCCCCGCCTGTATCGTGCCGCGCCAGAGCGTGCGGCTCTATGATCTCTGCCGCGCCGGCCAATGGCCGGAAGCCATGAAACTCCAGCGCGAGCTCTGGCGCATCAACGAAGCCTTCGCGCGCTTTAATCTTGCCGCCTGCATCAAGGCTGGATTGCAGATCCAGGGCTACGCCGTCGGTGATCCGGTGCCGCCGCAGGGCGCGCTCGCGCCCGCCGATCGCGAAGTGGTCGAGGGTATCCTGGCCGACGTCGCCAGGCTGGAAACAGCCTGATTTACGGGCGCAAATCGCATCGCCCAACCGAATGTTAACGGTTCCTTGCTAGTGGAACGCGATGGCCTTGCCGTCGTTCGCACCCCGGCCGCAGGCGCCGCGGAGTGAACCCGTGACGTTGGCCGATTCCGAACATGTGACACCCGCGCCGCCTTCAGCGGCCGCGCGCTTGATCGCGCGCCTCAAGGCCCTTCTCGCCGAGCGCAGCGACAACCGCATTGCCCAGGTCGTCGCCGGAAAGGTTTTCCTCGTGCGCGTCGGCAGCGCGCTGCTCGCGCTTGGTTCGCAGGTGCTGTTGGCGCGCTGGATGGGCAGCTTCGAGTTCGGCATCTACATCTATGTGTGGACGTGGGTGCTGATGATCGGTGCGCTTTCCGATGTCGGCCTGTCGTCCGCCGCGCGCCGGTTCATTCCGGAATATATCGAGCTCAAGAGCTTCGACCGGCTGCGTGGCTTCCTGGCAGGGTCGCGCTGGTTCGCTTTTGCCATCGCCACGGCCATCGGCGCCGCCGGCGCGCTCGGCGTGACTTTGCTCGCGCCCTGGCTCGACCATTTCGTTGTCATCCCGCTCTACCTCGCCTGCGTCACCATTCCGATCTACGGCCTGGTGCAGGTGCAGGCCGGCATCGCGCAATCGTATGACTGGCCCAATCTCGCGCTGATGCCATTCTACATCTGGCGGCAACTCGCCATCACCGTGCTGATGGGGGCGATCTGGCTCTTTGGCGCGCCGACCAGCGCCGTGATGGCGATGATCGTCGCTGTCGTCACTACATGGGTCGTGACCATGGGCCAGCTGGTGCTGCTCAATCGCCGCCTCAAGGAAAAAGTACCGGCCGGCCCGAAGATCTACGAGGCGAAAACCTGGTTTGCCACGTCGTTGCCGATTTTTATCGTTGAAGGCTTCTACCTGCTGTTGACCTATGTCGACATCATCGCGCTCGAGCATTTCCGCTCGCCGCACGATGTCGCGATCTATTACGCGGGGGCGCGATTGCTGGCGATTGTCGCCTTCGTTTACTTCGCGATCGCCGGCGCCACCACGCACAAATTCACCGAGTATCACGTGTCCGGTGACCGGCAGCGTCTCGCCACCTTCTTCAGTGAAACCATCCGCTGGACATTCTGGCCCTCGCTCGTTGCCTGCGCCCTGATCCTGGCGTTTGGACGTCCGCTGCTATCGCTGTTCGGTGCCGGCTTTGAGGCGGGCTACAATGTCATGTTCATCCTGGCGATCGGCATGCTGGCGCGCGCGGCAGTCGGGCCGGCCGAGCGGTTGCTCAACATGCTGGGCGAACGCAAGCAATGCGCGGCTGTCTATGCGATCGCCTTTGCGATCAATCTAGCGCTCTGCGTCTTTCTTATTCCGCGGATCGGCATCGAAGGCGCCGCGATCGCGACATCGACGGCGCTGGTCGCCGAATCCTTGATGTTCTATCGCGTGGCACGAAAGCGGCTGGGCTTCCACCTGTTCATTCTCGGCGGCAGCCGCCCGGGCTAAATCACGCGCGTTCGCGCAACAGGCGACGGATGACCTTGCCTGTTGTCGTCATCGGCATGGCGTCGATGAAGGCGACTTCGCGCGGATATTCATGCGCCGACAGCCGCGTCTTGACGAAGCCCTGGATCTCGGATGCAAGCGCATCGGATGCGGCATAGCCCTTCTTCAGCACAATGAAGGCCTTCACGATCTCCGTACGCAGCGCGTCCGGCTTGCCGACGGCGGCGGCAAGCGCCACCGCCGGATGTGCGATGAGGCAATCCTCAATTTCGCCGGGCCCGATGCGAAAGCCCGCTGACGTAATGACGTCGTCGTCGCGCCCGACGAAACTGAAATACCCGTCCTCGTCCATAACGCCTTGGTCGCCGGTCGTCATCCAGTCGCCGATGAACTTTTCGCGCGTGGCTTCCGGCTTGCCCCAGTATTCGAGAAACATCACCGGATCGGGCCGTTTGACCGCGATTTGCCCGGTCTCCCCCGCTTTCAGCGGACGCCCTTCGGGGTCGATCACCGCCACCGTGTGGCCGGCGACCGGCTTGCCGATGGCGCCGGGCCTGGACACCCCCAGCGCACCGCAGGCCGAGAGCACGATGTTGCATTCGGTCTGGCCGTAGAATTCGTTGATGACAAGGCCGAACGCGGACTTTCCCCACTCGTATGTTTCCGCCCCCAGCGACTCGCCGCCGGAGCCGATCGAACGCATGTTGATCGCATGGCGGCCCTTCGGGTTGGGTGCCGCGCGCAACATGCGCAGCGCGGTCGGCGGGATGAAGGCATTGCGGATCTGCGCGCGCGCCATCAGCGCAAAGGCTTCTTCCGGATCGAATTTCTCGAACCGTCGCGCAACGACCGGCACGCCATAATGCAGGCCCGGCAACAGCACATTGAGCAGGCCGCCCGCCCAGGCCCAGTCGGCCGGCGTCCAGATGCGGTCGCCGGGCTGCGGCAGGAAATCGTGATGCGTCTCGACGCCGGGCAAATGCCCGATCAGCACGCGATGACCGTGCAACGCGCCCTTGGGCTGGCCGGTCGTGCCGGACGTGTAGACCATCATCGCGGGATCGTCGGCCGATGTATCGACCGGCGTGAAATCGGACGACGCGCGCGCCAGACTGTCGGCGAAGCCAAGCGCTCCATCGCCGGCGCCATCGAGCGAAAGCACCAGCTTGAGATTGGGTAGATCTTTCCTGATTTCGGCGATGCGTTCGACGCCGCGTGCATTGGTAATCAGGGCGGCGGCGCCGGAATTCTGCAGCCGGTAAGCCAGCGCGTCGGTGCCGAACAGCACCGCCAGCGGCAGCGCCACGCCGCCGAGCTTGTAGATCCCGATGTGGCTCGCCGCCACTTCGGGCGACTGCGGCAGCAAAATCGCAACGCGATCACCCCGCGCGATCCCGTGCGCCCGCAGCACATTGGCCAGCCGGTTGGAGGTGTCGCGCAGCCAGCCATAGGTGATCGGTTCGTCCCGTCCGTCGGGCGAAACATGCAGAATGGCGAGGCGATCCGGCTCTTTTTGCGCCCAGCGGTCGCAGACGTCGACGCCGATATTGTAGCGGGCCGGCACCGGCCAGCGGAATTCCCGATAAAGGGTGTCGTAGTCCTTGACGCGAGGCAGTACCGGCATGGGCGCAAACTAGTCAGCGGATCAGGCCGGGTCCAGTCCGGTCGCGATTTTCTGCTGTCCCGGGGCGGTCATGCGTTGAACGCAGGCTTTCCAGTCATCGGCCTCGCCGAGGAACGGCATGTAACCGGGCAGATTGAGATTCAGCTCCTTGGGCGCGCACAGCATGTTGGATGACGGCACGAAGTTCGGCCAGACGTTGTCCGTGTTCGAGTAGAAGTTACGCGCGTCGTAGTATGGGAAGATCGACCACCACGCGACGTAGCCCAGCGCATTGAGAATCTGGCTCAGTTTTATTGACGCTCCAGCCTCGTTATTTTCGACATACATCAACGGACGGCAGCGCTCGATCAACGATTTCGCGCCGGCCAGGACCTGCTCCTCCATCCCTTCGGTATCGATCTTGAGCAGGCGGCATTTCGGCAAGTTGAGCGAATCGAGCGTCACCAGCGGCACGCTTTCGCCGGTGGGCAAGCCTTTCACCAGCGATACGGCGCTGTAGTTGAAAGTGACGTCCGGCGGCGGCAATGGCGGCAGGCTGATTTCGCCATTGGTTTCGCCGACCGCTTTTTGGTGGCAGAAAACATTGTCGTGCCCATTGAGCGCAACGTTGCCCGCCAGCATCAGGAAATTCCGGCGCTGCGGCTCGAAGGCATGAACAATGCCGCCCGGCCCGACCAGATTGGCGAATGCGACCGTGTGCGTGCCGATATTGGCGCCGGCATCGATGACGACATCGCCGAGCTCTATGAATTGCCGCATCAACTGAATTTCGAAATCGCACCACTCGCCGTAGAGGTCGAGGCCGCGCCCGACAAAGGCGTCATTGCGGTTGTACATGAACAGGCCATGCTTGCATCGCTTGACCGCTATGTGCCTGTTTTCAACGAGATAAGGCGACAGCATCTTTTCCTCTGCTCGCGTTGTCGTAGCGGGACAAGGGGACGGGGACGAAGACGCAACCGAATGAAACGAATCAGTCCATATGCACTGGACGGTATGCGTTGCTTTGATTCGGGGCAAAGGCGCAAGCAGGCGGCGATCGCCCCGCCCACTCAGTTCAATATGACGCGTACAAAATTCCAGGAAGGCGCGGCCGGGGAAATGGCCTCACCCGACCGCTTGTCGCCGCCGGCTGCGAGCGAAAACGTGCTGGTGCCCGCCTCCAGTGGCGCGAAGCGCAACACTACGACATCGCCGGCCGCGTAATCGCGCCGTTGCGGACAGGCCGTCACGGTATCGCCTCCGAGATAGCGATAGCTCTGCCCGTTGGCGAGGAGGTACGGGCTATTGGGACCCGTCGGGGCGAAGCACACTTTTTCAAGCGCCGCCTGCATCTGCAGGTGAATTTCGGTGTGATCGGCCGTCCGCTCGATCCGCACGATCGCCACCGGCACCTGATTTTCGGCGCGATGCATCAGCGTCTCAGCCACAGCCAACACGGTGAATTGCGGCGCCGCAACCATGGCGCAGGCCAGGATGATGCGCGAAGCCTCGTTTGCCATGGTCTGGTCCCCACCACGCTCGACCAGCGCAAAATTATCGCGAATGCGAGGATGCAGCCAAGGCCTGCAGCAGCCCTAGCCTTTCTTTTCGTCCGGCTCGGCGACGATCAGCGACCAATAAACTTTGTATTTCGAGGCCGGCGTATAGACCGCCGCAATACCCATGCGCGTGGCACCGGCCAGGAGCATGTTGGCGCGATGCGGACTTGAATCGCGCCAGCCGGAAAACGCCTCAGCCAGCGTGTGATAGCCGGCGCTGATATTTTCGGCCGCTGTCCGTGCGTCGTAACCCGACGCCTTCAACCTCTGCACGAAAGGTTTGCCGGCGCCGTGGTCGAGCTTGTCACGCTTGGCCATGACTTCGGCCTGGGCCTGTGCAAGCCGCATCAATTCCGGGTCGAGGGTAACCGCCGGGAGCCCGTTGTTCGCCCGATAGCCCGAGATCATGGACGCCGCGGCGGCCGCATCGAGTTCGGCGCCCGGCTGGGCGAGATTACGATAAAAACTCGGTTCGGCCTTCGGCACATAGCTATCGGCGCAACCACCGACCCCAGCCAAAGTCAGCAGTATTGCGGCAAGGCGAAACGGCGTCATCGGCAATTGTTCCCCGAATCACGAACCCGCGAGAGCTTAATGCAATGACCGTGGCCGAAAGGTGATAGCGGCGGGCCTCGCAAAACAACCCCGAGACAACCTCAAGATGACCCAATGAATGTCCCGCATCTACTGGCGCCGCCGTGCAGCGTCAACTAACATCTCGCGATATCAGCCGCTGCGGGAGAACATCATGCCGAACGAGCCAGCCGCACGCACGCCGGGCGCCAAGCGCGCTGCACCGGGTGAATATGTTTTCGATCTCGGGACCGTCCAGAAAATCATGGGTGGGCCCGCCTATTCGACGGCGCACGGGCCGTGCGTCGAGGGCGATCGCATGATCGTGGGCCTGATGCGTATGAAAGCCGGCACCGGCGCCGAGGCGCATTCGCATCCGAACGAACAATGGATTTATGTTCTGGAAGGAACCTTCCACGCCAACATTGACGGGAAGGAAATCGATGTGACGCCGGGTTCAGTGATCTACATCCCGGCCAATACTATCCATGCCGGCAAGGCAACGGCCGAAGGCGATGTCGTGTTCTTTACGGTCAAAGATGCCTCGCACAGCCTGCACGGCATGAAGGCGAGCTGAACGATCGCGCAACGGAAACGTCCAGGAATCTACGATTAAGAATTTCCGGCGCACAAATATTCTGGGGAGGACCGCATGAAACGTTTCGTAGCGATCGTATTTGCTGCGCTCTTGCTCAGCGCGGGCGCTGTAGCTGCGCAGGACAAATATCCAAGCCGGGCCGTCAAGGTGATCGTCCCCTATGCACCGGGCGGCGCCACCGACATTGTCGCGCGCATCGTCGGCGACGAATTCCAGAAAGTCACCGGACAGCCCTTCGTCGTGCTCAACAAGCCCGGCGCCTTTGGCATGCTGGCGATCGACGAAATGGTGAAGGCAGCGCCCGATGGCTACACGCTGATGATCGGCAACGTTTCGACCAATTCGATCACGCCGATCATCTACGCCAAGAAGATGAACCTCGACTACGCCAAGAGCGTCGTGGCGGTCAGCAACCTGGTCGATGTGCCGGCCTTCCTGCTGGTGACGACGGCGGATAATTTCCCGGTCAAATCCGTCCCTGAACTCATCGCATACGCGAAGAAAAATCCCGGCAAGGTGCGTTACGGCACGGTCGGCATCGGCTCCTACCCGCACTACGACATGGCTTATTTCGCGAAACGCGCGGGCGACCTCGACCTGGTCGCGTTGCCGAACAAGAACGGCGCGTCCGGCGTGATCCAGGACATGTTGCGCGGCGACGTGCAGGCGGCCTTCCTGAACGTTGCGTCGACCGCGGGGCAAGTGCAGGCCGGTAAATTCCGCGCACTGGCGGTCGTCAACCGCACGCGTCTCAAGGAATATCCCGACATCCCGACCATGAAGGAAATCGGATACGCCGACGTCGGCACGGTGGCTTGGAACGGGCTGTTCGCGCCGGCGGCGACGCCCAAGCCGGTTCTGGAAGCGCTATTCGCGGCTGTGAGCAAGGCGCTGAAGTCGCCGGAGGCGATCGAGAAGCTTCAGAAGCAGAACTTCAACGTCGTGCCGAACAAATCGCTTGCCGATGCCAAGGTCTGGCTTGATGGCGAAATGAAGCACTGGCAGACGATCACCAGCTCCGTGAAGATCGACGTGGCGCAGTAGCGCGCCACTTTCGGCCTCTGACGTGCGCTTTTGCCGGCTGTTCGCCGAAATGCGAAAGTACAATGATCGTGCCGATAAGCCCGAACATCATGATGAGCTTGGCGCTTTCCAGTATGAGAGCAAACATTGGAGGCACTCCTGCTTTACTCAGGCAACCCCTCACCTGTCGTGCGCTCGCGTCCCCTTCGGTTCTTCCGACTGGAAACTAGCAGGGCCTTTTGCCGGCGAGTGTGATCCGGTTCACCTCGGGCCTTCTCAATTTCATGCAGATTGGTTGCGCGGAGGCTCCAAGACTCCTTCGCGTTCCTCCCTTACCCGCCAACTTCGGTTGGCGGGTTTTTTTCTGTCGTCAACGATTGCGGTGACTGTTTGCTGCGCTGGAGTGCGGCTTCACGGGCGCGCCCTAATTCAGGGCGCAGGCTGGGGCTCCGGAAACTTCCACGCTCCGTTCATGATTTCGTGGCGCGGGTAATTTATAAAGTTTAGCAGCATCCGGATACCGCGCGACCTGTTCGTCTGTGACCCCACAGCCACGCGTTCGCAGAATCCTGTGCAGTCTGCCGCCGCCCGATTTCCTTTTTGAGCAACCGGCTTACTCTCAGGCTTATTGCGGGGCGACGGTGGAAGCAGCGAAGCATTCAAAAATCGGCAACTGGAGCGTGCGCTGCACACGATGCGGAGCATTGGCGCTCTCAATCGCGGCGTTTTTCTCAAGTCCGGCGGCTGCCGATGAAGGCGGCGTCAGCTTCTGGGTCCCCGGCTTTTTCGGAAGCCTCGCCGCGGCGCCGCAAGTGCCGGGCTTTGCGTTCGCCAATGTTCTTTACTACTCGCAGGTTTCCGCCGGCGGGAATGTCGCGTTTGCCAAGCAGGTGCCCCTTGGCAATATCAATGTGAACTTCAACGGAAATCTGAACGCGAACGTCCACGCCAGCGCTCAGCCATTGTATCTCGCGGCGCCAGGCTACACGTTTGCAACACCGGTCTTGGGCGGGCAGTTCAACATCAGCGTCGCGATCCCGTATGGCCGGATTGAAAGCAGTGTCGATGCAACAATCAATGGCAACCTGGGCCTGGGCGGTCCGGGATTCTCAATCGGCCGCGAGCTGACGCAATCGATCACGGGCTTCGGTGATCTGGCGCCAATGGCGTCGCTGCGCTGGAATTATGGCGTCCATAATTTCATGACGTTCATCGACGGAAATCTGACGACGGGCCGATATGATCCGACGCGGATTGCGAATGTTGGCATCGGCCACAATGCGCTCGATGGCGGTGGCGCCTATACCTATTTCGACCCGAAGACCGGGCGCGAATTTTCCGCCACGCTCGGTTTCACCTACAACTTTGAAAACGTGCACACCAACTACCAGAACGGCGTTGATATGCATCTGGATTGGGGCGCATCGCAATTTTTGACCAAGCAGTGGCAGGTCGGTCTTGTCGGCTATTGGTACGACCAATTGTCCTGCGACAGCGGCTCGGGCGACCGCCTCGGCTGCTTCAAGTCACGCGTGGGCGGAATTGGACCGCAGATCGGCTATGTCATTCCGCTCAGCGAGCACTACCAGGGTTACTTCAACCTGAAAGGTTACAAAGAGTTCGCCGCAGAAAACCGGCCGGACGGCTGGAATGTGTGGTTGACGTTTGCGATCTCGCCGGCCGCACCGACCGAACCACTGCCGAAACGCATGGTCACCAAATAGGCCCGCGGTACCGCCATCATTTTCCGATGCGCAATGCCTGCCACACGCGTTGCGGCGTCGCCGGCATGTCGAGCTGGACGCCCTCCGGCAATGCGTCGAGGATCGCGTTGATCACTGCGGGCGGCGCCGCCGTCGTGCCGGCCTCACCGGTACCCTTGGCGCCGACCGGGTTGGTGCGGCAGGCGACGGGGTGGTGCTCGACTGTCATCCGCGGCACCGTATCGGCGCGCGGCACGGCGTAGTCCATGAAGGTGCCGGAGACGAGCTGGCCGCCGGCATCGTAGATGGTGTCCTCGGTCAGCGCCTGGCCGATGCCCTGCGCCACCCCACCGTGGATCTGCGCCTCGACGATGGTGTCGTCGAGCACGTTGCCGCAGTCACCGACCGCGACATAGTTGATGATCTCGGTCGCGCCGGTCGCCGGATCGATCTCGACTTCCGCAACATGGCAGCCGTTCGGAAATGACGAGGGCAGCTTGACCTTGTCCTGGGTATCGAGGCTTTCCGGGATAACGCCCTGGCGCTTGAGTTCGGCGGCGCGCTCGGCGACCTCGAACAGCGTTGCCTCGCGGTTCTTCACGCTGAATTTGCCGTCGCGATACACAACGTCGCTTTCGGGCGCCTGCAACAGCATGGCGGCCACCCGCTTGCCCTTCTCAAGAACCTTGTCGGCGGTTTGCGCGATAGCGCTGCCGCACATCATGGCCGAGCGCGAGGCGACAGCGCCAAAGCCCGGCACGTCGCGGTCGGAATCACCAGTGAGCAAAGTGATGGCCGACGCGTCGATGCCAAGGCGTCGAGCCGCCAGCTTGCCGAACACGGTCTGATGCGCCTGTCCGCTGGCGCCCGAGCCAATGCTGACATTCACCTTGCCGCCGCCGGGAAAGCTGATGCGCGCGCCCTCTTCGGGGAACGCGCCGGCAATTTCCAGGTAACAACCGATGCCGATGCCGCGCAGTTTGCCGGCCTTCTTCGAAGCTTTCCGGCGCGCGGCAAAGCCGTCGTAGTCGGCGAGCTTGAGCGTGCGCTCGAAGGCCGCCGGGAAGTCGCCGCTGTCATAAGTGTTGCCGAAGGCGGTGGTGAACGGCATTTTTTCCGGATGTATCAGATTGCGCCGGCGCAGCTCCGCGGCGTCGATGCCGGACAGGTCAGCTGCGGCATCGATCACGCGCTCGAGCATGTAGCTCGCCTCCGGGCGCCCGGCGCCGCGATAAGGCCCGGTCGGCACCGTGTTGGTGAACACGCAGCGCGAATTCACCTGCGCGATCGGGATGTCGTAGACCGTCGGCAGGCAGCCTGAGACATGCGTGGTGACGATGAAGTGTGCGATGCCGGTGAAATAAGCGCCGGTATTTCCCAGACCATTCACCCGCAAGGCCAGGAAGCGGCCGCGCTTGTTGAGCGCGAGCTCGACCGTCCACAATGAATCCCGGCCCTGGTTGTCGGTCACGAAGGCTTCCGAGCGCGTTGATACCCAGTGGATCGGCTTGCCGAGCGCCTTGGCGCCGTGCAGCAGCGCGACATATTCCGGATAAGTCGCGGCCTTCATGCCGAATCCGCCGCCGACATCCTCAGTGAGCACGCGCAGCTCTTCCGGCTTGATGCCCATGGACTCGGCGAGGTGCATGCGCACGCCGCCGACCCCCTGGGTCCCGCAGCGCAGCGTATAACGGTTGCTATTAGCGTCGTAGCTCGCGCTCGCGGTGCGCGGCTCGATCGCGGCCACCACCAGGCGCTGGTTGACCAGTTCGACGCGCGCCACGTGCGCAGCGTCCTTGAAGGCGCGGTCGAGCGCAGCTTGTTTCTTCCCGTCCGGATCGGCCGGCGCGGTCCAGTCGAACCCTATGTTGCCCGGTGCCTCCGGCCAAAGCTGCGGCGCGCCCGGCGCCATTGCAGCGCGCATGTCGGTCACCGGCGTCATCGGCTCATAGTCGACGACGACTTTTTCGGCCGCGTCCTGTGCCGCTGCCGCATTGATGGCGACCACCATCGCAACCGGCTCGCCGATATGCATCACGCGGCCCTCGGCGAGCGCCGGCCGATGCGGCCCGACAGCCTTCTTGCCTTCGCGACCGGGAATCGGAACGGGATGCGAGATCGAATGGTAGTGCGCCGACGCAAGATCTGCGGCGGTGAGCACCGCGACCACGCCCTTCGCCTTCTTCGCGTCGGACGTATCGACCCGCACGATCTTCGCGAAGGCGTGCGGCGAGCGTACGAATATGGCCGCAAGTGCGCCCTCCAGTTTAACGTCGTCACCGAAGTGGCCCTGCCCGCGCAAGAGCGCATCGTCTTCGATGCGTCCTGACCAGGCGTTATCGCGGGCAGCGGTCGATTGCGTCATGCGGTGCTCCGGTGAAAAAATCTCAAAGCTTATGGTCGGTGATACCGGCCTTGGCGTAAAGCGCATTGATATGCGCCTTCACCTCCGGATCGGTCGTATCGTGCTCGGGCACATGTGCCCACCCCGTTTTGTCGCGTGCGTGGATCGCCATTTCCTCGTCCTGCTGCGAGGTCCCGCCGGAAATGCCATAGGCGCCGATCATCTCGTCGCCCTTGAACACCGGTGCGGCGCCGCCACTGGCCGCAATTCGGCCATTCGTCATGGCCGCGAGGCTGACCAGCAATTGCGGATTGCGCTCCTTGAACCATTGCTGGATGACGAGACCGTCGGGGAAACGCGGGCTCATCGACCGGAACGCCGCAACCGTGAAGGCCTTGGCGATGGCCGTCTCGGGCGTGATGAAACCGGCATTGTCCATGCGCTCGACGGCGATGAGGTGGCCCTCGGGGCCGACCACCGCGATCGATACCGGCACGCCCATCGCGTCGGCTTTTTCAACGACCGCCTTGATGAATTCACGGCATTCCACCGCACGCAACCTGGCCATTCCACGCCCTCCAGCGCCCATTAAGCTTCGCTTAACGCTTCATGCCCAGCAATTAACTGCAAAACAACGGGTTGGGGAATACCGTGACCGCCTACCTGGACGCGAAAATGGGCGAACTTACCTCCGCACACGCAGCCGCGCGGGACTGGCGTACGGTCGTCCTGACCGGCAGCACGAGCTTTGCCGTGAGCTTCGCAGTTCTCCATTTTCTCTTTCCGGTCGGGGCGTGGGTGGGCTCCGCTCCGGAGCCGGTCGTTTCCTTTTTCTTCGCGGCCCTGGTCGCATTGGCGGCAATGGCGATCACGACGATTCTGCTTGCCCGCAAGCTGCGGTTGGACAATCAGCGCATGCGCGTCGCGATCAACAATATGTCGCAGGGCTTGTGCATGTTCGACGGCAATGAGCGGCTGGTCGTCTGCAACCAGCGCTACATGGAGATGTATCATCTCGCCGCCGATATCGTAAAACCCGGCTGCAGCCTGCAAAGCCTGCTCGAATACCGCATCCGCAATGGCAGCTTTTCGCGCGACCCCATCGAATACCGGCGCGCGCTGGTCGGCGCCATGGCCGCAGGCACCACCACGAGCAATGAAGTCAAATCGAAAGACGGGCGAACGATCGCCGTCATCAACCGGCCGATGCCGGACGGCGGCTGGGTCGCAACGCACGAGGATGTCACCGAACGGCGCGACGCCGAACGCGAACGTCTCTCGATGCAGGAACAACAGCAGCGGCGCACGGTCATCGAGCAGGCCATCGCGTCATTCCGTAAGCGCGTCGAAGAGCATCTCAAGATCGTGGCTGAAGGCGCCAAGACGATGCACTCGACCGCGACCACGCTGTTCGGCAATTCCGCGCAGACCTCCAAGAGCGCCGATGGCGCCGTATCGGCCTCGAATGAGGCCTCGACCAACGTGGAGACCGCGGCGGTCGCCGCCGACGAACTGTCCGGCTCGATCAATGAAATCGGCCGGCAGCTCGCCAAGACAACCGAGATCGTGCGGGCGGCCGTCGGCGAGGCGCAGGGAACCAACCATCAGATCACCGCGCTGGCGCAGGCCGCGCAGAAGATTGGCGATGTCATCAAGCTGATCAGGGCAATCGCCGGACAGACCAACCTGCTGGCACTCAATGCCACCATTGAAGCTGCGCGCGCCGGCGAGGCGGGCAAGGGTTTTGCGGTCGTTGCATCGGAAGTAAAATCATTGGCCGTGCAGACCGCCAAGGCGACTGAAGATATTTCCAAGCTGATCATGGCGGTCCAGGGCGCAACGACCAGCGCGGTATCGGCCATCGGCCGTATTTCCGGCCGCATGCAGGAAATCGACAGTTGCGCGACCGCCGTCTCCGCCGCAGTCGAAGAACAAAGTGCCGCCACCGGCGAAATTTCGCAGAACGTCGCCAGCGCCTCCGACGGCGCGAAGTTGGTGGTATCTGTGCTCGGCGATGTATCGGGGGCAGCAGCGCAGACGCGCGAATCGGCCGAGAGCGTCCTCACGGCCTCGCAGGCGGTCGAAGCGGCCGCCATCGAACTTCGCAAGGAAGTCGAAGGCTTTCTCGCGCGCGTCGCGGCGTGATCAGCCTAACAATGAGCTCAGCCAGTAAAACAGCGCCGCCAGCAGGCCGGACGCCGGGATCGTAATAATCCAGGCGGTGACAATCTCCCGCGCCACCACCCAGCGGACCGCCCTCACCTTCTTGGCCGCTCCGACACCGATGATAGCCCCGGTGATGGTGTGCGTGGTGGATACCGGAACGCCGAGCCAGGTCGCCGCAAACAATGTGATCGAACCGCCTGTTTCGGCGCAGAAACCCTGCATCGGCGTCAGCCGGGTGATCTTCGAGCCCATGGTCTTCACAATGCGCCAGCCACCGGCCAGCGTCCCGGCCGCCATCGCGATCTGGCAGGCGATCACCACCCAGAACGGCACATAGAATTGCGTGCCCAGGCTGCCCTGCGAGTACAGCAGCACCGCGATGATACCCATGGTCTTTTGCGCATCATTGCCGCCATGGCCGAGCGCGTAGAGCGACGCCGAGACAAATTGCGCGCGGCGGAAAATATGGTCGACGCCATAGGGTGTGAGGCGGACGAATACCCAGGACACCAGCAGCATCAACATCAAAGCGAGCAGGCAGCCAACACCGGGCGACATGATGATCGCCACCGCGGTCTTGCCGACACCACCCCACACGACGGCGCTAAAACCGGCCTTGGCTATACCGGCACCGACCAGCCCGCCGATCAGCGCATGCGAACTCGATGATGGAATCCCGAGCCGTTGCGTGAGGAGTTGCCAGACGATCGCGCCCGACAAGGCGCCAAAGATCACGTGTGCATTGACAATGTCGACATCAACGATACCTCGACCGACCGTTTCGGCCACATGCAGGCCGAAAAACAGAAAGGCAACGAAATTAAAGAACGCCGCCCAGGCAACCGCGTACTGCGGAGGCAGCACGCGCGTCGACACGATCGTCGCGATCGAATTGGCGGCGTCGTTCATGCCATTGAGAAAATCAAACGCCAGCGCGACGATGATCAACCCAACCAGAAATGGAAAAGCTAAGGCGCCGGCATCCATTGTCGTTCGGCCTTGAAATTTCTAGACGTGCTCGATGACGATGCCGTGCATGACGTTGGCGACGTCATCGAAGCGGTCGACGACCTTTTCAAGGTGATCGTAAACCTCGTTGCCAACGAAGAAGGCCATTGCATTTGAATTCACATGCGCACGATAGAGGGCTCTCAGTCCGATGTCGTGCAATTCGTCGGCACGGCCCTCAAGCTGGGAAATCTGCTCCGTCAACGCGCTCAGCTTCGTCGCTTCGGCACTCAGCGACTTCAGCATCGGCACCGCTTCCTTCACGAGTTGCGCACATTTCACGATCGCATCTGCCATTTCCCGCATTTCCGGCGTGAACTCGGTCTGCTCGAACAGGACGATGCCCTTCACGGTCTTCTGCATCTGGTCGATGGCATTATCCATCGACGTAATCAGGTCGCGGATATTGCCGCGATCAAACGGGGTGATGAAAGTCCGCCGCACTGCGATCAGCACTTCGCGGGTCACGTCGTCGGCGTCCTGCTCGCGGTCCATGACGGTCTGGTAGTTGCGCTGCACGGCCTCGCCGCCCTCCAGCATGGCACGCAACGCAATGGCGCCGGCGAGAACGGCCTCGGAATGGCGGGCAAACAGTTCGAAGAAGCGCTCCTCCTTCGGCATCAAGGCGTGAAACCAGCGCAGCATGGCATATCCCCTCGGCCGTTGAATCGCCCGTTGCCGGGAACCTAGTCGCTCGGCCTGCGGTTGCGAAATCCGCAAAACCCTCGCCTGTGGAAATATCGACGGCGCCGGAGGCCCAAGCCGCCAACGGAGCCCGAAGACCAAGTTTAATATCATGAAAACAAGGGCTTCGTTGCGCGAGCGCGACAGAAGATTTGCTGCATCGGCGCGCCGGGTCGGTTAGCTTGCCTGACCAAGAGGTATCGAGGCGGAGACTTTTAATGCGGTTGGGCTACTTCACCATGCCCGTGCATCCGATGGGCCGGGACTGGTCGCAGACGCTGCGCGAGGACCGCGAGGCCATCATTCTTGCCGACAAGCTCGGCTTCTACGATGCCTTCGTCGGCGAGCACCTGACCGATGCCTGCGAGAACATCACCAACAGCATGATGTTCCAGGCGACGCTGATACATGACACCAAGACCATCAAGCTCGCGACCGGCACCACCAATCTGGCGCAGATGCATCCGGTGGTGGTCGCGGTGAACGCCGCGATGTTCGATCATCTATCGCAAGGCCGGTTCGTTATGGGCATCAGCGCCGGCGCGCTCACGTCAGACTCTGAGGCGATTGGCATCCTCGACCTCGACCGCAACAAGATTTTCGCTGAGGCAATCGACGTCATCCTGGCCGTCTGGGAGCGCGATCCGCCTTACGACATCGATTTTCCCGACAACCGTTTCAAGGTCGGCTTTGCACGCACCGCCGCGCTCGAGCTCGGTGTTGGCGTTTTGGCAAAGCCCTTCCAGAAACCGCGGCCCGAAATCGTCGGTACAGTCGTCGCGCCGTTTTCTCCCGGTGTGGTGCTGATGGGCAAGCGCGACTTCCATCCGCTGTCGGCAAACTTCCTGTTGTCAAACCATCTCAAGTCGCATTGGACCAACTACGCCAAGGGCAAGGCGGAAGCGGGAGCCAAGGCCAATATCGCCGACTGGCGCGTGGCGCGAACGATTTTCGTCGCCGACGACGACAAGACTGCGGCTCGTTACGGCAACGACGATGCCAACAGCCCCTATCGATTTTATTTTGAACAGATGGTCGCCAAGATGAAGCGCGGCAACCGGCTCTACGTGTTCAAGAGCCACAAGGAACAGCCCGACAGCGAGATCACGCTCGACTACGTCATGCGGCATTGCGTGACGTTCGGCAGCGTCAGCAAGGTGACCGATGCCATCCTCAAGCTGCGCGAGGAAACCGGTGACTTCGGCGAGATCGTTTATGCCGGCATGGACTGGGTCGAGCCGGCGCTTGCCAGGCGCTCGATGCAATTGATGGCCGAAGAAGTGATGCCACGCGTGAATGCGGCCATCGGAAAGCCGGCGAGCGCGGCGGCGGAGTGATAGCGCTGCCTCTCAACCGTCATGCCCGGCCTTGTGCCGGGCATCCACGTCTATTCCAAAGGCAAGACGTGGATGGCCGGGACGAGCCCGGCCATGACGAAGAACGGCTACACCGACATCGGATCCGTCCCGAGCGGAGCATAAAGCCCGCGCTCGGCGCCTTTCGTGAACGGAGTGTCCTTGTCGAGCTCGATCGAGGCCGAACGCACACGCTGTGCCTCCGGCTCAGTGGCCGGCACTGCACCGCCCTCGGCGGCGGCTTTCGCCGCACGCAGCAATATCCTGCGGGTCATGACGATGCCGCTGTCGGTCGCGCACAGATGCTCCTTGGTGCGATCCTGGATCGGTCCCATGCTTTCCTGGATGGACGCGTCCTGCATGGCGATGCCGTCGACACCGGTCGACGAATGGCCATGGCGCTGTGACTCGCGGTCCATCAGATAATTGTTCGATTTGTTGGCGAGCGGAATGAATGTGCCCGGCACGTATTTGACGTGAATGCCCTCGCCATCCTGCATCGCCGAGATTTCCGATTTCGTCAGCGCGCGCTTGGGATGGTAATTGATGCTCCACGCCCAGCAGGTCTCGTCGTCGATCGGCACCCAGGCATGCGCACCGAGCGGATGGCCGGCACGCGGCGGGATGATCGAGTACCAGGGCATGATCCACGGGGTGATGCGCCAGTAATATTTGCCGGCCTCGGCATTGCGGCGCGCACCGATCAAAAGCCCGCCCGCAAATTCCTCGACCTCGAACAGCGGCATGCGGTCCTGCT
>Ga0265325_10001226_pt1 | contig 18278 bp, 13 predicted proteins | sample 41420metaG_FD_202090 | JGI IMG/M metagenome (GOLD analysis project Ga0265325, IMG submission 202090) | Rhizosphere microbial communities from Carex aquatilis grown in University of Washington, Seatle, WA, United States - 4-14-20 metaG | ecosystem: Host-associated > Plants > Roots > Rhizosphere...
ACCGGCCGCATCGTCGCGGTGCCGTCGGCGGCGTACTCGGTGTAGCCCTTCCAGTACGCCGTGATGTTGCCGGCGTTGCCGACCGGCAGGCAGTGCACGTCCGGTGCGTCGCCGAGGGCGTCGCAGATCTCGAACGCGGCGGTTTTCTGACCTTCGATCCGGTACGCGTTGACCGAGTTGACCAGCGAGACCGGGTGATGCTCGGCAAGGTCGCGGGCAAGGTTGAGGCAGTCGTCGAAGTTGCCGTCGACCTGCAGGAGCCGCGCGCCATGCACGAGCGCTTGCGCCAACTTGCCCATCGCGATCTTGCCGCTCGGCACCAGCACCGCGCAGATCATCCCGGCCCGGACTGCATACGCCGCTGCACTGGCTGAGGTGTTGCCGGTCGAGGCGCAGATGACCGCCTTCGAGCCTTCCTCGGCCGCCTTGCTGATCGCGAGCGTCATGCCGCGGTCCTTGAACGAACCGGTCGGGTTCATGCCTTCAACCTTGAGGAACACGTCGCAGCCGGTCGCGGCGGACAGCCGCGGCGCGGTCAGGAGCGGCGTACCGCCTTCGAGCAAGGTGATGACCGGCGTGGTCGACGTCACCGGAAGCCGGTCGCGAAACTCCTCGATCACCCCTCGCCACGGCGACGTGCGCGCGATGGTCGCGGTCATTCGACGCCCCCTTCGACCCTCATGACACTTGCCACCGCCCGCACCGAGTCGAGCCGGCGGACCTCCTCGACGGTCGCCGACAGAGCCGCATCGGTTGCCTCGTGCGTGACGAGCACCAATGTCGCTTCGTCGCCGTGACCTTCCTGGTGCACGGTCTGGATCGACACGTCGTGGACCGCGAACGCCTGCGCGACGCTCGCCAGCACACCCGCCTTGTCGGCGACGTCGAGACTGACGTGGTAGCGCGTGACGGTCTCCCCCATCGGGCGGATCCGCAGCTGCGCATACGACGAGTCGCCGGCGCCGCGCGCGTCACTCAACCGGTTGCGGCAGACCGCAACCAGGTCGCCGAGCACTGCGCTGGCGGTCGGTGCGCCGCCGGCGCCACGCCCGTAGAACATCAGCTGGCCGGCCGCATCGGCTTCGACGAACACCGCGTTGTAGGCATCCCGCACACCGGCCAACGGGTGGGTCCTCGACAGGATCGCCGGGTGCACGCGCACGCCGATCGAGTCGCGTCCCGAGTGGTCGGGGCCGCGTTCGGCGATCGCGAGCAGCTTGACGACCCCGTTCATGTCGCGGGCGGTCCTGACGTCGCTCGCGGTCACCTCCCCGATGCCCTCGCGGTAGACGTCGGCTGCGGTGACCCGGGTGTGGAAGGCGAGCCCGGCCAGGATCGCCGCCTTCGCCGCCGCGTCGAAGCCATCGATGTCCGCGGACGGATCGGCCTCGGCATACCCGAGCGCCTGGGCTTCCTCGAGCGCCTCGTCGAACCCGGCGCCGGTGGAGTCCATCTGGCTGAGGATGTAGTTGGTGGTGCCGTTGACGATGCCGGTCACCCGGGTCACCCGGTCGCCGGCCAGTGACTCGCGCAGCGGCCGGAGCAGCGGGATCGCGCCCGCGACGCTGGCCTCGCAATACAAATCGGCGTTGCCACGACGGGCTGCGTCGTACAAGGTTGCGCCGTCTTCGGCGAGCAACGCCTTGTTGGCGGTCACCACCGAGACGCCGCGCTCGAGGGCGGCGACCAGCAGTGACCGGGCCGGCTCGATGCCGCCGATCACCTCGATCACGACGTCGACGTCCTCCCGCGCCACGAGTGCCGCGGCGTCGGAGGTGAACAGCGCCGGGTCGACCGGCAGGTCGCGGGCCCGGCCGGGCCGGCGGACGGCGATCCCGACCAGCTCGAGCGAGGCGCCGATCCGCTGAGTGAGGTCATCGCGCTGGAGCTGCAGCAGGCGGACCACCTCGGTGCCGACCACGCCACAACCGAGCAGCGCGACTCGTAGCGTCCGGTCGGTCATCCCTGGTCCAATGCGAGCAGGTCGGCAGCGGTTTCGCGGCGGATCAGCACGCGGCTCTCCCCGGCCCGCACGGCGACGACCGGCGGACGGGGTACGGCGTTGTAGTTGCTCGCCATCGATCGACAGTAGGCGCCGGTCGCGGCGATGGCGAGCAGGTCGCCGGGTGCCAGGTCGCCGGGCAGCCAGGTGTCGCGGACGACGATATCGCCCGCCTCGCAGTGCTTGCCGACCACACGAGCAAGCATCGGCTCGGCATCGCTCGTCCGTGAGGCCAACACGCAGGTGTATTCGGCGTCGTACAACGCGGTTCGGATGTTGTCGCTCATCCCGCCGTCGATGCTGACGTAGGTGCGGATGTGGTCGACATCCTTGATCGTGCCGACTTCGTAGAGGGTCACGCCGGCCGGTCCGATGATCGCCCGGCCCGGCTCGAACGCGAGCCGCGGCACCGGCAACGACTGGGCAGCGCACTCGCGGTCGACGATCGTGCGAAGCTGCTTCGCGACCTCGGCGACGTCAGCCGGGTCGTCGTCGGAGGTATAGGCAATGCCGAGGCCGCCACCGAGGTCGAGCTCCGGCAACGTGATGCCGAGCGCGTCGCGAATCGTGCCGAGCAGGCCGATCACCCGGTGTGCGGCAACGTCGAAACCGGCAGTGTCGAAGATCTGCGAGCCGATATGGCTGTGCAGCCCGACCAGCTCGAGCGACGGCAGCATCGAGGCCCGGCGCACCGCTTCAAGGGCCGCGCCGCTGGTCAGCGAGAAGCCGAACTTCTGGTCCTCGTGTGCGGTCGCGATGAACTCGTGCGTGTGGGCCTCGACGCCGACCGTGACCCGCACGAGCACCTTCGGCCGCACCCCGGCTGCCTCTGCCACGTAGGCGAGGCGAGCGATCTCGAGGTCGCTGTCCAGCACGATCCGGCTGACGCCGGACTCGATCGCGGCACGAAGCTCGGCGATCGATTTGTTGTTGCCGTGCAACAGGATTCGCTCGGCCGGCACGCCGGCCGCAAGCGCGGTCTCAAGCTCGCCGCCGGTCGCGACGTCGAGTGACAGGTCCTCGTCGAGGATCCAGCGTGCCACCTGTTTCGACAGGAACGCCTTGGCGGCGTAATAGATGTCGGTGTCGGGTCCGAAGGCGGCGCGATAGGCCCGGCAGCGGGCCCGCACGTCGTCCTCGACGATGAGGTACGCCGGGGTGCCATGCGCGGCCGCGAGGTCGCGCACATCGCATCCGCCGAGCTGCATGACACCACCCAGGCGCTCGGTGCCGACCGGCCAGACCGCGGGATCGAGCCGGCCGAGATCCTCGGGAGGCGGGCCGAGCGGGTGCGGCGGCGCCGAGACGTCGCCGTGCAGGGCACCGGCCGGGTGCGCCCTCACATCCGCTCCGGAGCGGTCACGCCGAGCAGGCCGAGGCCGTTCGCGAGCACGATCCGGGTGGCCTCGACCAGCCACAGCCGCGCGCGGGTGAGGTCGGTGGCGGGCTCGTCGGCCATCGGCAGGACCCGGCAGGCGTCGTAGAACCGGTGGTAGGTGGCCGCGAGCTCCTCGAGGTAGCGCGCGACCCGGTGCGGCTCGCGGAGCTCCGCGGCGCCGATCACGATCCGCGGGTATTCGCCGAGCGCGCCGAGGAGCGCGCCTTCATGCGGGTCGGCCAGCAGGGCGGGGTCGAAGTCCGCGTCGGCGCCGCGCTCGATCCCGAGGCTGGCGGCGTTGCGCAATAGAGAGGAGACCCGGGCATGGGCGTACTGCACGTAGAACACCGGGTTGTCGTTGGTCTGCCGGGCCCACAGACCGAGGTCGAGGTCGATCGGCGAGTCGCTGCTGTAGCGGGCAAGCGCGTAGCGCGCGGCGTCGACCCCGATGGCGTCGACCAGGTCGGCCATCAGTACGACGTTGCCGGCCCGCTTGCTCATCCGGACCGGCTCGCCGTCGGTGACCAGGTTGACCATCTGACCGATCAGCACCTCGACGGTCTGGTCCGGGTCGTCGCCGAAGCACGCGGCAACCGCGCGAAGCCGGCCGACATACCCGTGGTGATCGGCGCCCAGCATGTAGATCAGCCGGTCGAACCCGCGCTCCCGCTTGTCGAGGTAGTAGGCGCAGTCGGCGGCGAAGTAGGTCCACTCGCCGTCGCCCTTGCGCAACACCCGATCCTTGTCGTCGCCGAAGTCGGTCGTCCGCAGCCAGAGCGCGCCGCCGTCCTCGTAGACGCGACCCAGCTCGGTCAGCCGCGCGAGTGCGACGTCGAGCTTTCCGTTGTCATGCAGCGACTTTTCGTTGAAGTACACGTCGAAGACAACGCCGAAGTCGGCCAGCGACTGCCGGATCTCGGCGAACATCAGCTCGACCCCGTCGCTGCGGAACGCCTCCTGGGCCTCGTCGTCGGGGAGGTCGAGAATCCCGGGCCGGCTGGCGACGATCGCGGCGGCGATGTCGTCGATGTAGTCCCCGACGTACCCGCCCTCTGGGATCGGCTCGTGCCGAGCCGAGGCGAGCAGTGACCGGGCGAACCGGTCGACCTGGGATCCCGCGTCGTTGAAGTAGTACTCCCGGGCGACGTCGGCACCGGCCGCGCTCAGCACCCGGCCCAGCGCGTCGCCGACGGCTGCCCACCGCACGGCGCCGATGTGCACCGGGCCGGTCGGGTTGGCCGAGACGAACTCCAGGTTGATCCGCTCCTTGGCCAGCACGTCGCTGCGGCCGTATTCGGTGCCGGCCGCAACGATCAGCCGGGCCAGCTCGCCCTGAGCGCCGTGCGAGAGCGTGATGTTGAGAAACCCCGGGCCTGCGACCTCGACCGCGTCGATGCCGTCCGCCGACCGCAGTCGGCCGGCAATGACCTCGGCTACCTCCCGCGGCGGCCGGCCGGCCGGCTTGGCGAGCTGCAGTGCGGCGTTCGTCGCGTAGTCGCCGTGCTCCTTGTTCTTAGGGCGCTCGATGACCACGCTGTCCGGGACGGGCACGGCGAGGTCGCCGTCGGTGACCGCGGCTCGAATCGCGGACAGGACGGCGCCAGCAAGATCGCCGGGGGTCACCCTCCGAGGTTATCGTTTGGCCGTTCAAACAGCCCGCGGGTTGTTAGTCGCCGGCGATGATCTTGTCGACCTGCGGCCGGCTCAACGGCCGGTGTGCCAGTGGCTGCTCGGCCGGCCGCATCCCGGCCAGGACGATCCCGAGGTGCCGGCGCCAGGCTTCGGGCGCCACCCCCCGGGTGGTCTCGATCACGCCCCGGATCGACCACATGATCACGGTCAGATCGGTGCTGGTGAGGTCGGCCCGCACCCGGCCGTGGCGCTTGGCGTCCTCGAGCAACCCGCCGACCGTCGTACGGAGTCGGTGGATCGACGGGTTGTCGACGTCGGTGTTCCACAGCCGGGGAAGGCAGCCGCTGTGCTCAGCCTGGTAGGCGCTCGCCGCCTCGAGGTAGCGCTCGAGCCCACCGCCGTCGGGTTGCTCGGCGGCGTCCTCGGCGAAGGCGAGCATGGCGTCGAGCACGTCTTGGACGAGGGCGGCGACCAGCGCGTCCTTGGTGCTGAACCGGCGGTAGAGGGTGCCGACGCCGACCCCCGCGACCCGCGCAATCTCCTCGACGCTCGCGTCGAGCCCGCGGTCCGCGAAGACCTGCCAGGCGGCGTCGATCAGGTGCTGGCGGTTCGCCGCGGCGTCGCGGCGCAGATGCGGCCGGGTCGCGATCGCGGCTGCCCGGCTCATTCGGGCTCGTCCCCGACCAGGGTGCCGGCCGCGATCATGCCGAGCTCCGCGTGTGGCAGCGCGTCCCGAAGCTCGGGTTGGCTCAGCGCGCGGTGCCGCTTCGGGACCAGGGTGGTCGCAAGCGCGGCGGCCGCTGCGGTCGCGGTCAGCAGCTCGAACCCGTGGGTGTAGCCGGACTCGCGGGGCAGGCCGCCTGCCCGCGCGGTCGAGGTCACGATGCTGCTCATCACGGCGGCGCCGATCGAGCCACCGATGGTGCGGATGTTTGCGTTCATCCCGCTCGCGACGCCGGTCTGACCGGGCGGGACACCTTCGACGATGAGGCTGGACATCGCCGAGAACGCCAACCCGAAGCCGATCCCCATCAGCGTCGTCGCGAGCACGATCTGCCACTGGTGGTCGTGCGCGACGACCAGCAGGATGAACGGGAGGACGCTGATCGTCGCGCCCGTGATCAGGACCGCCTTGCCGCCGTACCGGAGCGTGAGCCGTCCGGACGCGGCACCGAAGACGAACATCATCGCGCTCGACGGCAGCAGGATCAGGCCGGAGTGAGTGATGCTCGCGCCGAAGCCGTAGCCCGCCGACGGTGCGGTCTGGAGGAACTCCGGCAGGAACGCGAACGTTGCGTACATTCCGACGCCGAACATCAGAGCGACCAGGTTCGCCGTCCACACCACTGGAATTCGCATCATCCGCATGTCGATGAGCGGCCGTGTCGATCGGGTCTCCGCGAGCACCCAGGCCGCCGCGAGCAACATGGCGATCACCAGCAGGGCGATGACCCGGCCGGAACCCCAACCCCAGGTCGGCGCCTCACTCACCGGCAACAGCAACGCGACCAGCCACGCCGACAGCAGAACCGCAGATCCCCACGCAAGCTTGCCGGGCTTCCGGACCGGCGACTCGGGGATGACGATGCGGGCGGCGATCCCGGCCAGCACGAGCATCACCATCGGGATCCAGAACAGCCAGTGGTAGTCGAAGGTTTCGACGATCGGGCCGGCGAGCACGATGCCGAGGCCGCCGCCTGCTGCGGCCAGCGCGGCGATCACGCCGACCGCCCCCGGCACCCGCTCGGCGGGGAACTCGTCGCGGATGATGCCGAACGCGAGGGGAACCACACCTCCACCGACTCCTTGGATCACGCGACCCGCGAGCATCACACCGATCGAGCCGGCGAGCGCGGACAACAGCGTCCCGGCTGCGAGCGCCGCCAGTGCCACCACGAACAGTCGCTGCTTGCCCCACATGTCGCCGAGGCGGCCGATGATCGGCGTGAAGATCGAGGCCGAGAGCAGGTACGCAGTGAGCACCCAGGTCACGGTGTTCTGCGTGGTGTGCAGGCCGCGCTCGATGGTCGGCAGGACCGGGATCACCAACGATTGAAGGAGCGCGTAGGCGCCCACTGCGGTTGCGAGCACCGCGAATGTCGCCTGGTAGTGAGCGCGCTCGGGTTGCTCGGTCACCGTCGGTCCCCCTGACCGCTTAACCGGAGTGTCGGCTCCGCTTCCCGCGAAGCCTATTACGAACCGGAACGTCTACTCCGGATCTCGATCCGGCGGCGCCGTCCCTTCCCGCATCCGGCGGCGTACCGCTGCTAACCTCGGCGGGTCCCCGCCCCCGTAGCTCAGGGGATAGAGCACCGCCCTCCGGAGGCGGTGGCGCAGGTTCGAATCCTGCCGGGGGCACTTTGTGAAACCGCAGGTCAAAGCCGGTTGTTGGATTGAACGAAGATCATTTCGGAAGCTGGTCTTCCCACAGCCTTCCCGCAGCTGATCCGCGAATCTCGGCGCTCGCGCGCTCGGCCGCACACGTTTTCCCAGGTCAGCGCCGTGGCGTTCCATTCGTAAACCTGCGCAATTGCCCACGGAGGCGGGAGCGGTAGTTGGCCGCGTGCGCGCCCACGGAACCCTGCGGGTCTCCGAAATGTGCATGCAGGCAACGTCCTGTCGGCGGGTTCGCTACCGTGCGCGGCCGTCTGGTCGTCTCATGTTTCATCGGTTGCGAGCGCAGCGTCGAGGGCGGCCATGACGTGGAGACGCGTCGTGGGGAAGGTCGGAACAGCACTGTCCGCGTCGGAGATGAGAAGTTCGATCTCGGTGCAACCGAGGATGATGCCCTGCGCGCCGGCGGCGATCAGGCGACCGATGACGTCCCGATAGAGCTGGCGGGATTCGTCTCGTAGTACTCCCAGGCAGAGTTCGTCGTAGATGATGCGGTGGACGGCTGCACGATCGTCGTCGGGTGGGACGAGCAGCTTCAGTCCGTGACTTTCGATCCGGTCGCGGTATGACGTTTGCTCCATCGTGAACGCCGTGCCGAGCAGTCCCACTGTCGTGAGACCAGCCGAGGTCACCGCGGATGCTGCGACGTCGGCGATGTGAAGGAGCGGGATGCCAACCGCGGCCTGCACCTGCTCGGCTGCGATGTGCATGGTGTTGGTGAAGATCAGTAGTAGGTCAGCGCCGGCGGCCTCGAGGCGTTGTGCTGCCCCGGCCAAGACCTGGCCGGCCTCGTCCCATTGGCCGGAGGCTTGAAGTGCTTCGATGTCCGCGAAGTCCACGGAGTCGAGCACGATCCGAGCTGAATGCAGGCCGCCGAGTCGTTCGCGGGTCAGGACGTTGGCGAGGCGGTAGTACTCCGCGGTGCTTTCCCAGCTCATGCCTCCGATCATTCCGATCGTTCGCGAGCTACTGGAAAGCACTGGCTTTGTGGTCATGCCGCCACTGCTGGACGGGTCCGGCTGCGGTCTTGCCACCAGGCGACGGTAGCTGCCGCGGCCTCGTCGAGCGGTGTGGCGTCGAGGCCGAAGGCTGTGGTGAACGCGGAGGAATCCATGACGAACGGTGCCGTGAACTGATAGCGCACCTCACCGAGCTCACGCACGACGGGTGAGATCAGGCCAATCGCGCGCATCGACCAGTTTGGGATGGTGCTCACCTTGGGGGTCGCTACTCCAGCGGCCTCGGCGAACGCAGTGATCATCTCGCGCTGGCTGCGCGGCGGGCCGCTCGGCACGTGCCAGATCTTGCCCCAGGCCCTTTCGTTGCTGCCGAGCGTGGCCAGGGTGCTCGCGACGTCGTCGACGTAGGTCCAGGTGTGAGGAAGGTCTGGGTCGCCGATCACCCGGACGGTTCGACCGCTCAGAACGAGGGGCACGGTGCGACTGCCCATGGTGGCGGTGTCGGTGAACCCGGGGCCGAAGTAGTCCGACGCCCGGGCTTCGGCGGCATGGATCCGTCCTGCCTGGTGGGCGGCGTAAGCGTCGGTCCACATGCCGGCGCGGATGCGGCCCTTCTTCCCTGTCGATGCGGCTGGCATGTCCTCGGTCATCGGTGCATCGACCGGCCCGTAGCTGTAGAGGTTGGACAGCGTGACGAGCACTGCTCCGGATCGTTCGGCGGCAGCGAGGATTCCGGCGGCCATCGGCGGCCACTCGCTCGCCCACTGCGCGTATGAACGCGGGCTCGCACAGTTATAGAGAGCAGCCGCGCCCTCACTCGCGTGCGTCAAGGCGTCGGCATCGGTGGCGTCGACTGCCAGGTTCTCGATGCCGGGGTGGTCGGGACCTTGTCCTCGACGTGAGAGGAGACGAACCTGGTGTCCTTGGTCGGCGAGAACCAGTGCGGTCGCCTGACCGACGGTTCCTGCTCCCACGATGACGTGCGACATGATGTGTGCCTTCCTTGTTGAGGCTTGTGGTTTCGGGGTCTTAGATCCCGGTCGTCAGCACGGGCTGTGCGGCGAGTGCTTCGATCCGGGTTGTGTGGTCGATGGTGAACGCGAACTCGGCACCGAATGCTGCGGCGGGGCTGAACGATCCACGCAACGACCGGCTCAACGTCTCCTCGACAGCGCGGACGCTGGCGGCCGCGGTGAAGGCGTACGACTCACCGGTCTCGAGCCAGGCTTGGGCGGTCGCGCCGTCGGCACTGGTGGCTCGTGCCCAGCCATGTGACCGGAGACTCTGCGGTTCGTCAGCGGTGGGGATGGCCGCGTATGCGGTGATGTTGGGCGCCTCGGTGGCGTGGAAGGCGGCCTCCAGGTCACCGGTGGGCAGTGGCATCACCGTGCACGTTCCGTCCGGCAGGCTGATCGCGGTGATGCCTGATCCGAGCGCAAGCGCCTCGAGCCCACCGTTGCGGCGAACCCAGCCACCGAACGGGAGACTCACTTGCCTCGTGGCGGCGACACCCGGCCCAGCTTCTGCTGTCGCGGCTTTGCTCGCGACCTCGAGGTGCGTCGCGCCGCCGACGGCGTCACTGACGTAGCGTGCGAGACAGTTGGTGGCGACAACACCGAACCCGACGCCAGGGATGATCGCGACGCCGGCGTTCTGGGCGCGCGGGTTGAGGTCGTAGAGGGCGCGGAAGACTTGAAGCTCATTGCTGATATCGAGGTAGTGCACGTCGGCGGCGAGGCAGGCCTCGGCAAGCGGCATCGCGGTGTGCAGGAACGGGCCGGCAGCATTAAGAACCAGGTCCACATCGGCAAACGCAGGGCTGAGTGCGGCTCGGTCGTCGAGGCTCAGGACCCGGTATGGCACGTCGAGCTTGGCCGCTAGGGCTGACAGCGCCGACGCGTTGCGTCCGGCGAGTATGGGGTGGTGGCCCTGGTCGAGTGCGTGTTGGGCGATGAGTGCGCCGGTGTAGCCGGCGGCGCCGTACAGCATCCAGGTTGCGCCTGTGCTCATGTCGTGTTCCCGTCGGGTCGCGTAGCGAAGTAGCGAAGTAGCGGACTGCGGGTCAGGCGGTGGCGAGCTGGCGGGCTCGGGCTGACATGAGCAGGTTGCGGAACCTCTCCGGTTCCTCGAGTTGCGGTGTGTGCGCTGAGTTCTCGAACCAGACGAGCTGCTTGCTCGGTGCGGTGAGCGCGTCGAAGTACCGCTGTGCGGCGTCACCGGGCGCGACGTGGTCGTGCCGGCCCTGCGCCATGATCACGGGCACGTCAATCCGGGGTAGGTCACGAACCAGGTCCATGCTGGCGAGTTCGGGCAGCAGCGCGGCCTGTGTCGCGGTGACACCACGCACGGTGCGCAGGACGTCACCGGCTGAGTAGTCGGAGGATCGGATCAGGCTGGCGAGCAATCCGCGCACCAGGCTGCCGTATGTCTCGTTGGTCGAGACGCCTCCGAAGGTGGTCGCCCACCGGACCCGGGTGGCGAACTGCTTCCCGTCGAGGTGTGGCGGTGGGCCGATCGCTTCGAGCTGCCGGATCGCCCGCCGGTTGCCACGCTCACGGGCAGTGTCAAGCGCGAAGTGGTAGGCGGCGTTGCCAGCCGCGGTGCCGTCGATGTCCATGCCGACCGCGACCAGGGTCGCGACGAGGTCGGGACGCTGGGCCGCTGCGTACGCGCCGACGGTCGCGCCGAAGGAGAACCCGGCCACATAGGTGTGTCGGTGGTAGCGGTCGTGGAGAAGCTCGAGCAAGGAGATGGTGTCAGCCACCATCCGTTCCGTACTGATGTCAGTTCGGTCCTGGGGTCTGCGCAGTGAGCGGCCGCAGCCGCGCTGGTCCCAGTAGACGACGGTGAAGTCTTCTTCCAGACCCAGCAGCCGGTCGAAGCGGCTGGCGTCGTTGAGCATCGGCAGGCCGGGGCCTTGTTGGATCAGCAGCAGAACCGGGTTGGCGGCATCGGTGCCACGAACGCGGATCCACTGTGTGGTCCCGCCCAGCTGTACTGCTTCGAGCGTGTCGAGCTTCATGGCGTGCTCCTGGTTCTTAGCTGCGAACATCGGGTGTCTAGACCGGCAGCGGCTCGGCGACTGCCGGCGTGAGGTCCACGTCGGCCAGCGCGGACTCGCTCTCCTCGTGGATGCCGTACCGGGCGTACAGGCCACGGAGTGGCTTCGGTGCCCACCAGTTCTTGTCGCCGAGCAGCCGCATGGTCGCGGGCACGAGCAGGATCCGGACGATGGTGGCGTCGATGATCAGCGCGATGATCATGCCGACGCCGAGCAGCTTGATGAAGGTCACACCGGAGGCGGAGAACGCACCGACCACGATCAGGAGCAGTAGTGCGGCGCTGGTGATGACTCCTCCGGTCCGCTGCAGACCGCTGGCGATCGCGGCGGTGTTGTCGCCGGTGACGTCATAACGCTCGCGGATCCGCGACAGCAGGAACACCTCGTAGTCCATCGAGAGCCCGAACATGATCGCGAACATCAGGATCGGCGTGGTCGGGCTGATGGTGCCGTTGGAGGTGAAGTGCAGCAGGCGGGACAGATGTCCGTCCTGGAAGATCAGCACGATCGCGCCGTACATCGCCGAGAGCGACAACAGGTTCATGATAATCGCCTTGACCGGCAGCACCACGGAGCCGAAGGCGAGGAACAGCATCACGAACGTCGCCAGCAGGACCACCAACGCCATCCACGGCAGGGTGTGTCCGAGGCTGGACAGCTCGTCGACGAGGTCGGCGGTCTGGCCACCGACGGACGACGTCGCTCCCGCGGGTGGCGACACATCACGGACCTGGGCGACGAGGCTGCGAGCTGCCGGTGAGTTGAGGCTCGCGTCATAGCTGAGGTCGATCCGGGCGTCGTTGCCGTGGATGCCTGTCTGCTGTGCGTGGCTGACGCCGGGAACGCTCCCGAGCCGGGTGACGTACGTTGTCAGCTCGGCGGTTCGGGCGGGTGAGCCGGCGATCGGTCCCGGGAAGCTCACGACGGCTTCGATTGGTGCCGTCGGGTTGCCGGGGAAGTCGTGGTTCAGCGCCTCGGTCACGGTCCGCGGTGCCGAGCCGGCCGGAAGCGCGGTGGCGTCGACGCCGCCCCAGCTGACGTGCAACAGCGGCGCGGCGAGCGCGAGCAGCGCCACCACGATCACGACCGCGTAGACGGCCGGCCGGCGCATGACGCGGGTGGCGAGCCGGTAGAAGCCGCCCTCCTGCTCAGCGACCGGTGCACGCTGCACCGAACGGCGGATCCGCAACGCGTTGACGTTGGGTCCGAGCACGGCGAGCAGCGCCGGCATGATGGTCAGCGCGGCGATCATGTCGACGAGAACGGTCGCGACTCCGCCGTAGCCCATCGACCGGAGAAAGGTCTCCGGGAACAGCATCAGCGCGCCGAGGGCGACCGCGACCGTGATCCCGGACACGACGACGGTACGGCCGGCGGTGGCGATGGTCCGGGCGACGGCATCTTCGACGGTGGCCTGTCGGTGCAGCTCTTCGCGGTACCGGGTGACCATGAACAGCCCGTAGTCGATTCCGAGCCCGAGCCCGAGGATGGTGGTGATGTTGACCGAGTAGTTCGAGACGGATGTCACCTCGGTGAGCAGCCGGAGAGCGGTGAATGATCCGAGGATGCCCACGATTCCGATCGCCAGCGGCAGGCTGGCGGCGGCGAGGCTGCCGAAGATGATGAGCAGGAGGATCAGCAGGATCGGCAACGACAGGCCTTCGGCCCGGCCGATGTTGGAGCTGACCTGGGTGTTGATCGCGGACTCGGTGGGGATCACTCCGCCGACCTGGGTCGTCAGCCCTGGCGCGGACAGCGAGTCCTTGATCGCGTTGTAGCTCGCGATGCGTCCGGTGTCGCCGGCGCCGGTGAGCTCGATCACGGCGTACGTCTGGTGCCCGCTGGCGCTGACGAACTGCGACGAGCCGGTCGACCAGTACGTCGCCACCGACTCGACCCGATCGTGCGGCAGCTTGGCGAGCGTCGCAGTGACCGCGGACTTGAATGCTGGCGATGCGGTCGTCAAGGTCTTGCTCGAGTACAGCACCGCGACGTCGCCGCCGTTGCGCCCGAAGGCCTGCGTCGCGAGGCTCTCCTCACGTTGGCTCTGGCTGTGCGGTGCGGTGTAGCCGCCGGCAGTCTGAAGGTGGGCGAACACGCCGGTCCCCCACACGCCTGCGAACACGACAGCGAGCGCGGCGATGATGAGGACGAGGCGGCGACGGTGATACAGCAGGTGGCCCCACGCCTCAAACGTCGGGCGAGGCGTCGCGGATGCGTTGTTCGCGGTCTTGGTCATGACATCGCCTCGTTCTGGGAGTGGCCGATCTGGCCGAGGTGGGTGTGCTGGAAGTGGTCGTCGTACTTCAGGCCGTAGCCCATGGCGCGGTCCACGCCGATGTGGGCAAGCCAGATCAATCCGAGCGCCAATACGAGCGGCTCGTGCCGGCCGATCCCGATCAATGCCAGGCCGGCCGGAAGCGGGTAGGCGTGAGCGAGGTTGTAGGCCGCCGCTCCGACGGTGGTCCCGCCGAGATAGCCGGCCATCAGCAGGTCGGGCAGCAGAATGGCGGTGGGTACGAGCCACCAGTGCTGGTGGGTCGACCCGTAGAGAGCCAACGCGGTGACAAGAAGGACGAGACCCTCAGCTCGAAGCCACCACAACGGTCGCCCGGTCGTCATTTTCCGTGGCTTTCGGATGCACCGGCAGCAGAGTCGGCGTCGAGGAGGTCTTCGAGCACCTTGAGCAACTCGAGGACGCCGGAAAAGTCGTGTCCCGCGTCGGAGGAGCCCGGGCAGATGCGGCCTTCGAGGCGCCCGTCGGGTGTTCGGATGACGTCGACCAGGAGCCTGATCGGTTGGCTCGTTGCGTTCGATGTGCCCATGACTCACATCGAACGGGACTGGGCCGCTGTTGTCCCCAGGGCGCGACCCTAGGTCAACCCTTGGTTCTGCACCGATCGGGCGGGTTGCGGCCAGCGAGGCCAACCAGGGCGAACGCCAAGGACACGATGGCAAGGAAGATCCAGCCGGCGGTGAAGCCGTGGTGCGGCACGATGTGCCCGAAGATGATCGGGATGAAGAAGCCACCGATGGCAGCCAGGGTGAGCATCAGGCCGGTTGCGGCGGCGATGTAGTCGGGTTCGATGTTGGCCACGCGAGCTGGTGCCGCCGACCAGCCGGCGAATCCGAAGATGGTGAAGAAGCCGATCCCGATCCCGATGACCCAGAGCGCACCGGTCGGCACGGCGGGGATCAGGGCCAGCAGCGCGGCGACCGCGATCAGGGGTCCGACGATGAAGACGCGCAGGTGGCGGCTGCGGTCAGCCCAGTAGCCACCGAGCAGGCTGCCCGGGATCCCGGCGAGCACGATCAGCGCCGACAACAGCCCGCCGGTCGATGGGTCCAAGTGCCGGTCGGTAGTGGCGTAGGCGGAGAACAGCTGAGAGACGGTGAAGTAGGCGCCGTAGCCCCCGAGCAGCGCGACGCCGTAGATCCACAGGTCCCTGCTTGCGAGTGACGCGCGCATGGCGGCCCGGTCGAACCGGGCGCCACCCAGCGGAGCGGCACCAGCCGGAACCCGGAAAACGACGATCGTTGCGACCACCACGACCAGCTCGATGACGCCGGCGATGATCAACGATGCGTGCCAGCTCGTGTCGCGTTGCAGGTAGACCCATACATAGAGAGCGAAGGCGGCGCCGACGCTGAAGGCGGCGCCACCGAAGATCCCGAGCGCGAGGGTGACGTCCTTGCCGCGGAACCACACGACGACTGCGGAGAAGCCGACGGTGGCGAAAAGGGAACCGCCGATTCCACTGAGAATGCGGAAGAGCTCGAGCTCGGTGAAGTTGTAGGACAGCCCGGACATGATCCCGGCGACTCCCTGCACCGTCAACCCGAGGACGAGAACCTTCTTCATCCCGATGGCCTTGGCGAGCGTGCCTGCAGGTAGGTGCGCGAGCCCGTAACCGACGATGAACAGCGAGATCAGGAAGCTCAGTGACCCGAGCCCGACCTTGAACTCCGCGCCGATGGGCGGGAACGCAGTGGCGATGTCGAACCAGTTCAACGTGAGTGCGACGACACCCAAGCTGACGATCGCGAGCATGCGCCACCGAACTGATTCGCCCGGCGTGCCTCGGCTGGCGGTCACGATCGTCCCTTGCCGGTGCTCACCGATCGCGACCGCGTCGGCTGGCGGCCGCACCTCGATGGCTGAGATCAGTACGCTTGTGCTTCCCGCAGGGTCCGAGCGGTACGCGCGAGAATAGTCCTGCACGAGAGCGTCGGCAGGTGAGTGTTGTGAGTGCCCCAGCCGACTTCGTTGGGCGGCTGCCCGAACTCCACGTTCTGGACGACAGGCTGGCTGCGGCGCGAGAAGGTCACCCGCAGGTCGTCTATGTCGAGGGCGACCCGGGATCGGGCAAGTCGAGCCTGCTCGCTCGCTTCCTGGGTTCACTGACGGATGCGGTCGTCCTCGAGGCTGGCGGCGACGAAGAGGAGGTGCTGCTCTCCTACGGGGTCATCGACCAACTCACGCCTGGGGCGACGGATCCGGGGATCGACCCGATGGCTGTCGGGGCGCAGCTGCTGGCCCGGCTCGACGACCTGCAAGCCGACGAGCGCGTGGCAGTGCTGAGCATCGACGACCTGCAATGGGCTGACCGGCCATCGTCACGTGCCGTGCTGTTCGCGCTCCGGCGGCTGCGGGCAGATCGAGTCCTGACCATCGTGTCGACGCGAATTGGTGAGGTGGTCGATCCCGGCTGGGCCCGGTTCGTCGCTGGGGATCCTCGGGTGACTCAGATCAGGCTGGGCGGGCTCAGCGCGGATGACCTCAGCGAGCTGGCCAGCCGGCTCGGGCTGGGATCGTTGTCGGCTCAGGGTGCGTCGCGCTTGTTGGTCCACGCCGGGGGCAACGCGCTGTATTGCCGGGCGTTGCTCGACGAGATCGGCGTCGCAGGTCTCAACCGTGCCGGGGAGGGTGACCTGCCGGCGCCGCGTGAACTGTCCGCTGTCATCCTGGCCCGCGTCGCTGCACTCTCGTCAGCGACTCAGGCCTTCCTGGGGGCAGCATCGGTGGTTGGTCAGCACGGATTGCTCTCGGCGATCGCGACCGTGGCGCAGCTCGCTGATGCACAGCCCGAGATGGATGACGCGGTCGTGGCTGGCCTGTTGACCGAAGGACCGCTGCGGTCCGAGGCGAGTTTTGCTCACCCGTTGTACCGGGCCGCGATCTACGCTGATCTGTCCGCAACGCGCCGTCGCGAGCTGCATGCCCGAGCTGCTGGCCTCGTTGCCGGGCGCGTCAGGCTCGCGCACTTGGTTGCGGCGACAGTGGGACCTGATGAGGCGCTCGCTGCCGAACTCGAAGCGTCTGCCTCCGCCTCCTCGCCGGCCGGTGACTCGGCTGCGGCTGCCTGGGCGATCGAGCAGGCTGCTGCCCTGTCGCCCGGTGCGGCTGACCGGGAGCGTCGCTTGCTCGACGCGGCGGCGATCCTGCTCAACGAGGCTGACACGTTGGCGGCGGCGAGGGTCCTTGAGTCTTGCCAGGTGTCGAGCGCTCGTCGTGACGCGCTGGTTGGGCTGCTGGAGGTCTTCACGGGTTCACTCACTGCCGAGGACCGTCTGTTGGCCGCCTGGCGCGGCCACGATCCGGTGGCCGAGCCTGATATCGGGGCGCGTGCTGCCACATCGTTGACGAACTGGATGGTGATCTCCGGTCGGCCCGACGAAGCGCTCGTCTGGGCCGACCGTGCGGTGGCCGGCACGGTCGAGGGTTCAGCGTTGCGTGCGATGGCGCGTACCGGGCAGGCCTATGCGTTCGCGGCCGACGGCCGCAGCCCGGAAGGGTTTGCCGTACTGAGCTTCCTTCCCGCCGCTGGCAACGAGGTGCCGCTCACTTCCACTGACGCCCTGATCATGCGCGGCATCGTCAAGGTGTACTCGGATGACCTCGCCGGGGCGATCGCCGACCTCGGCGTCGCCGCGGCGCGCCTGCAGGCGGGGTTGCCGTCCACTTATCCGGTGCCGTGCTTAGCGGCACTGAGCGACGCCCACTTCCGTCGCGGCGACTGGGACGCGGCGGTGGCGCACGCCCAGCTCGCGACGTCGTTGGCGCAGGACAATGATCGGCCAGTCGACCTGGCTCGGGCACATGGTCGGGCAGCGCAAGTCCTGGCCTGCCGCGGCCAGTGGGACGCTGCACAGCTGCATGTCGCTGCCGCGAGGGCGGCCGCTGAGCGGCTTCCGCTTGTTCTCCCCGTGGCCGCATCAGGAACAGCCGCCGTGGCTCTCGCAGCATCGCGAACCGACCTGCCAGGGGTCCTCGTCGCGGCCGAGCGGATCCGCGCGACCAACCTGCTGGGCGTCGGGGGCCGACCCGGCGTCTTCAACTGGAGGTCGACCGAGGTCGATGCGCTGATCGGACTAGGTCGCTTTGACGAGGCCGAATCAGCGCTTGAGGAGTTCGAGAACGCCATCCCTGACGACGGTCTGGCCTCGGCAGCGGTGTCCATCGCACGCTGCCGCGGCAATCTCGCCGCAGCCCGCGGCAACGACACTCAAGCGGATCAGGCCTTCGTTGCGGCGCATGCGATTGAGGCGCAGGTGTCGATGCCCTTTGAACATGCACTCTTAGGGCTTCATCACGGCCGACACCTGCACCAGACGGGTAATCCAGCAGCAGCCATCACACAGCTGGAGCGCGCGCATCGCTTCTTCTCAGCGATGGGCGCAGATCCCTACGTTCAGGCGTGTGCGGAGGAGCTTGCCACCTTACGAGTGAGCGCAGCGACCGCCAGCCCAGCAACCATCCTCGGCCTGAGCCGCGCCGAGCTCGCCGTCGCCCGACTCGTCGCTACCGGCCTGACCAATCGGGAGGTGGCCAGCCGGCTCTACCTGTCCGTG
>Ga0265325_10001228_pt1 | contig 18260 bp, 13 predicted proteins | sample 41420metaG_FD_202090 | JGI IMG/M metagenome (GOLD analysis project Ga0265325, IMG submission 202090) | Rhizosphere microbial communities from Carex aquatilis grown in University of Washington, Seatle, WA, United States - 4-14-20 metaG | ecosystem: Host-associated > Plants > Roots > Rhizosphere...
GACGGGCGTCCCCCAGTTCAGGCCGTTGGTGGAGCGGCTGACCGCGACATCCCCGATCAGGCCAGAACTGGAACTGAGTCCGGCAAGAGGTAGCGTCGAGATGAGCCATTCGCCGTGCTTGGCATCGTAGGCGACGGAAGGATCGGCGGCTGCGCCGTAAGTTCCACCCTTGAAGTTCACGGTAAGGCCTGGAAGATCGCCGTAGTGCCATGTCTTGCCACCGTCGGTGGAGGTGGAGAAGCCCACGTCGCCACTGCCCCATCCGACGCTGCCGGGCCGGCGGGCCACGTGAAACGCGGTCACGATGGTGTTTCCCCAGGCAAACATGTGGGGCTCGACTTCGGTTTTGTGATCGCTGTCGCTGTTGGTGAGATTGTCGACGCTGATGCGTGCCAGTGAGGATTGAGCGGAAGCGGGCAGAACGAAGGTCAGCGAAACGGCGAGCGATGTACAAGCAGCAAGCAGATTTCGACCACAAAAGAAGGTGGGGAATGACGATTTCATCAGACGTGTCCTTGTATGCGGGGATTCAATGATTCGCAGGGGATGACGGTTGTCGCCCGGCGGGGGCGACATCCATCTCGCGAACTATACTCGATAGTTGTGGTGGTGTCGATGTGAAGGAATTTTCACACTCGCCCGCGTGAGGGGTGAAGCCGGTATGTGGGAAACAGCTGCCGTATGTGGGGATAGCCGCCCTCGGCTGTCCGTCGAGCGTAGCTCGACAGCTTCCCGTCATGGCTTGACCTCGATCGATCTGGTCATATCTAATCCGAAAACGTTCCTTTTCGCGCCGTTGCTCAGAACGTCAGAACCAGAGAACACAAGGAGAAGTTTTTATGCGAGTCGCGTTTGTCGGGTTGGGAATCATGGGTCAGGCGATGGCAACCAACCTGGTCAAGGCAGGGCACGAAGTCACGGTCTGGAACCGCACGCCCGGCAAGTTGGTCGAGGGGGCAGGGGTAGCTCCGACCCCGGCAGCAGCGGCCCAGGGCGCGGAAGTCGTATGGCTGTGCGTTTCCGACACAGACGCAGTTGAGAGCGTGATTTTTGGGGCGGACGGCGTACAAGCTTCATTCACCGAGGGCATGATCATCGCCGACTCGAGCACGATTTCTCCCTCCGCTACCGTGAAGTTTTCCGAGCGCGTGGCGACGAAAGGCGTGACTTGGGTGGACGCGCCCATGACCGGGTCGAAGATCGGAGCGCGCGACGGGACGCTGGTGTTCATTGTCGGAGGAAGTGAGGAGCCGGTGGAAAGGCTCAAACCTCTCTTCGCCGCGATGGGCAAGAAGATTTTCCGCATGGGAGACGTCGGTAAGGGGCAGGCCACAAAACTTGCCATGAACCTGCAAATCGCGTTGATCTTTGAGGGATTCGCCGAGGCGCTAACCCTCGCGACCAAGCTGGGAGTGGATTCGCAACAACTGCTCACGCTGATTGAGGCCACGATGGTCCGGTCCGGGGTAGTGGATTACAAAGGGCCGTTTGTGCTGCAGCGCGACTTTACGCCGAATTTTCCCCTGCGCCTGATGCATAAGGACATTCGTCTGACCCTGGAAGCAGCCAAGGAAGCGCGCGTGAAGTTGCCGGCGCTCGAGACCGTGGAGGAGATTTACGAGTTGGCGTCGGAAGATGGCAATAAGGACCTGGATTATGCCGCCACGCTGACGCTATTGGAAAAGTGGGCGGGAGTGCAGGTGAAGGGGACGGCGGCGTAATCGGTGCGAAGAAAGCTGAAGAAGCGCACGCAAGGGAAGTCGCGCTTCAACTTTCGGGCGTGCAATAAGCCGCGCGACTCGCGGACCTCGAGGCCTTGAGCAAGGCCATACTCGAGAAGTACCGAGATAATTGCTCTAACGCTGCTGATAAGTCACTCGTGAGAATTTGGTCACGTTACCCCGGTAATACCTAAAATCCCCGCTATTACACAATTATTACAGTCACCCGTCCCTGCCCTTGGTACGGTAGCAGTGGGGTTGATCGAATTTAAACGACCACGAAACGGGGACCTTCCTTGGATATGGAACTGCAAGATCTGGCAAAACGACAAGCGGAAAAAGGTGAAGTGAATTGGGTCACGGCGGCCTTCATGGCGGCGTTTCACGTGGGCGCCATTGCGGCACTTTTCTTTTTCACGTGGAAGGCGCTGTTCGTGGCGATGTTCTTATGGTGGGTTTCGGGCAGCCTCGGCATTGGCATGAGCTACCACCGTCTTTTGACGCACCGCGGGTATAAGACTCCGAAATGGGTGGAGTATTTCCTGACCGTGTGCGCGACGCTGGCGCTCGAAGGCGGACCGATTTTCTGGGTGGCGACGCACCGCATCCATCATCAGTTCTCCGATCTGGAAGGCGATCCGCACTCGCCCATCGAGGGCAAGTGGTGGGCGCACATGGGATGGATCCTGATGGGCAAGTCGATGCACCACGACACGACGACGCTGGCCCGCTATGTCCCCGACCTGGCCAAAGATAAGTTCCACGTCTGGATCACGAAATATCACTATGTCCCGCAGGTTGTGTTGGGGATCGCGCTGTTCGCCATCGGTGGCCTGCCGTGGCTGCTGTGGGGAACGTTCCTTCGCACCGTGGTCGGATTGCACGCGACTTGGCTGGTGAATTCGGCGACGCACTCCTGGGGCTCGCGGCGCTTTGCGACCCGCGACCTCTCCACCAATAGCTGGTGGGTGGCCGTGCTGACATTCGGCGAAGGCTGGCACAACAATCACCACGCGCATCCGACGGCGGCACAGCACGGCTTCAGGTGGTATGAAGTCGACATGAACTGGTACGGGATCTGGGCCCTCAAGACCGTGGGCTTAGCCTGGGATATCAAGCGGGTAAAACTGGATGAGGTGGAGCGTGGTCTGGTGCCGACGCCAAATGGGCGCTTGATTACCGCGGCGATGCCGGAAGTTTCGGTCGCTGGCGACTAGACCGTTCGATACAGCTTCAGAAGAATGAGCCCTGGCTTCTGGCCGGGGCTTTTTCTTGGACCTGACATGTGCTGGAGGTTTCGCGCGTCACACGCGAATGATCATGACCTCAGTGGCCTTGATCAGGGCCGCGGCCGTTTGACCTTTTTTCAACTGCATTTCACGGGCGGATGTTGCGGTAATAATCGACGTGATCTGCTGGCCACCGATGGAAATCTTTACCTCCGCCATCAACCCGCTGATACGTACGGAATCGATGCGTCCCACTAACTGATTGCGTCCACTGACGCGGCGAATGACCTCTTTCCGTTCCATCTCTGTTTTGCCTCGAGTTCGAAAGAGTAACTTGTCAACTTCGCTTTGTGGGATGCGGTGATGTCCTCCAGCAGTTTGGATGCTTTTGATTTTTTTCTTGTAAATCCATTGCTTGATGGTCGGGAAGCTGATCCCGAGCTCGAGAGCGGCATCCCGCAGATGCAGCATTTCTTCCCGAGGACTTGCGGGCACGGCGCTTGCGGATTTCACTTTTCGCGGCATCGGAACAGAATCTTACCGTTCGAGGAGATTGCGGTCAATTCATTCTGCGTACGTGTCAGGACAAAAACTCGAGCTAATCTGTGTTGAAAGCGACAGACAAAACGTAGTTAATATACACTACATAATTCTTGACTCCATAAACCAGTTGGAGGTTCTCGTGCGTAATGCCGCTTTGCTTCTTGCCGCTTTCGTGGTTTGTTTCTGGTCCGCATTCTCCTCGGCACAGCAGCAGAAGACTCCCGACGCCTGCGCGAGCGGCCACGAGTTTGCCACCACCGATTGCGCGCTGACCTGGCACGGCATCACGCTGTACGGTGCGTATGACATCGGCGTCGGCTGGGTCAGTCACGGCTTGCCGGAGAATGGCTACAACTATGAAGGCGCATCCCTGGTAAACCGAAACGGCTATCAACATCGATTCCTTGTCGCACCGAACAATCTGCAGCAAACGGGCCTGGGGATCAGAGGCAAGGAAGGGTTTCTGCCCGGCTGGTCCGTTGTGTTCAACGCTTCAAGTGGCATCAATCCGCAGTCCGGCCTGCTCGCCAATGCATCCAAGACTGACATCATCAACAACGGCCTCCCCAGGAGCAGCTATTCGTACGCCATCGACGGCGCCCGCGCTGGCCAACCCTTCAATGACGAAATCTATGCCGGTGTATCGTCCACGCATTTCGGCACGCTGACCTTCGGTCGTCAGCGCTCTCTCGGTACCGACGCGATGCTCCGGTACGATCCAGCCGGCGGCAGCTACGCTTTCTCGTACATCGGATATAACGGCACGATGGCGGGCGGCGGCGACACCGAAAACAGCCGTTGGGATGACGCCGTGAAGTATCGCCTCACCTTTGGCCCGGTTCATTTCGGCGCGATGTACAAATTCGCCGACGGTTCTGGCGGCTGTTACTCGGCGTCCGCAACATGGAGTGCGACCACTTGTATGGCTGAATCGGCGCACAACAATGCTTATGGATTCGACCTCGGTGCGGACTACCTCAAGTTCTCGTTCGACATCGTTCCCCAACATTACAATCAGGCGATCAGCGTATTGAACCCATTGCTGGGGCCTCAGAGTACGACGCAGTCCTATCAATCGACCACGGACAGCATCAATACCAACGCGATCACCGGCAGTACCAATCTGCTCGACCCGAACGACACCGTTTATGGCATCGTCACCGACAACTACTCAATTATGGTGGCTGCCAAGTATGCGTGGGAGCCGTTCAAATGTTTTGCCGGCTACGAATACATCTGGCAGAACAATCCGAAGAACCCGTTGGGAGTCGGCGCCTCGGACCAGGGCGGCTATCTCATGAGTGGTGTCGAAGACGACAACCTTGATTCTGAAAAGTTGGTGAACATCTGGTGGACGGGCGTGAAGTACACCTACCGCAGCAAAACCGACGTCACTTTCGCGTGGTATCAACAGCGGCAAAACGACTTCCGTATCCCACCGACCTGCTCGCCCTCAGCCGGTTTCCGCAGCTCCTGCGCGGGCACCCTCAACGAGGGGTCGCTCTATGTGGACCATCACTTCACCAAGCGTTTCGATGGTTTTGCCGGAGTTGCGTATTCCTGGGTGAGTGGCGGTCTCGCCATCGCCATTCCCCATAAACCCGGCGTCCCGTATAACTCCGACAACAACTTTGCTCCGACGGTCGGTGGTCGTTTCACCTTCTAATCGTCTCCGCAAACCTATCCCGTTCTGTCAATGTGTTTCCCATTCTGAGGTGAAATTGCCTTCACGCCTGCTACGAGGCGTGCTGGTTACTCACGGGCGCGGTGCTAGCGCATTGCCACGAACGCGGTAAAATCGGGCTGAGCTTTCATGCGCATCTCCAGCCGCCGCGGAACCATCGTCTTCTTTCTATGCCTGGGCATCGGCCTGGTGGCGTTGGCTGTTGCCCTGAACGTCGGTTGGATCATCCTCAACTGGCGGGAAGGGGTGCTGCTGTTTTTCGGCATCGTCTTCTTCGCGCTGATCATTGCCGGAATGGTAGTGAATACGATTTTCCTTGTGCGTGAACTTCGGCGCAGTGAGCAGCACGATAGCTTCATCAACGCCGTCACCCATGAACTCAAGACTCCAGTGGCTTCGATTCGGTTGCATCTCGAGACCTTGCAGCGGCGCAACCTGCCGGAAGCGCAGAGGCAGGAGTTTTACAGCCTGATGCTCAGCGATACCGATCGGCTGACCGAGACGGTGGAACAGGTTCTACGCGCGGGACGGGCAGGCGACAAGAAAGCAGGCCGGGACAAGGCGGAGGTCGATTTCGGGCAACTGGTTCGCGACTGTATGGATGCCACGCGAGCCCGACATCACCTGCAACCGGAGGCGATCCGCTACGAGGAGACGTCGTACAACGGAAACGGACTTCGGGTGCGCGGGAGCGCCGAGGATTTGCGGACGGCCGTAATTAACGTGCTCGACAACGCAGTCAAATACTCCGGGGACAGTGTCGACGTGCGAGTGCGATTGGAAACGCCGGACGACAAACGAATCGTGCTGCGTGTGCAGGACCAGGGAGTGGGCATTCCTCCCGACGATATGAAGCGAATCTTCAAACGTTTTTATCGAGTCACGCACCGTTCCCTGGCGCACGTGAAGGGAACCGGACTGGGGCTGTTCATTGTGAAGGCGATTGCTCAACAACACGGCGGCAAGGTTTTTGCCGAGAGCGAGGGAGAAGGACAGGGAACTACGATTATTCTCGAACTGCCGAGGTGGGCAGCATGAGGGTTCTGGTCGTGGAAGATGAGGCGCATCTGGCGCAGGGCCTGCGATTTAATCTCGAGGCCGAAGGCTACGCGGCCGAGGTGGTAGGCGACGGAGAGGCGGCCACCGAGCGGCTGCTGAACAAGAAAGAAGGTTTTGATGCAGTAGTGCTCGACATCATGCTTCCGGGCAAAGACGGATTCAGCGTGGTGTCAGAGTTGCGCGCCGCGCGAAATTATGTCCCCGTGCTGATGCTGACGGCGCGAGGACGTCCGGAAGATGTGTTGAAGGGCTTTGCTTCAGGGGCGGACGATTATCTCGCGAAGCCGTTTGATCTCTCGATCTTGCTGGCTCGCTTGCAGGGTCTGTTGCGGCGCAGCCAGTGGATGCGCGGAGGACAAGCGGCTGAGCCGGCTGAAACGAAAACCGACGCAAATGCGATCGGAGACTTTGGAACGTTTTCTTTTGGGGGCAAGACGATCGATTTCGGCGCGCTGAAACTGCGGTCCGGCGAGAGCACGATTCATCTGACGCTGATGGAATCGGAACTTCTTCGCCACCTGGTGCGGAACGATGGCAAGATCGTTTCCCGCAAGCAGATCCTCGAAGAAGTGTGGGGTCTGCACGAGGACACCGATACCCGCGCCATCGACAATTTCGTAGTGCGGTTGCGGCGGTATATCGAGGATGATCCCGGGCATCCTCGACATTTGCTGACGGTGCGTGGGGTGGGTTACAGATTTCTGGCCAAGCCAGAAAAAGAATAGAGGATGTGGCCTAAACGCCCGTCGCGGTGCGAACCTCGTGATGTGAAGCGTAGCCTGCAATTCCCAGCATCCCTACGCGCGGCACAACTCTGCCATCAGGGTCTCCCGACGCTTGAGCGCGATGCCGTCGATGCGGCTCAGAACCATCAGATAAATCGGAATCGAGATTGCCGCGAGAACGAGAAACATGAACGCGGCAATCCACTGGTTGTCGTACAAGCGCGCGATCATGAACGCCGCAGCACCAAAGGCAACGATCACGATCTGCGCGCCGAAGCTCGCCAGGACGGTGGTCTGGGACGCGGTCTGGCGGCCGAAGGCGGCGAAATCCCGCTTCTTGGGAGAATAAATCGAGAGCAGGTTCCCGGCTGCAAAGTTCAACGGCGCAGCAAAGAGAAGTCCGGTTACAGTTGCGATCGAAGCCGCAAGATGGGGCGCGCCATAAAGGTACGAGACGGCGATCCAGGCGAACGCCGTGTTGAATACCAAAATGCTGGCGTGCGTCAGGTTTTTTCCGAGCACGATCTGGCGGAAGGTCACGGGCGACGCATAGAAGAACTGAATGCCGGCGGCATCGCCGCCGAAACTGTTGAACACCAGGTTCGTAAGTACGAGGATCGCATAGGCAGCGGCGCCCGGAAAAGCCATGTCAGGTGTACGGCTGAGCCCGCTGGCGTGGCGCATCGGATTCAGCGGCCCGAGTCGGAAGATCAGCAGCATGAAGATCGGCATGATCAACGTGAGCAGCATGGGTCCGCTGCGGGCGATGTAGCGTACTTCTTTCTCAAACACGGCAGCGACCGGCTGCGAAAAACCAGGCAGGTTCCATCCCACTTGCAGACCTTGTACCTGAGCGACCGCGGGGCGTGCAGCCGCTTCGCTCAGATTCTCGCCTCGAAACTGCGCTCGCAGGCGCAGGTGCAGGAAGTAACCGACGGCCAGCGTCAGCCCGACGAGGTAAAGCAGGGAAGTGAAGCCCGAGAGAAATTGTGCGTGCGAGACTTGAGCAATGGCATTGGCGCCCAGACCCGGCGGCAATACGGCCTGAATCTGGGCTGCGATTTGCGCGGCATGACTGAATTCCGGATGCGGTCCTCTCCCAATGTGTTCGACTGCGGGACCGATCAATTGGAAGCTCAGCATCGTCAGGATGAACAAGACGCCCATGATTTCGCGTGTGCGGCGCTGCGCAAGCCAGCGTTCCAGCCAGGCGAAGACGGTTTGCATAAGCACGAGGTTGAAGAGCGCAAAGCTGAACAACACCAGCATCGTCCATGGAAAGAGTGCGGGGCGCGCGAAAGTGACGCCAACAAGAATCCCGAAGATGCCGACGCTGCCGAGCGCGCTGGCTGGATCAAAAAAGCCATATGCAAGTCGGATCAAGAAATACGAACGGTACGTGAGAGGGAAACGGAGCAACTCGCTGGAATCCGGATTATTGGTAAATGCCGTCGCCATCACGGGAAAGAGCTGCCAGAAGAAAAAGACGGGCCAGAAAACAACCGCCAGGAATTCAGCTTTACCTTGCGAAACAAAATACCAGGAGAGTCCCGTTGCCAGCGCGAAGCCTCCCAATCCGCCGGCGGCGAACGCGAGTGTAATCAAGGTGCGCGAGGCCAATTCCATTTTGCCGCGCTTGTTGCGCAAGCCGTTGAGGAACATGCGCCAGCGCAGATCGGCTATGGCGTTGAGCTGGCCACGCATCCGAAGATCGAGAATAGGTTGATTGGTCACTTGCCCGGTCGATCCACTCACTGGGTAATTTCTCCTCGCAAATGCTTGGCCAGTTTCTGAATGCGTTTCAGCTTCTCACTCATGTCCTTCGGCAACTTGCCCTGGTTCACGGATTCGATATCAAGCTGCAACGATTCCGAAAGTTCCTGAAGCTCCAGGCCCTCGCGTTCCAGTTGCACGGGGTCTAGCTTTATCTTCGGCGGAGTGAAGGGGCCGCTTGGTTCGACTGGTTGAAGGTGCGGAACGTTCCCCTGCTTGGTGGGCATGTGGGTCTGCAATGCCGGAAATATCGGCGTTGAGTTGAGCGCTTCTCCGGACATGGAGGCCAACGAATTTTGCGTGGGAGAAAGCGGGCAAGAAGCAAGGACTATGACTATGACGAAGACCAGCAGACGTGGAATGTATAGTCCCACAGTAGACCTCCCGAGCACAGGCCAAAGTTGACGGTCTCAAGGGCGAATCAGGTTGTTGAGATTGTACAGCCGCAGGTCAAACCTGGATTCCGCCCGCTATCCCAGCCAGGAAAGTTCTTGCTCGGTCCGATGTGTTCCGCCGACGATGCGCAGAAAAAGTTCTTCCAGCGTCAGCTTCTCGCCGGACGCTGTAGCACCGTCCCCTGAAGCGTTGTCTCCTGAAGCGGAAGAGGTTTGAGCTTCCACGCCCGCGCGCAGTTCTTCGAGCGAGCCCTGGGCAACCAAACGTCCTTGATGAATGATCGCCACGTGGCTGCACAGGCGCTCGACGATTTCGAGCACGTGAGAAGTGAGGAAGATCGTGGCTCCGCGCGCGATCATGCCTTGCAACATGGATTTCAGCGTGCCGGCAGCGATCGCGTCCACGCCTTCGAAGGGCTCGTCGAGAAACAGAACCTTGGGCCCATGAATCACGGCCGCCGCGAGCGCGAGCTTCTTCTGCATGCCGTGGGAGTAGTCGGTGACCAGCTTCTTCGGCTGGTCCGCAAGCTGCATGAACTCCAGCAACTCGGCCGCGCGCTTGGCCGCGGTTATGCGGTCGAGGCCATACATTCGTCCGGCGAAACTCAGGAACTCAGAGCCGGTCAGACGTCCGAACAGAGCCATGCCTTCGGGCACGACGCCAATCTGACGCTTCACTTCGACAGGATGAGCGTTGAGATCGAGCCCGAGGATTTCGATCTGCCCGGAACTTGGCGCAAGCAGCCCGGTGAGCATCTTGATCGTGGTGGATTTCCCCGCGCCGTTTGGGCCGAGAAATCCAAAGAATTGTCCGGGAGCAACGCGTAAATCCACGCCATCCACAGCCACGAGTTCGCCGAAGCGGCGCGTCAGGGCGTGGGTGGAGATGGTGGGGGCGAGGTCCATCCTGTCTTCGAATCTAGCACACCGGCGAACCCCCGCGCGGACGAGAACTTTTAAGCGCGCGCTACATTTAGCGGAAACGCGTTGTGCGCCAGAGGGCGATGCCGCACGTTGCCAGCAAAATAAGCATCACAACTGTTAGTGCGACAGCCGATCCGAGGCCAATATCCATGTGCGGCAGTTTCGCCATCAGTGCGAGAACAGCGAACAGAGCGCTCGTGCCTAAAATGAGTATCCAATCCACGAGCGTTCTGCCACTCGCGCTCTGCGTTGGGTCTTGCGTCTCTGGGCTCGCGATGTCGCGGCCACTATAGTCCTGGCGCATTCGTCTGCTGCTCATCTCTCTGCCTTCCATGCCGGCACGAACGTATTCCGGTTCGACGCCGTAGCGCAGGCCTTCGCGTTGGGCTGCGTTCTGCCACGAGGCGTGTTCGCGCTCGGTGGCCGACGACAGGGCAATCGCGACTGCGCCCAAGGCCATGAGCAGCGATCCTCCGGCAACTTGCGCGTAGACGGTTTGGCTGGCACCGCGCAGTTCATGAAAAACCAGGACGCCCCAGAGCAATCCCCAAAGTTGATTGGTGTTGGAGAGCGGAATCCCGCGGCTGATGCCGACATACTTCGTGGCGTACTGCTGGAACAGATCTCCGAGCACCCAGACGAAACCTCCAAGCATCAGCCAGAACAGCACCTCGCGCGCGCCGACGAGTTCATGCCAGAGCGGGATCGCTCCGCGATAGGAGACGGCCAGCACGCTCATGGTGAGAAGTTCTCCGACAGTGAAGAACGTGATGAACGACAGCGGATTCATTCCGGTGAGATAAGCTTTGCGGTAGGGGATGTACATGGTTCCCCAGAGAATGCCTGCGCCGAGTGCGGCGAAGATTCCCAGCGCGGCTTTGCCCGGAGCGGCCTGATGCGACGATGCAATGGCCAGCAGCGTCGCTCCTCCGAACATGCAGACCGCGCCTCCGAGAACGCCGAGCCAGCGTTTCCATCCCGCATAGTGCAATTCCTTGAAGAGGAGGAAGCCCCAGAGGATGCCGAGCAGGCTGTTGGTATTCCACAGCGGAAACGCGATGCTGAGGCCAACATTGCGGATCGCGTAAATGGTGAGCGTGTTGGCGACAGCCCACATGCATCCGGCGAGCACGGCCCAGACGATCAGGTGCGGAGCTTGGCGAACATCGCTGCGGACGCCGGAAGTGCCGCGGATGAATGCCGGAACGCTCCAGCGCGCCAGGAAAACTCCCAAGACCATGATGAGGGAAATGGTGATTGGAGAGATGTCTGGATTGACGAGCTTGATGGGAGCTTCCGCGCCACCGAGCCACGCTCCGGCCGCGAAGCCGCAGAAGATGCCGAGCGCTTGCAGGGAACGTAGTCGGGTCGCGTGCACCGGAACCGGAACGGCGGGTGATGTTTCGGGTTCCGCGCTCGTCGGGGTCATGTCAGCGGAGTTGATCCAGAAGCACGAGTCCGGCGATGAGGACCGCGAAAGGGATCCAGAAATGGAGATCGGTGGAGATCATGCGAACGATGTTGTTGGCAGGGCGATCGGTCGGAAGGGACAATCTCTACCTCGCTGTCGGCGTTGCCGAACAGGAAGCCACATCTTAGGCAGCGGAGGAGGCGGAGTCAACGTAGCGGAAGCGAGGGCTGCTGCGTTTGTAGGTTCGATCTGAGGGTGGGGGGACCGAATCATTTTTCTGGTTTAATCAGGGAACGGCATTTTTGGGGTATACCCCCCTCTCCCCCCGGTCTCTTATAATCATGGAGTTAGCGTGAAAACGCGAAAAAATCTATGGGGCTCAACAACTTACGGGCAAAATCTTGAGCGCCTAGGAGTTAAGGGCGATTTGCGGCTGGGGCTTACTGTGGGGCTGCGCTTTTTCGGGAGGCTTCCTCGGTAAGGTTCTGCTGTGAGGCGCGATGAGGTTCTGCGTACCGCTCTCGTGCAACGATGCTCTCTACCTCGCGACGCACTGTCATCCTGAGGCGCCGTGTTTTGGCGCCGAAGGATCTGTGAACTTGTCGGCAGCGCAACACTTCCGGCGACTCCATAGATCCTTCGGTCCGCAAAAAGCGCGGACCTCAGGATGACAAGCGAGAGCAGGACGACAGAGAGAGACCCAAAAAGGCCGGGCTGAGGTCGGGCCGCTCTACGAACCTCTGACGGTGAGGTTCTGCTGTGAGGCGCGATGAGGCTCTCGTACGGCGGAACGCTCTCGTGCAACGATGCTCTCTACCTCGCGACACACTGTCGTCCTGAGGCGCCGGGTTTTGGCGGCGAAGGATCTGTGAACTCTGTCGCGCAGCGCCAATACTCCCGGCGACTGCATAGATCCTTCGGTCCGCAAAAAGCGCGGACCTCAGGATGACAAGAGGGAGACCCATTTTCCAGGCCGGGGTGGACGAGAGTCGTCCTGCTTTTTGAGAGCAGGATCCTGCCTGCTGTCGAGCTTTGCTCGACCGGACAGCCGAGGGCGGCTGTCCCCACAAGAAAGCAATCCCCACAAGAAGGCGATCCCACAAGAACGCGATCCCTACAAGAACGCAAGAAAACGCCCCGGCTTTGGGCCGGGGCTTGGGGCGGAACTGCGTGGAGTTTAGAACAGGTTCCACAGGAACTGGTTGTAGACCTCATGGTGGAACTGGACTTCCTGCGCTTTGACGAACGTCCCTAAGGCGCGGGGACAGCGGTCCGCGGAAGCTTCTTTCAGATCGGCGTAACGGCCTTTGACGTCCTCGCCGAGGATGGTCGTGATCCACGGAGATTTCTTGAAGTCGTCCAGAGCCTTGTAAATGTTGTCTGGCAGGTAGCGCTCGGCTTGGCGAAGGTTCTTGATCTTCGAAGTCTGGCCGTCGAGGCCGCTCTTGAAGATCGAGTACATCACCATATAAGGATTCGCATCGGGAGCGACGGAGCGAACTTCGACGCGCATGCTCTTCTCGTTGCCGATGGGAATGCGGATCATGGAGCCGCGATCGACGGCAGACGCCTTGATTTGGTTGGGCGCTTCGAAGTGCGGATCGAGGCGGCGATAAGCGTTGACGCTGGGATTCAGCAGCAGGCAAATGTCGTTGCCGTGGGTGAGGATGCGGTCGACGAAGGCCCATCCCATCTTGCTGAGCTTCTCTTCGCCCTTTGCGTCCCAGAAGAGGTTCTTGCCGTTCTCGCTGATTGATACGTTGGTGTGCATGCCGCTGCCATTGACGCCCACGACGGGCTTGGGCAGGAAGGACGCCGTGAGTCCCATGTGGGTCGCGACTTGGCGGCAAATCAACTTGTAGAGTTGGATCTGGTCGGCGGCGGCGACCACTTCGCCGTAGCCGTAGTTGATTTCAAACTGCGAAGGCGCAACTTCCGGATGGTCCTTCTCGTTCTGGAATCCCATCGCGCGCTGCACTTCCGCTGTGGTATCGATGAAGGTACGGAGCGGATCGCCGGGTAGGGAATGGTAGTAGCCGCCGGTGTTGACGTACTCGAACTTGCCACCGACTTCGTGGTAGTGGCGCTCGGCGTCGGGGCCCTTGAAGAGGAAGCCTTCAATTTCGTTGGCGGCGTTGAGAGTGTATCCCTTCTTCTTGTAGAGTTCGTCGGCGTATCCCTTGAGCACGCCGCGAATGTCGCCGGAGTAGGATGTGCCGCCCTTGTCGATGACCTCGCCGAAGACGAGAACTTTGCCGGAGCCGAAGACATCGGCGGGAGCCCAGTAGAAGGCGCCCCAATCGATGCCGAGGCGAAGATCGCTTTCGCGCTGCGCGGTGAAGCCGCGGATGGAGGAGCCGTCGAAGGTCAGGTTGTCGTAGCTCTTCAGTAGGAACTTCTTGTCGTAGTCGAGCATGTGCAGCCGGCCTTCGAGATCGCTGAAGAGCACGGTCACAGCCTTGATCCGCTTTTCGTCGGTCAGGTACTTGAGGCGTTCCTCCTGCACCGTGTGAGATGCGACGCGGTTCCTGCGCTCCTCCTTCGCCTTCAGGTTGAGTTCTTCGAGTTCGTCGTATGAGAGTGCCAGGAAATTGCGCAGTTCAGTGGGCATGGATGTCGTTCAGTCTCCTTCGCGTAGAAACTTAAGATTTGGACAAAACCCCATCACGGATACAAGGAAGTTGAAATGGCTGGTTTCAACAGGTTGACTTGGAACACGGAAGGATAGCGCGGGAGTCGGGGAGCCGCCAATCGAAAAAGCTGATGCAGGGCATAAAAGAGATTTATTCGGGGGAGAATCTTAACCATGAAGGACACGAAGTACCACGAAGGAAGGCAACGACCTAAACCACGAAGGACACAAAGTACCACGAAGGAAGGCAACGACCTAAACCACGAAGGACACTTCGTACCACGAAGGAAGGCAACGACCTAACCACGAAGGACACGAAGTACCACGAAGGAAGGCAACGACCTAAACCACGAAGGACACGAAGTACCACGAAGGAAGGCAACGACCTAAACCAGGAAGGACACGAAGTATCACGAAGGGCTTCCAGGGCAGGATTTTTCCGGGTCCCTTACTGGATTTCCAGGGAGATCACGTCGGTCTCACCGGTCTCGCCTTGACGGTAGTTCACGGCGACTTTCTTCATAGTCCAGGCACAATGCAACTGATCGGCGCCGATCACGATGACGTGATGTTTATCCGCAATCTTGAGTTTGAGTGTTTTGGAGCCTGAGGCCACGGTGAGCACGGCGGAAGGCTCGGTGGAGCAGTCCACACTCGTAAGTGATCCGCGGAAGAAGGTTGGCGCACTCCACTTGACGTTTGAGGTCGCCGGAGTGGGCGATGAGGGCGACGCGTCGTCGGGAGATCCCGGGGTTCCGTCGTCGGAGTTTCTGTGCTTGAGGATGAAGACCGGCGTGTCGGACGGGGTCGCGTCGGAAGGAGACGTGTCGGACGCGAGCGTGACTTGGCCCGCCTGGCCCCGTTTTAGGGCCATGATTGCCCCGGTCGCGCGCGAAGCGAGTTGAGGATTGGCAGCACTCTGGAGAGACTGCAAGACTTCAATCGCCTTATCGGGTTGATGATTCGCCAAGTAAATGTTGGCCAGATTGAAGCGATAATTTTCGTTCCGCGGATCGATGGCCAGAGCCTTCTGCATGTTGACCAGGGCTTTCGCGGGATCTCCGGTGGTCGACTGCGAGAAAGCGAGGAGCGCATAGGAGTCGGCGAAAGTCGGGTCGAGGCTAATGGAAGTTTCCAGCTCCTGAGTCAACGCCGGGATGTCAGAGGTCTTGGTGAAGCCGCCCTGCCTCGCCATCAGCAGCGCGTTGTAGTAATGCACCCGTGGATCTTTGGAGTCTGCTTGAGAGGCGCGCTTGAAGTATTCCCCGGCATGGACGAAGTCCTGACGCTGTAAATAGGCATAGCCGAGGCCGCGACAAGCGGCCGCGTTGTTGGGATCGGACTTCAGAATGTCCTGAAACTCGGCGAGTGCTTTGTCCTGGTAATCGCGCGAGTGCAGGTGGATGTCGGCCAGCACAGAAGCGGAATCTGAGGCATTCAAGGGGCGGGCTGTGAAATTGGCGGGCGCGATATTGGCGGGAGTCGGAATTTTATAAAACTTGAAATGCCCCACCGTGATGTATTTGCTGATTGCGTCGTCAAACTGCTTTGCGCTCATTCCGAATGCGCGCTGAAGAGCGTCTTCGACCGGGACATGTTGATTCTCTTTGAGGTCAAAATAGACAGCGACTTTCGGGAGCAGCTGGTTGTCAATGATGTAATGCATCAACATCGCGGATTCAGAGTAGAAGGTAGTTCGGCGGTTGCCGGTCTCGTTATAGGTTTCGGAGTACTCGCGGACCTTCATCAGGTCAGCGATTCCGATGATTCCTAAATGCCGGAGGACTATGTAATCGTAATCGGGAATTTTCCCGACCCGCGCTTCCTTGCTGTCGACTTGAATGCTGGAGAAGTATTCGGCGAAGCCCTCCTCGAACCATGGGTCGAATTGAACCGTGATGTTTCCATTCATGAGTTGGTGGGCGTATTCGTGAAACACCACGGTCCAGGGATTCTCCTGCGACATGTCGAGCATGATGAAGCTGCGATCGCCGCCGCCCTGAAAAAGTCCGGCAACCTGAGTGGGCTTGCCGTTCCATAACGGCGCCACCTGGCGCATCTCCTTGGTATTGCGAAAAGCCACGATTTGCAGAGGGACGGGAATTGTCACTTTCGTCTGGTCCATGAGAGAGCCGAAAACGCCGCGCATTTGCTCGAAGCGCATGGCGACTTCACGGCCGCGCTTTTCTCCGTCATCGGTCACAACCACGAAGTTAGGGGAGCGCACTTCGACCCATTGCGGCTCTCCGGCGAACACCATGGGGCTGGCACAGAAAGGCGAAGCCAAGAGGAAGGCAAAGGCGAAGCAGATTGAGGGACGCAAGAAACCGGGGTGAGTACGCATGGCCAGATCTCCCGTACGGTCGGCGATATCGTACACCATTGCCGGGGGTTGGGGTGCGCCAATCGAGGGCTGTCGCGGGGCATAGGACACGGTTTCGGGGATCGCGTCGCGGACTTGCCTGGTGGTCGGAGGAGCAAAGGCCTCACCAAGAAGGACACTAAGTATCACGAAGGAAGGCAACGGCTTCACGACGAACAACACGAAGTTCCTCTACGCTTCACAGGTCAGAATTTCGAATGGGCGAGGGAGCCGGGCATCCAGTCGTTCATGGGACTAAGGGCTCCGCAGTCCAGACACTTGGTCTGATCGAACTGGGTCGAGCAGTGAGGACAGGTGGCGTGGTTCTGGAATGTATCGAAGGGCTGGCCGCACTTTCCGCATTGCCAATAGTCTCCGACAGGAGGCGGCGTTTTACAGCGCGGACAGGCAAAGCCGTCCCGGCGTGGCAGCTTGGCGAAGCGGAGCAGGGCACGGGCGTGTTGCAGGCCGCTCCAGCAATTCATCAGCATGAAGACAGCGATTGCGCCTAACCAGACGTCTCGCCGCCAGAGAGCGAGGCCGATGAAACCTGCCACACCGACGAGGCCGAGGACTGTGGCCACTATTAAACTGCGAGCGCGTCCCAGCACAAACCAGAGCAGGGAGCGAAGAATCTGGCCGCCATCGAGGGGATAAATTGGCAGGATGTTGAAAATTAGCAGCCACTTGTTAATGAATTGGACCGCTACCAGCAAGGCATAGAAATCGGGCATGGTGTCGGCCCATCCCGAAGAGCCGCCCAGAGTGACGAGCGCGTAGAAGATGGGCAGGAGCACCACATTGACCAGCGGTCCGGCTGCAATGCTCCAAAGAGTGGCGCCCGGCCGCGGTGGAGGGTCGACGTAGGCGACGCCGCCGAGGGGCCACAAGACAATCCGGTCGGCCCTTCCCCCAACCTGGCGGCATGCCAGGGCATGGCCGAACTCGTGAATCATCACGATCAGAAAGAGGGCAAGGTATTCCAGCACGTTCCAAGTGACGGAGGAATAGTTGCCCTTTCGCGTCTGAATCTCGTACGCCGCCACCAGGAACCAGGACCAGTGCAGAAAGACATCAATGCCAGAGAAACGAAAGAGACGGATGGATCCTTGGCCAGAGCTTGGCATGTGCGCAGTTTACTGCATAATGCGAAGAGATGTGCGCGGGTGAGTAGTGCGGAGGCAGAGACTCCCACTTCTCGCAAAGAACGCGAGAAATGGGGCACCCTCCGTGGGGCCGCAAAGTACGGTCAAAGGCCGCGGGCGGGGGCGCCCGCGCCACATAGAACCCTACTGGCGGTGGGCGGAGGCGCCTGCGGCTAGTTCTCGCAGGGTGGTGAGGAAACCGGCGGCGGTGCGGGGATCGTAGAGGGCATCCAGCGCGATGGTGGCGGAAAATTGAGGGGACTCGGGGCGGAAGCGGACTTGCAGAACGTCCTGCTGGCGTACGGTCATCAGCGTGTTCAGTTCGGGGGTGGAATCCTCTTTCCAGTGGGTGCGGGTGGTGAGGATCACGGGGCCGGGCTCGTAAACGTCCCACTCGCGTTCGTCGCGACCGCGGGAGGTGACACCGCGGCTATGGGCGCACCAGCGGTGGCGCATGACTTCGAGGTGAAAGCTGGGAGAGCCTCCGAGATCCGCTTCGAAGGTCAGCGTTTCTTTCTGCTTGTGCCAATAACTTAACAACCAGTGCACGGGCAGCGCGCGGGGGCGGAACTTCATGGTGACGTTGGCATTTTCGAAGCTGCGGGAGGGGAACTGGAGGCGGGCATGGAGGCGGGAGCTGTTCAGCCAGCGCGAGTC
>Ga0265325_10001229_pt1 | contig 18248 bp, 13 predicted proteins | sample 41420metaG_FD_202090 | JGI IMG/M metagenome (GOLD analysis project Ga0265325, IMG submission 202090) | Rhizosphere microbial communities from Carex aquatilis grown in University of Washington, Seatle, WA, United States - 4-14-20 metaG | ecosystem: Host-associated > Plants > Roots > Rhizosphere...
CGGGTGGTCAGCAACGAACTGCTGGCCTATCGCCGCGGTGTCGAGCTGGCCGATCAAATTGGCGTCAACCGTCAAGTGATCGAGGACATGGAGGACGGCGTCCTGGTGGTCAATGAGGCTGATCGCGTCCGCCTGCACAATCGCCAGGCCGAGGTATTGCTGGCTGTCGAGCCTCCAGACGGCGCCCACCTGGTCGACTGGTCGCCGGCACTCGCCGCGCATGTCGCGCAACAGCGGGCCATGACAGCGGTGGACGAGCAGTTTCGCTTTTCTTGCGGCAATACTGCGGTACTGGCCCGACTGATCACTCCTGCCGTCGGCGGCAATACTCTGATCTACCTCCAAGACTTGGGCAGGATCCAGGCCGAAGCCCGGCAGATCAAGCTGGCGGCACTGGGCCGGCTGACCGCCAACATGGCGCACGAGATTCGCAACCCCTTGTCAGCGATCAGTCATGCCTCCGAGTTGCTCGTCGACGAGCAACGCGCAAGCACCCGCGGCCGCCTGGTGCGCATCATTTGTGACAACAGTGCACGACTCAATCGCCTGGTCGGCGAGATTCTCGAACTCGGACGGCGTGATCAGGCAGTACCGGAAGTGATTCAACTCGAGGCGTTCCTCCGCCAGTTCGTCGATGAGTATGCGCTGCAGAGTGCTTCGATTCGCGACGCGGTGCGCGTTGCCGTAGACCCCGGGTTGGCGGTCACTTTCGATCGTACCCACCTCTATCGGGTGTTGGAAAACCTGATCACCAATGCGCTTCGCTACGCCAGCGGCAGCGATGGATCGATTGCCGTCGAGGCCTTTGCCGGCGAGGCTCTTGTTGTCGACCTGCATATCAGCGACGATGGTCCGGGCATCGCCAAGGACGACCGCAGTAAAGTGTTTGAACCATTCTTTACCACTAGCAGTGCCGGCACCGGCCTGGGCCTGTACATAGCGCGGGAACTGTGCGATGCCAACGGGGCAAGCCTGGAGTTGATGGACTATGATGGCGGCGCCCATTTCAGAATTCGCGCCAAGGGGCAGACATGGCAATCAAGTTCGAGCGGCGGAAGCCTGAAGACATGAGAAGAGTATTGGTGGTCGATGACGAGGCGGACATCCGCGACTTGCTCGACATGACTTTGGCCCGCATGGGGCTGGCAGCCGATTGCGCCGGGTCGGTACGTGAGGCCAAGTCTCTTCTCGGTACTCAGTCCTATTGCCTGTGCCTGACCGACATGCGCATGCCGGACGGCGAAGGCCTGGAGCTGGTACGCTTGATCGGCGATCAGTACCCGAAGCTGCCGGTGGCGGTCATTACCGCGCATGGCAGCATGGAGAACGCTGTTCAGGCACTCAAGGCCGGTGCCTTCGACTACTTGTCCAAGCCGGTGTCGCTCGAGCAATTGCGGGCGCTGGTCAAGTCCGCTATTGACTTGCCGGCGCAACTCCAGTCCCGGCCCCTGGGGACGCAGGAGTTACTCGGCGACTCGCCGGCCATGGCTCAGGTCAGGGCGCTCATTGAACGTGTCGCCCGCAGCCAGGCACCGGTACATATCACTGGCGAATCCGGCAGCGGCAAGGAGCTGGCGGCGCGGCTGATCCATTGCCACGGCCCGCGCGCGGCTGCGTCCTTCGTGCCGGTGAATTGCGGTGCCATCCCTGAGAATCTTATGGAGAGCGAGTTCTTCGGCTATCGCAAAGGCGCGTTTACCGGTGCCGATGCAGATCGCGAGGGGTTCTTCCAGGCGGCCAACGGCGGTACGCTATTCCTCGACGAGGTGGCCGACTTGCCGTTGCCGATGCAGGTCAAGTTGCTGCGCGTCATCCAGGAGAAGCGGGCGCGCAAGGTTGGTGCCACAGCGGAAGAGGCCGTGGACGTTCGAGTGATCTGCGCCACGCACCAGGATCTGAAGGCGATGGTCGAGCAAGGGCGCTTTCGTCAAGACCTGTTCTATCGCCTCAATGTCATCGAGATTCGCATGCCACCGCTGCGGGAATGTCGCGAGGATATACCGGGGCTCGCCGGCCACTTGCTGGTACGTCTAGCCGAAGCTATCGGCAGCCCGCCACCCGATTTGACCGACGATGCCTTGCGCGCTCTCCAGGAATATCCCTTCCCGGGCAACGTTCGCGAACTCGAGAATGTCCTGGAGCGGACCATGGCATTGCTGTCGGACGAAGTGATCAATGCCGCCGATCTCAACCTGGCGCCGCCGGCAGCAGACTGCGAACCGGCATCGATTGACGGCTTGCCGTTGCAGGATCGCCTCGACGCATTGGAGAAGCAGGCTATTCTCGATGCTTTGAACAAGACCCGATTCAATCGCACGGCCGCTGCACGGCTGCTGGGAGTGACCTTCCGTTCGCTGCGCTACCGGATGGGGCGTCTCGGTTTGAAGGACTGAGGCACCATGGGGCGACGTTCCGCTGGACGAGAAGAGTCGGCGCACAGACGCGCGACGCAACTGACGAGCGAGGGACTGCTGCCCGGCGTCGACTACCGGCCGTCACCGAATTGCGACCCCCGGCCGGCCGACGAACCGATCAGACTACTGGTCGTCCACGCCATCAGTTTGCCGCCGGGGCAGTTTGGCGGCGACGGCATCGCCCGCTTGTTTGCCAATCGCCTCGATCCCGAACAGCATCCCTACTATCGGGAAATCCAGGCGCTGCGCGTTTCTGCGCACTTCCTGATTCGCCGCCGCGGCGAGATGATCCAGTTCGTACCGTGTCGAATGCGCGCGTGGCACGCGGGAGTTTCGCAGTGGCGTTCGCGGCCGAACTGCAACGATTTTTCGATTGGCGTCGAGCTTGAAGGCAGCGACCAGACCCCGTTCACTGCGCCACAGTATCGACGCTTGGTGGCCTTGACCGAGGTTCTGCGCCAGCATTACCCGATCGAAGATATCGTTGGCCACTGCGACATCGCACCCGGCCGCAAGACAGATCCCGGGCCGTTCTTCGATTGGTCGCGGTTCCACCGCATGCTGATTCGTTAGCAATCCGCCGCGCTGCGTCAGCGGCGAAGATGCCGCACTCCTGGTGTCGTAGCGAGTTGCGGCGATGCCACAGGCGCCGATCGTCGTGCCGCTGGCATTGAAAAATTGTTGCAACAAAAAATGCACACCACTAGAATTAGTTGCAACGGGCCTCCGGGGTACTACATCTAGTAGGTCGTCGAGGCAACCCGGAGTTGACTCCGCCGGGTTAGACAAGGAGACACCTGATGCAGTTGGTCATGGCAGCGAGACGCAGGGGACTCGGAGTCAACGCGTTCGCATCGCGGTATTTGCGCCTGTCGTGCGCTTGCCGTTTTGTTGTTGAGCCCTGCTTCACATTGCTTTCAAGTAATGCTTCGACAAGCGTTGATCTGCGCCGTGTGAGTGGCTTCACTCCGCGTGCCGACCTCGGCTTTGCTGTTGGGCGATAGCGTTAAACGCAGTGATGGCTGGAAAAACATGAGGAATTCCACGCTTTCAGTTGCTTGCGGGCGTTGAATAATCCGTACTAACCCAGTACGGGTTGAAGTTGGAGGTTGTGTTTTTTTCCTGTTAAATCTGTCAAGGAGGTTCAACATGGCTGATGCGAAGAAAGCCAAGAAGCCCGCGGCGAAGAAACCTGCCGCTAAGAAGCCGGCTGCCAAGAAGGCTGCTCCGGTGAAGAAGCCCGCGGCGAAGAAGGCTGCTCCGGCGAAGAAGCCGGCTGCTGCCAAGAAGCCCGCTGCAAAGAAGGCTGCTCCGGCGAAGAAGCCGGCTGCTGCCAAGAAGCCCGCTGCAAAGAAGGCTGCTCCGGCGAAGAAGCCGGCTGCTGCCAAGAAGCCCGCGGCGAAGAAGGCTGCTCCGGCGAAGAAGCCGGTCGTTGCCAAGAAGCCCGCGGCGAAGAAGGCTGCTCCGGCGAAGAAGCCGGCCGCTGCCAAGAAGCCCGCTGCGAAGAAGGCTGCTCCGGCAAAGAAGGCTGCTCCGGCAAAGAAGGCTGCTCCGGCGAAAAAGCCTGCTGCTGCCAAGAAGCCCGCGGCAAAGAAGGCTGCTCCGGCGAAAAAGCCTGCTGCTGCCAAGAAGCCTGCCGCCAAGAAACCGGTGGCCAAGAAAGCTGCTGCCAAGAAGCCTGCCGCCCCAGCCGCGGCCCCTGCACCGGCCGCTCCGTCGACCGCTGCAGCGCCTGGCCTCAAGTCATCGCTGAATCCGGCGGCTGCCTGGCCGTTCCCGACCGGCTCCCGTCCGTCCTAATCGGCGATTGGGGAATCCCTGAATGGGTAACGGTGGCTTGCCACCGTTACCCATCCGAATCTAGGGGTGACCTCTTAAGGCTCGGCGGCTGCATCACGTAGCCGCCGCTTTTCCTTTCTGCTACAGATGGAGCGCCAGTTCGAACAGTTCGCGCTTGAGCGCGAGTTCGCGCGGCAACTTGGCACCCATCTTGTCGAACCATTCCTTGTGTGATGCCAGTTCCTGGCGCCAGGCATCGGCGTCGACCGAAGTCAAAGCTTCGAACTCCGTCTGACTGACTGCGGATCCGGTCCAATCGATGTCGGTGAACTTGGGCATCCAGCCGAGCGTGGTTTCCTGCGCGCCGACGCGGTTGTGAACGCGATCGACGACCCACTTGAGCACGCGCATGTTCTCGCCGAAACCGGGCCACATGAATTCTCCGTCGGCGTTCATACGGAACCAGTTGACGCAGAATATCCGCGGCGCCTGCTCGATCAAGTGTCCCATCCGTAGCCAGTGGTTGAAGTAGTCGCCCATGTGATAACCGCAGAAGGGCAGCATGGCGAAAGGATCGCGCCTGACGACTCCCTGTTGGCCGACGGCAGCCGCCGTCGTTTCCGAGCCGAGCGTTGCCGCCATATATACGCCGAAGTTCCAGTTGAAGGCCTCGTAGACCAACGGCACGGTGGTCGCCCGACGGCCACCGAAGATGAACGCGGCAACGGGTACCCCCTGGGGATTCTCCCAGTCCGGATCGATCGATGGGCACTGGATCGCCGGTGCGGTGAAGCGCGCGTTGGCATGCGCCGCCTTGCGCCCAGCTTTGCCGTCGGCAGGGGTCCAATCCTTGCCTTGCCAGTCGATGCAGTGCGCCGGCGGCTCCTTGGTCATACCTTCCCACCAGACGTCGCCATCGTCGGTCAAGGCGACGTTGGTGTAGATGATATTGGCCTTCAGCGTGGCCATCGCGTTGTAGTTGGTCTTCTCCGACGTGCCGGGCGCGACACCGAAATAGCCGGCCTCCGGATTGATGGCGTAGAGGCGGCCATCCGGACCGGGCTTGATCCAGGCGATGTCGTCGCCGACGGTGGTGATCTTCCAGCCGTTGAAGGTTTCCGGCGGGATCAGCATGGCGAAGTTGGTCTTGCCGCAAGCCGACGGGAAAGCGGCGGCAACATAGGTCTTCTCGCCAGTCGGCGACTCGACGCCGAGGATGAGCATGTGCTCGGCTAGCCAGCCCTCATCCCGGGCCATGGTGGACGCAATGCGCAGGGCGAAGCACTTCTTGCCGAGCAGCGCATTGCCGCCGTAGCCCGAGCCGTAGGACCAGATCTCGCGCGTCTCGGGGAAGTGGGCAATGTATTTGGTCGTCGGATTGCACGGCCACTTGACGTCCTGCTGCCCCGGCTCCAGCGGGGCGCCGAGCGAATGCAGGCAGGGCACGAAGTCGCCGTCGTCGCCCAGCACGGTGTGCACCTTGCGCCCCATGCGGGTCATGATGCGCATGTTGACCACGACATACGGTGAGTCGGTAATCTCAACACCAATCTGCGCAATGGGTGAGCCGATCGGGCCCATGCTGAACGGAATGACATACATCGTGCGGCCGCGCATGCTGCCGGAAAAGAGCCCGGTCAGCGTTGCCTTCATTTGCGCAGGTTCCTGCCAATTGTTGGTCGGGCCGGCATCGTCCTGCTTGGCTGAACAAATGAATGTCCGATCCTCGACGCGCGCAACATCGGAGGGATCCGAGCAGGCCAGGAAGGAATTCGGCCGCTTGGCCGGGTTGAGCCTGACCAGCGTGCCGCCGGCGACCATCTCGGCACACAGTTGATCGTATTCTTCCTGTGAGCCGTCGCACCAGACGATGCTCTTGGGTTGGGTTAAGGCCGCAATTTCGGCGACCCAGGCTTTCAATCCGGCGTGTCGGACATAGTCCGGTGCGCCAACGCTCGAGTGATTCATGCGAACTCCGGAAGAACTTGAATGCGGCCAGTAGCCGGGGAAGTAAACTGGAATTGTGCCACAATCCGTACCACTGATACGCACGACCGGTAGCTAATCATGGACGAGATAATCCGAGCCGCCGCGCTCGAGTACCACCGTAAGCCGCGACCAGGCAAGATCGCGGTCACGCCGACCAAGGCGCTGACCAACCAGCATGACTTATCGCTGGCCTATTCTCCCGGCGTCGCAGCCGCTTGCGACGAGATTGTTGCCGATCCTGCCACGGCGTACCAATACACCGCCCGCGGTAATCTGGTCGCCGTGGTCACCAACGGCACGGCGGTGCTCGGTCTGGGCAATATCGGCCCGCTGGCCGGCAAGCCGGTGATGGAAGGCAAGGGCGTGCTGTTCAAGAAGTTCGCCGGCATCGACGTCTTCGACATCGAACTCAACGAGAATGACCCTGACAAGCTGGTTGATATCATCGCCGCGCTTGAGCCGACCTTCGGCGGCATCAATCTCGAGGACATCAAGGCGCCCGAGTGCTTCTATGTCGAGGCCAAGCTGCGCGAGCGCATGAAGATTCCGGTCTTCCATGATGACCAGCATGGCACGGCCATAATCACTGCCGCCGCAGTGCTCAACGGCCTGCGAGTGGTCGGCAAGGACATCGGCCAGGTCAAGGTGGTGTGTTCCGGTGCCGGGGCTGCGGCCATCGCCTGCCTCGACCTGGTGGTCAGCCTGGGGGTGCGGCGCGAGAACGTCTTCGTTGCCGATACCAAGGGTGTCATCTACGTCGGCCGCGACCACCTCGATCCGTCGAAGGCGCGCTATGCGCAGGTGACCGAAGCGCGCAGCCTGGCCGACATCGTTCGCGGTGCCGATGTCTTTCTCGGTCTCTCGGCCAAGGGCGTGCTGAAGCCGGAAATGGTTGCCACCATGGGCGACCGGCCGTTGATCCTGGCGATGGCCAATCCTGATCCGGAGATTCGTCCCGAGGACGCCAAGGCCGTGCGCCCCGACGTCATCATCGGCACCGGTCGCTCGGACTATCCGAACCAAGTCAACAACGTTCTCTGTTTTCCGTTCATGTTTCGTGGCGCCCTCGATGTCGGCGCGACGACGATCAACGAGGCGATGAAGATTGCGGCGGTCAAGGCCATTGCCGATCTGGCGCTCGCCGAAGCCTCGGATGCCGTGGCCGCGGCCTACGGTGAGGAGGAACTCGCCTTCGGCCCCGAATACCTCATTCCCAAGCCTTTTGATCCGCGCCTGATCGTCAAGGTGGCGCCGGCGGTGGCTCAGGCAGCGATGGATTCCGGCGTTGCCAGCCGCCCCATCACCGACATGGTTGCCTATCGGCAGCAGCTCACCGAATTTGTCTACCACACCGGCTTGTTCATGCGGCCAGTGTTCGCGGCGGCCAAGAAAAATCCGGCGCGAGTTGTCTTCTGCGAAGGCGAGGATGAGCGGGTGCTCTCCGCTGTGCAGACGGTGATCGACGAGGGCCTGGCCCGCCCCGTCCTGATCGGTCGTCCCAACGTCGTTGAGAAGCGCATCGAAAAGTTCGGCCTGCGCATGGCTGCGGGTCGCGATTTCGAGCTCGTCAATCCGGATTCGGACAGCCGCTACAAGGATCTCTGGCAGGACTACTACAACCTGACCTGCCGCCAGGGCGTCTCGGTTGACCACGCCAAGAACGAGATGCGCAAGCGGACGACCCTGATCGGCGCCATGCTGCTCAAGCATGGCTATGCCGATGCCGTGCTGTGTGGCACGGTCGGCTTGTACCGACCGAACCTTCACTACATCGAGACGGTGATCGGCCGCAAGCCGGGCGTCAGCAGCTACTACGCCATGAGCATGCTCATCCTGCCCGGGCGGACACTGTTCATTTGCGACACCTACGTGAACTACGAGCCGACCGCCGAACAGATCGCCGAGATGACGCTGCTCGCCGCCGAGGAGGTGCGCCGCTTCGGCATCGTGCCCAAGGTTGCGCTGCTCTCGCACTCGTTCTTCGGTGCGGAGAATACGCCGACCGCGATCAAGATGCGCCGGGCTCTGGAACTCGTTACCGAACGGGCCCCCAATCTCGAGGTGGAAGGCGAGATGCATGGCGACGCGGCTCTGTCGGAGGACATCCGTCGCCAGGTGTTCCCGCCGTCCCGCCTCAAGGGCGCCGCCAATCTCTTGGTGATGCCGTCGCTGGATGCCGCCAACATCGCCTTCAACTTGCTCAAGACAGCTGCCGGTGATGGCCTTACGGTCGGTCCGATGCTGCTCGGCGCCGCGCGGCCGGTGCATGTGCTGACACCGACGGCGACCGTCCGTCGCATCGTCAATGTCACTGCCCTGCTGTCAGTCGATGCGGCAGCTCAAGCGGCCGGAACCGGTTCCTGATGCACGGCCACGGCGGCAAGCGGACGGCGCTCGTCCTTTCTGCCGGCGGCGCCCGCGCCGCATATGAAGTTGGTGTCCTGAAGGCGCTGAGCCAGTTGCGCCGATCGCCGGCGAGCAATCCTTTTCCACTTCTCTGCGGTGTCTCCGGCGGGGCCTTGAATGCTGCAATCCTGGCATTGGCCGCGGAGAACTTCAGCAGCGCAGCCGAAAATCTGGAAGCTTTTTGGCTGGCGCTGCGGTCCTCTGACGTGTACCGGGTCGACGCGTTCGGCGTTGCCGCATCCGGCGCCCGATGGCTGGTGGGACTGGTTGGCGGCTGGCTGTTTGGCAAGGGGCCGGAAGCCTTTCTCGACAATCGGCCGCTGCGGCGCCACTTGGCGCAAAGCCTCGACTTCTCGCGTCTCGAACCTGCCATTGCCGCGCATACCTTGCATGCGTTGGCGATCACCTGCTCTGGTTACGCTTCCGGACAGTGCGTCAGTTTCTTTCAGGGCCGGGCCGATCTGGATCCGTGGCATCGGCCCCAGCGGGGCGGCGCCCATGTCAGTCTGAATGTCGATCACGTCATGGCGTCGATGGCGATCCCCTTCCTCTTCCCGGCAGTGAGGCTGCACCGCGAGTATTTTGGCGATGGTGTGATGCGCGAGCTTGCGCCCTTGTCGCCGGCTATCCACCTGGGAGCGGACAGGGTGCTGGTCATCAGCACCGGGTCGATGGCATCACGGGAAGGCGATCGCAATCCCGCTCAGGGCCATCCAAGTCTGGCTGAAACCGCCGGACACTTGCTGGCGGGGATCTACGTCGACAGTCTGTCGGCCGACCTTGAACGGATGCAGCAATTGAACCGCCTATTGGCCCGCTTGCCGGCAGAGCGGCGCGGCGAGGCGGGCCTGGCATTGAGGGAGATCGATCTGCTGGTGATTGAGCCCTCAGAGCGCCTCGATCACCTGGCGCTAAAGCACCTGGAGAATCTCCCCTGGCCCCTGAGGCGGCTGTTGAGTGGAATCGGGCTCGGTAAGGGCAGTGATGGAGCCTTTGCCAGCTACCTGCTGTTCGAGCCATCGTACATCCGCGCTCTCATTGACCTTGGTTACCGGGACGCGATGGTCAGACGCGATGAAGTCGCTGCCTTCATGAGGCTCGAAATTACCTGAAACATTCTGTCTAACGGTCTAAATTAGTTAGAAGATCGGCCGTTGATCCTATTGGCTGTGGTGCAGCGATGCTAAACTCGCCAGATAACGCTGTGGAGGTAACATGGGTTTTGCAATCAGGTCCGGTTTGACCGTCCTGGTCACCTCGCTGGCGCTAGCGCTCTCGCCGGTCGGTGCCGATGCGCTGGCGGCACCCAAGAAGAAAGTTTCCGTGACCAAGAAGCACCACGTCGCGAGCAAGGTTCGCCACGGGGCTGCAAGTCATTCGGCGTCCCTGGCGGACCCGCCGGGGACGGCCGAAGACATGCGCGGTGTCGGCATTCAATCGGCGTCGGCATCTGTCGTCGATCAGAACAGCGGTGCCGTCCTCTACGAAAAGAACGCCGATTCGGTAGTGCCCATTGCCTCCATCTCCAAGCTGATGACGGCGATGGTCGTTCTCGATACCCAGCCTGATCTGGAAACGGTGTTGACGATCACCGACGAGGACGTCGACGTCCTCAAGGGGACGCGCTCCCACCTCAGGGTGGGCACGCAGCTCAGTCGCGAAAACATGCTGCGCCTGGCCTTGATGTCTTCGGAGAATCGCGCCGCAGCGGCCCTGTCGCGGTACTACCCTGGCGGCCGTGAGGGCTTTGTCGCCGCCATGAACCGCAAGGCGACCGAGTTGGGCCTGAACGACACACATTTTCTTGACCCCACGGGCCTGACCGCAGCCAACGTTTCCAACGCGCGGGATCTGACGCGCATGGTGGCCGCCGCCTACCAGTACCCATTGATCCGCAGCTATACGACCACGTCTGACTATACGGTCAGCTTGGCGGGACGGCCGCGCACCTTTCACAACACCAACCGGCTGGTCAGTAATTCGGATTGGGAAATCGGCTTGTCCAAGACCGGCTACATCAACGAAGCCGGGAAGTGCCTGGTCATGCAAGCTTGGCTCAACAGCCGGCCAACGATTATCGTGCTGCTCGATTCCTGGGGTCGGCTGACCCGCATCGGCGATGCCAAACGGATCCGCCGCTGGATCGAGAGCGCATCCCTGCCAGCACGCATCGCCGGCTGAGCTGGTATCCGCCGCTTCATTCAGTTAGCCGGTCTGCTATAGCCGATGGTGGTGGAGATGGTATTGGCCGTTGCCCGCAGCAGAGGTATCCAGTCTGGGTTGTAGCGATCTGCGGGAGCTGATACCGACAGACCGGCAACGAGCGCGCCGGTATCGTCGCGAATCGGTGCTGCCACGCAGCGCAAGCCGGTTTCGATTTCCTCGTTGTCGTAGGCGATGCCATTGACGCGAACCCGGGCGATTTCCTTTTCCAAGCCGTGCAACGTCGTGATCGATGTATTGGTGAACCCGGGCAGGCCGGTGCGACGCGCGTAGTCGGCCAGGGCATCGCGGGTGTCCTCGGCGAGATAGAGCTTGCCGGCGGCTGTCACATGCAGCGGTGCCCGCGCTCCGACCAGATGCACGACGCGAATCGATGAGCGGCCGCTCGAAGTCCGCTCGACATAGACGATTTCATCGCCCTGCCGGACGCCGAGATTGATGCTTTCGCCGATGCGCTCATGTAACTGCTGCATCTGCGGCATCGCCGAGTCGCGGATATTGATGCGCGACTTGACCAGATTGCCGAGTTCAAGCAGGCGGATTCCCAGGCGGTAAGTGCCCGGATCAGCGCGCTCGACAAAGCCGGTGGCTGCCATGGCGGCAAGAATGCGGTGAGCGGTCGATGGGTGCAGACCGGTCTCCAGGGCCAGTTGCTTCAGGCTCACCGGATCGTGGTAATAGGAAAGGACGTCGAGCAGCTTCATCATGCGCTCGATGACCTGAATCGGATTTTTCGCTTCGACGACGGGGGCAGGCGTATGCGGCATGGTTGCGACCTCAACTTTCGATAGAGTATGCCACAATGCGGAAAGAGAAACCTGATGCTGGACACGGAGAGGCGTCATGCGTGTCGGATTGTTTGTCACCTGCCTTGTGGATTTGATGCGGCCACGCATCGGCTTTGCCACCTTGAGATTGCTCGAAGCAGCCGGCTGCGAGGTCGTGATTCCCGCAGGGCAGACTTGTTGTGGTCAACCGGCTTTCAGCGCCGGTGATCGTGTTGCCGCTGCCGCGCTGGCAAAGAAGGTGATCGCCGAATTCGAGGGCTTCGACTACGTTGTTGTTCCGTCGGGATCGTGTGCCGACCAGATTCGCAATGAGTATGCCGGCCTGCTTGCGGCAGAGTCTGCCTGGCAGGCCCGAGCGCAAGCGCTGTCGCCGCGCGTCTTTGAGCTGACCGATTTTCTTACCCGCGTCGCTCAAGTCGAGCAGTTGCCGGGAACCTTCCGCGGCAGCATTACCTACCATGATTCGTGCGGTGGTCTGCGTCATCTGGGCATCAAGCAACAGCCGCGGCAGTTGCTGGCCCGGCTGCCGGGCGTTGAGCTGCGCGAAATGGTCGGCGCCGAGGATTGTTGCGGCTTCGGCGGCGCCTTCTCGATCAAGTTCGGCGCCATCTCGGCGGCGATTGCCGAGCGCAAGTGCGACAAGGCGGCGGCGACCGGCGCGGACGCCATTGTTGGCGGTGATCTCGGTTGCCTGCTCAACATCGAAGGAAAGTTGCGGCGGCTGGGCGACGAGACCACCCGTGTGCTGCACGTGGCGGAAGTCTTGGCGGGTGACTGCTGATGCAGGCGCGATCGCGGCGATTCAAGGCCAATGCTGCCGCGGCGTTGGCCAATCCGGTGCTGCAGGCCAATCTGCGCACCTCGAAGGGCAAGTTCGTCGACAAGCGGGCGACGGCCATTCTCGAACTCGACGACTTCGAGGGCACGCGCGAGGCCGCGCGTCAGGTGCGCGATCATGTGCTCAAGGATCTCGACCTCTGGCTGGAGAGGTTCGAGACCACTGCCACGGCGCGCGGTGCCAGCGTGCTATGGGCGAAGGACGGGGCCGAGATCTGCCGCCATGTCGCCGATATCGCCCGCCGGCACAGCGTCAAGAAGGTGGTGAAGTCGAAGTCCATGCTTTCCGAGGAGGCCGGACTCAATCAGGCGCTGGAAGCCGCCGGTATCCAGCCGGTGGAGACCGATCTCGGCGAGTACATCCTGCAGATCAACGACAATGAACCGCCGTCGCACATCATCGCGCCAGTCGTGCACAAGAGCCTCGATGAAGTCGCCGACTTGTTCGAGCGCGCACACAAGAAGCCGCGCAAGACGGACATTGCGGAACTGACCCGCGAAGCGCGCGAGGCGCTGCGCGGGCATTTCCTGAGTGCTGACATGGGTATTTCGGGCGGCAACTTCCTGATCGCCGAGACCGGATCGGTGGCGCTGGTGACCAACGAGGGCAACGGCCGCATGGTCACCACGCTGCCGCGCGTGCATGTGGTCATCACCGGCGTAGAGAAAGTTGTCCCGACGCTGGACGACCTGTCGATGTTAATGCGCCTGTTGCCGCGCTCGGCCACCGGCCAGTCGATCTCGAACTACGTGTCGCTGCTCACTGGCGTTAAGCAGCGCGACGAGGCCGACGGCCCGGAGCACCTCTACTTCATCCTGGTCGACAATGGTCGCGCCGATCTCGTCGGTTCGGAGTTCCAGGACATGCTGCGCTGCATTCGCTGTGGTGCCTGCATGAACCACTGTCCCGTGTATCAGACGATCGGTGGCCATGCCTACGGCTGGGTCTATCCCGGTCCGATGGGCTCGGTGCTAACGCCGCTCTACCTCGGCATCGACCAGGCGATTGACTTGCCGCAGGCGGCGACACTGTGCGACCAGTGCGGTGTCGTCTGCCCCGTGAAGATACCCTTGCCCGGACTCCTGCGCCGCTTGCGCGAAAAGCAGATGGAGAAAAGGCTGCGGCCGTTGATGGAGCGGGTGGCCCTGAAAGCCTGGGCCTGGGTCGCCGCTCGGCCACGCCTGTACGACCTGGCGACACGCATCGGCGTGCGCTACCTCGCCTGGCTGGCGGGCGGCAGGGATCGCATCGGCGTTCTCGCCGCAGCGCCGGAATGGACGCTGGGACGCGATTTCCCGGCGCCCGAGGGGCGAACTTTCCGCGAGCTGTACCGGCAGCGATCCGCTACCGTAGCGAAGTGACATGAAGGACTAGTTATGGATAGCCGTCAGGACATCCTCGGGCGCATCCGGCAGCGACTTGGCCGAACTGTCGACCACCAAACTACGCTCGCTGCCGCACACCCGACTTTAACGTCGCCACCGCGGCCGACGATCGTCGGCGATTTGCGGCAGCGATTTGTCGACCAGTCGCTGGCGCAGTCCACGACCGTCGATAGCGTGACGGACTGGCAGCAGGTGCCCGACGCGGTGGCGCGCTATCTGTCGGCTTCCGGGCTGGCCAAGCAGGTGGTTGGCTGGCCGCTGTTGGCCGGCCATGCGTGGTCGGCAGCCGGCATCGAGTTCGACGGGCGTGGTGCCCGCGATGGCGATACGGTCGGCATCACCGGCTGCTATTGCGCGATCGCCGAGACCGGGACATTGATGGTGTTGTCCGGACCGGAGACGCCGGCAACGGTGAGTCTGTTGCCCGAGACGCATGTCGCCATCGTTGCCGCGTCTCGCGTCGTTGCCGGAATGGAAGAGGCCTGGCAGCTTGTCCGTGGCGAACGAGCGGAGCTGCCGCGAGCGGTTAACTTCATCTCCGGCCCGTCGAGAACCGGCGATATCGAGCAAACAATCGTGCTGGGTGCCCACGGACCCTACCGCGTGCACGTGGTCTTGGTCAGCGCAGCGTGAGCGGTGCGATCAGCAGTCCGACCAGACCGATCAGCAGCAAGCCGCTCTGGCAGTCGGTGGCGGTCAGCGGCCGCGCCTGAGCAAGCCTTCCGCGCGCGAAGGCGATGACCGACAGGCCGCGCGCGCGCATCGCCGCCGCATGCTCCAGAATGTCCGCCGCCTCAAGAGGCCAACGCCGACCGTGGGTGTCGAGCATGGCGTCGCACCCCTGAAGAACCTGTTCCGGTTCCCCTTTGACATAAATGTCGGCTCCGTCGGGACACTGGTGCAGCGTCGCCTGCGTATCGGCTGTGCAACGCAACTCGGCGACACGTGGAGCTGAGGCCCTGAGGGCATCCGCATTGATGCCGCCATCGATCGCTGTCGCGAGCAGAGCCTGATCGGAATCGTCGCCCGAGAATTGCCACTCATCGCCACGGCGGCTGGCCGTCGCATGATTGCATAGCGTTGCGGCGATGAGGACTTCCCGCAATGCCCAGCCGATAGTGGTCGGGTCGCCAGCCAGACGGATCGTCTGTGGGCCGCTGTATAGCGGGTCCACAGAGTAACGGGCGTTGCCCGCCCAGATTTCTCTAACCGGCATGGTCACCATGAGCCGACCATTCTAGCGTAATGGCTTTGTCCCGTTTCGATAGTAGTCGCGCAGCGAGGCGTAGCGATCGGCCCTCACGGCGCGCACATGCATCATTGCCCTTTCGACCGGAACGTCGAGTTGAACCAAAATCTCCGCCGCGATCATCAGGCTGCCTTCGAGAACTTCGGGAATGACTTCTGTGGCTCCTGCGTCGCGAAGCCGCCCGGCGTGCGAATCGTCAGGCGCCCGAACGACGACCGGAATATCGCTGCGTTGGCGGCGGATCAGGTGCAGCACCCGTTCCGCGGATTGCACGTCCGGATAGGCAATGACCACGGCGCTCGCCCGCGCCAGGCCGGCGGCTTTCAGCACTTCCGGACGGTCGGCATTGCCGAAGGCGACTTGACTGCCTTCGGGCGGTTGCTGGCGTGCCTGGCGGGGATCGACGTCCAGCGCCAGAAAAGCTATGTTCTCGCTGGCGAGGAATTGCCCGACGTGCTGGCCAGTTCGGCCATAGCCGCAGATGATGACGTGACGCTCGAGCGCAAAGCCGGCGACCGCAATATCGTGAATCGCCTTGGCCTTGTGCGCCCAGTCGCCACGCGCCATTTCGCCACCGAGGCGAGCGGCGCGCTCGATGAGAAAGGGCGCCAAAAACATCGACAACAGCATGGCCGAGAGCGTGACCTGGAAGACGTCGGCGGAAATCAAACCCAGAACGTCGGCCTGGGCGATCAGGACCAGACCGAATTCACCTGCTTGAGCCAATTGTGTGGCCGTGCGCAGGGCCACGTCGAGCGTGGTTCGCGCCACCAGGGTAATCAGCAACACGACCAAACCTTTGCCGGCGACGATCAGGAGCAGGGCCAACAGCAGGCGGCCGAGTTCTCGCGACATGATGCCGAGATCGAGTTGCATGCCAACGGTGACGAAGAACAATCCGAGCAGCATGTCGCGAAAGGGACGGATATCCGCTTCGACCTGGTGGCGATACATGGTTTCCGAGAGCAGCATGCCGCCGACGAAGGCGCCGAGTGCCAGCGACAGTCCTGCCTGGCCGGTGGCAAACGCCAGTCCAACCACGATCCATAAGGTGGTCAGGACGAACAATTCGTCAGAGCGCTGGCTAGCGACGCGGTCGTAGATCTTGCGCATTGCCCGCTGGCCGATCCAGATCAGCACTATCAGCAATGCGCCGGCCTGCAAGGCGGCCAGGGCCAGCGCGTGCCACAGGTCGCCGCGGGCATCGGCCAGCGCTGGCAATATGATCAGGCAGGGTACTACGGCGAGATCCTGAAACAGCAACACGCCCATCGTTTGCCGGCCGGAACGCGAATGAAGCTCGAAGCGGTCGGAGAGCATCTTGGCGACAATGGCAGTGGACGACATGGCGACCGCGAGTCCCACGGCCAGGGCGGCGCGCCAGTTCTGGCTATAGGCAAGCGAGGCGATCAGCAGGGTGCCGCCGGCCGTCAAGAGCATTTGCGCGCTGCCCAGGCCAAAGACCAGCGAGCGCATGGCGATCAATCTCGGCAGGCTGAATTCCAGGCCGATGGAGAACATCAGAAAGACCACGCCGAACTCGGCAAAGGCAGATACCTGATCGCTTTCAGCGAGAATCGCGCCGCCGTGTGGACCGAAGGCGATGCCGATGGCCAGATAGGCCAGCACGCCGGGGATGCGGAAGTGGCGTAGCACGGCCACGGCGACGACAGCGGCGGTCAAAAGGATCAAGAGCGAAAACAGGGTGGAATGCATAAGCAGCGACGACAGCGAGGCGGTTGCTAGAATCGCCGAGTCTCGTTGAGATTGCAAGCAAGTCCGACAACATGGAATCCGCCGCCGCCACGGAACTCGCCAAACAAGTCCTTTATACTTTCGCCATCATTCTTGCGGCTGGCACTCTCTTTGGCCTGGTCGCCCGCAAGCTGAAAGTGCCCGATGTGGCTGTGTTCCTGCTGGTAGGCATGGTTCTGGGGCCGGAGATATTGGGCCTGGTCAGCATCAAGGCCGAGTCGGCGCTCAACCAGATCATTCTCATCTTCGGCGCCAGCTACATTCTCTTCGACGGCGGCGCCTCCCTGCGCCTGTCCGTGCTCAAGGAAGTCTGGATCACCATTGTCCTCCTGGCCACGGCCGGCGTCCTGATCACGGGCGCCATTACCGCGGTCGCCGCGTACTACGTCTTTTCGTTGCCGATGGTCGTGGCGGTGCTATTGGCCCTGACGATCGCTTCGACCGACCCGGCGACGCTGGTGCCGGTGTTCAAGCAAGTGAAGATTCGCGATCGCGTCGCCCAGACCGTGATGTCCGAGTCCGCCTTCAACGACGCCACCGGTGCCATTGCCACGTTTGCCACACTAGGCGTCGCCATGGGCCAAAGCGAATTCTCCATCAGCGCTGCGCTAATCGATCTGGTCAAACAGGCCGGCATCGGTTTCTTGGCTGGGGGCGTTCTTGGCTACCTTGCTGCGCTGCTGATCGCGCATGAGAAATTCGGCTTCTTCCAGGAATACGCGCCGGTAGTGACGCTGATGGCCGTTCTCGGTGCCTATCTTGGCGCCGACGGCCTGCAAGCCAGCGGTTTCATGGCAGTGTTCGTCTTCGGCATCGTGCTCGGCAACAAGGATGTGTTGGGTTTCGCGATGCCGGCGGATGAGCAGGCGAAGATGGGGGATTTCATCCAGACCACGGCCTTCATCATGCGTATGTTCATATTCATCCTGCTCGGCGCGCAAGTCGACTTTGGCTTGATGGACAAGTATCTCGGTGGCGGTGTCGTGGTGGTAGTCATCTTCATGCTGGTGGCGCGTCCGGCCACGGTCTTCCTCTGTACTTTGCCGGATCGTCGCGCCAGGTGGGGCTTGAAGGAAATGCTTTTCATGTGCTGGACGCGCGAGACCGGTGTTATTCCCGGTGCGCTGGCTGGTCTGCTGCTCGGCATGGGGGCGCCGGAAGCCAAGCTGATCGCCTCGGTGACCTTCATCGCCATTCTGATGACTATCCTTATTCAGGCAACCACGACAAAATGGCTGGCCGGCAAGTTGGGACTGCTCGAAGAGTAGGGGCGTCGGCTCGAGCGATCCCCGAATCATTGCCATTGGCCTATGGTCTAATCGGCGCCGATTATCGAAAGGAGACTTTGGCATGAAGCGAATCTTCCTGCTGATCATCACCAACCTTGCCGTGATGGTGGTGTTGTCGATCGTTGCCAGTCTG
>Ga0265325_10001232_pt1 | contig 18242 bp, 20 predicted proteins | sample 41420metaG_FD_202090 | JGI IMG/M metagenome (GOLD analysis project Ga0265325, IMG submission 202090) | Rhizosphere microbial communities from Carex aquatilis grown in University of Washington, Seatle, WA, United States - 4-14-20 metaG | ecosystem: Host-associated > Plants > Roots > Rhizosphere...
GCATAGCTCGCCCCTGCGTTCCCGACGGCGCGTCGCTTGGTGCGAGCAGCCGCAAACGCCCCCGCGGATAGTCGAGCGATACGGTTCGTCCTTGAAACCAGGTCGCACCGAACTGCGCGTCGATGCCTGCGAAGATACTATCGGCCGGATCGGGATCGAAGATGGGAAGGCGTCCCGACAGCGCCGCCGGTTGCACCACCGGATCGGGCAGCGTAGTGTGGTTAGCGGCAACGCTCAGGCCCAGCGTGTCGACGCAAGCTTGAGTGACGAAGCCCGAACCGTCGGTGTCGAGCCAGATCCGAAGTCGATGAGCCCCGACGGAAGGTCGATAGAAGAAGCGGCCGTTGACCACGGCAGCGGGAAGGCTTTGGTTGAACGCCGAGGCAGCGAGTAAAGCGATCATCGTAATACGATCATGCCATCGCGCTCAGCGAGTGGTCTTGAACGAATCAAGCATCGGGAAGCGCTTCGCCGAGCGCCTCGGCGACATCGCTCGCGACGACCCCGACGCGCCGTACCGCCGCCGCGGCCTGCCCGGCAAGGCCGTGCCAATAGGCGCCCGCTCGTGCCGCATCGACCGGTGAAAGCCCTTGCGAGAGCAGCGTCGCGATGATTCCGGTGAGCACGTCGCCGGTGCCCGCCGTAGCGAGCGCGTTGCTGCCGGTGGGATTTATGTGCACCGTTTTCCCGTCGTAGATAAGCGTGTCGGAGCCTTTGAGCAGCGTCGTGACTCCGGTGCGGTCGACGAACTCGCGAATGCGCTCTACTCGCGAGCCCGGCGCGATCGTCCCGCGGCCGGAGAGCCGCGCGAACTCGCCGGCGTGCGGCGTTACGACGGCCGGCTTCCCGCGCAACAGCTCTAAATGCTTGCTGAGGTGAAAGAGACCGCTGGCATCGACGACCACCGGAAGCTCGTTGCGTTCGAGAAATCCGACGACGATTCGTGCGGTGCGGTCGTCCAATCCCAAGCCTGGGCCGAGTGCCACCGAACCATTGCGTTGCGAGATCTCGAGCAACTCCTCGACGACGGCATCGGGCGCTGCGTCGTCGTCGAGTGCGACGACGACCTGCTCGACGAGATGCGCGCGCAGCAAGTTTGCCGCCGCGATGGTGGTTGCAACCGTTACATAGCCGGCCCCGGCGCGGGCGGCGCCACGCGCACAGAGCACCGCCGCTCCGGGGAACTGCGCGGATCCCGCGACAATCAGCGGAGCCCCGGCGGTTCGCTTCTCCGTCTCGGGCGGACGCTGCGGCAGCAGTCGCATGAACGCCTCGTCATCGAGTGCGGCAAACGGTTGGGGTTGCGCGTCGAGGATAGCATCGCCGATTCCGATATCCTCGCACCAGAGCTCTCCGACGTTTTGCCTTGCCGGTTCCAGCAGCAATCCGGGCTTCACCGCCGCCAGCGTTACCGTTGCGTTTGCCTGGACGGCATCGTCGCTAACCGATCCGGTTAGTGCATCGATTCCGCTGGGGATGTCGATCGCGAGCACCGGGCCGCAGCGCCGGTCGAGCGCGCGCGAAAGTGGCCGGTAGTGCTCGGGTAACGGCAGACGCGCGCCGGTGCCGAACAGACCGTCTACGCCTACGGCATCCCTCAGCAGGGCTCGCGCGTGCTCCTCGTCGAGAGGCAGGGGAACGACGCGTACGCCGGCTTCCTTCGCGCGCCCCTCCGCGGCGCTGCGCGCCTCCGAACGGCGCCCCTCGGGATCAGCGGCGATCGTGCAGTCGTAATCCGGTGCTAGTAAGGCAAGAGCCGCGAAAGCGTCGCCGCCGTTGTTGCCCGGACCGGCGAAGGCCACGATCCGCGCACCGGGCTCTGCCATTTCGCGAAGATGCTGGGCAATGCGGGCGCCGGCATTGGACATTAGGGCGTCTTCCCCGAGTTGCGCGATGGCAGCGGCATCGGCCGCGCGCATCGCGTCGGGCGAAAGGACCCGGATCACGATTCTAGGATAACGACTGCGGCGGCGACCGACGAGGTATGCGTGATGGTCAAATGGATGGCGCGTAAACCGCGAGCTCGCATCAGCGGTTTGGCGACGTCGAGCAGCTCGATGATCGGTTTGCCGTAGCGCTCGTGGGCGACTCCGACGCTGCGCCATGGGATTGCGTGTCCGAAGGCTTTGCGCGTCGCTTCCTTCGCCGCGAAGAACCCGGCCAGGCGTTCCGGCCAGTTGCGCTTGCGCATCGCGTACTCCATCTCGCGTTCGGTGTAGACCTTACGGGCGAACCATGCGAGCCTACGTTCGTCGAAACGGTAGCGCGCGACGTCCGCGAGATCGATACCCACGCCAACGATCACCGCAACGACTTCGACGCACGGGCTGCTTGTACTCTCCTCAAATCTCCCGGGTCAGCAAGTTTTGGTCCGGGCCGAGGCGAACCCCCGGTGACGAGATGGACGCACAGATTCGGATCGTGCCGATCAACACCGTTGATGCTGCGTTCTTGAATCGTCTCGCCCCCTGCCTAGAAGAGCGCTTCATCACCTCGGCCCACGTCGAACGATCGCTCGTCGTCCCCCGCAGCTCGCTCAACGCGACGCGCGGCCAGCTCTTCTTCTCGACCTTGACGACCAAGGTGCGGCGGGCCCATCCCGACGCCGAAGCCGCGCTGCTGGCCATCACCGACTTCGATCTGTACAAGACGTCGCATCGCTTCGTCTTCGGCGATGCCGACGAGGCACAGGGTGTCGCCGCGGTATCGGTGCACCGGCTGCGATCCGAGTTTTACGGCGAGCCGGCCGACGGGAATCTGCTCTTCCAGCGGACGCTTAAGGAGGCGATTCACGCGCTCGGGCACGCCTTCCGCCTGCGCCACTGCTACAACGCGCGCTGTGCCATGTATTATTCGAACTCGGTCTTCGAAACCGACAATAAGATGCCGAACTTCTGCGAGGCGTGCGACCGGCGCTTATCGCGCGCGCGGAACGAACGCTCTTAATGTAGCTATCGCAAGGCGCGTGCGTCGGCTAGCGAAACGATCGCCCTGCCGCCATCGTCACGCACGACGCGCAGCCCCCCGCCCTCGGCGAGACCCTGCCCGGTCGCCTCGAAAACTTCGGCCGTATTATCCAGCCGCAGCCGATAGCGCCGCCCCGGCAGCCGCGCGGCGACGTCCCATCGATCGATTATGGTATAGGGTTCGTCGAGCATGAAGAGCGCGCGAGCGTACCGCGTCAGCACGGCGCGCAGAAGTAGCACGCGGCCGAATCGAGCGACGTCGTCGCAAAAAGCCGGCGGGGGTTCGATGCCGGCGGCGCCGGGCGTGCGATGAACGTTGATTCCTACGCCGCAAGCTACGCGCGCCGTCGGCCCGGTAACGCGAGACTGACAGAGCACGCCGGCGATCTTGCGCTCGTCGAGGAGCAGGTCGTTGGGCCACTGCAGCGTCGTCGAGATGCCGCACTCGTGCAGTGCTGCGCGAACCGCCAGCGCAACCCAGAACGGAACGAGCCACAAGGATTCGGTTGCGACGGCGCGCGGTAAGATCGTCGTGAAGAGCAGCGATGTTCCCGGTGCCGCGTGCCAGGTTCGTCCCTTGCGTCCGGCCCCTCGACTCTGATACTCAGCGACGAGCGTTCGTCCCGCAAAGCGGTCGTTTCCCAGCAGCGCGGCGGCGTCCGTGTTTGTGCTGCCGGTCTCCGATACGTAGGCGATCGAGGCAAACGGGGTCCCGGCCATATCGGTGGCCACCCCCGAATAGGGTCCCGATCCCTCCCCAATCATCCCTTGCATGGTTCGACAAGGCGCGCGAAACTCCGAGAGCGTAGCACGCTCCCATGACTATCGAACGAACGCTTATTCTCTGTAAACCCGATGCGGTCTCGCGCGGACTGATCGGCGAGATCGTTTCGCGCCTCGAGCGGCGCGGCTATATTATCTCGGCGATGCGGCTTATGCAGCTCGACGGCGGGCGGGCACGCGAACATTATGGCGAGCATAAAGGCAAGGGCTTCTTCGACGATCTCGTCAGTTTTATCACGCGCGGCCCGCTGGTGGCGCTGGCGGTCGAAGGCGAGGGCGCGATCGAGGGCTGCCGGCAACTCATCGGCGCGACCAATCCGCTGACGGCCGCACCGGGATCGATTCGCGGCGATCTGGCGCAATCGATCGGACGTAACCTCGTCCACGGCAGCGACAGCACGGCGAGCGCCGCCCGCGAGTTGAAGATTTTCTTCAACGACAACGATTTCGTCTCGCGACGTCACGACCTCGAGCGCTGGATCAACGAGTGAGCGCGCCGCTCATCGACGGAATCGAGGCTCGCGAGGTCCTCGATTCGCGGGGAAACCCGACCGTCGCCGTGCTGGCGACGACGAGCGACGGTGCGATTGCCGAGGCAATGGTACCGTCGGGCGCATCCACCGGCGCTAACGAGGCGGTGGAGCTACGCGACGGCGACGAGCGTTACGGCGGCAAAGGCGTGCGAAAGGCCGTGCAAGCGGTCAACGAAGTGCTGGGGCCCGAGATCGGCGGCATGGAAGTGACGGCGCAACGTGCCATCGATGATACGCTCGTCGGTTGCGACGGGACGGCGAACAAGTCGCGCTTTGGCGCAAACGCGATTCTCGGGATCTCACTAGCCGTCGCGCGCGCCGCGGCAGTGAGTCTGCGCGAGCCGCTCTACAAGTATCTCGGAAACCTTGCGGGCGATCCCGCAACGACGCTCCCGGTTCCGATGATGAACGTCATCAACGGCGGCAAGCACGCCGAAGGTGCGCTGGAGTTTCAGGAATGTATGATCGTGCCTATCGGAGCGAGCAACGAAGCCGAAGCGGTTCGATACGGCGCCGAAGTCTTTCACGCCATTGGCAAGATCTTGCACGAGCGCGCGATGCCCACGCTCGTCGGCGACGAGGGGGGCTACGCGCCACCGCTGGAAACGCCGCAGCAGGCGCTCGACCTCATCGTCGAAGCGATCCGGCGCGCGGGTTACAAACCCGGCAAGGATCTCGCCATTGCGCTCGATCCGGCGTCGAGCGAGTTCTACCAAGACGGAAAGTATTTTCCACTTTCGCGCGACCGCGCGGTCGACGCCGAGGGCATGATTGCGCTCTACACCGAGCTGTGCGATCGCTATCCGATCGTTTCGATCGAAGACGGGCTGGCCGAAGCCGATTGGGCTGGCTGGCAAAAACTGACGGCTGCCTTAGGCGAACGCGTGCAGCTGGTCGGCGACGATCTCTTCGTGACCAACGTGAAGTTTCTGCAGCGAGGCATCGAGGAGAAAGCCGGCAACGCAATTCTCATCAAGGTAAACCAGATCGGTACGCTGACCGAGACACTCGATTGCATCGCGATGGCGAAAGAAGCCGGCTTTGGGACGGTCATCTCGCATCGCTCCGGCGAGACCGAGGACACGACGATCGCCGATCTCGCGGTTGGGACGAGCGCCGGTCAAATCAAGACCGGCTCGCTCTCACGCAGCGATCGGACGGCGAAGTACAACCGCTTAATGGCGATCGAGAAGCAGCTCGGCGAGTCGGCTCGCTATCCCGGAGCCCGAATTTACCGCAGCTTGCCGTAATCGCCCGTTCGCGGACGGGCGAACATCAGTATCGGATTGTTTTTGTATTCCGTTTGTCCGGTCGGGCGATAACCGGTCTTTTCCGCAACGCGAATCGAGGCGGTATTTTCCGGAGCGATGATTGCGACGGTGCGATCCGTAGCGAGACTGGCATCGCCCCACGTCAACGCCGCGCGCAGCGCTTCGGTGGCATAGCCGCGTCCGGCAAAGCGCGGATCCAGCGCCCACCCCGCCTCGGGCACGCCGTTGATCGGTGGTTCGATCACGCGACAAAAGTCGGCGAAGCCGAGATCGCCGACAAACGCGCCGCCGTCGAGCTCTTCAATTGCCCAATAACCATAACCCAGAATTGACCAAAGGCCGGCGTATTGTAGAATTCGCAGCCACGTTTCACCGCGCGACGAAGGACGACCGCCGATATGTTTCGTTACAAGCGGATTTGCCCACATTGCAGCGCAGGCGTCGAGGTCGGCGGCGCGATGCGCGCGCAGGCGTAACCGCGCCGTCCGCAGTTCCGGCGTCAGAATGGGCGCGCGACCATCAACCAAATGAGTAGGATCCAGAGGATGCCGCTAGCCCAGAAGACCGGAACGGCCAGCGGATCGTCGATCGCGGCCACGAGTTCGGGAGATGGGGCGTCGTCGGAAGATGCTGCAGCCAGCATCGCGATTTGCATCTCCCTGCGAGCGTGGTAGCCGATGCCGAGGATCATGACCACGACGAAGACGACGTAGGCCGCGATCAACCATCCGGCGTTCAACGGGATTCCGAGCCGCCAAGCGACGATGAAGCCGACGATAGCGGTGAGCAACGAAACAATACCGCCGATGCGTCCGTGAAAGGCGGCCAAACTAAAGAGGCGCCGGATAAACGGCACGTCTTTGGTGCGCGCCGCCATCTCCAGAATCAATCCCGGCACGACCAAGAGGGCGATCGCAGCAAAAGCGAGCAGCACGTGCAAGAAATAGACGACCGTTACCATGGGCATCAATCTCCTTTGCCGCCGACCCTTCTCCACCGCGAGCAGCGGTACATTGCCGCGGGAAGAGCGTACCGCCGGAGGGAAGGCAGAGCAACCGTTTGACGTGCGGGCCTGTAGCTCAGCGGTAGAGCGGCCGGCTCATAACTGGTTGCGCGTAGGTTCGAATCCTACCAGGCCCAATACCAAATGCGAATCGACTCGGCACGACTCGGCACAATGGAATCACTCGCCACTCGCTTTGCGTCCGGTTCCGATCAGGGCGCCGAGCGAATCAGCAGCCGATTGCAGCATCGCCGGAGCGACGTGCATGTAGGTGTCGGCGGTTATCGCGACTGACGAATGACCGAGCGCGGTCGATACGGTTTTGAGATCCGCGCCGCTTTGTAAGAGCAGCGAGCCGTACGTGTGCCGCAGATCGTGTAGGCGAACGCGCGGGAGCTTAGCAGCGTCGCGAAGGCGAGCAAAGAGCATCCCAAATGTCGTTGGTATCCACGGCTGCCCGTCGTTCTCGAAGACGAGTGTATCGGCGTCCGGCCTTCCGGCCCCCGCTGATAGAAATCGCTCCGCCTGGTCGAGGCGATGGCGCCGCAGCCGCTCGACAACGAAGAGCGGAAGTGGAATCGTCCGACGCGACCGCTTAGACTTGGGCTCCTTGAAGTTAAGGGTATAGCGAACGCCCAATTTCGTGCGGGTGGCGACGCGCTCTAGCGACCGTTCTACGCGCAGCATACCGCGTTCCAGGTCAACGTCGCGCCAGCGCAGCGCTAAAAACTCTCCGCATCGGCAGCCGCTCCCGATTGCGGTCGCGACCGCAACGCCAATTTCGGTCTGATCGAACGCCCCGAGGTAAGCTTGGACCTGCGAAGGGTCCAGTGCGTTCATCTCCTTGCGTTCGACGCGTGGTGCATCGGTGAACTCGCACGGATTTGCTGAGATGAGCCGAAGGCGTTTAGCCCGGTTGAGCGCAGTTCGCAGTGTACTCCACACTGACTTCGTAAAACGGGCCGAAAGCCGGCCGTCGCGCCCGTCTCTGCGCTTCCAAGACGCCACGGCTACCTCTATGAGGTTCGGCTGGCGCTCCAGATCGACGAGCGGCACCTCGCCAAGCGAGGGGATAAGATGCTCACGAACGTGCGACTCGTACTGTCGGAACGTCCCGGCGCTAATTGCGGCCTTGATGCTCAGCAGCCATTGCTCGGCGAACGCGCTGAAAGTCATTGGGGCTGGCTTAATTACTTCGGCGACGGGAACATCGCGATGCGGGTTGCTCTTTTGCTCGAGCCACCACAATGCCGCGTCATCATAAGTCGCGAAACCGCCGACCTTGCGCTGCCTGCGAGGCCCGTCAGATGCGGCATCATAGCGAACAGTCCACGTCGCGCAGATCTTGCGTTGTCGAGTTTTCTTATCAAGGTAAGCTTCTTGAACGATCGAGGCTCCCAGGCGCTGTCGTTTCATGTTTTCCTCCTGTGAGAAATACGGGTTTTCCGAACCGGACGATTGTTGGGAAGAATGTCGCCGATCCAGGCGTGAACCTCACGAGCGACGCTTTCATCTACGGCAAGAAGCCGTTGTTGGAGTGAACCGTGTTTGTTGAGGAGGGCGCTCTCTAGCAACATCCACGCGGTGTATAGGTTTCGGGATGCCGGAAAATCAGGCGGATGTGCGCACCGAACGGGAAGGCGAACTTCGCCAAGTGCGTCCTCCCAGCGGCATGCGCGCGCAGCATTGTCCAACCGCACTAGATTATTCGAGCCCGCTCGGAGAACGGTCCACAGCGCCCGATCGCTATCAGGGCGGTACGCTGATCCCGGGAAGGCCGCACTCGCCTGCATAGCGACACGCGATCGGCTTCCCTGTTTCCACAACGTGTGAAGTAGAACGAGCGAGTGTTGCCCATATCCGCTTCGACCGAGTCCGATCAGCCAATCAAATCCGAGGGTGGAAAGCGTTCGCCGGATATAGTCAGGCTCTGGTGCAGCCTCTTCACTTACCCACCTCCGGATAGCCCGCGTCCACGTCGACACCGAATCCCCTGTCGCGTCCTTCGCTGACAGCCGTTCGGCGAGGTGCCGTACCCGAATAACGTCGCGATAATCGAACGGGTTGGCGATTGGTCCATCGATCGGGTCGGCGATTGCTCCATCGATCGAGTCCTTTACGAATTTCCGTAGCACGGGCGTGGGCCTCAAGATGCGCTCAACAAGGAACGGCATCCACCGCTCCACGACATACTTACTAAATCCGCGGGCGAGTTTTGGCATGCAGGACATTATTCTGTCTTTGCGTCCTAGTGCCTCCAGCTATCCTGAGGTTAAACAACGCTCACGGAGGCATCAGGTGGACGAAAGGCTTGCTTTAGGTATCGTGGAGGCAGCGAGGCTGCTCGGCATTTCGCCTGGTAGACTTTACCAGGCGGTCCGGGAAAGGCGGCTGCCCGCCGTCCGCCTGGGGCGGCGGATTCTCATACCAACATCGGGTCTGAGGGCCTTTCTCGATGAGCGCAAGTGAATCAGCGACGAAGCCAGGGCAGGTAGCAAGTACCACTAAGGCGCTTACGATGTCTGTCGCCGAGTATGCCGCCGTCTCCGGCTTGACGGAATACACAATTCGTCAGGAGGTCGCACTCGATCGGATTCCTCATAGGCGCTGCGGGCGTCGTGGACTTGTGAGAATCCTTAGGATACCCGCGCTCGCGGCGCTCGGGGTCGAGACAGAGTCGGCATGACGCTGTTAGATGCTGCGTTAGCGTATGCGAAGCGCGGCTGGCCCGTGCTACCGATCTACGAGCCCGTGGGGCATTCGTGCGCGTGCGGCTACGAAGAATGCCAACACCCCGCCAAGCACCCGCGCACGCCGAACGGTTACCTCGACGCCACTACCGAGGAGTCAAAGATACGCGCGTGGTGGAAGCGCTGGCCGCGCGCGAACGTTGGCGTTGCGACGGGGCTTTCCGGACTTATCGTGCTCGACGTCGATCCTCGGCATGGCGGCGATGAGTCAATGCGCGCGATAATCGCCGAATACGGCGCACTCGATACGTTGGCTGCGCTTTCCGGTGGCGGCGGCGAGCACTACTATCTGCTCGCGTCGATCGCGACAGCGACGCGCGCTAATGCCCTCGGCTCACGGTATCCCGGCATCGACGTGCGCGCACAAGGCGGCTATATCATTGCGCCACCCTCAAAACACATTTCGGGGCGCCCCTATGAATGGGAAGCATCATCGCCCGCCGAGCCGTGTGTCGTGCCCCGATGGCTTGTGAGGTTACTGGAAGAGCGGGAACTGAAGCCCATCGATGGGGCTGATAACGGCGGGCCGATCTTAGAGGGGCAACGTAATGCTATGCTGACCCGCTTCGCCGGCCGCCTACGCCGATACGGCTCGACTGCCCAGACTATCGAAAAGGCGTTACTAGCGATGAATGCGTGGCAATGTGTGCCCCCGCTTGCAGAACGCGAGGTTCACGCAATCGCGCAAAGCGTCGGGCGCTATGCGGTCGGGACGCACGACGGAGAATCTAAATCCCCGTTCAAGTTGCTCAGTGAGCTGGACGCTGCTAAGTTTTTTGCGAACCGGTACGGCGACCGCGTCCGTTTTTGCGACAGAGCCGGTGGCTGGCTTGTATGGGATGGCCGCCGCTGGAAGATCGATGATGACAGTGCAATCCTTCGCCTCGCTGGCACGTGTACCGACGTGATTGCCGACCTCGCGGGCGATCTCACGGATCTGGACGAGCGGAAGAAACTCCTGGGCTTCGCGATTACCCTGCGCAAGCGACGGGGTCTCGAGAATTTCACGGCTCTGGCAGCCACACTCGATGGCATCGCCATCGGTAGTCCGGAACGTTTCGATGCGAACGCATGGCTCCTGAACGTTGAAAACGGCACTGTTGACCTGCGGACCGGCGAACTGCGGGAGCACGAGCGCTCCGATCTCATTACGAAGCTCGTTAGCATTCCGTATGACGCGGGCGCGGCGTGCCCGCGCTGGGAGCGCTTCCTTGAGGAAATATTTTCGGGGGATGCCGAGACGATAGACTTCGTGCAGCGTGCGGTCGGCTATAGTCTGACTGGCTCAACCAGCGAGCACGCATTTCTGGTTTTGTACGGAACAGGCGCAAACGGGAAATCGTCGCTTCTAATCACGGTCGGGAAAATTTTGGGCGATTACGGCGTAAGTGCATCTTCGGAAACCTTTGTAAACCGGCAAGCCGGTTCGGCAACTAACGACCTCGCGAGATTGCGGGGCATGCGGTTCGTAAGCGCCATCGAAACAAGCGAGGGACGCGCCTTAGCAGAATCGTTCGTCAAGGCGGTGACTGGCGGTGATCGCATCTCTGCCCGGTTTCTCTATGCCGAGTTTTTCGATTTTGAGCCGGCTTTCAAACTCTGGCTTGGGACGAATCATAAGCCGGTAATTAGGGGCGGGGACGAAGGCATCTGGCGCCGAGTGCGCCTTGTCCCGTTTGGCAGGCGCTTTGAAGGCGGCCAGTGCGATCCACAGTTGCGTTCGAAGCTCGACGCCGAACTGCCGGGTATTTTGGCGTGGGCCGTACGAGGCTGCCTTGAGTGGCAACGGCGCGGCCTGAGCCCATCGACGTCAGTGGCAGAAGCGACTGATGTTTATCGCTCGGAAATGGACATCTTTGCCGGCTTCATCGACGAACGGTGCGAACTAGACGATGGCGCCAGTGTCGCGGTAGGCGAGCTCTACCGAGAATACCGCTCCTGGGCCGAGGCGAACGGCGAGAAGCCGCTCTCGCAGCGTTGGCTCAGCCAGCGCTTGGCTGAGCGCGGTTTCACGGGCAAGCGAACGAAGCGACAGCGCCTCTGGATCGGTCTTCGCATTGCTGTGGGTGACGCATAACCAGAAAGGTGACGTATGTGCATCCCTTTTCGATAAATCTCTCACGTGCGCGCAAGGGAAGGAGTTTATGTAAAATAGCTGCTCAAGCGTCACCCGACGCCCTATGCGTCACCGCGGAGATTTCCCACGGTGGCGTCATTCCTGTCTATCATTGGCTGAAACGTATCCGTTCCGTGGCGCACCGCGGTAAAATAGACACGTGACGATCCTGTGTCGCGTTCGCGGCCTAACCGTAGACACGGCGCGATCGAAAGCGGCGCAGTCGCGGCGCAAAGCGCCGGCATATTGCTCAGTGCGTTGCTATTCGGGCTGGCATCAAACGGGCGTACCGTACGAAGCGTAAGAGTGCAGCCTCGATCACGAGCGAGCGTCAGTGCGTACGACGTTGTCCGCTGCCACCTGCGCTAGCACGAGGCCAAGTAGCGCCTGCACGAGACGAGACGATAACGATAGACGACGTTCGTGCAGTGGCACCACTGGTCGCGCAGCAAGACCTCGAAAGGATTAGGTCACTTGCGCTGACCATCCGAAGCGCCTTCAAACAGCACCGCACCTAAAGCGCCGTGCGCTTGAGACTTTCTTTTTAAAAGTTTGGGGTGGGGTTCGACTCAAAAGAGTCTCTCGCGACATGCTGCGCGTTGGGGGGATCGGCTTTGCGCTGGCGGTGCGGCTTCTTACGCGCGCACGCGCGCTCACCCGCGAGAGAGGGGGGAGGCTCCCCGGTTTTGAGTCTCTCGCGACATGCTGCGCGTTGGGGGGATCGGCTTTGCGCTGGCGGTGCGGCTTCTTACGCGCGCACGCGCGCTCACCCGCGAGAGAGGGGGGAGGCTCCCCGGTTTTGAGTGGTACGGCTGCTTCTCGCTCCGGCGCGATTGGTTAAACGGAACCCCACAAATGAAAAGACGCCCTTGCGGACGCCCCCTCATTGTCTCAGTTGCCTGAGCGGTCTTCTAACAGTCTGATTATAGCAGGGTGTCGCTTGGGGCTCAAGAGGCGACTATTAAGAGGGTGGTGGGCATGGCGGGATTTGAACCCGCGACCTGTTCTTTCGTTAGAAGACCGCTCTATCCAGACTGAGCTACATGCCCTAAACACGGCCTGACAGTCTCCCGAACAGGACCACCCTCGCCTGGCTAGACAGCTAGGCAGGAGGCAAGGTTGCGGCTCAGTCTGGAGGTGATGGCCCTAACCGCAAAATGCGTGGGTCTGGGCTTGGCTGACAACCTGTCGTGGTACAATCACCTCATGGAAGCCAAAGCCCTCAAGCGCGAGGAGGCGAACGATGCCTTCGAGCGGTTCAGGGGGGCAGTAGCGGTGATCGCTACTGTTCCAAAGGTCGCATTGTCAGGGGCACAGGGGGAAACGCGGAAGCGCCCCAAGCGCCAGACACCCAAGGCCGACTGAAAGCAAACGTGTGTTCGGGACCCGTTCGGGTCCCTGATCGCTACGTCCCAATGGGCGGTATCTGGTTCCCAAGGACAAGTGGCAACCTGCGGGCAAGACTCCGGAACTTTCACGCTTCTCAAAGCTTTCCGTGAGACATTTGAGCAGGCGCAGACGTATATTCTTTGGTTTAATCCCGGAAATATCCGCAAACAACACAAGACGGCAGATCAAAGCATTCGAGAAGAAAGGAGGTGCCTAGTGATGCCGCAGATTAGCGACCTGAACGCATCTCCCAGCGACAAGCTGCGCGAGTTAATGCTTCATATCGCCAAAAAGTCCGAAACAACCCCATGCTTCGGCTCGATTAAAATGAACAAAGTTCTGTTCTACAGCGACTTTCTTTGGTACGCAGCGACGGGACAGTCTATTACCGGAACGACTTATGTAAAGAGAGATCGCGGGCCGGCACCCCGTGGCTTACTGCCCGTACAAGAGAAAATGCTGGCCGATAAAGCCGCGACACTTGAGCATCGTCCCGTGTTCCCGCGAGGATGGGAGAAGCGCCTCATACCGTCGCGCCCCGCTCAGCTTAACGGCCTTTTCGACGCAGATCAGATCGCGTTTGTTGATACTGTTATCGAATCCATCGCGCCACTAACCTCAAAGCAGGTTAGTGACGGAACCCATCAGCATCTTGGCTGGAGACTTGCTGACTACAACGAGGAAATCCCATATTTCACGGTATTCCTCAATGATGAGGTTGCGCTTCCAAGCGACCTCGTTCGTGGCATGAAACTAGCGGAGAAGCGTGGGTGGAAGAAGGACTCTATCTAACAATCGCCTGGGATCCCGAATGGGAACAGGACGCCCTGCGAATCGTTAGCAGCCTGCAAGAGATAGACCCTCTCGTGCGGGCTGCTGAACGTTTGGCGCAGCGGTTTATGGCGAAAGAAATCTCTATTCCTACCATACCGGGAACCGAAGTACGAGTATTTCGCTTGGACCCCGGCTGCAATCTACCAGCGACTCTTTGGTATTTTAGGATTGAGCGAAGCAAGGAAGTTAAAGCCGTTTTTATCGCGCTTGAAACTATCGAGCCCGACGATGACGCGGACGATGATATTGAGCTTGTTTTCGACGAATAGTTCCGCCATCGCGGAGGTCCATTCAAGCGGGGCGTTTATTTGTAGGGGCTCTGCAGGTCAAACGCTTACCTTCGGCTAGTTTCGCCGCCTCAGCGAACCGTGGTCCGTCCGTGTTCTCCCGCTCGTTGAAAAGGTAGACTTGCTCAGCAAGGTAGAGGTTCAGGTGCTTCGGACGTAGGGCGATATAGGTGCCCTTGGTCGTCCGCTTTAGGACTGAAAAGAACGACTCGCATTAGCGCGACGGCGACGCGCTATCCCGACGTACGTGAGCTCACGCCCGTCTTGCGCGTGCGCCTGCGCGCGTAGGTGGGGGAGGGGTACCTCCGAGAGAGTTCGTGCGGGCTGGGCACCCGGGTTTGGGTGAACGGAATCGGCGGATCGGGGGGCTTGCTACCGCGCTTGCCACGCGACCTAATACTTGCTATCTCGCCTTCGCCCGTTCGCGTTAGCGTGACGGCCGACGCGACGCCAACGCGAGCCCGTGCCATCGTCTTGCGCGTGGGTGGGGAGGGGGCGCCCCCCCCCGAGAGGGTCAGGAGCGAAACAGACTCAGCGCAAGCTCTTGGACGGGTAAAGGCGGTAAATCGCGGCTGAGCCCACATGTTATGGCGAGGTTCTCAATCCCGGCGCGACTGGCATACACATAGTTATACAGCGGATCAGGTTCCCAATGCAGATCGTCAAAGAATGGCCCACGTATTTGGTTCACCAGGAAGTTTTCCACGTCACGTGAGTCTGTTATTTCCACGGTGCGAGCTGCATTGCCGTGGATAAGCGCATATTCTTGAAGCCAGTAGGTTATATGTTCGTCGCCCTTGCCGTAGCCAATCACCAAGAGGTTCGGCGATTCTGACACCGCCCTAGCAAAATACGCATAGTAGTCGGCGTACGGTTGCACATTGATTTTTTGAAGTTTTCTCAAGCCGGAAACGATCGGGGATACACCATCAAAGTGTTCTTCAGGGTGTTCGAGAGCGATTCTCTTAGCCCAACCGCGAGATTCGCGGATTTCAGCAAGATCGTCGCCCTCGTCGAGGACGAAACGTCGCGAATGCGCAAACGGTTCTCCGACAGCATATTTGAACCGAAGTGAGCCGTGGAGATGACTGAGCGTTAGGAACCTCGGACCGAATTCTTGATTCCAAGTCGCGAACTCGTTAGGTGCGAACTTAGCATCAATGCCGCGAATGACCGTGCGGTATCCGTTGAACCATTTTTTCCCAGACTCACGCGAGAGGCCCTCGACCGCGACGTCCGCAAGCAGATCGTAATTGAGGGTAAAAATGTCCAGGTTGAAGTCGTCGAGAAATGGTCGTAGAAGGTGCGCAAGCACCGCCCAGTTGGCGTCGTAGTTTACACTATCGAACGCATCGGCAATCTTCTCGATCACGTCGAAACGCTCGGCGCATAATGCGTTGCGATCAAGCGCGACACCGTCGAGATAAGGCAATGTCGCCACGAATCGTCGAAGCATGAGGGCGGCACGATCCGGAGCTGGCGATCGTAACGCCTCGACCTCTTCGAGTGCGTGAATTACGTCTTCGAAGTTTGCTGCTTCGGTTTCGGAATCGTTTTGCAAGGCCTGGAGAAGTCCGCGGCTTATACCACTGCCCGCAACGATTTCAGTTAACTGCTGAGTCATTCGAGCGCCTGCGTATTGGGAAGCGCCCGCGCCAAGCAACACGGTAATTCGTTTTCCAGGATCCGGGTCGTGGCGGCGATCTGGAGCCGCCGGAATGCGCGTGAGCGATGGGGCCAATACATGTAGAAGGGACGGCCGATTAGGCATCAGCTTCTATTCTGTCGTTTCCCGTGCCACCCTAGAGGCCGGCCGCGCACATGTGACCGCCTGTCAGCCACGCATTTTCTGAGGCAGAAGTGATCAAGTCCTCAGCGCGCATTCGCGCCCGTGCGCGAATCCCGCATCCGAGCCACAGAGCGGCGCTGGCGCGGCTAGTCAAAGCCGAAGAATAACCTCGGTCTCCGGGGAACCAAGGCGTCCCATCGAAGCGTTATAGCCTCGACAGGCAGCTCGGAGGCAGAATTATGAATCGAGGCGTTATCGGCGCGCTTTGCACAGGCGTCACCTTAGCATTACTTGCAGGATGCGGCGGATCGCAGGCACCGATCGGCGCTCCGGGCGCGGTGCCGCAAACCTCGGCGATCGCGCAGCACGTCGCGCACGGCAAGTCGTGGATGCTGCAGGAAGCGACGCATGACGATCTGCTGTATGTCGTCGATCTTCCTAGTGACGTCTATATGTATACATACCCAGGGGGTAGCCTGGTTGGGCTTCTCAGGGCCGACGCTTCCGGAGGTTTGTGTTCGGACCAGAAGGGCGACGTGTTCGTGATAGACGAGAGCAACTCTGCGATTGTCGAGTACGCTCATGGTGGGACGACTCCGATTGCGTCTCTAAATCCCGATGCGGAGCCCGTAGCTTGTAGCGTCGATCCTCGCTCCGGTGACCTCGCAAGCGTGAACAAGGACTCTGATAGCAAGTCAAGCATCTCGATTTTCAGAAAGGCAATGGGCAAGCCCAAGAAATACTTCGATGATGGTATAAGCCTTGGCTTATCATGCAGTTACGACGACAAGGGGAACCTCTACGCCACGGCCGGCACAGAAACTCGCGGATTTCTCATCGCAGAGCTTCCCAGGGGTTCCAATACCTTTACAAATATTTCGGTCGATGCGTCGTTAGAAGGTGGAAATTTTCTGCAATGGGATGGAAAGTATGTCGCTATCACAAGCGCAGCACCTAGAAAACCCATCCAAGTGCTGCAGATAAGTATCTCGGGTTCGAGTGGAAGCGTTGTAAATACAACGACGCTTCAAGGGTCTGTCGGCTATTTTAAATATTTTTGGATACAAAATGACGCTATAATCACGCCGAGGGGCGCTGGAGGATGGAAAGCCAGGAAAGTCGGTCTCTGGAAATATCCGACTGGAGGAAAGTCGTTTAATTCGATCGCTTTGCCAAAGGTTAAGGGCGGCCTAGCATCAGGAATTACGGTCAGCCTCGCGCCGCACCGCTAATCATCGAGGAGCAAGTAATGCAAGCCCAACGCCTTTTCCGCTACGCCGCCTCGCTGTGCATCGCAACCGCGTTGCTCGCCGGTTGCGTCGGATCACAGCCGCCGATCGGCGCGCCGGGCTCGATGCCGCGAGCCTCGGCGATCGCACAGCACGCCGCGCCTGGCAAGTCGTGGATGTTGCCGGAGGCCAGCGGAACGGACCTACTGTACGTCTCCGATCCGGTAGATAAACAGGTCGACGTACTCTCATATCCCCAGGGCACGCTTCAAGGGACGTTGACGGGGTTTACTAGTCCGCTGGGCTTATGCAGCGACTCCGCAGCGAATGTGTGGATTGTTAATGAGTCGCCAGCTGAGGTCATCGAATATGGGCATGGCGGAACATCGCCGATCGCAACTCTAGATATCCCATTTCAAGCGCCACTTGGGTGCGCCATTGATCCGAAGACCGGAAACCTAGCGGTATCGGGAGTCGGAGCAGAAGTTTCGGTTTTCCAAGAAGCGCGAGGTCAACCAACGACATATGGTTCGGATGACTTCTATCACATGTATTTTTGCGGATACGATAACCATGACAATCTCTTCATCAGCGGTGATAGTCAGAGTGGTGCGAACATTGCTGAGCTCCCCGCAAATGGTAATAATCTGCGATCGATCAGCCTCAGCGAGACGCTAGCGCGACCGGGAGCAGTCCAATGGGACGGGAAGCACGTCACCCTTGCTAACCTTATTGGCGGTTCGAAGCTCCCTATATATCGTCTGTCCTTTACTGGCTCGACCGCGCACATAGCATCGACCACAATGCTAAAGGTCAAGCATCTTCATGGCGGCCAAGGGTGGATTCAAGGCCAAACCTACGTTCAGCCTGAGGGTTCGAACAACAGGATGATTGGCTTTTGGAAGTATCCGCATGGCGGTAGAGCCAAAAGCGTCATAAGCTTGGAAAATAAGTCGCGTGAACTGTTTGGCATAACGGTTTCCGTTGCTCCAAGCCACTAAAGAGTAACGATGAACGCTTTACGCTTTACCCTCGGCCTCTTTGCCGGCCTCGTCATCTTGGCCGGCTGCAGCGGATCGCAGCCGCCGATCGGCACGCCGGGCGCGATGCCGCAGGGCGGCGTGTGTCAATGCTCGCCGGGCGCGGCGGATCGCGCCGCCGATTCGGGACGCCCGAGGGAGTGAGGCAAAGCAATCTAGGCCAGGTGCAAGGTTCTCTTCCACGGAAACGGCAGCACACTCGATTCCGTTGCTAACTTGATGGAAAGAATGGAAATGTATCTTTATTACACG
>Ga0265325_10001233_pt1 | contig 18240 bp, 14 predicted proteins | sample 41420metaG_FD_202090 | JGI IMG/M metagenome (GOLD analysis project Ga0265325, IMG submission 202090) | Rhizosphere microbial communities from Carex aquatilis grown in University of Washington, Seatle, WA, United States - 4-14-20 metaG | ecosystem: Host-associated > Plants > Roots > Rhizosphere...
GGAAGACGGCGGCGCGCAAGTCATACAACCGTTATCATCCTTACAACCCGCCCTCAGGTACTTCGCAGCTTCCTTCTTGGCAATAGGCTGCGCCGGCCGCCGCGCAGCGGCTTAGTCCAATTGGCGCATCCCGAAATGAGACGACGAGATGGTCGTGTTGGCGACCGTCTGGACATCGGCTTAAGAGAGGATCCAGCCTGGCCAACTTCCGCGCCTCTTACTTGCCGCTACGCGAGCGTTGGGCAATCCCGGTGGGATTGAAGAGCCAACACCCCGCCACGAGGAGGGCTGCGCCAAACCAAGCAGTCAGCACCACGGCTAAACCGGCCCCGGAAGCAGTTCGCGGCGGAATCTGGGCCTTTCAGTCCAGAATAGGCGTCCCATTGGCAAAAGCGAGAACTGTGCCCATCGCCGCTTGGGCGTCAGCAGCTTCACGAGCTTGGCAAGCGGCTTGGCCATGTCCGCCAGCATGCCGCGCAGGCGGGAGGACGGCAAGGGCAGGCCAGCCATCCTCAGCGAGAACGGTGGCCAACAACTTCGAGTTCACGCAGATTGCCGACGTAGGCCAACCCTTTGTCCGAAACCGTTGCGACATCGATCGCTCGTAAGCTGGAACGGGAGGCGGGAATCGTCGTGCAGGACAAACTGAGATGATACCCTTGGCAGCGGCACCGAACAAACCATTGGGAAATAGCCCGATCCGCTGCCGCTTGCTCGCCGAGGCGGGCAACGTGAGCCGGCGTTTAGCCCAGGCGTTTTCGCTTTGGCTTCACAGGCGTACGTCGATTTTTGACACCGGGACCCTGACTTTTGACATCCCACATCTGTTCGATCATGGCATAGCCTTTTGGGTCGTATGCCTTCAGCTCCTCGCGGTCGAACGGCTGGTAGTTGCAACCCACGAAGTACATGCAGGAAAGCTCCGCGAAGTATTCCAACTGGTTGACCGTGGCGTAGGCCTTGTCGACGATCTTGCCTTGGTCGTCCTTCACTCCCTGGTAGAGACCGAGCTTCATCGCGTTCTCCCAAGCCTGAAGAATATCGGGCTGGTTTTCCGGCCATTGCTCCAGGTGGTGCGCGTGGGCCATCTCATGGACCAGCGCTTTGACGGCCCAGAAGTCCGAGATCTGCACGTAGTTCTCAGCGCAATACACGACCATGCTACTGCTCCAACCGGGGTCAAGATGCTTGTGGTGCTCCGGGGCGGTTTTCTGAAAGTATTCCAAGCCATTGTCACGACCGCCCCCCTTCGATTTCGGGCCGTACAGCAGAAAGATGTCGAGCTTCTGCAGCCGCACATGCGATGCGTCAGGCAATACGCCAATCGCTTCGCCCAGTTTCTTCCTCAATCGGGCCTGGGCCTTTTTTGCGACCGCGGGCGCATCAGCGAGCAGTTGATTTTCGACCTTGATCGTCCAGTTTCCGGCGCGGGTCGTTGTATATTCGCGCGGCGGATCTTTGTAGTTAACGGCCGCTTGGGGCGGAGGAAGCGGGGTCTTTACTTCTTGCGCGGATATCGGGGAAACCCCGCCGCAGATCGCCAGCCAAGTGGCAACGACGCCACTCGCACGACCAAAATGCGATGGCTGAACTCTCATCTTTCGTCCCTCGAGAACTTGACCTTGCTGCATTCGACAATTAGCCCACCTGCGCGTCAAACGCTGCTTGCCTCGGCAATTGCGGAGGTAGTTTGGGCGGGCGACATGCTTAGCTTGCGTTGCTCGATCCCGCACTGACTCGAAACGTGTGGCCATCGGGATGGCGAAGATGAAACTCTCGCACGCCCCAAGGCTCGTCGGTTGGCGGGTAGGTAACGGTCATCCCCTTCTCGATGGCTATCGAATGCAGCCGATCGACACCGGCATGACACTTTGGACACGCATGGAAAAAACCTAATCCTAGGCCAATATTCCCCAAAGGGGCTGGCCTCCGTGGGCGATGTGGATCGGACGCCCTTCGAGGTCGGGCACCGTCAGACGCGGGTCGACGCCCAGCAACTGGTAAATCGTGGCGACGATATCGCCCGGTGTGACCGGATGATCGGTCGGGTAGCCCGCCTGCTTGTCGGTTGCGCCGTAAACCAATCCTTGCCGCGTCCCACCGCCGGTAAACAGGGCAAAGCCGCATTGCGGCCAATGATCGCGCCCCGCCTTGCCGTTGATGCGCGGGCTACGGCCCATTTCGCCCATCACCACGACCAACGTGGTATCCAGCAGGCCGCGCTGGTCGAGGTCCTCAACCAGGGCAGTATAGATCTGGTCGAGGTTGGGCAGATTAAAGTCGCGGAGCATGCTGAAGTTTTTTTCGTGCGAATCCCAATGCCCGGCCCCTTTCGACTCGGTGTTGACCGCGATGAACGTGACCCCGGCCTCGACCAGCCGTCTTGCCAGAAGCATGCACGAACCGTAGAGCGACGTTCCGTAGCGATCGCGCACGGTGCCCGGCTCGTCGGAGAGTGCAAATGCTTCGCGTGCGCGGTGCGACGTGAGCAGCTCGAACGCCTTGCGCTGGAAGTGTCCCAGCCCGTCGACCGTTCGAGCCGCCTCGAGGCGGGCGAACTGGCCATCGATTTGCGCAAGCAGGCTGCGCCTCTTGTCGAGCCTGTCGGCGGTGATCTCGGGAAGCGAGTCGAACGAGGGCAACTTCGGTTCGCCATACGGTGGAACCGGATTGTAGGTGACCTGATCCTGGTTGAATTCGCGGTCGAACTTCGGTTCGCAGCTCGTGATAAAGGGGTCGTACTGGCTGCCGAGGTAACCGCCGTAGGGACCGGCTCGCCTGAGCGCCTGGCTATAGCCAGGATGCGCCGGCATGACCACATAGCCCGGAAGGGCGTCATGGCAGATGCCCACGTACTGACAGATCGAGCCCATGCTGGGGTGGTCGGTGCGTTTGGCGAAGTAGTTCTCGCGATCGTTGCCGCCGGTGAAGCCTGTGAGCACGTTGTATGGATTGTGGCTGTTGTACCCGTGGGACACCGTGCGGATCAGAGTCGATCGGTGCATCCAGCGGGCGGTGAGCGGGAGGTGCTCGCAAATCCGCAGCCCTGGCAGACTGGTGTCGATCGGCTTGAACTCGCCGCGGATCTCGGCGGGCGCGTCGGGCTTGAGATCGAACATATCAAGGTGGCTTGGCCCGCCGAAAAGATTCAGCAGCACGACCGAGCGGATACGCGGCGCGTGGGTCACGGCCGCATTAGCACTCATCTGAAGGAGCCTAGGGAGAGTCACTCCGCCGAAGAGCGAGAGCGCCCCTGCGCGCAGCAATTCCCGCCGTGAAACGCGGTCGCAGGCCGCGGTGCCACGACCGACAATACGAAACATGGCAAGCTCCTTGGAGTTCCCATTTTCCAATGACTTTTGACGAATTCGACTGCCGGCATTATAGACGGCGTGCGCCCACAAATGACACAGCTGGCCCCCATGTCACCACCTGACGCCGATCTTGTGAAGCTGGACGGCCATTTCCTGTGAACGCAGACGTTGGTTGAGAGCCCCGCCGCCGCTGCGCCGCACAACTCGTCGCGGGTGGGAAGGTGCCGGACATTCCTTGGTGCATCCACGCGCCGTCGACGTTTGCGGCACGCGATTGAAAACCCTCTCTGGCGGCTGCCTCGAAACCACACGACCGCCCGCGGCAAGAATTCCTGGTGCTTCATCGACTTTCGCTCCACCACCCACATTGCACCGCCCGGCCGTGAGGAAGGGAGTGTCGTCGCGGTGAGTTCGACGGTAGAATCGAGGGCGTCATCATAAATGGAGCACCGGGCCCATGTCGGCGGGAGATGAACCAGCGTTGCCGGACTTCAGCGCGCTCATGGTCGAGCGGCGCGGTGCGCTCTTGGCCTATATCGAGCGTCGCATGGGGATGGCGCTGCGCGGTAAGATCGAGCCCGAAGACATTCTGCAAGAGGTCGGGGTGGAAATCGCGCGCACCGCCGACGCCGAGGTTTCGCCCATCGTGCCGGGGCGCGATCCTTTTGGCTGGCTGTGCGACGTCGCCGAACGCCGGATCGTCGACGCCTACCGCCGGATCTTCGGCGCTCAGAAACGCAGCGCGGCGCGCGAAGTGAGCATCCAAGGGGGCGATGCCGGCGACAGCCGACCGGGCTTAATGAATCTGTTGGTCGCCAGCCTGACGTCGCCGACCCAGGCCCTGGCACGTGACGATCGCCACGAGCGGCTGGCCGCCGCCCTGGCGACACTCAACGAAGAGCAACGCGAGGCGCTCCGTTTGCGCTACGTCGAGCAGATGCCCTCGAAGGAAATCGCCGAGCGGCTGAGCAAGACCGACGGGGCGGTGCGCGTGATGCTCACCCGAGCCCTGAAGACGTTGCAGACGGTGCTGATGGATGCCGGCCTCAGCGGCCATTGGAAATAACGGCAACTGGCGGTCCGTGGTTTCAGTTCGAGCCGATCGACCGAATTCGCTCCATGCCGGACTCCACGCGCAAGAAACCCAACGACCCGGCCTCGCTCTCCCGCGGCGTTGGCGACCCGCCGACGGTCGTCTGGCAGCAGTTGGCGCAATGCCTCGAAGCGTTCGCCGCCGCCTGGGACCACGCCGGCGAGCCGCCCGAACTTCGGGCGTTTCTCCCCACGACGCCCGCCTCCTTGCGATGGCTGGCGTTGATCGAGTTGGTGAAAGTCGACCTCGAGCGGCGCTGGGCTCGTAGCGAGTGGCGTTGCCCGCTGGAGCAGTACGCGGCCGCGTTTCCCGAACTCTCGGCCGATGGCGCCCTGCCGGTCGACCTGATCTATGAAGAGATCCACATTCGCCGGCAGGCGGGCGAAACTATCTCCATCGACGAGTACGCGGCGCGGTTTCCGCGGCAGATGGCCGGGCTCGATGGCCTGCTGGCCACCGATCGTGCCGGACTGACCAGCGCCTTGCACCAGGTTCCCAAGGTCGACGATTTCGAAGCGGGGCAGCGTGTCGACGACTTCGACCTGCTGCTGCGGCTGGGAAGCGGCGCCTTTGGCAGCGTGTTTCTGGCGCGCCAGTGTTCGCTTGGCCGGCTCGTGGCATTGAAGATCGCGGCCGACCACGGTTTCGAGACACAAACGCTTGCCCAACTCGATCATCCCTACATTGTGCGCGTGTACGACCAGCGTCCCTTGACCGAGCGGCGGCTGCAACTGATTTACATGCAGTACGTGCCCGGCGGCACACTCGACGACGTCGTAGAACGCGTCCGCCTGACGCCGCCACCCCAGCGCCGCGGCAAGCTGCTGCTCGATTGCATCGACCATCGGCTGGACGAGCGGGCCGAATCGCCGCCTGCCGATTCCCGCGCCCGGCAATCGCTGGCCGAGCGAAGCTGGCCCGAGGCCGTATGCTGGCTCGGCGCTCGCATCGCCGAGGCCCTCGAGCACGCTCATTCGCACGGCGTGCTGCACCGCGACTTGAAACCGGCCAACGTGCTGCTGGCGGCCGACGGCCACCCGCGACTGGCCGACTTCAACGTGAGCACATGCGCCGTCGTACCGGGCGCCAGCGCCGCCGCATTCTTCGGCGGCAGTCTGGCCTACATGTCGCCCGAACAGCTCGACATTTGCCTGGGGGCCAATCGCGGCCGGGCCGAGTCGCTCGACGAACGCAGCGACTTGTTCACGCTGGGCGTCGTGTTGTGGGAGCTGCTCTCTGGCGAGCGCCCCTTCGGCGATGACCGCGAATGCGATATGACGCCGGCGTCGCTCGAACGATTGGCGGCGCGGCGCCGGCAAGGGCTCGACGAAAACGCAGTGCGCGAGTTGCCGGCCGATTGCCCGGCCCGGTTGATCGAGGTCTTGCGCCGCTTGCTGCAGCCGCAGCGCGAATGGCGGATGTCGTCGGCGCTTGGTGTGCGGCGGCAGTTGGATCTTTGCCTGCGGCCGGAAGTCGAGCTTCTGGCCCGGCCGCGGCGCACGGGAATCGTCTCGCTGCTGGGCCGCCATCCCTGGCCGCTGTTGATCGCGGCCGGAGTGGTGCCCAACGCCGCGCTGGGCGCGCTCAACATCGCCTACAACCTCGAAGAGATTCTGAGGCACGTCCAGGATCCCGACGTATTGCGCGTCTTCAAAATCGAGATCGTCGCCGTCAATCTGATCGCCTACCTGATCGGCATCGGCATTCCGATCGCGCTGGCCTGGCCCGTGATCAGGGCGGTGAAGCAACGCATGCGGGATCCATCGTCGGGCGCCGGCGACGCCTCGCGATGGTGCGAGCGGTCGCTCAGGTTGGGAACGTACATCGCCCTGGTGACCGCCGTGGAATGGCTTGTTTCCGGGCTGGTCTTCCCCGTCTGGTTACAGATGGCCCTGAGAACGCCGATCGGGCTCGATGCAAGGCAATACGTCCACTTCTTCGGCTCACAATCAGTTTGCGGGCTGCTGGCCGCCACCACGTCGTTTTTTCTGGCCACGTGGTATTGCCTGCGTGTGCTGACCCCGCCGCTGGTCGACCAGGACCATGACGACCCGAGCCTGGGACGGGCACTCGATCGGTTGTCGCGGGCAACTGCGAGTAACACGCGGTTGACGTTTGCCGTCATTCCCTTGGCGCTCCTCTTGATGCCGCTGGTGCGCACGGAATCGCAGTGGACGTTCTTCGTGCTGGGCCTGGTGGGCCTCTTGGCATGGCGGCTGGCGTTTGTGCTGGCGCAGCGCATCGAGCGCTCGATCCGGGCACTTCAGTCGGCAGTGCATGTCCCTTCGGACACCGCTCGGTAACAATCGCCCGCCATCTGCGCTTTCACTGGGAGAGCGAGTCCTTGCCCGAACGCTGGACCGGGTTGTTTACCGGCCCGTGCCTGAATCGAGTTGGGGCGCACCCCCACCTAAGTGACGACCAATTCCTGAGAGGTTTCCTATGCGGCCATCCACGGGCTATGCCATGCGCGAGCAGAACCGCGCATTTGTCGACGATCCGGCTTGGACCGGCGTCGAGATCGACTTCCAGCGCGCGAACCATGCGTTGCGCGTGATCCCCTATCTGCACGCGCATGCGTTCGAATACGTAAGCGTGCATGCGTTAGAGCTGTCGGTCGCCAGCCTTGAGCCGCCGCGGCGGTGCTACCTCGAGGAGCTGTTGGCGGTGGCCGAAGAGAATGGGGCGGTGGCGATTTCGGACCATTTGGGCTTCAACGATGCCCGGCGTGGCGGCCCCGCCGTGGGCCACGTGATGGCGCCTCCCTGCACATTCGAAGCACTGGATCGGGTGTGCCGCAATGTCGATCGAATCCAGCGATTTTTTGGAGATAAGACGTTTTTCCTGGAAAACCTGTCGCATTTCTTCGTTTGGCCGGGCGAGATGGACGAAATCGACTTCGTCTGCCGGGTGCTGGAGCGAACCGGCTGCGGACTGCTGCTGGACGTCACCAACGCCTACGCCGACGAGATGAATTTCGGCTTTGACGCGCGGGCTTTTGTCAGCGGCACGGTCGGCAGCGCGTCGCGCATCCAGATGCACCTGGCGGGCGGCTTCGTCGAGACGAAATCGGGCCGTTACGTCGATAGCCATTCGGAGCCGATTCCGGAACCTGTCTGGGCCTTGTGCCTCGAAGCGATTCGGCTGGGCCAACGAAAATTCGAGGCGCTGTTCATCGAGCGCGATTGGAATTTCCCCAGCGAACAGGGCTGGCGCGACGAGCTGCGGCAACTGCGGCAAGTGACGGAAGCAATGGAGCCCAACACATGCCACGGCTGAATCACTCGAGGTACGCGGAGCAACTGACGCGCTCCTGCGCCCAATTGGCCATCGGCCAGATCGAAGGCCTCCCGGCTGAGGTCGTAGCAGGCTCCGCCGACGATATCGACCGATACCTTCAGGTGGGCTGGGGCGAGCGACGGATGCTGTTGACCCAGGAGCTGGCGCTCGTGGCCCTGGCCTTCGACGACTTTTCGTCGCTCGTCGACTGTTACCTGTGTACGGTGGCCAAGGTCGCGCAGGTGGCCCAAAGCAGCGATCAGCAACGCTTTTTGCTATGGCTGAAGCACACGCGGGAGCTCACTTGCCAGCAACGCGACTTCATCACCTATCAGCAAGCGGAGTATTCGTGCATCAACCGAGCTCGGGCCCGACGAACGGCGCACCTGGACTTTCAGCAATTGCGCTGCCGGCCGACGCCTGAAGCAGGCGCGGCCGAGGCTGCGCTTTGGCATGTAAATCCGGTGCGGGCCTGGTCGCGATTGGCCATGCCGGAGCCGGACCGCCGCGAGCTTTTCCCGTGTGACGTGGTTTTCTTCCCCGTTGGCGAGCGCGTGGAAAATGCCCGAGTTTCGCGGCGCCAGCGCCGCTGGCTGGGCAAATTGCCGAACACCTGGGCCGGCACGTTCGAAGCGTGGATGGCCAAGACGGCTTGCCGGCGGCCGGAGCAACTGCAAGCTTCACTGGAGAGCTGGGCGGCCGTCGGGCTGGTGGCTGTTGAAGAGGTTGGCGTCCGCCGCCTCAACGGAAAATCGAGCGAAGCCGGTGTAACAACTCGCACCGGCCTCCGCTAAGTATCTTGGCGGGCATGTGACCCGCAAAAGTTGTTGAGGCAAGGTTTCCTGCCGATTGCCCGCACAACCTAACAACCATCTGGCAGGGATTTTCGGGGGTCTGAGCTCAGCTCGAAGTTTTAGCGAGTCGATTGTCGGCCGCCTTCCGAGCATGTGCCCGGACCCCGCAAAGGAGGAGAACATGTCCCGTATTGATATCATTCGCGCTTGGAAAGACGCGGCCTATCGCCGCAGCCTGAGCCACGACCAGCTTGCCGGTTTGCCCGCCAATCCGGCCGGCGCCGTCGAGTTGACCGCTCTCGAGGCGGCCGCGGTCGATGGCAAGATGGCCTACGCCGACTGCGGCAGTTGCCACAGCCACCAGCCGAACTGCTCGAGCGCCGTGAGCGCAGTCTCGGCGAAGTTGACCTAAGCCGAGGCCGATCGGAAGCGGCTGACCGATGCGATACGTTGCGACGATCCACGGGAACCGTAACACCGAAGGCGGCAAATCATGAGATTCGTTTCGATTCGAGCTGTGAAGAGGCAGGCCACCTGGCCTCGCCTCTTCACAGCTCTTTTTTTCAACTACCCGCCGAGAGCACAAAATGACTCCGTGGGGCAGGTTTCCAACCTGCCATAGAAGTTGGTATGGCAGGTTGGAAACCTGCCCCACGACCCGGCCGCCAACCTCGAATCTGCACTCTCGGCGGGTGGTTGCTTTTTTTGGGAGCAACTTTGATGACGACGCACACATTCCGGCCGGATTCGGAAAGCAGCTCCACCCGGCCCTCGGTCGAAGACACCCAGCGGTCCGGAATGCTCGACGAATGGCTCGACGAGCTGTCGCGGGCCGCCGATGCCCAGTTCGTCCAGGCCGAAAACACTCCGGCCGATCAGGTTGAAGCGCTGGGCTTCTTGAATTGGTTGGAGCCGCTGGTGGCCAAGGCGCGGCGCCGGTTTCGCGAGGCAATTAGCGCCACGCTGGCCCGGCGGGTCGATATATTGTGGAGCGTCGAAGCGTTTGAGGCCGCGTGGTTACCCGCCTTGGCGAGGCGATTGTCGGCGCTCGTAGTCCGCACCTGTGCGCTGGAGTTGAACGTCGCCCGGCTTCAGGATCAACTGACGGGCGACACCCCGCAAGCGAGGTTCACGAGCTTCCTAAGCCGCTTGCGCCGGCCCGAGGTGGCCCTGGCGATGGTGGCAGAATACCCGGTTCTCGTGGGCAAAATTGCCGTCTGCCTGGACCAATGGCACGAGGTGGGCATCGAATTGGCCGAGCGCTTGGCAAGCGATCAAGAGCCGATCCAAAAGCATTTTTTCCTGGCCGGAGCGCCAGGCCACCTGCTACGGATCGAGGGGAATTTGGGCGACCAGCATCGCGATGGCCGCGCGGTGTTGATCCTCCATTTCGCCTCGGGTGCGCGGTTGGTATACAAACCGCGACCGCTGGCTGTCGATGCGGCCTTCGCGCAACTGGTCGAATGGTTGAATGCCCGCGGCGCTCAGCCGGAGTTGCGGCCGCTGCGGGTACTTGATCGCGGGCAATACGGTTGGGCCGAATTCATCCCGGTCGAGCATTGCACGATGCCGGAAGAGGTGCACAGGTTTTACATTCGGCAGGGGATGTACCTGGCGCTGTTCACGACGCTCGCGGCGGCGGACTTGCACTACGAAAACCTCATCGCCCACGGCGAGCATCCGGTGTTTGTCGATCTTGAAGCCCTGTTTTATCGACGCCTGCCGGAATCGACGCAGGAGCCGGCGCGAAAAGCGTTGCTCGATTCGGTCCTGGGTATGCGGCTGCTGCCGCAGGCGCAGTTCTACGACGGGGAGGAGGTGGGAATCGACTTTAGCGGCCTGGGAGCATCCGCGGGCAAACCCACGCCCTACACCATCGTCGACTGGAACGCCGCCGGCACCGACGTGATGGAACTGGGCACGAAGAGCAGGACCTTTCCGGAAGGGACACATCGCCCCCGCTTGCCCAACGGCAACGTCTCGCTGGCTGACTTCCAACCCGCCGTGCTCAAAGGATTCACAGCCATGCATGCCTTGCTGCGACAAGAGCGTCGAGGGCTGGTCGCACCCGCCGGCCCGATCGCCGCCTTTGCCGGCTGCGAGGTGCGGTTCATTCCCCGCCCAACTCAAGCCTATGCGATTTTGAACACGCAAGCCCTGCACCCAGATCATCTTCGAGACGAAGCCGAGCAGGTTCGTATTCACGATCGACTGCTGGCGAAGACCGAAAAGTTCCCCAGTTTGCTGCGATTGATCGCCGCTGAGCGAACCGACCTGGCGCGCGGCGATATTCCGCTGTTCACGTCGCGGCCCGATTCACTCGACGTTTGGACCAGCCGCGGCGAATGCATCGAAGGATTCTTCACCCGACGCGCGCTCGACATCGTCGTCGACCGCCTGCGGCAGATGGATACCGACGACCTGGCCCGCCAACTCTGGATGATTCAGGCAAGTTTCGCCAGCGTTGCCGAGGCACCGGCTCCATCGATGGATCGGTTCCGGCTCGGCGAGTGCGAAGCGCTCGCAGCCCAAGCCGATGACCTGCTGGCGGGGCAGAGCGTCGACGGCGGTGGCGATCGCTATTCGCCACCTGCGGCGGAGTGGGCCGAGCGCCTGGTGGCACTTTTGGCGCACGCCCATCGGTTGCGGCAACTTGCCTGGCAAAACGAACGCGAGGCGGGGTGGATTTCGCTCGCTGCTCGACCAGGCGGCTGGGAATTGGCTGCCGTCGGCCTCGACCGCGGCCGCGGCCTGCAGAGCATCGCGTCGTTCTTGCTGACGATGGAACGCTTGAGTGGCGTCAGGTCGCTGGGAAACCTCGGCCGCAAGGCGATGAACAATCTTCGCCGCCAGTTGGCCGAGGAGCACACGAACTGGAACGCGAAGCAGCCGACGCAGCGTAAGAACTTGCGGAATTCGCCCTAGAAAATGGGGGCGTAACAGCCACGCACTTTCTGCGCTCTCGATATCTGTGAGAGCCCAAGACCGCCGGTCGTGCGGGGCGAGGCGGCCTGCCGAGCAAGCGTTTACCTGGAGATGTGCATCATGGCCCGTTATACCGTCGTACGTCAGCACGACCGCAGCGATTGCGGCGCAGCGGCCTTGGCCACGTTGGCACTGCACCACGGCATCCGTTGCGGTTTGGAAACGCTCCGCGAGCTCTCGACGACCAATCGCGACGGCGCGAACCTGCTTGGTTTGCAGCGCGCAGCCGAGAGCTTGGGCTTTTCAGCCAGAGCCGTGCGCACTACGGTCGCGGTCCTGCCGGGGTTGCCACTGCCCGCGATCGCCCACGTACGCGATGCCGAGGGAGCCGGCCATTTCGTCGTCATTCACCAGGTACGCCGCGGCCGAGTCGTTCTGGCCGACCCGAGCCAGGGGCTCGTGCGGATGCCGCTCGACGAATTCGCCGGGCAATGGTCGGGCCATGCACTGGTGGCCGTGCCGACGGTGCGCCTCGACCCGCGAGGGATCGGCAATGCCGCCTCGCCCTGGCAACGACTGATCGAGCTTTTGCGTCCGCAGCAGTGGATTCTGGTCGAAGCCACGATGTGCGCCCTGTGCATCACGCTGCTGGCGATTGCCACTTCGTATTTCGTCCAGCACCTGGTCGATTCGGTGCTCGTGCGGCAAGAACGCAAGCTGCTCAATGCGCTGGGAATCGGCATGGTGGCCGTCGTTTGCTTCCGCGCGTTGTTCAACCTGCTGCGGCAGTACCTGCTGGCCCATGCGGGCCGAAAGGTGCACCTGGTGCTGCTTTCGGGCTATATGCGGCACTTACTGCGGCTGCCGATGAGATTCTTCGAAACGCGGCAACTGGGCGACATCATGTCGCGGATGGGCGAAACGGCCCGGCTGCGCGAAGCGATCAACGGCGCCGTGACATCGGCACTGGTCGACGGCACGGTCGTCGTCGGAATCCTCGGCATCCTATGGGCGTACGATATTCCGCTGGCATTGGCCACCAGCGCCGTGGTGCCGATTTTTCTCGTTACCGTCGCGCTGCATCATGGTTCCGGAAGGCGCCACGTGCAAGAAGTGCTGGAAAGCAATTCCCACCTGACGACACACCTGGTCGAAGACATCGCTGGCATCGAAACGATCAAACTGTTCGCCGCCGAAGAGCCTCGTACCGGCAAAGGCGAGGGCCGCATCCTGGCGCTCGTGCAATCGGTCTTCGCCCTGCAAACGCTGGAAATCCGCGTGCAATCGCTGGCGATGCTCGTCACCGGCCTGGCCAGCGTCGCCGTGCTCTGGTTCGGCGGACACCGCGTGATCGCCGGGGCCTTAAGCGTCGGCGAGCTGCTGTTCTTCTATACCTTGCTGCTCACGATGCTCGAACCGCTCAACCGCCTGGCGATGGTCAACCTCAAGCTGCAGGACGCGCTGGTGGCCGTCGATCGGCTGTTCAAGATCCTGGACCTGGAAACGGAACGCTCGGCCGTCGAGAAGATTCCGTTCACCGATCTCAAGTCGCGGATCGAATTCCGCGACATCGGCTTCAGCTACGGCAACCGCGGGACGTTATTCGAGACGCTGAACCTGACGATCGAAGCCGGGCAGACCGTAGCCGTCGTCGGCGAGAGCGGTTCGGGAAAATCGACGCTACTCAAGCTCCTGCTCGCGGAGTATCAGCCCAGCGCGGGCCAGGTCCTGCTCGACGGCATCGACATTCGCGACTTCAGTCTCGAATCGCTCCGCCGCCGGATTGCCGTGGTGAGCCAAGACCCGTACATTTTCAACGGCACGATCCGCGAAAATCTCTCCCTGGCCGATGAACACGCTTCGTTCGAAGAGATCGTGACCGCGGCCCGGGCCGCCGGCTTGGAAGAATTCATCAACGGACTGCCGCAACGTTGGGAAACGCTCATCGGCGAGCGCGGCGTGAATCTCTCCGGCGGCCAGCGGCAGCGGTTAGCGATCGCCCGCGCCGTCCTGGGCGATCCGGCGATTGTCGTCTTCGACGAGGCCACGAGCCATCTCGATACGATCACCGAACAAACCATCCAGGAGAGCCTGCGGAGTTTTTTGGCGGGCCGTACGGTGCTCGTCATCGCCCATCGGCTCAGTACCGTGCAAGATGCCGACCGGATTTGCGTTTTGCGGGGCGGGCAGTTCGTGGAACAAGGCACGAGCCACGAGCTGCTGGCCGCCCATGGCCTGTTTGCCCGCCTGTGGCAGGCTCAAGCACCGCGCATCGAGCGCTGCCGTTGCTCACGCGTCGCCGATCCCGCCACGCTTTCCTCCACATCGTAAACCTCCCATGCAACGAGGAACTTCCCGATGATTCGCCTGAACCAATCTCGCTTTCCGGCCGCCGTGGCCCCTTCGCCGCTGACTGCGCGCCAAAACCTGAGCTCGCCTCCCTTGGCAGCCCGGCGGCAACCGGGCGTTGTTGAGCTGCGCGACTGCACTTCGCTGCGGCAAGTGCTCGAAGCACGGCCGCCCGTGCTCGCACACGCCGCTTGTTGGCTGTCGGTGAGCTTGCTCGTGGTCGCCCTGATCTGGGCCGGCCTGACCACCGCCAGCCTGGTGGTGCGCTCGACCGGCCGGGTGCGGCCTGTCGATACTCCACTGCACATTTTCGCCGCGCGCGGAACCCGGCTCGATGGGCGCGTGGCCGTCGTTCGTGTCCACACGGGCGACGAAGTTCAACAAGGGACCGTGCTGCTCGAATTCGATACGGCGCTACTCGACAACGAGATCGCCGGCCTCGATCGCAAAATCCAGGCATGCCAGGAAGAGCTGAGGGAGCTCGATCACATCGCCGAGCGGCTGGCAAGCCAATACCAGGCGGCCCACGCCAAAGCGCTGGCGGAGCTGGCCGTGGGCCGGACCGAGGTCGACCAGACGCAGCAACGGCGGCAGGCTGAGATTTGCCGCGCCGAGGTCGATTTGGCCACCAAACAAGATCAAGAACGGCGCTCGGGCAAGCTCGTTCGCACCAGCGCGGTGACCCAGGCTCAGTTCGTCGAAGATCAGGCCAAGGTGCGAGACGCGGAACAAAAGCTCGCGATCGCCAAACTGCCCGTCGATTTCGGCAAGCTGACGGTGCTCGAGCAGGGTGTCGAGCTCGTCGAGCAGGACTCGGCGGTGCACCGCGCCGAGTTGGAAGCCCGGCGCGTCGTCAAGCGCGGTGAGATCGAGACCTCGGGCAAGGAGCTGGCGAACCTGCGGCTGCAGCGTGAGCAGGCGGTGCTCCGCTCGCCGATCGACGGCGTCGTGGTGCAAGGCAATCCGCGCGTCGGCGACGTGGTACCGGCCGGGGATACGGTATTCGAGATCGCGCGGCAGCAAGGCTTCCGCTTCGAAGTCGAACTCGCAAGCGAAGACATCGGCCTATTGCGCACAGGCATGCCGACCATGATCAAGTTCGACGCCTTCGACTTCCAGCGCTACGGGACGATGGCCGGAACGGTGAGCTATCTTTCGCCGGACTCGACGCCCGCCGACCCGGCGCAACCGAAGCGGAGCGCCACTTTCGTCGCGAAGATCGACCTGGCAGGGGAGCGCGTAGCCCGCGGCGATTACTGTGGCCAGATCAAGCTCGGCATGGCTGGCCAGGCTGAAATCGTCACTGAAAGGCGCAGCTTGTTGACGATCTTGTTGAGGCGTCTGCGTAGCTCGATCAGCCTGAGCTGATTGTTTCTTTTCGACGGGTTGACAAGCGGCTGCCCAACAAAACGGCGGTTGGAACCACGAGCAGGTTCGCAAGTTTGAACCAAACCGGATAAGGAAGTATAGAGACATTGAAAACGACGGCAGCGATCAAAAACAGCCCGACGCCGAGAGCGCACTTGCGGTTGCCAATCCATCCCGAAATCCATGTACCGGCGAATGCCGTGCCCGCCCAAGCAGGCACGACAAGTGCCAGGATCCAAGGCGGGTACCGCTCGACATGCAGACACATTTCTTCCTTCGTTCCCTTAAAATCCGGTGGAACGGGGTGAACGACGGCGCTGAAGGCCTCAACCGCAACCACCATAACAAGCGCCACGATCATCCCGGCGATAATGGCGGCCATACAGCGAATTACGATCGCCATTGCGAGTTCTCAGTTTCTGGATATCCCATTCACTTGCCCATCATCTCTGGCCATGCCGCACCGAACCTGGCAAAACCGACTGGGTTCGCGTCCATTCGGCCATTGTAGCCCGCTTTGGCGCATGAAAAAGCCACGTTTGAAGGTCAGGGCGATGGTCGGGTACACGTCATCATACCCCGCGGCCTTGGTAGTCGCGAGCGCCATCGGCCCCGGGTATGATTGCTGGTGGCAACCGATTGCCCTACGGTGGTCGAAGTACCTAAAAGTCGAAAACGTCGTGCAACCCAACATCGAAACGATCCCCGCGACGGCCCAGGATTGGCGGTGAGTGACTGCGAGAGTTGCATTTTTGCGCGACCGCGCGATAATCGGCCAATTCCTTGCGGTGCAAATTGCGATTCTCGCCGGCTAGGGGACGAACATGGGACGATCCATCGAGTGGGGACTGACCCGCCTCCTTTTTTGCATCAGCGTAGGAACCTGCTTACTGACAGCGGGCGTATCGCCAGGCCAGCAGGCTGACAAAAAGAACGTCGAGCCTGCGACTCGGCCGGCTCCAAAGGCCGATCCGGCCGACTTTGGGTTGAAACTGCCCGACGGCCCGCCAAAGCCGGGGGACGGACAACTGGTGCTCGTCAAATCGCCCGACGACGAGTTGGTCGTCGCCGAGACTTTGGTCGAAGTAGCCGGCCAGGTCATGGTCATGCTGCCCGACGGACGCTTACGTCTGGTGCCGACTCGTGAGGCCACGCCGACAGACCGCAAGTTCGAGCCGGTCTCGATGCAAGAAATGGCCAAAAAACTGGTCGCGAAAACGTTTGCCGGCTTCAAGACCCGCACCACCAAGAATTACCTCTACGTCTACAACGGCAGCGAGCAGTTCTGCAAAGGCACGAGCGCCATTTTGGAATCGATGTACCCGGCGCTCGTCGGCTATTGCAGGCGGCAAAAGATACCGGTCCACGAACCCGCGACGCCGCTCGTGGTGATCCTGTTCCGCACGCAGGATGAGTTCGACAAGTTTCACCCGATGCCCGACGGAGTCGTGGCCTATTACAACGGCGTCACCAACTACGTCGTGATGTACGAGCAGTCGAAGCTGCTCGACATCGCCCCCGATCTGGCGATGAAACAAGCGATATCGACGATCGCCCACGAGGGCGTGCATCAAATCCTGCACAACATCGGCGTTCAACAGCGGTTTTCGAACTGGCCGATGTGGATCGGCGAAGGGTTGCCGGAGTACTTCGCGCCAACGACGAGCAAGGGCGCCCGCTGGAAGGGCGTGGGCAAGCCCAACGATTTGCGGATGAAATCGCTGGAGACTTATCTCAAGCAAGGCCCTGGCCACAACGACCTGGTGGGTCCGACGATCGCGGCCGAGGGCCTGACGTCGACCGGCTATGCGTCGGCCTGGGCGCTGACGCACTTCCTGGCCGAGCGTCGCAAAGAAAAGTTCTTCGCCTATCTGAGGGAGTTGAGCGGCCGCGGTCCGTTCGAGAAATACACCGAGCAGCAGAATGTCGAGCAGTTCAAGAAGTACTTTGCCGACGATCTGGCGAAACTCGACATGCAAGTCTTGCAGCACCTGCAAAAGCTTCCTTATGAGGACCCGATTGAGAATCAGACTCATTACGTGGTGGCGGTGCGGAGCGGCTCTATGCGAGCGTACATGATCACGACGTCGCCCAAGGCCATCGTCGAGTGGCAGAACGAGGAGCTCGCGAAAAACCCCACGACGCGATTTCTCATTCAGGCTTTTCCCAACGCCTCGACGGCCAGGCTATTCGCCAAGTCGATGGCGCGGGCCTTATGAATCGCGCGGCAAGTTCGAATGCCCGGATGGATCGTGAATCCGTGGCTGAATTCGCAGAAAGCCCGGACAATGAGGCGTTTCTACCGGAACTGTTGCGAGTTCGGCTACCGGCTCGCGGGCTACCCTGCCAGCCCTTCGTCCAAGGCCTCGAGCACGGCTTCCGCCGACTCGATGCCGACGGAAAGGCGAATCGTCCCTTCGCTGATACCTTGCGCCTCGCGCGCCGCCGGCGAAAGGGCGCGATGGCTTGTCGAGGCCGGATGACTGAGGGTCGTACTCAGATCGCCCAACGAGGGACAGAAAGGGATACGCCGTGCGGCGGTGATAAAGCGCTCGGCCGCTCCTCGCCCGCCGGCGAGGTTGAAGGTAACCACATGGCCGAACCGACCGGAAAGTTGCCTCTTTGCCAATTCATGGTCTGGGTGAGTGGGCAAGCCTGGATAATGGACCAGACTCACTTTGACGTGCGTCGAAAGGAAGTGGGCCGCAGCCAGGGCATTGGCCGCCGCGCGCTCGATGCGCAGCGCCAGCGTTCCCAAGCCACGTCCAGCCAGCCAACACTCGAACGGGCTACTCGACAATCCCCAGGCCGAAAGCACCAACGGCACGCGACTCCAGCAATCGTCCCGGCCGCAAAGCAGTCCCAGCAGCACATCGCTGTGTCCGCTCATGATCTTGGTCAAACTCTCCACCACGAGATCGGCGCCGAACTCCAACGGCCGGCAAAGGACCGGGCTTGCAAAGGTGTTGTCCACAAGCAACCGCGCGCCCTCGGCATGCGCCAATTCGGCCAATGCGGCAAGGTGCGACACGCGCAGCAGTGGGTTTGTGATCGTTTCGACCACGACCAGCCGCGTGGAGGGCGTGAAGGCCGCCTCCGTCGCCGTCAAGTCGTTCGT
>Ga0265325_10001236_pt1 | contig 18229 bp, 19 predicted proteins | sample 41420metaG_FD_202090 | JGI IMG/M metagenome (GOLD analysis project Ga0265325, IMG submission 202090) | Rhizosphere microbial communities from Carex aquatilis grown in University of Washington, Seatle, WA, United States - 4-14-20 metaG | ecosystem: Host-associated > Plants > Roots > Rhizosphere...
ACGAGCTCGATAATGCCGCCTACGCCGGGATCGAGGATCTATACGCCGACGTGGAGACGATGGATCCGTCCGCGACCCCCTTCGCATTCCCGATCGTCCGGCGATTCACGACGATGCTCGTCGAGCCGAACACGCATCTTCCCGCGATCGAACGCGATTTCTTGCTGCGCGGCGGGACGATCCACGTCCGGCAGTTTTCAGCGATGCGTCAGTTGCACGACCTCGGCGAGCCGGTAATCGTGAACTGCACGGGGCTGGGAGCTCGCACGCTCGTAGGCGATGCCGAACTCGTGCCGATCCGCGGCCAACTTTCCATTCTGGAGCCCCAAGAAGACGTGGACTATATCTACCTCGCGCAAGGTATCTACATGTTTCCCCGCAACGACGGCATCGTTCTGGGGGGCACCTTCGACCGGGGTGACTGGTCCCTCGAGCCCGACCTTGCTACGCAGACCCGCATTCTCTCGCAGCACGCGAGCGTTTATCGGTCGGGTTAGAAGAACGGGTTGTGCCGTTTCTCCAGCGCGATCGTCGTCGGCGGCCCGTGGCCGGGCATGACGACCGTGTCGTCGGCAAGTGAGAACATCCGGCTGCGCACGCTGTTGAGGATGTCGTCGTACGTGCTCTCGTCGCCGTACGCGCCGCCCACGCTGGCGGCGAAGAGCGTATCGCCCGAGAACAGCGTGCTCTTGAACAGGTAGCACGACGAGCCATCGGTGTGGCCGGGCGTGTGGAGCATGTCGATCGCTTCGGCATCCCCGAAGGGCAGCGTCTCGCCGTCGCGCAGCGGCAGCGCCTTGCTCGCGAGCGGGCCGATGGCGTGGACGTCGAGTTCGTGCATAACGATCTGCGCGTCCGGGAATGCGCGCGCGACGTCTGCCGTGGCGTCGCAATGGTCGGCGTGCTTGTGCGTGATCAGAATGTAGCGCAGGTGGTAGTCGCCGCCGCGAAGCACGCGCAGGAGGTTCTGCGGGATGCCGGCTGGGTCAACGAGGGCCGCTTGGCGCCCATGGTCGAGGAAGAAGACGTAGCCGTTGCTGGGATGAGGGTGCTGCGCGTGGCGGTGGACGTCGGGGCGTCGGATCGCGGGCGGATACCAGCGTTGCGCCGCGCTGTCGGCGAGCTTCCCGCCGTCCAGCCGCAGCACGCGTGCGACCGCACGCGCCTGCGATTCGTCCGCCGCGCCTTCGTCTTTCAACCATGCGGCGATGTCGGGCTCGGAGATGCCGGTCGCGGAGGCCAGCTGCGCGCCGCCGGTGCCGGTGCCGCGCATCGCCTTGCGCAGGATGTCGCCGAAGGTATCCTCCAGCGGGATGCCGGGCTCGCTCATGCAGCCGCTTTCGACAGCCCGCGACCCGAGCGCTGCAACCGGGACGAACCGGCGCGCAGTCGAAACGAGCGAACCAATGGAACGCGTTATCATCATAGGATCGGGCCCGGCGGGCCTCACCGCCGCGGTCTACGCTGCGCGGGCAAATCTGCGTCCGCTCGTGCTTGCCGGCGGCCTCTACGGCGGTCAGCTCATGCTGACGACGGAGGTGGAAAACTATCCGGGTTTCCCCGAGGGTATTCTGGGGCCGGATCTCATGATACGTCTGCGCGAACAAGCCGAGCGTTTCGGCGCGAGAATCGAAAACGTAGACGTCGCAGCCGTTGATTTCACGAAGCGTCCTCTCCTCGTGCGCACGAACGACGCCGAGCATGCGGCCAGTACCGTTATCGTCGCAACCGGCGCGAGCGCGCGCTGGCTGGAGATTCCCGGCGAAGAGCGCCTGCGGGGGCGAGGGGTCTCGAGCTGCGCGACCTGCGACGGGGCGTTCTTCCGCGACAAGAGGATCGTCGTCGTCGGCGGGGGCGATTCGGCCGTCGAAGAGGCGCTCTTCCTCACGCGCTTCGGCAAACGAGTGACGATCGTGCATCGCCGCGATAAGCTGCGCGCCAGCAAGATCATGGCCGACCGCGCGGCCTCGCACGAAAAGGTTGACGTTATCTGGAACACGGTCGTCGAGGAGGTCCAGGGCGACACGCGCGTGACGGGTCTTCGCCTGCGTAACGACGTTGATGGGAGCACGTACGACCTTGAGGCCGACGCGCTCTTCGTCGCGATCGGACACACGCCGAACACGGAGATCTTCGCCTCGCAGCTCGACCTCGACGAGAAGGGGTACGTCGCGTCGGCCGACGGGGTGCGCACGAACGTCGAGGGCGTCTTCGTCGCGGGCGACGTGAACGATACGCGCTACCGGCAGGCGATCACTGCAGCCGGCGCGGGGTGCAGGGCGGCGATGGATGCCGAGAAATACCTCGAAGCGCTGGAGTTCAAAGTAGATTCGCTAGCGCGCCGGTAAGCTCGGGGAACGCGAAGCGGTAACCCAGTTCCTGCGTGCGCTGCGGCAGCACGCGTTGCCCGAGCAGGAGCACGTCGGCGCCGTCGCCGAGCATCGCCCGCAGCGCGAAGGTCGGCGTGGGCAGCAGCACCGGCCGGTGCAGCGCGTGGCCGAGCTCGGCCGTAAACGTCGCGTTGGTTACCGGGTTGGGCGCACAGGCGTTGAGCGGTCCCTGCGCCTCGTCAATGGCCTTGAGGTAGATGGCGAGGAGGTCGTCCATGTGAACCCACGATAACCACTGCCGGCCGCTGCCGACGATGCCGCCCAGTCCCAACCGAAACGGCGGGAGCATCTTGGCGAGCGCGCCGCCGCCGGTGGCGAGCGCGATGCCGGTGCGGACGATTGCAACGCGCATGCCGAGATCCGCGGCCCGGTTGGCCTCACGCTCCCACGCTACGCAGAGCTGCGCGAGGAAGTCGTTTCCGGGTGCGCTCGCTTCGACGAACGTCTCAGTCTCGCTCGTGCCGTAGTAGCCGACTGCCGATGCGCTCACATAGGCGGCCGTCCCGTGCCGCGTGGTCGCCAAGGCGTCGAGGAACCGTCGCGGCGCCTCGATGCGGCTTTGCTCCATGCGCCGCTTGGCGGCGTCGCTCCACCGCTGCGCGATCGGCTCGCCGGCGAGGTTGACGATAGCATCGCACTCCGCAGCGTTGGCCGCCGCGGCGGCAGGGTCGCGCAGCGACGCACCGGCGACCTCGTCGCCTCGCGCCTGCAGCGCCGCCTTCAGGCGCGTCCCGACGAAGCCGGAGGCGCCAAACAGAAGAACCTTCATCGTGCTAGATACCTCCGACGAAGCGGCCGGGATTGAATGTCCGGTTAGGATCGAAGCGCCGCTTTAACGCGCGCATTTGCTCGATCGCCTCGGGCGGCTCCCCCCAGACTCGCAGCGACGCGCGCTTGGCATTCTGGCTCGCGACGACCTGGGCGCGCGGCTCGATTTCGTGCAGCGCGTCGTCGAAGATCTCGATTTTCGCGCCCAGCGCTGCGGCGTTCGCGTCGCTAACGCGGAGTACGACGTCGCCGTTCATCACGTCCAGGATCGTATCGGCCTTCAGTTCGAAGCGTTGCGCGAGCGCGCGGACCGCGCGCGCGCGGCGCTCCGCTTCGGGCGCAAACGGGTAGAAGCGATAGGTGACCGAGCGTTGCCCCACGGTCGCGACGTACGCGTCAACGACGCGCTCGAACGCTTCGCGCGCTCCCACATCGAGGACTTGCGTCTCCGGCACGCCCGCCCGTCCGATTGCCGAGCGGAGGTCGCGGGTCGCACGTTCGAGCAGCGCGTCGCTCCCCTCGAGCAAGGCGAGGATGCGCCCTTCGACCCCGTCCTCCCCGTCAATCGCGTTGCGGAATCCCTCGACCCAAAAAGCCGCAGCGGGCTGTATCGCGAGCGCCGCAAGCTGCGCGCAGACGCGCGAGCGCGTCCGTTCGGGCAGGCGCGCCAGGAAGAGGCGCGTTTGCGGCGGCGCGGCAAGCGTCTTGAAGTTTGCCTGCACGATCACGCCGAGCGTGCCGAACGAACCGGTGTACAGACGGCTCATATCGTAGCCTGCGACGTTCTTGACGACCATGCCGCCGGCGCGAGCGAGCGTCCCGTCGGCCAGCGCGATCGTCGTGCCGAGAAGGCAGTCGCGCGGCCGTCCGTGGAGATGGCGGCGCGGTCCGAGCCACCCCGCGGCGAGCGTGCCCCCGACCGTCGCATACTGCGGCCGCGGCGCGTCAAACGGAATGAAGCGACCCTGGCCCGCAAGCAGCGACGCCAGGTCCGCGAGCGGCGTTCCCGCTAACACGGCGAGGGTAAGATCGGCGCGCTCGTTGGCGACGACGCCGCGCAGCGCGGTCGTCAGCAGGGTTACGTCGAGGCGCTCCGGCGGTAAACCCATGCCCGTAAGCGTGTTCCCGCCTAGGATGAGGATCTTGCGCTCCGTCGCGTCGCAGCGCGCGACGACCGCGGCAAGTTCCTCGGGGGTTTTGGGCTCGACGCGATGCGCGGGATCCTTCACGCCGGAGGCACGTCGGGAGACTGGATCGCTCGGGGAAAAATCTTGTCGGGGTTGAGCGATCGCGAGGGATCGAATACGTCGCGCACGCGCGCCATCGTCGCGAGATCCCCGGCGGAGTAGATGCGCGTCATGGCCTCGCGTTTCTCCGAGCCGATACCGTGCTCGCCGCTGATCGTGCCGCCGAGATCCACGGCCGACTGCAGGATAGCGTTCCCCGTCTCTACGACGGCAGCGACCGCCTTTGGGTCTCGCTTGTCGTACATCAGCAGAGGGTGCAGGTTGCCGTCGCCGGCATGAAAGACGTTGCCCACGACGATGCGATTCTCGGCCGCTGCGGCTGCGACGGCCCGCAGCGCCTGCGGAAGCCGGCTGCGCGGGACGCAGACGTCCTGCGTGTAGTAGTTTGGCGCGATGCGTCCGGTCGCGCCGGCAGCGCCCTTACGCCCTGCCCAAAGCGCGTCGCGTTCCGCTTGCGTGCGCGCGCTTCGCCACGAACTAGCGCCGTACGCGGTGACGATCGTGCGCATCGCCGCTTCGCAACCGTCCATGTCGTCCTCGAAGCCGGCGCTTTCGATGAGCAGCGACGCGGCCGCATCCGTCGGGTAACCCGCGTGGAATGCGGCCTCGACGGCTTGCGTGATTACGGCATCCATTATTTCCAGCGCCGTCGGCACCATGCCCGCGGCCACGATCGCCGAGACGGCCTCGGTCGCCGACTCCATGTCGTCGAAGGCGGCGACCCAGACGCGCGTCGCCTCGGGAAGGTCGAGGAGCCGAACCCACGCGCCGGTCACGATGCCGAGCGTTCCTTCGCTTCCGACCAGCGCGGCGGTGAGATCGTAGCCCGCATCGTCAATGCTGGTGACGAAGACGTCGCCTTCGCCATCCACCACTTCCAGCGCGAGCACGTGATTGACCGTCGTGCCATAGGAGAGGCAGTGCGGTCCGCCGGCGTTGGTTGCGATGTTGCCGCCGATCGTGGAGATACGCTGCGACGACGGGTCGGGCCCGTAGAAAAGGCCGCTGGACGCGACGTGACGCGAGAGGTCGAAGTTGATGACGCCGGGCTGCACGTGCGCGCGGCGATTGGGCGCGTCCAGTTCGAGGATGCGGTTCATGCGCGCGAAAGAGACGACGATGCCGCCCGCGGCCGGCACCGCGCCGCCGCAGAGCCCCGTGCCGGCGCCGCGCGCGACGATCGGCTCGTTGCACTCGCGCGCGATCTTCACGATCGCGCAGACGTCCGCGGTCGTTTTGGGAAGGACGACCGCCGCCGGCGGCGCGCCGTCGGCGTAGGCGTCGAACGCGTAGACGGAGAGATCCTCCGGCGAGGTCTTTACCGCATCGCTGCCGAGCGCGCCGGCCAACCGCTGCGCAAGCACGTGCTTAGCGGATCAGCTCGCAGAACTTCGAGAGCTCGATGTTTCCGCCCGACACAATGGCGACGATCGGGCCCGAGTCGTCGTCGAGCGTGACTGCGGCGGCCACCGACAAGGCGCCCGCGCCTTCAGCGACGACGCGCGTGCTCTCGGCGAGCAGGTGCATCGCGCCGCGCGTCTGCTCGAGCGTCACGACGATGGACCCGTCCACTACGCGGCGCATGCGTTCCCACATGCGCGGGAAGGCGCTCTTACCGCCGGCGCCGTCTACGAAACTGGCTTGCCACGGCTCGAACGTCGAGGCTGCGCCCCTCGCAAAAGAAAGCGCGATGGGGGACGCGGTCTCCGGCTCGGCGCCGAAGATGCGGACGTCGGGCTTGCGCGCGCGAATCGCCGATCCCACGCCGGTAACGAGGCCGCCGCCGCCGATCGCCGCGACGACGGTCGCAACTTCGGGGAGATCTTCGAGTATCTCCAGGCCCATCGTTGCGTTGCCGGCGATAAAATCGTCGTCGTCGAACGGATGGACGAACGTTCCCTCGACGCCGGGAAACGTACGCCGCTCGAGCGCCGCCCAACAGGCATCGTAGGATGCTTTGAGGACGCGCGCTCCGAGCGCGTTCATGCGCGCGAGCTTGGTCTCGGGGGCCGTCTCGATTGCCACGACCGTACACGGCACGCCGGCCGCGCGTGCGGCGTACGCGACGCCTTGCCCTGCGTTGCCCGCGCTGATGGTCCAGACGCCGCGCGATCGGAGCGCAGGATCGAGCATCGCGACGGCGTTGGCGGCGCCGCGCAGCTTAAAGGAGTTGATGGGCTGCAGACTTTCCAGTTTGAGAAAGATACGCGGACCGGCGCGGTCGCGGTGCAGCTCGAGCAGCGGCGTTCGCACGATCGTTCCGGCAATGCGCTTTCCCGCGGCTTCGATCGCTTCGAGCGTAATCGGGGCGGGTACGGCGACGGATGGATCCATCAGGTCTCCTAGGACGGGTAGAGTTCGTACTTGACGCGCATGGATTCGAAGCGCGCGACTTGCGCCGACCACTGCGCGACGATCGCTTCGGCGTTCATGCCGCCCAGCAATCCCTGCCGCAGGGTGTCCGTGCCCCAATCGCGGTCGAGCTCGTCAACCTTGGGTATCGCGATCGCGTGCGGAAAGAGGTCGCGAACGGCGACGAGGATCTCGACGGCGGTGCGCACGGCAACGAAGCGTTCCGGATCGAAGACGAGCAGCTCGACGCCGGTGAGCTCGTGCCCTTTCCAAAAGCCGACGAACGGCGACCAGGCCGCGGGTTGGAACCACACGCCGGGCAGCCCGCGGCCATTGAGCCGCTGCGCGAGCTTCGACCCATCTATGCCGGGTGCACCCGCGAGGAAGAACGGCTTGGTGTATCCGCTGCCGTTGTTGATTCCGGCGTTATCTATCAGTCCCGTGCCGACGTAGACGAAAGTGGTCTTCCAATCGGGAATGTTCGGCGAGGTTGCGATCCATTGCAGCCCGGTCTCCGGCCAGATCATCGAACGACGCCACCCGTCCATTCGCACGACGCGAAGGCGAGCGCCGATGCCGAAGCGATCGTTGAAAAGCGTTGCGAGTTCTCCGACCGTCATGCCGTGGCGCATCGGGATCGGGTAGAGGCCGATGAACGACTCGTATGCGGGTTCGAGCACCGGCCCCTCGACGGCCGATCCGATCGGATTGGGCCGGTCGAGCACCCAGAACTCCTTATCGTACAGCTTAGCGCCTTGCATCGCGTAGGCCATCGTCGAGACGTACGTGTAGGCACGCGAGCCGACGTCCTGAATGTCGAAAAGCAGAACGTCAACGCCGGCGAGCATCTCCGCGCTCGGGTGTTTCGAAGCGCCGTAAAGGCTGTACACGGGCAGCCGCGTCTGGGGATCCGTGTACGACGCGACGTCGGCGCCGGCGCCGCGATCCCCACGGAAGCCGTGCTCGGGGGCATAGATCGCGGTGAGGGCGATGCGCCCGTGGCGCCGTATGGCGTCCACAATGGATTCTAGCCTCGAGGTGACGCCGCTCTGGTTGGTGATGACGCCGACCCTGCGCCCGTTCAAGTCGCGCCACGTCTCGCGCAGAAAGACTTCATCGCCCAGCGCGATCCGCGCCGCCGGCGGCTGCTCGGCGTTCAGGCGCGTGGTGCCCGCCATCCCCAACGCTGCCGTCGCAGCGAGAAAGCGGCTGCGTCTCATCGGGTGAGCGGCCTCACACGAAGCGCGGCTGCGCTTCGCGGCGCAGCACGCCCGCATCGCGCGCGCGCTCGAAGAGGGCGTGTACCGCGTCGCGGCCGCGGTGGCCGAGATCTTCGGTGAACTCGTTGACGTAGAGCGCGATGTGCGAGCGCATGACGTCGTCGCTCATCTCGACGGCGTGTGCGCGCACGTACGGCATCACCGCTTCGTCGTTTGCGCGCGCGAACGCGAGGCTGCGGCGGATGGCGTCGTTGAGAACCTTCGCCTCGGTCGTGCCGACGTCGTCGCGCACGACGATTGCGCCAAGCGGTATCGGCAGTAGGGTCATGTTTTCCCACCATTCGCCGAGATCGGCGATCGCAATCAAGCCGGCGTCGCGATAGGTGAAGCGAGACTCGTGGATGATGAGCCCGGCGTCAACCTCGCCGGCGGCTACCGCCGGGATGATACGGTCGAAGCGCATCGGGACGACCTTCGGCCGGCCCCCCAACGCGATCTGCAGGAGCATGAACGCGGTCGTCCGTTCGCCGGGAATTGCGATGCGCTTGTGGAGGCACTCGCTGAAATGCTCCGGTGCGCTGGAAGGACGCGCAACGAGCAGCGGGCCGCAGCCGTTGCCGAGGGCGCCGCCGGCGCTGAGGATGCGGTAGCGGTCCATGAGGAACGGAATGGCGCCGTAGCTGACCTTCGTGAGCCCGAAGGCCGCGCGCGCGGCGAAATCGTTGAGCTCGTCAATGTCGGCTAGGCGTACGCGCACCTCGGGCGCGTCCTCGAGCAACCCGTTGGTGAGCGCGGCGAAAACGTACGTGTCGTTCGGACACGGTGAGTATGCCAGCGTGTACGAGCTCACGCGCCGGCCTCGCGTAGCGAGAAGAAGGCATCGAGAATGCGGCGCAGGCCCGCCGTCCCGGCTCCGAAATCCCAGCCGCTGCGTTCGCGGGATCCCCATCGGTTGGAGATGCCGCGCAGTTCGATCGCCGGCACGCCCGCGCGCTGTGCGGCCCGCAACGCGGCAAAGCCTTCCATGGACTCGACCTGCGCGCCGCGCACCGCCAGGCGGGCTGCCGTTTCGTCGGTCGTCGTCGCGCGCGCGACCGTGACGCCCCGCAGCGCCGCGAATCCCGCCTGCGCCAACCGCGCGACGAGCGTAGCATCCGAATGTGAGCGTTCGATCGTCGTCTCTCCGTCGGGAAGCGCGAGCGGCGCACCGCTCTCTAGTGAGATCTCCATCATCTCTTCGGCAACGATCACGCCGTCACCGATGCGCGCGGCGCCGTCTAGGGCGCCGGCAAGCCCGGCGTCGATCACGAGCGTATAGGGACGGCCGCCGAGCGCCGCGGCAACGGCGCAGGCCGTCTCGACCGGGCCGACGCCGGCGACCAGCCGCTCGACGCCCTCGCGCGGCCGCCACCAGGCAAGCTCCTTTTCGACGGCACTTACGAGCAGGATCACGGCGCTCCGATGAACTTGTGCGTCTGCAGCGAGAGCCGGAAGCGCCGTGGGTGCGCCTTGGCGTAGGCTAGGGCGACGGCGACGTTCGACGGCGCGTTTCCCTCGGGCTGCAGCAGTATCGTCTCCTTACCCTCAAAGAGGGCGAGATGCTCTTCGGGTACGCGCTTGTCCACGATGAGCTTCGCTTCGTCTGCCCGCCGCGCCATGCGCGGGTCCACGCGCTCCTTCGGGGAGACGCAGAGCCAGACGTCCTCGGGAAGGGGCGTGAAGATCGTGCCGTTCGACTCGATGTGGACGCGACGCCCGTCGCGGCGCAGCGCCTCGATAAGCGCCAGGCTCTCGGCCTGGGCGAGTGGTTCGCCGCCGGTCAGGACGACCATCGGACATTCGCCGCCCAGCTCGCGTACGGCGCGCACGACCTCTGCGACGCTCGCCCAACGTTTCGCAGCGTAGTCCGTGTCGCAGAAATCGCAGGCGAGATTACAGCCGGCCAAGCGAACGAAAACGGCGGGCGTTCCCGTCCACAGCCCCTCACCTTGAATGCTGTAGAAGATTTCGGCGAGCGCGAGCACGGCTATCTTCGCCCGAGATCGCTCTTGCGCAGTACGGCGCAGGCCGTTGACGTTTCCCAGAGCGTCAGCTCGTCGAGCCCGCGCAGCGCGTCCTCCAACTGCTTCCAGATCCACAACAGCGTCCGTTCCGCCGTCGGATTCTCGATGAAGTCGTTGAGGTTCCGATGGTCCAGCGCGTCCACGATGCGTTCGCGAACGATGCCCTCAACGGTTTCGAAGTCTTCGACCATCCCGCGTGCCGGACCGCGCGTCCGAACCGGGCCGCGGATGGCGACCTCCAGACGGTACGAATGGCCGTGCGGGCGGGCACATTTCCCGGTGTGGTACGGGAGCGCGTGCGCCGCTTCGAAGCGGAACTGCTTGCGAATCTGCGCGGCTATAGTTCTCCCTGCGGACCCATCGCCTCGAGGCGGCGCTTGAGGTCGGCGAGGAAACCGCTCGCGACGTAGCCGTCAACGACGCGGTGATCGAGCGAGAGACACGCATTCATCATCGAACGGATGGCGATCGAATCATCGGGCCGCACGACGAGTTTCCTGACGACGGTCTCCATGGTAACTATGCCTGCCTGCCCGCCATTGATGATCGGCGCGGAGGCCCAAGACCCATTGGCCCCGTTGTTGTTGACGGTGAAGGTGCCGCCGGCGAGATCGTCCACCCCGAGCTTGCCTTTGCGCGCCTTGTCGATCAGCTCGCCGGCGGCGACGGCCAGCCCTTTGATCGAGAGCTGATCCGCGCGTTTGACGACCGGAACGACGAGATTGGTCGGCAAGCCGATCGCGATGCCGATGTTTACGTCGGGATTAACGTAGATGGACGCTTGGCCCGCATTGCTTGCAGGTACGAAGCGCGCGTTCATCAGCGGGAAGACGGCGATCGCTTCGACGACCGCGCGAATGAAGAAGGGGAGGAGCGTGAGTTTATGCCCGGTCTCACGTTCGAAGCGCGCCTTCTCGTGCGCGCGCCACGCCCAAACGTCGGTAACGTCAATCTCGACCATGGACCACGCGTGCGGCGCGTTATGGCGGCTCTCGACCATCCGCTCGGCGATGATGCGCCGGGCTTGCGTGAGCGTGACGGTCGTGCCGGGGATCGGTTGTGCGTAGGTTGACGTCCCCGATGCGACGGGTGGCGCCGCGGAGGCTGCCGGTCGCGCTGCCGCTCCGGGCTGCGCTGCGGCCAGCACGTCGTCGGCGGTGACACGCCCGTTGGCGCCGCTGCCGTTGAGGGTGCGTATGTCGATCTGATGCTCGCGCGCGAGCCGTCGCACCGCGGGCGACGCGCTCTGCAGCACGCGCTCGGCGTCGGCGCTTGGCGCCTCGCTCGCCGTGGATCCGTTCGTAGAGGGGGGACGCGCGGCTAAAGGTGCGGCTACAGGCGCGGGCGCCGCAGGCGCCGCCGCGGGCGGTGCGGGTGCTTTCGGGAGCGGGGCTTGCGCCGCGCCGGCTTCGTCAATGATCGCAATCGGCGTGCCCGTCGCGACGGTTTCGCCTTCGCGGACGAGAAACTCGCGTATCGTTCCCGTGACGGGCGACGGGACGCCCGCATTGACCTTGTCGGTGGAGACCTCGACGAAATCCTCGTACTTGTCGACGCTGTCGCCGACGCGCTTGAGCCATTGCGCGACGGTGCCTTCCGTGACCGTCTCGCCGAGCTGGGGCATCGTAATCGTGGTGGCCATTAAAACTGCACCAGCTCTCGCATCGCTTCGGCCATCTCCACCGGTGACGACATGTACTCTTCCTCCAACGGCAACGCGTAGCCCATCGCCGGCACGTCGGGGGCGCAGTGGCGCCGAATCGGTGCGTCGAGATGGAAGAGCGCTTCCTCGGCGACCATGGCGCTGATCTCAGCCCCGATCCCGCCGAACTTATTGTCTTCGTGAACGATCAACAGGCGCCGCGTCTTTTCGACGCTGCGTAGAATCGTCGTCTTGTCCATCGGGCGTATCGAGCGCAGATCGATCACCTCGACGGAGACGCCGTCCTGCTCCAGTTGCTGCGCCGCTTCGAGGGCCCAGTGCACGTAGAGGCCGTACGAGACCACGGTGAGGCGCGTGCCTTCCTTCAAGACGTTAGCGCGGCCGAGCGGAATCGTGTAGTGGCCGTCGGGCACCTCGCCCTTGATGAGCCGATAGGTCTTTTTGTGCTCGAGAAAGAGCACCGGATCGGGGTCGTCTATGGCTGCGTTGAGCAACCCCTTGACGTCGGCGGGGAACGACGGCGCGACGATCTTGAGGCCCGGAACGTGGTAGAAGAGCGCTTCGATGGAGACGGAGTGGGAGAGCGCGCCGCGTACGCCGCCGCCGTAGGGCGTGCGAATCACGAGAGGGCAGGTGTACTCGCCGTTGGAGCGATAGCGCACCTTGGCGGCCTCGCCGACGATCTGGTTGAACGACGGATAGATGAAGTCTGCAAACTGAATCTCGGCGATCGGGCGCAGGCCTTCCATCGCCATCCCGACGGCGATGCCCACGATCGAGGCTTCGGCGATCGGCGTATCTACGACGCGCTCGGGGCCGAACTCGCCGATGAAATCCTTCGTAATGAGAAAGACGTTGCCGCGCGCGCCGACGTCTTCGCCGAGAATGACGGTGCGGTCGTCGTTCTTCATCGCTTCGTAGAGCGTCGCGCGTACCGCCTCGACGTTGTTCATCACGGTCGAGCCCTTGCTGCTGCTCACGACTGCCACGGTTGCCACGCTCCTTCGTAGACGTGCGTGTAGAGATCGGACGCCTGCGGATAGGGCAGCGCCTCGGCCGCGTCCGTAGCCTCGTTCGTCTCGCGCAGGACGTCCTTGCGCATCGCCTCGACGTCTTGCGGGGTCACGACGCCCAGAGCGACGAGCAGCGCTTCGAAGGCGGGAACGGGGTCTTGCGCGCGCCGCCGGTCCACCTCGTCGCGCGTGCGATAGGTCATATCGTTGTCGTCCGTCGAGTGCGCGAGGTAGCGGTAGCAGGTGCCCTCGACGAGCGTCGGGCCGCCGCCGGAACGCGCGCGGTCCATCGCCTCCTTCACCGCCGCATACGTCTCGATAGGATCGAACCCGTTAAAGCGCATCCCCGGCATTCCGTAGCCGACGGCGCGCCGCCAAATCTCCGGCTGTGCCATCTGCTTATCGAGCGGCGTCGAGATGGCCCATTCGTTGTTCTCGACGAGCATCACGAACGGCAGCTTGTGAACCGCGGCGAAGTTCATTGACTCGTGCCACTCGCCTTCGCTGGTCGTTCCGTCGCCGCAGGTAGCGAGCACCGCGCGGCCGGTTTCGCCACGGTACTTGATCGCATATGCCGCGCCGACGGCGTGCGGCAAGTGCGCGGCCAGAATGGAAGAGAACGACATGAGGCCGGCGGCCTTCGAGGAGTAATGGTTGGGGAATTGCCGCCCGCCGTTGTGATCGGCCGCGCGCGCGAAAATCGAAAGCATGATTTCGTAAGGCGAGAGGCCGATGCCAAGGCACAGCCCGAGGTCGCGGTAATACGGCGCGAGGATGTCTTTGCCGCGCTCGAATGCCATCGCGGCGCCGGCCTGCAGCGCTTCGTGGCCCTCGCTGCCCAGCGCGAAAGGAACCTTCCCCTGACGGTTCAGCTGGAAACCTCGGTTGTCGAGCTGCCGCTGCAGGAGCATGTTGCGAAAGATCGCCCGCAACTGATCGTCGCCCAGCCCTTGCCGTTGGAACGTTTGCGTTTTTGCCTCGGTGCTAGCCATCGCTCTCTCCGCCTCGCTTTACTCGCTCTCCGACCACGGCTTCCACCCTTCCGCATAGACGTTGCCAAAGAGCGTCGGCGCCGCGGGATAGGGCATCGCTTCGGCGCGGTCGGTCGCGTCGTTGGCTTCTTCGAGGACGGACCGCCGCAATGCTTCCACAGCCTCGGTGCTCAAGACCGCCCGTTCGATCAAGAGCCGCTCGAAGCACGGCACCGGGTCGTCCTTCCTCCGGGACTCGACTTCTTCACGCGAACGATAGGTTCGATCGTCGTCGTCGGTGGTGTGGGAGAGAAAGCGGTAGCACTTCGCCTCGACCAGCGTCGGGCCGCCGCCCGAGCGGGCGCGTTCGAGCGCCTCCTTTACCGCAGCGTAGCAGGCGATGGCGTCCATCCCATCCACGACGACGCCGGGCATGCCGTAGCCTTGTGCGCGAAGGTGGACGTCGGGCTGGGCCATCTGCTTGGAAAGCGGCGTCGAGATGGCCCATTCGTTATTCTCGCAGAGGAAGACGACCGGCAGCCGGTGGACGGCGGCGAAGTTGAGCGACTCGTGCCACTCGCCCTCGCTCGTCGCGCCATCGCCGAAGGTCGTCAGTACCGCGCGACCGCGCTCGCCGCGGTACTGCAGTGCGTATGCCGTGCCGACGGCGTGGGGAAGCTGCGCGGCGATGACCGAGCTGATCGTCTGCAGTCCTAGGCGGCGGCTGGCGTAGTGGTGGGGAAACTGTCGCCCGGCGGAGTGGTCGGCCGCTCGCGCAAAGAGGGAGAGAAGCACTTCGTACGGCGTGACGCCGATGCCCAAGTCGAGCCCAAGGTCGCGATAGTAGGGGATCAGGATGTCCTTGCCGCGTTCAAAGGCCATGGCGGCGCCGGCCTGTACGGCCTCGTGCCCTTCGCTGGCGGAGGCGAACGGAATCTTCCCCTGGCGGTTGAGCTGAAAGCCCCGGCTCTCGAGCGTGCGCGCCATGAGCATCGTGTGCAGCATCGCTACGAGCTGGTCGTCGGAAAGACCGTGCCGCCAGAGGACAGAGCGTGCCTCGGCGGGCGCTTTCGGCTGGGTGGCCACGAGGCTTCCTACTCGTCGCCTTCCGGCGAAATCCTGCGCGGGGAAGTACCCGGGGCGGGCACGCCCGAAGAGAAAAAGATGCTCCGACCGAGCGCCGTTCTTGTTGCACTGGCGCTGCTCTCCGCCCCGGCACGGGCCGCCGACGCGCCCGCCGTCGCGTGGCAGTACGATAACCCGTTCTGCCCGGTCGTCGCTCAAGTGGCGCCGCTCGCCGACGGATCGGGCTACGGATTACAGCTCTACGCGGCGAGCGGGCGGACGATCGACGCGCATGTGACTCTGGTGAGCGACAGCGACGCCTACGACGCGCATGTGGCGAACCTGCCCTTTACCGGCTCCCCAGGCGACCGCGAATCCGAGGGGGTTATTCTAAAGTTCGTCCCCGCCGTTGGGGTCAAGTACTTTTTCGTCGACTCGTACGTGCTCGACGGCGGCGCATCCATGACCTGTCCGTCGTACGTCTTTCCGATGGACCGGCAAATCTCCGATTCGCCTGCGGGTGCCCCGGTGGTGACGCCGCAGCGCGTGCAATCCATCGGCAAGCTCGCGTGCGCACAAATGTACCAGCCGATCCAATACGGGCGTGACATGTACAGCGTCATGGGGCCGTATGGCAACAAGCCGCTCTCGGTTACTATTCTCGCCTACGTTGATTCCGACGGACGCGTGCTGCGCGATAAGGTAACGAGCACCAGCGGGGTCTTCGGCGTCGACAGCACTGCCATGGGCATCATCCAAATTCATAATTTCGTCCCCGCGCGTTTTCTCTGCACGCCGGTAGTCGGCGAGGTCGAGATAAGGTTGGATTACGAACCCTAGCGTCGTCGCTCCGCTGCTCTTGCTTCTTGCGTTGGCAACCGGTGCGCGCGCGCAGGCCTACACGCAGTTCTGCCCTGCCGAGCTCGGGATCGCGCCAATCGTTCGCGGCAGCGAGAGTGGGGCGCAGAGCGCCGAGTTCGCCTCGTGGTTGTGGGCCGGGGGTCCGCGAACGGTGCTCAAAGCGTCGCTCGTCGCCGATACCGACCACGGATGGTACGTGTGGGACGTCGCAGACCTCACGCTCTCTTCAAAGAGCGCTCGCGGCCTCTATTCGACCCCGGTCGTCGTAAAATTTCCGCAGCCGCTTGCAATCCGGCACGCATGGGTCTCGCGCGTACGGAGTTCCGGCGATCCGCGCTTCGATGGTACGACCGACGGCGACGTTGATTGCGATCCTCCCGCTTACCCCGGCCCGTTGCCGAAGGCGACGTCCGCGCCGCGGAAGGCGGCATCCATCCCCGACACCGCCCAAACGGTATCGGCCGTCCAAGTCGCGGCGCCGGTCGCATCCGACTGCGCGCATCCGTTCGCGTCGGCGACGGTAACCCACCCCGTGCAGCCGATCTTTCCGCTGCTGGTAGCCTCGAGCACGTATACCGCGCAGGTGACCGTCGCCGTGGGCGACCGCGATGATTTACTCGACTCCTGGATCTACAAGACTTCCGGAGACGCGGCGATCGACCAGAGCGCGCTGCGCGCGGCGCGAGCGTCGTCATACGCCTCGGCGGTTGCGTACTGCCGGAAGGTCAAAGGGTTCTATCTCTTCCGCGCCGATTTCCAGCCATGATGCAAACGGCCCATGGGGTTGCGGTGGAAGAACTCCAACGCTACCGCCGGCACTTTCACGCGCATCCCGAACGTTCGCTTGAGGAGTTCGAAACCGCCGCGTTCATAGAACGAGAGCTGCGCGCGCGCTCCTTCGACGAGATCCGATCGGGGGTCGGAACGACCGGCATTCTCGCGACGCTGCGCGGGGAAAAGCCCGGGCCGGTCACGCTGCTGCGGGCCGACATGGACGCGCTGCCCGTCGAAGAGCTTAACGACGTCCCATATCGCTCGGAGAACGCCGGCGTCATGCACGCGTGCGGGCACGACGGGCACATGGCGATCCTGCTGACGGCGGCGCGCGCGCTGAGCCTGAGGCGTGACGAGATTCCGGGCACGCTCGTCTTCTGCTTCCAGCCGGGCGAAGAGGGGCACGCCGGCAACAAGCTCATGATCGAAGACGGAGCGCTGGAAAACCCGCACGTGGACCGCTGCTTCGCGTTGCATCTCTACAGCGGGCTCGACGCCGGGACGATAGGCGTGCGGGACGGCCCCTTCTTCGCCTCGTCCGATCGCTTCGACGTGGAACTTACGGGCCGCGGCGGCCATGGCGCGATGCCGCATGCCGCGGTGGATCCGATCGTGGCGGCCGCACAGCTCGTGACGATGCTCCAGACCATTGCCAGCCGTGAGGTCGCGCCGAACGAGCCGGTCGTCGTGACCGTCGGCTCGATCCATGCGGGCACGACCTTCAACGTTATTCCGGAGCGCGCGCATCTGCAAGGGACGGCACGAGCGTTCTCGGGGACCGTCCGCAACGCTATCCCCAGCCGGATGGAGCGCCTCATCGGCGGCCTCTGCGAGGCGATGCGTCTGGAGTATCGCTTCGACTACCGCTTCGGCTACCCGCCGACGGTCAACGACTCGCTCACGAACGACGTCGTGCGTAGGGTCGGGCACGCGCTGCTCGGCGCGGAGAACGTTGTTGACCCGCATGAAATCGTCATGTGGTCGGAAGATATGGCGTTCATGCAGGAGGAGCGTCCGGGCGCATACTTTCTCGTCGGGTCGCGCGGGCCGCGCCTGGGGGCCGAGCCGCAGCATAGCGCGCGCTTCGATATAGACGAACGTGCGCTCGAGGTGGGTCTGCGCATGATGATCGGGTTGGGGCTGTCGGGCTGAGGTCAGAGATCGTAGCGCGGGCTCTCGGTAACGGTTAGCACCCAGCGGATCGCGCGTGCGTACTGATCGAGCTCGCGCAGCGAGCCCGCGAGCCGGCGGTGGCGCTCGTCGGGTTCCGCCGGGCGCGGCCGCGCGCGCTCGCGCCGCTTGAGATCGGCCAGCGCGCGCTCCAATTGCGCTTCGATCTCCGGCCACTCGTCGCGGAGCGCCCGTTGCGAGGCTTCGGTAAACCGTCCGATTGACGGCGGCGCCGGCCCCGCGGAGTCGTCCATTGCAGCCTCGAGCCGCACGAGCGCGTGGCGGTCGCGTGCGTCGATGAATGACGTCAGCAGCTGCAGCAATCTCGCATCCATCGGCAAGACGAGTTCTTCCGGCGGCGAAGCTCCGCCTTGTGGCGAGTTCAGACGTTCGCAAGTATGTCGTCGTCGGGAACGGCTTTGCCGGAACGACGGCGGCCGAGCAGCTCCGCAAGCACGACCCCGCGTGTGAGATCGTCCTCTTCGGAGACGAGCCCTACACGCTGTATAACCGGATTTCGCTCCCGCCGATGCTGCGCCGGCAGATTCCCGAAGCGAAGGTGATGATCCGCAACCAGGCCTGGCATGAGGAACATCGCATCGAGCTGCATTTGCGCACGCACGTCGAGCGCATCGACCCGTCGGAGCGCGTCGTGGTCGTTGAGGGCAAGTC